>Ga0209863_10001056_pt1 | contig 11301 bp, 9 predicted proteins | sample OrgsoiDNA2013046_FD_185796 | JGI IMG/M metagenome (GOLD analysis project Ga0209863, IMG submission 185796) | Permafrost soil microbial communities from the Arctic, to analyse light accelerated degradation of dissolved organic matter (DOM) -... | ecosystem: Environmental > Terrestrial > Soil >...
CCGTATCTCGCGCGACGGCGCTCCGCCGCCCCCGGCACAATGGCTTCATGCCAGCAGATCCAGACTTCCCCCAGCGAGCCGCCGGTAGTCCCGCCGCGCTCGCGCTCGACCCCGCCATCGCAGCCCGGCTCAAGCGCGACGAGCACGGCCTCTTCCCGGCGGTCGCCCAGCAGCACGACACCGGCGAAGTGCTGATGGTCGGTTGGATGGACGACGAGGCCTTGCGTCGTACGTTGACCACCGGTCGCTGCACCTATTGGAGCCGCAGCCGCAAGGAGTACTGGGTCAAGGGTGAGACGTCGGGCCACCAACAATGGGTGAAGTCGGTGGCTCTCGACTGCGACGCCGACACGGTGCTGGTAAAGGTCGATCAGATCGGCGCGGCATGTCACACCGGCGACCGCACCTGCTTCGATGCCGGTCAACTCGATGCAGTCGTGGGCAGTCAAGGCGCCAGTCCAGCCGCGGCCACAACGTGACCGCCGCCGTCGCGGCAGGGCCGGTCAGCCGAGTCACCAGAAAGCTCCTCGCCGACGGCGAGACTGCCGTCGGTCTTTACCGCAAGCTTGCCCAGGATCGGCCCGGCACCTTCTTGTTGGAGTCGGCCGAGAATGGCCGCTCATGGTCGCGGTACTCCTTCATCGGGGTGCGGGCGGCGGCGACGCTCACCGAGCGCGATGGTCGGGCGCTATGGATCGGTGCCCCGCCCCCCGGCGTCCCGATGGAAGGTACGCCGCTCGACGTTCTCGCCGGAACTGTCGCTGCGCTGCGCGGCCCGCGAGACACCTCGTTGCCGCCGCTGGTCGGCGGCATGGTCGGCTTCGTCACATACGACGCTGTTCGCCGGCTCGAGCGGCTGCCCGACGACACCATCGACGACCTGCACCTCCCCGAGTTGGTGATGTTTCTGGTCACCGATCTGGCAGTGCTCGACCATCACGACGGCAGCGTGCTGCTGATCGCCAACGTCCTCCCGGGCGATTCGGCGGAGAACGCGGAACGACGTCTCGACGAGATGACGCACGCGCTGCAAAGTCCAGCTCCGTCGACGGTTGCCGTCATGTCGGACGCCGAAATGCGGCCGCCGCTGCGACGTACCTCCAGTGCCGAGTACATGTCGTGGGTCGAGCGCGCGAAGGAGTACATCAGAGCCGGCGACATCTTCCAGGTGGTGCCGAGCCAGCGATTCGAGACGACCACGACCGTCAGTGCGCTCGACATCTACCGGGTCTTACGCGCACGCAACCCCAGCCCCTACCTCTACTTGCTGCGCTTCGAGGGCTTCGACGTCGTCGGGTCTAGCCCGGAGGCGCACGTCACGGTGCAAGACGGCCGGGTGACGATGCACCCGATCGCGGGCAGTCGACCCCGGGGCGCAACTCCAGAAGATGACAACGCGCTGGCAGCCGAGATGCTCGCCGATCCAAAGGAGCGGGCCGAGCACGTCATGCTCGTCGACCTCGCTCGTAACGACCTCGGCCGAATCAGCACCCCCGGCAGCGTCGAGGTCGTCGACTTCATGACCGTTGAGCGATACAGCCACATCATGCACATCGTGTCGACAGTCATCGGCCAGGTCGACCCCGCGCATGACGCGCTCGACGTGCTCGCGGCGACGTTTCCGGCTGGCACGCTGTCGGGTGCGCCGAAGGTGCGCGCCATGGAGATCATCGAAGAACTCGAGCCCACCCGGCGCGGTCTTTACGGCGGCGTTGTCGGTTACGTCGACTTCGCCGGCGATCTCGACACCGCGATCGCGATTCGCACGGCGGTGGTGCGCGACGGGACGGTCTACGTGCAGGCAGGCGCCGGTCTGGTCGCCGACTCCGATCCGGCCACCGAAGACGCCGAGTGCCGGCACAAGGCCAACACCGTGCTGTCGGCAGTGGCGATCGCCGAGGCGCTGCGCGCGCCGTGACCGCGACAGATGTGGTCGAGGTCGACACCGTGGCACTCCTGCGCGGTCGGCGTGGTTTGACCGCGGCCGCTATCGGCTGCGCGCTGAGCGGTGGCATGGTTTTGCTCGCGGCCGGTCGGGTGTGGGTGCACTACTCGGTGACCGAGCAGGCGCTTAGCCCGCGGGCCGCGTCGGCAACAGGGCACGCGGTCGCCCAGGCCGCTGGCACCTTCGCGCTGGTCGTCCTCGCTGGTGTGCTGGTGTTGCCCGCCACCCGCGGCTTCGGCCGTCGTATCGCCGGGCTGCTCATTGCCGGAGCCGGCGCGGGTATCGGCTACCTCGCGGTGATGACGATCGCCGCTCCGGCAGAACAGCTGCCGGGGCGCGCCAGTTCGCCCGCGGTCACCGGCTGGCCATGGGTTGCGCTCGTCGCCGGGCTGGTGGCCGTAGGGGCCGGCTTGCTCAGCACGATCTCGAGCGGTGAGTGGCCGGCGATGGGTCGCCGGTATGAGTCCGGTGCCGCCACCCGGAGCCGGCCGGCTACCGACGCGTCGATGTGGGATCGCCTCGACGAGGGTGACGACCCCACCGCCTGACGACGAGACGCTGAGCCCGAACAATGCTCGAACATGACCCTGACACGGCGTTGCGTGGCGAACCCGATGCTGTAACCGGCGGCCCTGCTCTACCGTCCAGGTGACGGGGTTGCGCTGCGGAAGGACGGCCAGTGACGGACGCCGAAATGAGCGCGGCCGCCTCCGCGTCTTCCAAGGGCCTCGTGCTGGTGATCGAGGACGAGCGAGCGATCGCGGACCTCGAACGCATGTACCTCACGCGCGAGGGCTTCGGTGTACACGTTGAATCCGATGGCCGCGCCGGGCTCGCGGCCGCGCGCAATCTGCATCCGGTGGCCATCGTTCTCGACGTCGGCATCCCGACGATCGATGGCACGGAGGTGTGCCGAATGTTGCGCGCCGACGGCAACTGGACCCCGATCTTGTTCGTCACCGCCCGAGACGACGAGGTCGATCGCGTCCTCGGGCTCGAACTCGGCGCGGACGACTATCTGACCAAACCGTTCAGCCCGCGTGAACTGGTGGCCCGAGTGAAGGCGGTCCTGCGGCGGACCAGCGCCGACGCCGGATCCCACGAACGGGTGTACGTCGTGGGCAAGGTGACCGTCGACCCGGCCCGCAGACGGGTGCTCGCCGACGGCGAGCCGGTCGAGCTCACCGCGACCGAGTTCGAGCTCCTCGAGTTTCTGTGCCGGCGCCCCGGGCGGGTGTTCCCGCGGGAGCAGTTGCTCTCCGAGGTGTGGGGCTACGCCGCGGCCGCCGGTACCCGCACCGTCGACGTCCATGTTGCGCAGCTTCGGGCCAAGCTCGGTGAAACGAGTCCGATTCGGACAGTCCGCGGAGTCGGATATAGCGCCGATGTCTAGTCGGCAGGCGCCGAGGCGACGAAGCGGGCTGGCGACGCGCATCGCGCTCGTGACCACGTCTGCTGCAGCTGTCGCCGTCCTGATTGCCGGGCTGCTCTCAGGAGTCCTGATCCGCGCGGTCACCCAGTCGAACGGCCAGAATGTGCTCAAGCAGTACGCAAATCTCGCAGTCGCGGCCACCGCGGTAGGGAAAGCCGGGCGGGCCGAAGTGCCGGCCAGAATCAGCGCCTTGCTGCGCACCCAGCAGGTGCGACTCGTTGTTGTCCAACCAGGTGGACGGGTGACCGGACCTGAGGGCGCGGTGGCGGTTGCGGGGATCGTCACCGCAACCGAGGTCGCCGATCTCGGAGCGGGTCGAGCGTTTTCCGACAAGCGGCGTATCGGCGGCACCAGGTACTACCTGGAAGGTCGGCCCATCGCGTCCGGCGCGGGGGCAGGCGGCGGCGTCGTGCTGGTGCAGAGAGTGGCCGATGCCCGTTCGGGTGAAGGCTCGATCCTGGTGAGGTTGGTTATCGCCCTCCTCGCTGGGCTGGTCGTCGCCGCGCTGACCGGCGTCTTGCTTGCGCGACGGCTCGCCACGCCCTTACAACATGCCGCCGGGGCGGCACGGCGACTGTCCACGGGCGCGCGCGACGTCCGCTTGGTGCCCGAAGGGCCAGCTGAGGTGGCCGCGGTCGCCGAGGCGCTGAACGCACTGGGCTCGGCCCTCGCCGTCAGCGAGAGCAGGCAACGCGAGTTCCTACTGTCGATTTCCCATGAGCTACGCACGCCGCTGACCGCCGTGAAGGGTTACGCCGAGGCACTGTCGGACGGCGTTGTGCCGGCGGCCGCCGTTGAGGCCACCGGTCAGGTCCTGCTGGCCGAATCCAGCCGACTCGAGCGCCTGGTCTCCGACCTGCTCGACCTCGCCAGACTCGGCGCGCAGGACTTTCGCATCGATGTCACGGCCGTCGACGTTGTCGCGCTGGTTCGACAGGCGGCGCTGGTGTGGTCCGATCGCTGCCTCAGGGAAGGAGTTGAGTTCCGCCTCGAAGCACCCGCCGGCGCTGTTGTTCTCGACACCGATCCGACGCGGTTGCGGCAGATCATCGACGGCCTCGCCGAAAATGCATTGCGCGTGACGCCGGCCGGCCGCCCGATCGTGTTCTCGGTCGGGGCGAACGCGTACGAGGCGACGTTTCAGGTGCGCGACGGTGGGCCGGGGCTCACCGATGACGACTGCGCGGTGGCGTTCGACCGCTCTGCGCTGTACGACCGTTACCGAGGCGTCCGGCGGGTCGGCACCGGCGTCGGTCTGGCGCTCGTCGCTGGCCTCACCGCCCGGCTCGGCGGGCGTGCGGCAGCAGGCAGATCTCCCGAAGGTGGCGCCTGCTTTACCATCGCGTTGCCGACCCGACACCCGCGCTAGACCCCCGTAGTTCCTGGGGGGTCGATGGGCGTAATCAGCCCGGCCGCTACCCTGGGGCGTTCCGCTCGTGCTCGACAGGCCGGGTATTGCGGCGTACCGAGGGGGTCGTTAGGTGAGCGTGCTCGACGAGATCCTGGTCGGCGTCCGTGCCGACGTGGAGCAGCGCCAGCGCACGATTCCGCTCGACGACCTGAAGCTGAAGGCTGCGAAGCGGACCGGAACCATCGACGGGGTCTCCGCGCTGAAGCGCGATGCCGTCACGGTAATAGCCGAAGTGAAGCGGTCGAGTCCTTCGCGCGGCGATCTTGCGGCCATCGCCGATCCAGCCGCACTCGCCCGCGCCTACGAGGCGGGTGGCGCAGCTGTCATCAGCGTGCTGACCGAGCAGCGCAAGTTCAACGGGTCGCTGGCCGACCTCGAGGAGGTACGTAAGGCAGTCGATATTCCGTTGCTGCGCAAGGATTTCATCTACCACTCTTACCAGCTATGGGAAGCACTCGCCTACGGCGCCGACCTCGTGCTCCTCATCGTCGCGGCCCTCGACCAGAGCGCGCTGGTCTCGTTGGTCGAACGTGCGCAATCGCTCGGGCTCACTCCGCTGGTCGAGGTGCACAGCGATGCCGAGGTCGATCGCGCGGTCGAGGCGGGTGCGCGGGTGATCGGCGTGAACGCCCGTGATCTGCGCACCCTCGAGCTCGACCGCACATTGTTCGCCCGCCTCGCGCCGCGTATCCCGGCGGGCATCGTCAAGGTCGCCGAATCCGGCGTCCGCGGCCCACACGACCTGTTCGCCTACGCGTCAGCCGGAGCCGACGCCGTCCTTGTCGGTGAAGGTCTGGTGACTGACAAGGATCCGCGCCAGGCGGTTGCCGACCTCGTCACCGCCGGCGCGCATCCGGCGCTGCGGCACGGGCAGTGAGCACCGCAAAACTGCCAGACGCGAGCGGTCACTTCGGACCCTTCGGTGGGCGGTTTGTGCCCGAGGCGTTGGTCGCGGCTCTCGACGAGCTGGGTGCCGCTTACGTCAGTGCGATGGCCGATCCGACCTTCACTGCTGAGTTGGCGCGGCTGCTGTCGACGTACGCGGGCCGGGCTACTCCTATCACCGATGCGACCCGATTGTCGGAGCACGCCGGTGGCGCTCGGGTGCTCCTGAAGCGCGAAGACCTGACGCATACCGGGTCGCACAAGATCAACAACGTTCTTGGGCAGGCACTGCTCACCGTTCGGATGGGCAAGAAGCGGATTATCGCCGAAACCGGTGCCGGGCAGCACGGAGTCGCCACCGCAACGGCCGCCGCGTTGTTCGGGCTCGACTGCACCATCTACATGGGCGAGGAAGACACTCGTCGGCAAGCACTGAACGTGGCTCGGATGAAGTTGCTCGGCGCCGAGGTTGTCTCCGTCACCGCCGGCAGCCGCACCCTGAAGGACGCGATCAACGAGGCGTTCCGCGACTGGGTCACGACCGTCGATGACACGCATTACCTCTTCGGCACCGTTGCTGGGCCACATCCGTTTCCTGCGCTGGTCCGCGACTTCCAGCGGATCGTGGGCGATGAAGCACGCGCCCAAGTGCTCGGCCTGACCGGTCGACTGCCCGACGCGGTGACCGCATGCGTTGGCGGCGGCTCGAACGCCATCGGCATCTTCACCGCTTTCCTGGCCGATAGCCACGTGCGGCTCTATGGCTTCGAGGCGGGCGGCGACGGTGTCGCGACTGGCCGGCATGCGGCCACCCTGAGTGCGGGCACGCGTGGCGTCTTGCACGGCGCGCGCACCTACGTCCTTCAGGACTCCGACGGCCAGACGCTTGAGTCGCACTCCATCTCCGCTGGCCTTGACTACCCGGGGGTCGGACCCGAGCACGCCTGGCTCGCGGAGACCGGCCGGGTCACCTACCAGCCGGTCACCGATGCCGAGGCGATGGACGCGTTTCGTCTGCTCGCCCGAACCGAGGGCATCATTCCGGCGATCGAAAGCGCCCACGCTGTGGCCGGCACCCTGCACGTCGGTCGCCAGCTCGGCCCAGACGCTGTGGTGTTGGTGAGCTTGTCGGGTCGCGGTGACAAGGACGTCGACACAGCGGCTAACTGGTTCGATCTCGAGGCGGAGGCGACCCGATGACCGTCGCGCCGACCCGCCTCAGCGAGACCCTCGCTCAGTGCAAGGCAGAGGGGCGGGCCGCGCTCATCGGCTACCTGCCCGCCTGTTTCCCCACGCCTGAAAGGGGGATCGCCGCGCTAGGCGCGCTCGTCGAGGGTGGCGTCGACGCGGTTGAGGTCGGACTTCCCTACAGCGACCCCGTGCTCGAGGGCCCGACTATCGCCCGATCCCACGACATCGCGCTGCGCTCGGGTTCGACAATTGCGCACGTGTTGCGCACCGTCGAAGCGGTGGCCGCGACCGGGGTGGCGACGGTCGTGATGACCTACTGGAATCCGGTCGAGCAGTACGGGGTCGACAAGTTCGCCGCCGACCTTGCATCGGCAGGGGGATGCGGACTCATCACGCCCGACCTGTTGCCAGAGGAGGCCGAGCCATGGGTTGCGGCTAGCGACACGTTCGGGCTCGATCGCATCTTCGTCGTCGCGCCGAGCAGCACCGACAGCCGCCTTGCGATGACCGCGCGGTATTGCCGGGGCTTCGTATACGCGGCATCGGTGATGGGGGTTACCGGCACCCGTGCCCACACCAGCTCGCTCGCACCCGCGCTCGTCGAGCGCCTGCGCCGTACGACGTCCAAGCCCATTGGGGTAGGCCTCGGTGTCAGCAACGCCGATCAGGCCGCCGAAATCGCCGCCTACGCCGATGCCGTCATCGTCGGCTCGGCCTTCGTGCGCCGGATCCTTGAGGCGCGCGGCACACATGATGAGGCTGTGGGCGTGCGTGCCCTGGCGGCTGAACTGGCCGCGGGTGTCCGCCGTAGCCCGGCGCAGGTAACGTCACCAGGGTGATGAGTATCGCTGCCTTTCCGGCCTACATCCCTAGCCCAAGCAACGGGGTGTGGCACCTCGGCCCTTTCCCGATCCGCGGCTACGCGCTGTGCATCATCGTCGGCATCTTCGCGGCCGCGTTGCTCGCCGATCACCGGTACCGCGCTCGCGGTGGTGCGATCGGGGTCATCAACGAGGTCGCCACCTGGGCGGTGCCGTTCGGTCTGGTCGGTGGCCGGCTGTACCACGTGCTCACCGACTGGTCCGAGTACTTCGGCAAGGGTGGCAGTCCGGGTCGCTCGCTGGAGATCTGGAAGGGCGGGCTCGGCATCCCCGGAGCGGTCGCGGTCGGAGCCGTGGGCGCCTACATCGGGTGCCGCCGCCGAGGCGTAAAGATGCCGCCCGTCGCCGACTGCATCGCGCCCGGCCTCGTGCTCGCCCAAGGTCTGGGTCGCTGGGGCAACTGGTTCAACCAGGAGTTGTACGGTCGCCCGACGAATCTGCCCTGGGCGGTGCGCATCGACTCCGCCCATCAGGTCGGGGTGATTTCACCGGCCTACCAACACGCGCCTTTCGGCACCTACCAGCCGACGTTTCTGTACGAGTCGATCTGGGACATCTCGACCGCGGCGATCCTGATCGTGCTCGACCGCAAGTACAAACTGGGCCACGGCCGGGTGTTCGCGCTCTACCTCGTCATCTACGGCCTCGGCCGCAGCTGGATCGAGGCGCTACGGATCGACCCGGCTCATCACTTCTTCGGCCTCCGCCTCAACGACTGGACCAGCATCATCATCGTGCTGGCCGGTGTCATCAGCTATGTCGTGTCTGCACGCCGCCATCCGGGCCGCGAGGTTTCCGTACTGCGCGGCAGCGCGACGACCGAGGCGGACGCCGTCCCGGCCGAACCGGTGCCCGTTGCCTTCCCGACGCCCGCCGAGCAGCCGGTCGACATCGGTCACACCGTCGATACCGGTGATCCACCTGACCGCGGCGACCCGTGACGAGCGCTCCCGAGGTGCATCACGACCACCGTGACGTCACCGGCGGCTGGTTGCGACCTGCCGTCTTCGGTGCGATGGATGGCCTGATCTCGAACTTTTCGCTGATCTCGGGCTTCGCTGGTGCGCACGCGTCGCGCCACCTGGTCATCCTGAGCGGCCTGGGCGGCCTGGTCGCGGGTGCGTTCTCAATGGCGGTTGGCGAGTACGTATCCGTCGCATCCCAAAGTGACCTTGCCCGGGCCGAGATCGAGGTCGAGCGCGAGGAACTGCGCTCCAACGCCGCCGCGGAGCAAGCCGAGCTCGCTGAGCTCTATGTCTCGCGCGGCGTCGATCGCGCGCTGGCGCTTGAGGTGTCGAGGCAGTTGTCGCGCGACCCCGACCAGGCACTGGAGATTCACGCCCGTGAAGAGCTCGGGGTCTCGGCCGAAAATCTGCCCTCGCCTTACCTGGCTGCGGGGTCGTCGTTCGTCTCGTTCTCGATTGGCGCTGCGCTGCCGCTATTGCCCTTCGTTCTCGGGGCGAGCGCCCTCTGGCCTGCGGCGATCATCGCCAGTCTTGCCCTTTTCGGCGCAGGCGCGATCGTGGCACGGATCACCGCGCGCCCGTGGTGGTACGGCGGGTTGCGCCAGCTCGTGCTCGGTGCGGTCGCGGCCGGCGTCACGTTCGCCGTGGGTGCCGCGATCGGCACTCATCTCGGCTGACCGGGTCGTCGGGGGCGATGCGCTAATCTGTCGGCGACAAAGAACAGGGCCAGCGTCGTCCCTGAGCAATGTGTATGGCGACGACGCCCCGCGTCGGGCCTGCACAGGTGGCAGGAGACGACGGGAGAGCCATGTCCACCGATCGCCGCATTCCCGCCGGTGGGCTCTACGACCCGGCATTTGACCATGATGCGTGTGGCGTCGCCTTCGTTGCCGATCTGGCCGGTGGCCGCAGTCACGACGTCGTCGCGAACGCGCTTACCGCGTTGCGCAATCTCGAACACCGCGGCGCGACCGGCCGCGAAATCGATACTGGCGACGGCGCCGGCCTGCTGACACAGATTCCCGACGCGTTCTTTCGGGCCGTCGTCGACTTCGAATTGCCCCCGGCCGGTGCCTACGCGGTGGGTACCGCGTACCTGCCCATCGACAACTTCGCCGCGGCTGCCGCGGTCGCTGCCATCGAGAGCATCGTCACGGACGAAGATTTGCATCTGCTCGGCTGGCGCGAGCTGCCTGTCGTCGCGGAGCTTGCCGGTCCCAGTGCACGGGCGATGATGCCGCGTTTTCGGCAGCTCTTCGTCGCGCCGAACGATCCGCGGCTCACGGACATCGCTCTCGAGCGGCTGGCCTTCCGGGGGCGCAAGCGGATCGAGCGCGAGGCCGAGGTGTACTTCGCGTCGTTGTCGCCGCGCACAATCGTCTACAAGGGCATGCTGACCGCCCCACAACTCGAGCCCTTCTTCCCTGACCTCTCCGACCAGCGGTTTACGTCGGCGTTGGCCCTGGTGCACTCCCGGTTTTCTACGAACACGTTCCCGAGTTGGCCGCTTGCGCATCCCTACCGCTACATCGCGCACAACGGCGAGATCAACACGATCAAGGGCAACCGCAACTGGATGCGAGCCCGCGAGAGCCTGCTCGCGAGCGATCTGATTCCCGGCGATCTCGAGCAGCTGTTCCCGATCTGCACGCCCGGAGGCAGCGACTCGATGAGCTTCGACGAGGTGCTCGAGCTCTTGCACCTGGGTGGCCGGTCACTCCCGCACGCCGTGTTGATGATGATTCCCGAGGCGTGGGAGAAGCACGCCGAGATGGACGACGCGAGGCGGGCGTTCTACGAATTCCACGGCAGCGTGATGGAGCCGTGGGACGGGCCTGCATGCGTGACATTCACTGACGGCACTCTGATCGGTGCGGTGCTCGACCGCAACGGTCTTCGTCCCGCACGCTACTGGGTTACCGACACCGGCCTCGTGGTTCTCGCTAGCGAAGTCGGGGTTCTCGACATCGATCCCGCGTCGATCGTCCGCAAAGGCCGGCTCCAGCCGGGGCGGATGTTCCTTGTCGACACCGCCGCAGGTCGCATCGTCGACGACGCCGAGATCAAGTCGCAGCTTGCGGCCGAGCACCCCTACGACGACTGGTTGCACGCCGGCTTGCTGAAGCTACCGAAACTGCCTGATCGCGAGCATGTCGTCTACTCCCACGAGTCGGTGCTGCGTCGCCAGCAGACTTTCGGCTACACCGAGGAAGAGTTGCGAATCCTGCTCGCACCTATGGCGCGCGCGGGCGCCGAGCCGATCGGTTCGATGGGCAACGATAGTCCGCTTGCTGCGTTGTCGGTGCGGCCCCGACTGCTGTTCGATTATTTCAGTCAGCTGTTCGCGCAGGTCACCAACCCGCCGCTCGATGCGATCCGTGAAGAGCTCGTCACGTCCTTGTCGGGAGCGATCGGACCCGAACAGAACCTGCTGGAGCCCGGCCCAATCTCGTGCCGGCAAATCGTCGTCCCGTTTCCGGTCATCGACAACGACGAGCTGGCGAAGATCCTGCACGTCAACGACGACGGCGACTTGCCGGGACTCGCCCCGTTCCTGGTGCGCGGCCTCTATGACGTCGACGGCGGGGGGC
>Ga0209863_10001057_pt1 | contig 11285 bp, 7 predicted proteins | sample OrgsoiDNA2013046_FD_185796 | JGI IMG/M metagenome (GOLD analysis project Ga0209863, IMG submission 185796) | Permafrost soil microbial communities from the Arctic, to analyse light accelerated degradation of dissolved organic matter (DOM) -... | ecosystem: Environmental > Terrestrial > Soil >...
GGCTGATCGCCGGCCTAGCCCGCATCGTCCGCGACGTCGGCGTAGCCGAGGACTTAGCCCAAGATGCTCTCGTTGCGGCACTAGAACAATGGCCCAAGTCAGGCGTCCCCGACAACCCGGGCGCCTGGCTCATGGCCGCCGCCAAACATCGTGCCATCGACTACTTCCGCCGCAACGCGCTACTCGACCGCAAGCACGAGGAACTAGCCCGTGAGTTCGCAACGAAAGAAATGGCCGTGCCCGATCTCAACCGAGCCCTCGATGACGACGTGGGCGACGACCTATTACGCCTGGTCTTTGTCTCCTGCCACCCCGTGCTAGCCACCGAAGCCCGCCTGGCCCTAACCCTCCGGCTGCTGGGAGGCCTAACCACCGCCGAGATCGCCCGCGCCTTTCTAGTTCCAGAACCAACCATCGCCCAACGCATCGTCCGCGCCAAACGCACCCTAACCGAAAAGCAAATCCCCTTCGAAGTCCCCCGCGGCCAGGAACTAGCCACCCGTCTGTCCTCAGTCCTCGAAGTAATCTACCTAATCTTCAACGAAGGCTACTCCGCCACCGCCGGCGACGACTGGATGCGCCCAGCCCTCTGCGAAGACGCTCTCCGCCTGGGCCGCATCCTGGCCGAACTAGCCCCCCGCGAGCCCGAAGTCCACGGCCTGGTCGCTCTAATGGAAATCCAAGCCTCCCGCACCGCCGCTCGAGTCAACGCCAACGGAGAACCCATCCTAATCCTGGAACAAAACCGCACCCTCTGGAACCACGTGATGATCGCCTGCGGCCTAACCGCCCTAACCCGCGCCGAAAATCTCCTAGCCAGCAGCGCAGCCCCACCAGGCCCCTACACCCTGCAGGCAGCAATCGCCGCCCAACACGCCCGTGCCCTCACCGCCGACGCCACAGACTGGAAGCGGATCGTAACCCTCTACGAGGAACTAGCTAGACGCGCCCCATCTCCAATTGTGGAACTCAACCGCGCAGTAGCCGTCGCCATGGCCCACGGGCCAGCCGCAGGCCTCAAAATCCTCGACACCCTTACCACCGAGCCAACGCTCCAGAACTACCACCTTCTCCCCGGCGTCCGCGCCGACTTCCTCCAAAAACTAGGCCGTCTCGACGAAGCCCGCACAGAATTCACCCGCGCCGCCACCCTAACCCGCAACACCCGCGAACGCGATCTGTTAATAGCGCGCGCAAATACCTGCGCGAACGCCTAGAACCTGGGCAAACTCCTAGCTCGTCCTCAATGCTCGCTCCTGATCCCGCGCCCCGTGAAAGATGTGAAGGATATCCGTCTGTCGCCCACCAGCCTGACCGCGAGCGCGATAGTAGATGAGATAGTTTCCCGCCGGAAAGCACCTCACGCCGGCAGCAGTGCCGCTCGAATCCCTTCCCGCCTCAGGGAATTCGCCCAGCAACCAGAAGCGCTCGGTAATGTTGTCGATAAGCCTGTCCGCAACTTCCAGACTTGCCCGCTGCGCCCAATAGAAATGGATTTCCCGCAGTTCCTCGCGCGCCTGGCTCGTAACGCGATATCGCATTACCGTCGAGAGCTTCTTGGCGCCACCGGTTGGCGTCCCGCGCTCTTCACTTCGTCCGCCAGTTTCCGCAACCCGTCGCGGCCCGCATACTCGGTGAATTCGCCGCTCTCGATTTGCTCTATCCCGATCCGAACCCGCCGCCGAATACCTTCCAATTGCTGTTCCGTTAGGTCGGTCAGAACATCTTCCGCCGAAGGCGCAGCCAGCCGCACCGCCCGCTCATCTTCATCTTCCATACGCCGCAGGGCATCGCGTACAACTTCACTGACATTGTTGTAGCGTCCACTCTTGACCTTTTTCCGGACGTAACCAGCGAGACGATCGGTAATCGAGACATTCATCTGGTCCATAATTCAACCCTCCGCGCACCCAATGCCTAAAATATTAGCTCCGGAAAACAGTCATGTCAATCTTTGACATTAACAGCTCTTACGGCTTCCGGACCAACGGGAGAGCTTGCCCTGAGCCTGCCGAAGGGGATCTGCAGTTGGCCGGGTGCGCACACAAGCCCTGCCTTGGCTTGTGTGGGGCATTTCGCCCTCCTCCACAATAATTCCCGCTCTCCAACAATCCACCCGACTACTCCATCCGTACCTTTAAAGCACAATCAGCAGGGGGCTGCATGCTTATGTAGAGCCAACATTACCGTCCGCTGTCGTAGGGATCGGCAGTACCTTTCACCCGTGGCTTTGGAAGCTTTTTTCTTGCATCTCACTTTTTCTGCTTTACTTTTCTACATGGTCCAGCACCCAGATGCTGCCCGACACCTCAGCCACACAAATTGCGAGATAATCTTGGGTCAGAGAAAGTTCGACATCTTGGAAATCTCTCGGAATCATCTGGCTCGGGCGTTCGAATGACGTCACTGAAAAGGAGTTGCCCACCGTCTGCCCTCGGGTTGGATCAAAATGAATTCCCCACACGTTAAAAATGCCCCCGCGACTGGAGAGGTAATAGATCGTCTTTCCATCGGGAGCCCAGTATGGCTTGTCATCCCAGTTCTTGCCGTCGGTCACCGGCACCCAGGACCCGCCGCCTGCCGGGATTACAAAAAGCCTGGAATCCATCCCGTCAGGCTTGTTTCTGACAGCTCCAAAAGCGATCCATCGCCCATTCGGAGAGAAACGGCTTTGGTAAAGGGCGTAGGCCGGGTCCGCAATGATTTTCTTGCCTTCGTTTTGCGCGCGCATCCCCATAGGGACGGGAACTTCCCAAATCTCCGCATGGTAGGGATCCGCCGTCCATTGCGAGGTCAGCAACGCTTTCCCATCAGGTGACCACCCAAAAACAATCGAACGCCCTGGAGTCGACGTTAATGCCGTAATAGGCCTTTCAGCGCGACTCTCGTTCGACCACACCACGATCTGCCGCTCCCGGGTTGAAAGCTTAACTCGCTCGTAGGCGAGGCTCTTCCCGTCGTTCGACCACTGCGCCTGGTACCGGCCCCAGGAATCGTCCGCAACTACCGGAATTTCTGGCCCTTCAGGAAGCGATTTCACCCACAGGTTCCATTTGCCTGCTCTGCGCCCTCCAAAAACTAGGTTCCGTCCGTCATGGGAAACATTAGGTGCCCACCCCTCAACGCTGGCGGATGTCACCGCACGGCCCACCCCAGTAATCCGACCATGTATGGCATCGAAAGGAAACATCCAAACCCGGGTGTGGGACGACTCGCCCGTAAAAGCGAGCCGTTTCCCGTCGCCAGAAACCGATAACTCACTATCGCCTCCTACCCCAGTCGTCAGGCGTTCCGTCCCAGTCGCTTTCCGGCTCTGCGAGTCCACATCGAGTCGCCAGACATTTCTTGCGCCGCGGAACGTCCTTTCAAAATAAATCGCACGTCCGCTTGGCGCCCAAGAGAACTTGAAGTCGCCGCTCCACTCGGACCCTTGCTCGACTTCCTGTGCCACTTCTTTGAAGCGGTCCTCGACTCCAGGATCAATCTCCAGTTCTACCGCTGCACCTCCTGACACCGGCGCAGTCCAAATGTCAGGCGCGTTCGTTTGTGTCCATCGCCAAATCGAGATCCTCTCGCCGTCGGGATGCCATGCGGCGGAATCCGAGCTGGAAAGATCTTGAGGCATGCCTGAGGGCAGAAACTCGCGAGCTGGGCTCCCGTCAATACCGACCACATAAAATCTGTTGAACGTCGCCAGATAGGTTGTTTGAAACAATATCCTTGAGCTGTCCGGCGACCAACGAGGGTAAAAGCCGAAGGTCGAGACTTTCCTTTCCAACCCGTCCCCACCAAGCGCCGGCACAACGAACAAGCCACCCTCTCCTTCTTCGGAACGGTACACAATAAACTTCCCGTCCGGAGACCAATCCGGCTGCCAGTGCGGACCCGGTCCTTTCGTGATCTGCACAGGATCGCCGCCGCTGACCTGCTGCACCCAGATGTCAAACTTTCCGCCACGATCAGAACTATATGCAAGGAAACGCCCGTCCGGCGACCAACTCGCGCCGATTTGCAGACCATCATCGAACGTAACCCGGGTTAGGGACCTCTGCACCGCGAGTTGCGGCTTCTTGGCCATCCACATCACAACTGGTATTAGCACAAGTAGAAAAACAGTCCCTGCATATCTAAGGACCACCGGGAATCGCGGCGGCGCTGGGGACGGGCTTTCCCCCTGATTCCCTGGCTGTGAACCTTTGACAAAGCCTAACTCTGGCGTTCGGCTTACGGGCGCGATAAAACGATACCCACGCCGTGGCAGCGTCTCCACAAATCGCGGACTTTCAGCCGAGTCACCCAGAACCTCTCGGATTCGATTGATCGCGCTATTGAGATTGTGCTCAACCTCGACGAACGTGTTGGGCCACAGCGTGCTTTGCAATTCTTCCCGGGTCACAACTTCACCGGAGTTTTGCAACAAAATTTCAAGAACCTGAAGTGGTTGGCCGGTGAGTTTCAGCTTCACCCCATTCTTGCGCAGTTCCCCCGCTCGCAGATCGACCTCGAAGGTTCCGAAACGGAACAGCCGAGCCGACTGAGCAACTTCCCCCATCTGGGTGAGCCTCGAATTCCGCAAGTCTAACATTAATCCGGCGCAACCTATCTCCCGGAGAAGTTCGAGGTGCGCCCCCAAGTCCCTTGAATAGAACAACTTACCTCTGGATATTCTTTCGACTTCCGATGGACCTCAATCTAGGCAGCATGTATTGAGGTAGCTAGGCGCAGAGCCCAAAGTCCCTCTGACCGCGTGGTCGTGGCAGGGGGGCACATGAAGAACAGCAGCAATCGCTGGTTCGAGAGGCGGTCCTCTTCCCAGGCGAGGATCCGGGGTACACCGACTAGGGTCTGGGTTTCACAAGCGGTTTTACAGACGGTTCTACAGACGAAGGTCTGCGCTCTGTTTACCTTAACCTTCCTTCTAGGAGGCGCTTCTGTCCTCGCGTCTCCCTTGCCGGCGCAGAATAGCTCGAGTGATCAATCAGCCAGCAACATAGTTCCTTTTAAGCTCTACAACGACAATCTCATCGTCGTCAAAGCAACGATCGGGCCCATTAAGAATGTCAACTTCATCGTTGACACCGGAACCAACCCCAGTGCCATCACCCCAAAAATCGCTGAGCGTCTCCAACTCAGCGGAACAGTGGCTGCCGTGGACACGCTACAAGGAACAATTCAGACGGAGAGCATCCTCGTGCCGGACATACTGGTCGGCCCACTCCACACCGTCTCGATCCGCGTGGTTGTCCAGGATCTCTCCTTCGTGGAACGAAGTCTCGGCATTCCTCTCGCAGGCCTCATCGGCCTGGACATTCTGAACGCGAGCACCTTTACGATTGATTACCGAAACAAGAACATCGCATTTGGTTTGGCGGTAACCGCCAATTCCGTCCATTTTGAAAACACAATTCCGCTCCTGATGATAAAAGCCAAGCTCGCGGGCAACGACATCCGCCTGATAGCCGACTCCGGGATCGCCGGATTGCTCATCTATCGCAACCGCTTACCCAGAGTGCCTATGCAAGTCACCGTCGACCCGATAACATCAATCTCTACAGTGGGCGGCACCACTCACTTGAAGCAATTCCGTGCAACGTTGTCTCTGGGAGAGAACAACCTTGGCGCCCACGATCTGCTCGTAGCAGACGTGGATTCCGATCCCAAAAGCGAATTCGATGGCCTGTTGGGATTTACGAAAATGGGTTTTCACAGAGTGTCTTTCGACTTCAAGAATGGACTGTTCGGATGGGAGTGAGATCAGCCGGGAACACACTCAAGCCATTTTTTTGCTTGAGTGTGTGTTCACTGCCACCCGAATCAACTCCGGCAACACATCCCCAAACGCCCCGCCGACCATTCCAAACCCAAAATACAACTTCCTCCACAACCCATACATCTCGTCATACACCGCAGCCTCGGAATCCACAGGCTCAAAGACCTTATGGGAAGGGCAAATCGCCCCCTGAGCCTCCTCCACAGTCTTAAACACCCCAGCCGCCAAAAACGCAAACACCGCCGACCCCAACCCCACCACATTCCCCGCCGGCACCAGCACCGGCCGCTTCAGCACATTCGCGTACACCTGATTCAAAACATCATTCTTCTGCGGAATCCCCCCGGCATTGATCACACGCCGGATGGTCACGCCATTCTCAGCCATCCGGTCCAGGATCACCCGACTATGGAACGCCGTCCCCTCGATCGCCGCAAATAACTCGTCTTGCGCGGTACTCTGCAACGACCACCCCAGCGTCACCCCGCGCAAATTCGGATTCACCAGCACCGTCCGGTCGCCATTGTCCCAGGTCATGCGCAGCAACCCAGTCTGCCCCGCCTTGTACCCCGCCAACCCGCGCCCTAAAGCCTCAACCGTCGTCCCAGCCCGCGTAGCAATCGCGCTAAAAATATCCCCCACCGCCGAAAGTCCAGCCTCAATCCCCGTCCGCCCCGGATGCACGCTCCCCTGCACCACCCCGCAAACTCCCGGCACCAATTGCACAGACGGAGTAATTCCAATAATGCAAGTCGAAGTCCCCACCACATTCACCATGTCGTCGGTGCTGCATCCCGCCCCAATCGCATCCCAATGCGCGTCAAACGCTCCCACCGGAATCGGAATGCCCGCCTTCAACCCAAGCTTTTCCGCCCACTCCGCCGACAAAGTCCCCGCAATCTGATCCGAAGTCGCATACTCCCCATCCAACTTCTCCCGCACGCCAGCCAGCAAAGGATCGACCGAAACTAGAAACGCCTCTGGAGGCAACCCACCAAGCTGCCGGTTCCACAACCACTTATGCCCCATCGCGCAAACACTACGCTTCACCCGTTTCGGATCGCGAACCCCGCACAACGTCGCCGCCACCATATCGCAATGCTCAAACGCCGAAGCAAACGCCCCGCGCTTCCCCGGATTATGCCGAAGCCAATGCAGCAGCTTGGAAAACCCCCACTCAGACGAATAAATCCCCCCGCACCACTGAATCGCCTCCAGTCCTTCCCGATGCGCCGCCTCCGTAATCTCCGCCGCCTCCCCCTTGGCCCGGTGATCGCACCACAGGTAGTAGTCGTCCAGCGGCTCCATGTTCTTATCCACCGGTACAACGGACGAGCCAGTAGTATCCAACGCAATCGCGACAACGTCCTCGCCGCTCACCCCTGCCCTCTTCAAAACCTCCCTCATAGCGGCCGCCAACCCGCGCATATGATCGGCATGCGACTGCGTAGCAAACTCCGGATCGGCGGCCGTCCGGTGCAGCGGATACTCCGCCACCGCCGACGCCAGCACCCCCTTCACGCTGTCCACCACAGACGCCCGCACACTCAACGTCCCAAAATCCACGCCCACCACTACCGCCATAGCGTTCTCCTAAAGTCCCAACGGGCCTCCACAGTAAACGTTTTCTCATCCACCGTCAACGCCCACAGCCCGTGTGCCGCCGGCCCCCCGCCCGCGTCGTCTTAAGAAACAGCCCACCCTCCACGCCCAATTCAAATCCTCCATCAAAAGCGAGCTTGTCATCCCGACGAACGGGAGAGCCTGCCCTGAGTTTGCCGAAGAGCCTGCCCTGAGCCTGTCGACTGGGGATCTGCAGTTGTGCTCGCAACTCCCTGCATCAATTACCCCAATCCTTACCCAAATTCACCAACAAACTACACCGATCTCCCCAAGAAGATCGACCCGCCCCTAGATCAAATGAAATCTGAGTAAAAAAGACGGAAATTACAAGTACATTTCCCGCAACCACCTATATAATTCCACTCTGATTTCGCCCATATCTCGGAAGGGAATGCGCCCCTCCCGAAAATGCGCCATCCCCCGAACCTATGCTGGATTTCCCCACCCTCGCGCACCGCTTCGAGCTTCCTCCCGGCAGCGCGGAATCTGGCTCCTCCCTCGTCTGGGTTCTCAACGGCACTCTTCTGGTCGCAGCCGCCGCCACCGTTCTCTGGCTCTACCACTTCGCCCGCCGCCGCGACCTCGCCCGCGCCAACACCCGCCTCCAGCGCTTCGTCCTCTCCACGCCCATTCTGATCGTGCTGATTCTCAGCGGCACTTTCAACCTCATCACCGCCAGCTACCTCGGCTATGAAGTTCCCCGCGACCTCCTCCAGGACGTCGAGTCCGCCAAGCTCTGGCTCCAGGGCAGGCCCGCCTTCCCGCTCAATATGACGGCCGACATCCGCGACACGCTCGCGCAGGAGCCCGCTCCTTCCTCCGCTGATCGCTGGATTCCCGCCCTCAATCAAATCGAGCAAATCTCCGTTCACCGCCTCATTACTGAACCTTGGGCCCAGGCTCACCCTGCCAGCATGACGCTTCTTCTAGCCTTGTTCGTCCCCTGGCTTCACATCCGCTTCATTCAATTGCTCTTCGGATTCCTTTCCGTCGCAGCCCTGGCCGGAACAGTCCGGCTTCTCGCTCGAGGCCTTCAGTTCTCCCCCCGCCTGGCGGCCGTTCTTTTCTTCGGACTTCTCGGCTGGTACCCCTTCTGGGTGGTCCTCCGCAATGGCCAGGTCAGCATGATCCTCGCCTTCCTGATGACCCTCTCCTGGTACTACCTCCGCCAGCAGCGCAACCTCGGAGCCGGCCTCTCTCTCGGCCTCGCCACCGCTCTCAAGCTCTTCCCGGGACTCCTGTTCGTCTATCTTCTGTTCCGCCGCCGAAAAGCCTTCTGGCCCGGAGCCCTCACCGCCGCCACCCTCCTGCTCTTCAGCTTTTCCCTCGTGGGCTGGCACAACACGCTCGACTACTTCCGCGTCGTCCGCTTCGTGCAGGATTACTACCGCGACTACAAGGCCAACCTTTCCCTGCTCTCCGTCTTCAGCTCCTTCGCTCCCCTCGAGCGCTTCGCCCCCGTCCTCGCCCAGCTCTGTTTCCTCGCTCTCCTCGGCCTTCTGCTCTACACCGTAACCCGCAAATCCAGCGACCCCACCGTCGCGCTCGACCTCGACTTCGCCATGTTCATGGCCCTGCTCCCCATTCTCTCCCCGGTCTCCTGGGACCACTACCTCGTGGTCCTGATCCTTCCCATGGCCGTGTTCGTCGCCTGCCTCCGGCTCGGGAATTTAGTTAATGGAACACGTTGGTGGACTGTCGCCGTCCTCTTCTCCTCCCTGCTCCTTGCCGTCCCTCAGCCCTTTTCGGCATGGGGAGGCCGCCACCTGACCCTGAACCATCAGGTCTTCCTGTTTAAGCTTCCCGTTCTCGCCGTCTTCGCCGTGTTTGCCGTCCTGTGGGGAATGCGCATGCAACTCACCCAGCCCAGCGGCGCTCGCCGGTTTTCTGCCATCCGGAAGCGCGCAGGGGATCCCCAGCAATCCGTCGCCGCTTAATCCTCATTCCACCGCAGGTCCAGCTCGTGACCAGGGCATTTTGTGCGGAAACGTTTTTGTGACGAATTGGCTTTCGGGCAGCGCAGCCGCTTAGCGCTGTAGGTCAGATGAATGAGGCAGAGTCTTCAACTCAGCCGCACCGCTGGATCGCTGGGTCGGATTGTCCGGAATATAGAACAAACGAATCGTCTTATCCACGCTCGCCACGGGCTGGTAAGCATTCAGCCACGCATATCCATCCAGACTCTCCGGATGCCACGCCCCGCCTCCCAGTCGCAGGTTATACACGCTGACCGCGATCCACCCCGTAGCCCGCTCGTAAGGCGCCAGAGTCTCAAACGGCGGCAAATTCATCTGCGTCAGATCGGCGCTCGTAAACAGACGTAAGTGCAAATGATCCACTTTCCGCTCGGCCAGCATCTGCCTCAGCCGCAAAATATATTGCCCGCCGTCGAAATCCGCATCCAGCACCAGCCGCTCGTCCGGCCTGTTGCCCGCTAACACACTCGTGTAGGTCAGGTAATTCGGATGAATCCACGCCGTCGCAACCCCTTGTCCCAGCAGCAGCACGCCCAAAGCCGCCGGCGCCAAACGAGGCCACCGCGCCCGCAATCTCCAGATCTCCCGGCAGGCCAGCGCCGCCAGAATCGCCAGCAGAGGATACACGAACAAAATATGCCGCACCGACAGGTTCACCCTGACCAGCGTCGACAACCCCAGAATCACCAAAACGCAAACCGCGGGCGCAGCTACCCGCCATTCCCGCCCGTTCCACAACCGCGACAACGCCAGCGCCGTCCCCGCGAGCCCCAGCAACTGGAATCCCGGAGGCGTCTTGAACGCCAGCATGAAAAAGTAAAAATACCACCACCCACCCCGCCGCACTTTTCCCAACAAATACGCCGGATACAGCTTGCTGTTCTCTCCAACCGTTTTATAAATCCCTTCGAAAAATTCAGCCGCCGGCAGCCTCGGATTCATCGCCACCAACCTTACCGCTGCCGCCCTCAACGGCCCCGGCAGGGGCAGGTGCTGCGCGCTTTGCACCGGATGCTCGAACACCTGATCCAGCGGACGCACCGAAAACCGGTACCCGGCCCACACCACCAAGCACAAGGCCAGCACCGCCGCCAGCGTCGGCCCTGCCCAACGCCGCAACGTCTCCCGCACCTCTCCCATGAGAGAGAGACTGGACTCGCTCCGCCCCGCCCACCACCGGCAACCCAGAATCGCCAGCCCGCACGGCGGCAGGAACACCATCCATGGCGTATTCGAAAGCATCGCTCCCGCGGTTGCCACGCCCAGCATTACCGAGCGTCCCCATCCCGGCGACTCCAGCCATCGCACGAACGCAAACAGCGCCGCCGGCAAGAATGCCAGCAACGCCGGATCTACATAGGCCAACGAGCAATATCCAAGAATCGTCGGCAAGGTCGTCAGCAAAAATACCGCAACCACCGCAAACCAGTCTCCCAGTAAGCTGCGCGCCCAGAAAAATGTCACCAACGCAGTCAGCAGGAAAAACGGCAACGTGCCAATCCGCGCCGAAGTCAAAGTGCGCTGGTACTCTCCGCGCGCATACAAAATCTGATTCCCCGTGCCGAACAGGTCGTACCCTTCGGCCTTGTTGTTGTCGGCGTACTTCAACTCGGGCAACCGCAACCCGGCAAGATAAGGACCGAGCGCCACCATCACCCTCGGCAGCGGCGGATGTTGGGGTTCCATCGAGAACGTTCCCTTGTCTAGCCACTCCATCCCGCACGCAATATGCGCCGGCTCGTCATACGACTGGCTAAACTCGTGGTAGGTGGCGGCAATCCGCAGAATGCCAACCACTACGAAGCCGGCCGCAGCCAGCCCAGCCCACCGCCTCGAAGTCCTGCCGACGTTCATAGAATTCGTCATCGCCAACCGCTGTTGTAGTCGCGGGCGCCCCCGCTCGCGTGGTCCTAAGG
>Ga0209863_10001059_pt1 | contig 11261 bp, 11 predicted proteins | sample OrgsoiDNA2013046_FD_185796 | JGI IMG/M metagenome (GOLD analysis project Ga0209863, IMG submission 185796) | Permafrost soil microbial communities from the Arctic, to analyse light accelerated degradation of dissolved organic matter (DOM) -... | ecosystem: Environmental > Terrestrial > Soil >...
ATACCTGACGATCTGCTTAGCCAATGAGCCCACGCCGCTGATGAAGACCACCGGAAAGAACACATTCTGGACGAGGCCCCACCAGGTGGCACTGCCGGTGGGGTGATTGAGTGCGCTCAGGTCTCCCGACGTCTCGATGTGAACGGTGTGGGTCACAATCGCGTGTCCAGCAATGCCGAGCTGCCGACGAGCCACGACGACGCCGACTAGCGCGAACGGCAAGACGACGACGAGCGACGACAGGTCGGCGCCAGTGGCTACATGGCGAGTGGCGCGGCTCAGCGGAATCGCAAGCACCATCAGCGCGACAACGACCGCGCACACGGCGGTCGCCATCGCCGGCGTCGCGAGCCTGATCCGGCCGGTCATAGCCGACAGGTTAGGCGCCGATCGTTCCGAGAACGCTACGAACATCGGCCCGGACGCCGAAGTGCCGGTGCCGCAGCCTCAGCTTGGCTGCTTGGCCGGATCGGAGGAGTGGCCAGGGAACAGCTTGCGGGCCGGGTCGATGACCACGGCCGCGTTATTGACCGCGGTAGCCGCCTCGCCGAGGCCCACGGAGATCAGCCGCACCTTGCCCGGGTACTCGGTGATGTCGCCCGCTGCGAAGATGCGCGGCACGCTGGTCGCCATCGTGGTGTCGACGACGATGTGGCGCTGACTCAACGTCATGCCCCAGCCGGTCAGCGGCCCGAGCTCGGCAATGAAACCGAGGGCGGCGACCACTTCATCGAACTTGAGCTGCTCGACGTCCCCGCTGTCGTGATTGGTGATCTCGACGACCTCGACCCGACCGCTCCCGTGCATACCGCTCACCTGGTATGGCGTGCGGATGCGCACCGATGAGTTGCGCATCTTCTCGACCGACGCTTCGTGGGCCCGGAAGTCGGCGCGCCGATGCACCACGGTGACCGATGCGCACACCTCCTCGAGCATGAGCGCGTAGTCGACAGCGCTGTCGCCACCGCCGACGACAAGAACATGCTTGCCGCGTAAGGCACCGGGGTCGGGTACAAAGTAGCGGACGCCGAGGCCTTCGAATTCCTGGCCAGCGGGCAATCGACGCGGGGTAAATATGCCGATGCCCGCAGTGATCAGAATTGCTTTCGCCCGAACCGTGTGACCGGTGTCTGTGGTGACACTCAAGGTGCCGTCGTCAAGGGTCATGAGCTGGTCGGCGCCGTGACCGAGCAAGAACGTCGGGTTGTACGTCTGCGCCTGGCGGTACAGGTCGGCAGCCAGCTCGCGCCCGAGGATTGACGGGATGCCACCGACGTCGAAAATCGCCTTCTCGGGATACAGCGCGGCAAGCTGGCCGCCCGGCTCTGTCAACGAATCAACGACCACCACGGAGAGCGCCCGAAAGCCGGCGTAGTAGGCGGCGTAGAGACCGGCTGGTCCGGCCCCAACGATGAGGAGGTCGACGTCGTGCTCGTTAGTGGGCTCCGACGGTGAGTTCGGGATCGGCCCTGACATCGAGACGGACACTGAACGCTTCTCCTGCCTAGGCGGTGCCCACACGTCGGCGCGCGCACCGGGCTCACCACGAAGGTTAACGGGGATTGCCGGCACCGTGGCGATTGACCTCTTAAACTCGCAAGATGGCCAGCCGTCCGCTCTTCGCGCGCCGGCCACTGATCGGCGGCGCGGTCCCCGTGTCCATCGCGGCAATGATCATCCTGGGCGTCCGCTATGCCGGAACGCGCGGCCCGGGACGCCTCGACCAGCGGATCGACAGGCGAGTGGAGAGCTACCTCGCCGGCCACCCCCGGGCATTGCTCGATCTCATCAATCTCGCCAACCCCGCGACCATGCTCCTCGGGTCGGCCGCCCTGTGCATGCTGTTCATTCTCCTGCACCGCTGGCGGCTGGCTTTCTACGTCGTCCTGGGCCCTGCGCTCTGCACCGCACTCGTCGACGTCGTGTTGAAGCCACTGTTCGACCGGCGCTTGGCGGGCGGACTGTCCTTCCCCAGCGGACATACCGCCGCCGCTTCGGCGCTCGCGCTCGTCGTCATCGTCGCGGTGGTCGGGCCGAATAGGCCTTCTTGGCCAGCAGCATTTCGCGTCATCGTTGTACTCGTTGCCGTGGCGTTCGCCATCGCGGTCGCCGTGGCATTGATTGGCGGCGGCTACCACTACGCGACCGACACAGTCGGCGGCTTCCTCGTCGCGATCGCCAGTGTGCTATCGGTTGGTCTACTGATCGACGCGATTGCAGGCCAACCGCGTGGTGAGAGTTATGTGCCCACACACACAAGACGACCGGACGCCGAGTTGTTGCCTACAGTGAAGGCGTGACCGACCTCGCTGTAACTGAACGCGCCAGCCTCACTGATCTGCTCGACAAGCTCGGCCCTCACGCACCGACGCTGTGCGAAGGATGGGAAACGCGGGATCTTGCGTCGCACCTCGTGTTGCGTGAACGGCGGTTCGACGCAATCGCCGGCATCGTGATTCGTCCCCTTGCCGGGTGGACCGCGCGGGTACAGAACAGACTCGCTCGGCGCAACTTCAGCCGGTTGGTTGACCAACTGCGCAGCGGACCGCCGCGGTGGTCGCCGGTCCGCTTACGACGCATCGACGAAGGCGCCAACAACGTCGAGTTTTTCGTCCATCACGAGGATATTCGGCGATCCCAACCCGAGTGGCAACCGCGCGTTGTGGATGCGGCAACGAACGAGTTGCTATGGCGACGTGCATGTGTCGTCGCTCGTCACGCATTGCACACCAGCTCGGGTGTCGAGCTCGTGCGCGCAGACAACGGCGAACGCCACACCGCACGATCGCCTGCGTCAGGTGAGGGAACGCTCGTCGTGACAGGCGCACCGCAAGAACTGCTGTTGTACGTGTTCGGTCGCTATGACCATGCCCTTGTGCAGCGCGACGGCGACGCTACGGCGTTCGCCGCGCTCGAAGAATCGTGATCGTTCATGTGAGTTCTCATACAGAACTGATTTACGAGCCATTTGAGACTCCGCTAATAGTTCACGTTCCCACTCGCGTTTGTGCGGGGAATGTCACACATTATTTCCCCGTTGGTAACCACTGTGAGGCCCACTGCTGCCGATAGCACTGAGAGAGTGGACGTACGGGCCAAGCAACCGAGGGAGTGCCCCATGACCGACGAGATGATCGAAGACGAGATGTTGATGCAAGACGAGATGTTGCAGGACGAGGGCGCGCTCGCAGAAATCGCAACGATTCGCGACGCTTACACCGAAAAGATCAACGCGGCGATCGGCGCCGATGACGACAGGCTCGCCATCGAACTGTCGAGGCAGTTTCGCGACGAGGCCTTCGAGGCCCTTGTTGAGCAAACCGCTCGGCGCCGCAACGTCGCCTAGGCTCGTGAGAAGCCGAAAGTAAAGTCGTCTGCGCTGCGAAACGTACGGTCAGCGCCCGCCTGGTAACTGAACTCCGATGTTGCGTTGCTGCGCGCGGTCGAGGTTGTCAGCGTGATTGCGGCCACCCAACAGCCTGCGGCCGGCGCCCCGCAAAACGGGCAAAACACACGGAATGCTTCCGCATCCCCCGTCGAGACAGCTCAACGCATCCAACCGAGGGGGTGAATCTCGTTGGTTTACTAAAGACGGGCGCGGACTTGCCGACAACGTTACCCTTGGCCGCCGCACCACCCGGAGGAGTTCCACATGGTCACCCGCGCCCGACGCGCCGCGCGCGACGACGTCGACGGCTTCACCCTGATCGAACTTCTGGTCGTCATGATCATCATTGGGATTCTCGCGGCGATCGCGATCCCGGTCTTCTTGAGCCAGAAGGCGAAGGGGTACGACGCGTCGACCAAGGCCGACCTGCGCACGATCGCCAACGAGCTTGAGTCATACAACACGGACGGGAACGGCTACCCCAACGCGGCCACCAACCCGTCGCCGATCGTCATAGGGACCAACACGGTCCGCGCCTCACCAAACAACAGCTTCTCCTGGTTCCTCAACGGCACCAAGACCGCGTTCTGCATCGTCGGCGTCAACTCCAAGGGCACCCACCCGTGGGAGTACGTCTCCTCCCTCGGCGGCCTCCAGATCCCGTCCACCTTCGGCGCCGGAACCACGCTGCCCGCGGCCTGCTCGACGGCGGCCTACTAGTAGTCGCCCATCACCGGAACCACCCAACGGCCTCGTGGGGCGGGTGGGGCTTGTGGGGCGGCTGGGGCTCGAACCCAGGACCGACGGATTATGAGTCCGCTGCTCTGACCGGCTGAGCTACCGCCCCTTGTCCCGGCGACACTATCGAGCCCGTTGCGATCAGAGAAACGGCCAAGCGAACCCACGTAACTGATCGCTCCAGCGCGGCGCTTGGCCCGGACGTCGAACGACGCGTACCTGGGTTGCTGGGCTCCCGCGCCAAGACTCGAACTTGGAACCTGCCGGTTAACAGCCGGCTGCTCTGCCAATTGAGCTACGCGGGAATGGACCGGCGACCGGGCCATGGGGCCTCCGAAGGGTATCGCACGCTCAGCTGGCCTGACGCTCCTCGGCCGTGACGCTCGACCCACCGCGACGCTCGGGATAGCGTCAGGTAGTCGCGGGTATAGACGAGGAATCGGGAGCGGCCGCGAGTCCAATGGCGAGCCCGCCCCTGCGCGACATCGACATCGAGCCCGAGGAGTCCATATGCGGTACAAGGTCACGTTCATCATGGGAATCGCCACCGGGTATGTCCTTGGCACGCACGCCGGACGTCAGCGTTACGAGCAGCTCAAGCGCATGGGCCGCGCCGTCTCGAATAACGCTGCGGTCAAGCAGACGACCGACCGCGTTCAGGCGCAGGCGGCCCAGCTGGGCGCACAGGCCCGTCGGGTGGTGCAGGAGAAGGCAGGTTCAGTCGGGCACGACCTAGCCGGTAAGGTCACCAGCCGATTTGGTCACCACGAGATCGATCTCGACGCCGACCACACCTACGCCAACGGGAGCATGACCTGACGGTCGTGGGACACGGGTCAGTCGGTCAAGAAGTCGCGTAACCGAACGGCGCACACCGGCTGACGGAGCTTCGCCAGTGTGTTGTTCTCGATCTGGCGGATCCGTTCGCGGGTGACGCCAAACCGCTGGCCGACCTCTTCGAGCGTGTGCGCGAAACCATCAGTGAGACCGAAACGCATCTTCAAGACTTGCTGCTCGCGCTCCCCGAGCGATCGCAACACGTCGGCAAGGTCCTGAAGCATCAGCGTGTAGCTGGCGGCCTCGGCGGGCGAAACCGCGTCGGTATCTTCAATCAGGTCACCGAACGTCCCACCGTCGTCGCCGATCGGTGAGTGAAACGAAATCGGTTCTTGCGCGACCGCACGGATTTCTTTCACCCGATCGACGGATATACCGAGCTCGGCAGCCAGTTCAGAGGTAGTCGCTTCGCGCCCGTTGAGCTGGACGAACGCACGCTGACACCGCGTCAGCTTGTTGATCGCATCAACCATGTGCACCGGCACCCTGATCGTGCGCCCCTGGTCGGCCATGGAGCGAGTGATCGATTGGCGGACCCACCAGATCGCGTAGGTCGAGAACTTGTAGCCGCGGGTGTAGTCGAACTTCTCGACCGCGCGGATGAGACCCAGGTTGCCCTCTTGGATCAGATCGAGGAAGAGCATGCCGCGGCCGGTATAGCGCTTGGCGAGCGAGACGACCAGCCGAAGGTTGGCCTCGATGAGACCGCGCTTGGCTAGGGACCCGTCGCGCTCGATGAACTCAAGTTCGGAGCGCAGCACGGCAGACATCGCAACGCTGCTGGCAAGTTTCTCTCCGGCAAACAAGCCTGCTTCGATCCGCTTCGCGAGATCGACCTCTTCGGCGGCGGTCAGCAGCTGAACGCGACCGATCTCTTTCAGATAGCTGCGAACTGGGTCTGCGGAGGGCGCCCAGCCAGCGGGCGTCGCCGGTTGCTGTGGCAGCTCATCATCGACGTCATCGGGCAGCTCCACCTCGACCTCGGCACTCGCGAGATCGATAACCTCGACGCCCCCGCCAGCTGCGTCACCGACCACGCCGTCACCAGTGACGCCGTCGAGGCTGAGCTTTGGCTGCCGTTGCCGAGGTAGCTGATTGCTGGTCTGAGCCAGCTCTGATGCCACAAGAATCCCCACAGCCCTAGTGTGCAGTGAGATCCCCTGCGGCGCGGGAGGTCCGGCAAATCCGGTGCAGAACCGGCGCTCAACTGCGAGAATCGTTACAGATGCGGCATCACGAGTCGCCTAGTGTGCCCTCGAGGTCATCACGCCGACGCTTTTCCAGCGTGATGAGGTCGCCGAACAGCCGGTTGTAGTCAGTTGTCTGTTCGACCGGATTCAGCCGCTGCAGGCGAGACTTGACCTCCGCGATCTGCCGATCGAGAGCACGCACCCGAAGCTGGGCGAGTTGTGCGCTCGCGTATCGCTCGTCGGGGTCGTTGGCGGCGAGGACCGATTCGACGACGAGCTCAGTGACTAGCGCCCGCACCCGATCGTCGCCCGCAGCATCGCGAACGCTGGCAATCCACGCGTCACCGCCGGCCGTGGCGCCAGTGCCGCCCGCTTTGGCAACGGCGTCGCGCACCTCGCCGTACGCAACATGGGTGAACGCCAGTGGATCAAGAGCATCGAACGCCGGCCCGAGCAACGCCGGGCGTTGGAGAGCAAGCTTCAGCGCCTCGCGTTCGACCTGAAGGGTCGGGTCGCGAGGGTCGGGCCGCTCGATGGCCTGCGCGCGCGCTGCTTGGCGCCCGGTTGTGCCCGCCAGCCGACGCACCCGGTCGAGAACGCCGAGCTCGTCGGGGGCCCCGACCCAGCCAGCCAGCCTGCGGGCATACTCATCGCGCAGTGAGGTGTCTTTGATCGATGCGACGAGTGGCATTGTGCGCTCGAGTGCCGCCACCCGGCCTTCGGGGATCTCGAGATCAAATCCGGCTAGCACACTGCGCACCGCGAACTCGAACAACGGCTGACGGCGCGCGACCAGATCGCGCACCGCAGCGTCGCCCTTGGCGATCCGTAACTCGCAGGGATCCATGCTGTCGGGACTGATCGCGACGAACGTGTGTGTCACGAATTTCTGATCGCTCTCGAATGCGCGCAGCGCAGCTTTCTGTCCTGGTGCGTCACCGTCGAAGGTGAAAATCACCTCGCCCGCATACTCGGCAGAGTCGAGCAGCAGCCTCCGCAGCACCCGCACATGCTCGTCGCCGAACGCCGTACCGCAGGTGGCGACCGCCGTCGTCACGCCGGCAAGGTGGCAAGCCATCACGTCGGTGTAGCCCTCGACGACGACAGCCTGCCGAGCCTTCGCCATCTCACGCTTGGCCAGATCGATCCCGTACAGCACCTGGCTTTTCTTGTACAGCGGGCTTTCTGGAGTGTTGAGGTACTTGGGGCCATCGTCGTCCGCTCGTAGTTTGCGGGCACCGAATCCGACCACGTCGCCCGTGACGTCGCGAATCGGCCACACGAGCCGACCACGGAAACGGTCGATCACGCCGCGTTGCCCGCGGCTTGCGAGGCCGGCGGTCGCGAGTTCGTCGTCGGTAAAGCCCCTGCCACGCAGGTGCTTGACGAGGTGCTCCCAACCGTTGGGGGCGTATCCAACGCCAAAGTGCGCGGCGGCCGCGGAATCGAAGCTGCGTTCGTCGAGGAATTGCCGGCCGATCACGGCCTCGGCGCCGGTGAGCTGCTCGGCGTAGTACTCTGCCGCCGCCCGGTTTGCCTCGACCAGCCGCGATCGCTGCCCTTGTTGAGCGCGGGGGGCAGAACCGCCCTGCTCGTAGTGGAGTTCGTAGCTGACCCGCGCAGCCAGCCGCTCGACGGCCTCGGTGAACGACAGCTGGTCGATCTTCTGGACGAAGCTGATGACGTCGCCGCCCTCGCCGCACCCGAAGCAGTGCCAAAATCCCCGCGCCGGCGTCACATTGAACGACGGGGAGCGCTCGTCGTGAAACGGGCAGAGCCCCTTCATCGAGCCGCCGCCAGCACTCTTCAGCGTCACATGCTCGCTGATGACGTCGGCCACCGGCGACAACTCACGTACCCGTGCGATGTCGCTGTCAGGAATGCGGCCGGCCACGGAGCGAGTCTAGGTGCCCGCGGGGATCGGCACCGCGTGCCCGCTGACCCGGATGCGGTGATCGGCGTCGTCCACATCGACGACGAGCAGGCTCGGGCGACCAAGCTCCACACCCTGATGCAACGTAAGCCTTGCTGGCGGCTCAATACGGCCGTTCGCCCGAAGATAGTGGCCCAGCGCGGCCGCGGCCGCACCGGTCGCTGGATCCTCGACCACGCCTCCGACCGCGAACGGGTTGCGTACGTGGAACACCGTCGGCGCCTCGCGCCACAGCAGCTGGATGGTGGTCCAGGACTTGTCGATCATGAGATCGCGCAAGGCATCGAAGTCGTAGTCGAGGTCGGCCAGTCGGGCACGCGTCGCCGCAGCGAGCACCGGATGCCAGGCACCGGCGAAGGCAACCTTGGGCGGTAGCGCCGGGTCGAGGTCAGCGGCTGGCCACCTCAACGCATCGAGCAAGGCGACCAGATCGGCGGCCTCAAGGTCGGCTAGCTTCGGCTCGACAGTCGTGAGCGTCGCTTGAAGCCGGCCGAGGCCGTCGGTGGCGACGTCGACCGGAACGCTGCCGGCCAACGTATGGAACACGTACCGCCCGACCCCTTGCCGCTCGGCCAGCGCGACCGCCGTGGCGATCGTGGCGTGCCCACAAAATGGCACCTCGATGGACGGCGCGAAGTATCGGACGTGAAACTCGCGGACGCCGTTTCCGTGCGGGGTCAGGAATGCGGTCTCGGAGTAGCCGACATCGGCGGCAAGGGCCTGCATGGTCGTGTCATCGAGATCAGTCGCGTCGAGAACGACGCCCGCCGGATTGCCTCCGGACGGGGTATCGGTGAAGGCGGCGTAGCGCAGCACGTCGATGCCACGCATCACAACGGGATCTCCACGAGCCAGATCTCCATGAGGTAGTGCGGACCTATCGGTGGAAGCTCGAATTCCTCGCCTATCGTGGAGAATCCGAGCTTCTCGTAGAAACCGACCGCGGGTGTTCGTGCATTGCACCACACGACCGTGCCGCCACGCGCGCGTATTTCGGTCACGCCGAAAGTGAGTGTGCGCGCTCCGTAGCCCTGACCCCTGACCTCGGGCGCCGAGGCCATTGCCCGCAACCGCCACGCGTCGCGACCGTCAGGGGTGGGCTCGGGATAGAACGTCGCGCACGCGACCACCCCGCCGGCCGGGCCGAACGCCGCGACGTGAAATGTGTCGGCGCGGTGGTCGTAATCGTGGTCGACGCTGGTCAGCGGCTGACCCGGCCGCAAGACGCGGGCCCGAAGCGAACGTACTGTCCACGCTGCCACGAACTCGACGTAGATCGAAGGTTCGGGGCCACCAGTCATCGGTGTTCACCGCGGCGGTGCCAGATCACCGCTGACGTGTCTGTCAGAGAGGCGACCTGATCGATGACGACCCGAAGTCGCGCAGCGTCATCAGAGGCGGCTGCCCACGTAGGCCGGAAAAGGGGTTCGAGTGCGCCACCGTCGGTGGCGTACAGCTGATCGACAAGCTCACGCAACACGGTGCGCTGCCGACCACGGACCGCTGCCACGCCTTCGCGGTTCATGACGTAGTGCGCCGTGACGGCTTTGAGCAAACCGCACTCGACGCGGATCTCCCGTGGCACGACGAGGTCGGCCTCGTAACGGGTCAATGGACCGCGCCCAAATGCCTCCCTCGTCGCCGCCTCGGCGCGTTCGCAGAACCGGCCGATCAGCTGGCTGGTGAGATTCTTCAACGCCGCCAACGATGAAAGCGTGCCGTCGTGCGCAGCCGGCCAGCATGGCAGCGCAATCAGGTCGCGAACCCCGGCGTCGAGTTCGGCTTCGCCGGCGTCGGGCAGGTAGAACTCGACGGCAGCCGCGCGCACGTCGTGCCAGGCGCCGGGGTCGCTCAGCTGATCGAGTTTGATCAAGCCAGCCTCAACCCCATCTTCGAGATCGTGCACCGAATAGGCGACGTCATCGGCCCAATCCATCACCTGGGCTTCGATGCAGCGCCGCTCGTCGGGCTCTGGCTGGCGCATCCAGCCGAACGCCTCAAGGTCGTCTGCGTAGACACCAAACTTCAGGCTGCCTGCTCGCTTGGGCCAGGGGTATTTCGTCGCCGCATCGAGGCTCGCGCGAGTCAGGTTGAGCCCCGCGCTGCCGCCGTCGTCGCGCACCGTTTTCGCTTCGAGACGGGTCAGCAACCGAAACGACTGGGCATTGCCCTCGAAGCCCCCGATCGCGGCGGCCGCCTGATCGAGGGCGTCCTCGCCGTTGTGCCCGAACGGTGGATGGCCAAGGTCGTGCGCAAGACACGCCGTCTCGACCAGATCAGGATCGCAGCCGAGCGCCGCTCCGAGTTCACGGCCAACCTGGGCGCACTCGAGCGAATGCGTCAACCGAGTGCGCGGGAAATCGCTATCGACGTCGGCTGGCCCGACGACCTGCGTCTTCGCTCCGAGCCTGCGCAGCGCCGAGCTGTGCACGACCCTCGCGCGATCACGCTCGAACGCTGTGCGGCCAGGCCTCTTCGGCGGCTCGTTCACCCAACGCGCGCGAGACGCATCGTCGTAGCGAGCCACGGTCTCCTTCACCCGGACGACGCTACCGTGGCGCACCGACATCCGTCGCAGCCCTGGCTGTCGCCCGCGGGCCCCAGTTCAGGTACACCCAGGGCTGCGAAGCGACGGCACGGTCACTGCTGGAGCAGCGGCGTTGGATTCTTCGATACGTAGACGCTCGGAAAGAACCCAACAACGTCGTGATCGTCATAGGAATAGTTGAACGTCGTCGTGTGATGTGGATCGCTGGCATCGAAAACAATCGCGATGCCGTCGTCGTCCGGATGATTGCAGTCGTAGAGGCGCAGGGTCGTTGTGTTGCCGATGTCGGTGTATCCGTACGCGAGTACCTGATGGTTCTGGCCGAGATCTTGCGGATTGGCCGAATGCACGCAGACCACTCCGAGTGGACATGGATGACCGGAGTCGATTGTGCGGCGGATCACCGGCATCGAGTCATTGATCGTGCGCCGTGACGTGCCGTGCACGAAGAACTCATCACCAGTAGGCAGATTCATCCATTCGTAGTAGCGCGCGACGCCCGCGGGTAGATGGAAACTGTCGATCAATCGCGTCGTGATGTAGCGAAATGCGGGCGACGTCGTAGCCGGGTTGGAGGTATTCGGCGGTGGCGGCAGGTGAGCCTCAAAGAGGTCGCGTACCGCGAAC
>Ga0209863_10001060_pt1 | contig 11247 bp, 10 predicted proteins | sample OrgsoiDNA2013046_FD_185796 | JGI IMG/M metagenome (GOLD analysis project Ga0209863, IMG submission 185796) | Permafrost soil microbial communities from the Arctic, to analyse light accelerated degradation of dissolved organic matter (DOM) -... | ecosystem: Environmental > Terrestrial > Soil >...
GCTTCGTCAGCTATATCGCGACCATCGTCGAGGTATCGGTTGGCGATAAAGGCAAACTCACCGTTCACCAGGTCGACACCGCCATCGACTGCGGCATGTTCGTCAATCCCGAAAGGATCCAGTCGCAGATCGAGGGCGCGGCGATCATGGGCCTGAGCCTCGCCAAATACGGCGAGATCACCTTCAAGGACGGCAAGGTGCAGCAGGGCAATTTTGACGACTTCGCTGTGGTCCGAATCGACGAGGCACCCCTCGTGACCAACGTGCACATCGTGCCCGCCGATACCGACACGCCACCAAGCGGCGCCGGGGAACCCGGGTTGCCTCCCTTTGCTCCGGCCTTGGCCAACGCCATCTTCGCAGCGACCGGGAAACGCATCCGGGCACTGCCAATCGGCAAGCAGCTTGAAACTTAATACGCGTTCGACCGTTTAGGCTCTTGGAGAGGAGCCCAAAATGAACACAAAAATCACGGCGCTCGCGGCACTAGTCTCGAGCGTCCTTCTTGCGAACGTTCAGGAGGCGGCGGCCCAGGCAAACCCGCCGCCCAGCGCTACAGCGACGCGGCCGGCGACGACACCGCCGGCGCAAACTTCCCTGCCAAACGCCAGCCCGCCGGCCACAACAACTCAGACAACCGGCGAGGCTAACCCGGATCCGACTATCAAGAAAATGAACGAAGACGAAAAGCAGAAAGTCGACACCAAGGGCAAATAGCGCGAACGACGTTGATCGCCTGTGAGCAGTTCACATTGGAACGTCGTCGCCGTTCTCAGCAGGATGACGAAAAAGAGCCCCGCATTTCGCGAGGCCCTTTTTTCTTTATCTGCCCATTCCGGAGCTCGATTCCTTGGCGTAATTGACCAAGGATAGCCCGCCGGAAAGGTCTTATGTTCCGCGTCGTACAAGCCGCTCACGCGGCGGAACTTGTCCCCCATTGCGTGTCACTCGCGTCGGAAGATGCGCCAGACACAGCCGGGTCATTTGAGCCAGTGGTGTTGCATTCCATGAAATGGGAAGCGATCTCGACGTGAGCGAGATGGTCCCATCGCTCCGCGTCGCCCAGATGTTTCCAGCTGTTCTCCGGGTCGAACACCGCGCGTTGACGGCAGATAGAACTCATGGCGCGATAGCTTCGCACTTTTTTCATTAGCCGCCTCCCCTGGACTTCATAAAACGCGCGAGCTTATTCCCACACTTCGCGTCAGAGTCATTACGATTATATGTCAGAACTAATTTTGAGATTTGGTCAATGGACCTGACAAATGGACATCTGGTGACTTTTTCTTCGGAGCCCATTGGCTTGTTCGAACTCTGCTTGGCGCTAGCTGTATAGGTACAATGCCATTAGCAAAAGACTTATATGGAACGAAATCAGATGAACCCGCCGTTCGTTGGACGAACACGAGGCTTGGGTAACCGGGATTGAAAAATCCGGGCTGTGTTAGCCAGGTCACATTCCTCCAGCCAAATCAGATTTATCCTGACGTGGTATGGCCGCAAACAAGGTAACGGCGGCACACAGGCTTGGCTCCTCCCGCCAAGGAACGACTTAGAGCCGTCAGGGTGGGAACTCGGCGGCTCGATTTTCTTTCCGCCGTGTCGCCATCCAGGTCTGATCGTGTCGACATGGTCGTTGGCCCCGGGCTGTCGTGCACATCGCGTCGCTCTTGGCCATCAAAGTAGGGTTGATTCGGTTCTCAATCGGGGGTCCTGCTTGGTGCCCGACGCCACATCGAAGGACGCGCCTTCACTGGGTCCAGCAGCGACCAGTCGCCCTGCTCCAGGCCATATCCCTTTGGAAACGGTGGCCGCAGCTCCAGCCCCAGGGAACGCAGGACGCGATCGTCGCGATAATAGCATTGCAGCACGACGCGGGTGAGCGTCGCCGCGGCAGCTCCGCCCGATGCACGGAATTGCCTGGCTACCGCCTCGCGGACGGTTTCGCCAAGATTTGCAAGCGGCATCCCGGCCAGGTGCGCCAGATGATCGAGCGCTTCGCGCACCAATTCGGCGTCGCGGCCGAGCGTGACAAGGATGTCGGCCTGAATCGCCGCGTCGTCGGCGCCGGGCACGCCGAATTGCTCGCTGGCGGGAATGATCATGGCGGCAACGACACGCAAATCGTCGCGCTGGAGAGAGCTAAGCGCTGTTTCCGCAGACATGACGGCCTCAATCGAACAGATTGGCAAGGCGCTGCTTCATCTGATCGGCGATGTAGAGCGCAATGGCCTGAATGGTGGAAGTCGGATTTACCCCGCCTGATGTGACAAACACACTGCCATCGACGACAAACAGGTTTTTCACATCGTGGGATCGCCCCCATTCGTTCACCACCGAGCGCTCGGGGTCTACGCCCATCCGCGCCGTCCCAAGCAGATGCCAGCCGCCATACAGGATCGGGCAATTGACGCAGATATCGGTCGCCCCGGCGGCGGCAAGAATTTCCCTGGCCCGTGCAATGCCGTGTTCGAGCATTCGCGCGCTGTTCTCGCCGATCGTGTAGTCGACGCGCGGCGCGGGGATTCCGTGGCTGTCCTTGAGGACGGGATCGAGCGTGACGCGGTTATGCTCCTCCGGCAGGTCCTCGCAGATCGCCGACAGGCCGAGCCGGTGGCCGTTGAGCCGGCGGAACGCGGCGTGGTGGCCCGCCCCCCACGGCAACAAGCCCTTGGCCTCGCTGGTAACGGCCTCCGTCACCGGTCCGATGCCGCGGCCGAATTGAAGGGCGTAGCCACGCACGAAACCGCGCGAAGGATCGGTTTCGTAGAACTCTTTGCTCCAGAGACAGGTCGGCGGCGCGCGATTGCTGTCGGTCGGCTCGTCCACATAGCCGTAGGCTTGCGCATAGGGATGGAACATCAGGTTCTTGCCGACCATACCGCTGGAATTGGCAAGCCCGTTCGGAGAGCGGCCGGAAGCCGAATTCAAGAGCAGCCTCGGCGTGCCGACGCCGTTACAGGCGATGACGACGACTTCGGCGGGCTGAAATTGCTCGACGCCATCCTTGTCGTAATACACGACGCCGGTTGCCATACCCTGCCCATTGGTGGTGATCTCGCGCACCCGGCAATGCGTGCGAAGCTCGACGCCGGCGCGCAACGCTACCGGCCAGTAGGTGATGTCGGTGCTCGCCTTTGCGCCCTGCGCGCATGCCGGCGTGCAATGGCCGAGATTGATGCATCGCGCGCGCCCCTCGTAATCGACGGTTGCCACCGTCGTATCGGACGGCCACCAGTGCCAGCCGAGCTTGTTCATGGCCTTCGCAAGACGGGTCCCGGAGCGGCCAAGCGGCAGCGGCGGCATCGGAGGATCGGTGGGCGGAAAGGCCGGATCGCCGGCAAGGCCGGAAACGCCCATCATCCGGTCGTTCTCGGCAAAGAACGGCGCCAGCGTGTCGTAGTCGATCGGCCAGTCCTCGGCCACGCCATCCAGCGTGCGCACGCGAAAGTCCGAAGGGTGCAGCCGCGGAAAATGCGCCGTATACATGATGGTGGAGCCGCCAACACCGTTGAAGTTCACGACCTTGATCGGCGAGTTGTCGTCGTTGACGGGATAATCCTCCGGCCGCGCGCGAATGTTGGGACTGATTGAATAATCGCCATAGGCCCGCGCCTCCCAATCCCGCCCCACGCTTGGATATTGGGCCGGATTCATCCAGTCGCCTTGTTCGAGGCACAGGATGTGCATCCTGGTTTCGGCAAGCGACCACGCGACCGCGGCGCCCGACGCACCGGCGCCGATGATCAACACGTCAACGGGATCGTTCATTGTAACTTCCTAGGAGAGGATTCGCACCGGTAACGACCGGATACCGCGAATGAAATTCGAATAGAGCCGCTGCGGCGGCCCCATGATCTCGAAGCGAAGGCCCCGCTGCAGAATTTCCTCCCAGAGAATCCGCAGTTGCTGCTCGGCGAGCCGGTCGCCGACGCAGCGATGAATGCCGGCGCCGAACGCGAGATGCTGCCGTGGCTTTGCGCGATCGACGATGAATCGATCGGCGTGCTCGATCTTTTCCTCGTCGCGATTGCCGGAGATGTACCACATCACCACCTTGTCGCCTTTGGCTATGCTGCGGCCGGCGAGTTCGACGTCGTTGCGCGCGGTGCGGCGCATGTGCAGCACCGGGGTCTGATAGCGGATGATCTCGGAAACCAGATTCGGGATCAACTCGCGCCGGCTGCGCACCAGTTCGAACTGTTCGGGGTTTTCGACCAGCGCCATCAGGCCGCCGCTCATGGAATTGCGCGTGGTGTCGTTACCGCCCACGATCAAAAGACCGAGCGTGCCGATAAATTCGCGCGGCGGCATATTGCGGGTCGCGTCGGAATGGGCGAGCATCGAGACCAGGTCGAACGTCGGCGGCGCGGCCGCGCGCGCATCCCACAATTTGCGAAAATATTCTCCCATCCTGGCCAACTCGGCGAAACGCTCATCCTCCGAATGCACGACGGCATCGGGCGAATCGACATTGGCGATCGCGACGTCGGACCACCAGGTCAGCCTCTCGCGATCCGCCCAGGGGAAATCGAACAGCGTTGCCAGCATCATGTTGGTCAGGTCGACCGAAACCCGCGTCACCCAGTCGAAGGTCTCGTGACGCGGCAGCGCGTCGAGCACATCGGCGGTACGCTTGCGAATCAACGGCTCGAGATTGACGAGGTTGGATGGTGCCACGATCGGCGCGACGGTGCGGCGCTGCGCGGTGTGCCCCGGCGGGTCCATTCGGATAAAGCTCGCGCGCTCCTGTCCCTTCGGCTGATCCGCGACCTGGATGCCGCCGAGTTCCGAACTCGACGAGTAGTTTTCATGATCGAGCTCAACCGTGAAGATGTTGTCGTAGCGCGTCACCGACCAATAGGGTCCGAACCGCGACGCTTCGCAGTAGTGCACGGGATCGTCGCGGCGCAACTGCGCGAATAACGGCCGCCAGGAATCTTCCTGATAGAGCCTCGGATCGCTCACGTCGATCGACGTCAGCGCGCGTTGCCGCGCCTCTGCCTGGGCCATCGATTCGCTCCGGGTACCGTTGCCGTTTATCCGGCGATCGAGCTTAGGACGGGATCAGGCGTTGGCAAAGGGGAGGCAAGTTCGCCGACGGGTTGTCCGCTTTGACGCCAAGGGCGGCCATGCCGCGGGGTCGGGGACCGTCTGGATTTCGCGCTGCATCCCTGGGTTGATCCGCGGCGGCGGCGCGACCTATCCGGATACCCCCGCCCCGATCGATCTGCGCCCGGTCCAGCCACGGATTGCCACTATTTCGCCGGCGCAACACCTCAAGAGGTTCGCACTGACACAGCATAGTCCCGGGCAGGTGATTCGGGGTCAACTGTGGCGAGCGGACACCCCTCAAGCGATATCAACATAATTTCGAGCGCATTGAGACGTAGGATGAAGACAGAATCACCATCCGCGCGTTAAGTTCGGGCCGAGACGAGGGCTGGATTCGGCTCGACTACGGCACTGATGTAATCCTCGACTACACGATGGGCTGCGAAGCACGACTCATCGGTTCCTGGATCGCATACACGTTCAATGGGGAATAACATGACGCACGCTTCGCTACTCAACCCGTTCAGCTCGAGCCAAGAGCCATCCCAAATCGCCAAGCGGCGGGTGGCACGGGCAACACGGCTGACACCGGTGTGCTCCAACTGCCATTCAGACGACATCATCTCTCAGGCGACGGCCCAGTGGAGCAACGAATCACAGGAATGGGAGTTGGCCGACACCTTCAGCCAACCGGCACACTGCACCCGCTGCAACGGCCCGTGTGGCATAACATGGCTACCCCTCAACTGAACCTGTCGGCACGGCGCTGCCTCGCGCCCTGGCAAATCCTGCCGGGGCTTTTCGTGAACCCGGTCCGACGAATCACTGGTAAGCGGCCACGATGTCCGATACGGCCCGTTCGAGCTGCTTTGCGGTCGCGCACTGACGCACGACACTGCAGAATGCCGCATATCGTGGCATTTCCGAATCACCCCAGCCCCAGGCCATGCGTCCTTCGGGGTTGAGCCAGACCAGCCGCTTGGATCGCTCTGAAATGCGGCGAAGGATGTCGGCGCGGGGATCGAGGTTATTGGTGCGCGCATCGCCGAGAACGATCACCGTCGTCTTCGGCGTCACCGTCCGGATCCAGCCCTTCTCGAAATCCAGCAATGAACCGCCGTAGTCGGACGAGCCAAATCCGACCTTCGACATGATCTCGCTCATGGCCGCTTCGGGCGATTTGGTGTCGAGGATATCGCTGACCTCGATGAGATGGCCGGAGAAGGCAAACGAGCGCACGTCGTCCACCACCTCATGCAGGCTATAAATCAACAGCAGGAAGAAGTCGGACACCTGCGCCACCGATCCCGAGACATCGCAGATCGCCACGATCTTCGGCCGGTCGCGGTGCCGGCGCTTCCATGAGGTGAGGAACGGAACGCCGCCCCAGGCGGCGTTGCGCCGAAGCGTCCGCCGGATGTCGAGATGCCCGCGCCGCTGGCGCTTGCGGGGTTTGCTGTAGCGCTCGCGCAGCCGTCGTGCGATAGCGCGGATCAGGACCTTCATCTGCTCGAGCTGCCGGCGTTCGAGGCGGGCGAGCGGCGCGTTGCGGAGGATTTCATGGCGGAGATTCTCGGATTCCTCGCGCCCGTATAGAAGTAGCGCTTGATTGACGACCTCCCGCACGTTTTCGCGCAACGCCCCCAATGCGGCCGCGAGCCGCTCGGCTTCCGCTGAGCTGGTAGCCGTCAACGCGTCCAAATCGTCCCTCAGACGTTCAATGCCGAGGGACTCGAGAATCCGTGTCGAGAAGATCCCGCGCTGGGTAAAATACCGGATGTCGGAAAGCGAGGCGGCATTCGCCGCGTTCGCCATCGCGGCCGCGATCGCGTTGCGGTCCCGCGACAGCAGCATCTGCGCGAGTTCACCCAACTCCGGCGCTTGCGCGCTGGCGTCGCCCGGCTGGCTCTCGCCTGCCGGCGACTCCGCCGTCGCGCTTTCCGCCGCATCCTCGGGCGCGGTCTCCTCCTCCTTCACCTCAGGCTGGCTGAAGAAAAGGTCAAAACATTCGCCGAGCGCCTGCTTTTCGTCCTGGCTCTTGGCGAGCGTCAGCAGCAGCGTGTCCCGCAGAATATTTCTGTCGGCAAATCCGACATCGGCCACTGCCTTCATGGCATCGATGCTTTCCGCGGGCGACACCCGAACGCCGGCGCCGCGAGCCGCCCGGAAGAAACGATGCAGTTCCTCTCTCATCAGCCGAACACGCCTTGCCGGCCCGCCTTGGCGACGAAGGTCGTCACCTGGGGCATCGTGGTCTCGATGTCGGCCTCGTATTTCAAGAGAACATTGAGCGTGTCCTTGACGGTTTCATGATCCAGCTCGGTAGACTGCAGCAGCACCAGGACGCGCGCCCAATCGATCGTCTCGCTGACCGAGGGCAGCTTCTTCAGATCAAGGGTGCGGACCTGGTTGATGAAGCCGACGATCTGCGTGCGCAGGGATTGCGAGATTCCGGGGACGCGGCTTTCAACGATGCGTTCCTCGAGCTTCTGCTCGGGGAAGCCGATATGCAGATGCAGGCATCTGCGCTTGAGCGCATCAGAGAGGTCGCGTTCGCCATTGGAGGTCAATATCACCGTCGGCTTCACCAGCGCCACGACGGTTCCGAGTTCGGGAATGCTGACCTGGTAATCCGACAGGATTTCGAGCAGAAGGGATTCGAATTCGGCGTCCGACTTGTCGATCTCGTCGACCAGCAGCACGCAGCCCGCAGGCTGCTCCAGGGCCTGCAGCAGAGGGCGCGGCTCCACGAATTCCTTCGAGAAGAAGACGTCTCCGAAATCGTGCAACCGGTCGAGCGCTCCGGCTAGCGTTTCAGCGCCGCCGAGCACTTCCCCGAGCTTGTCCTTCAGAATCTGGGTGTAGAGAAGCTGTTTGGCGTACTTCCATTCGTACAGCGCCTTGGCTTCATCGAGCCCCTCATAGCATTGCATGCGGATCATCTTGAGCCCGCGCCATGCCGCGAGCGCCTTGGCAAGCTCGGTCTTGCCGACGCCGGCCGGACCTTCGACCAGGATCGGCTTCTCGATACGCTCGGCCAGATAGACCGCGGTCGCGATTTGGCGGCTGGCGATATAGCCCGCCGCGGCCAGTCCCGACGTGACGGCCTCGATCGAATCCGCGGTTAGATTGTTCTTCATTGTTGTTTCTCGCTCCATACCGAATTGCCAAGCCGGATCTGCCGCACCTTGCGGGGCTGGCGTGCGACCGAGGACAAGAGATCGAAGGCGGCGAGCGCGCGTGAGGTCGCATCGTCACCCGGCTGAACCTGTGCGAGCAGGTCACGGATTTCTCCGACGATGTCGTGCGCCAGCAGCCGCACGCCGATCGTCCGCGCCGCAACTTCCTGCCCGTCGCCATCGAGGGCCGCCACCGCGAGCCGGCTCGCCGCTTGCACGAGCGATACCAGACCCGCGATGCGGCCGAGCCGCAAGGCATTCGCTTCCGTGCGCTCGATACACGCGGCGGACTTTTCGAGCAGCCAACTCAGCATCCCCGAGACATTAGCCGTCCCGACGGTGTCCTCGACATCGCGAAACGGCAAGGCCATGGCCGGATAAGCGTCAGGCATATCTCCGACCCGCGCCGTCGCAGGCACGCGACATCCGTCGAGCTCCAGCTCGCAGTGCGACGCCGGCGCGAGAGCTTCGAGGGTTTGCATCGGCTTTACCGTCAGGCCGGGTGTCTCCCGCGGGATCAGAAAAAGCCCGTATCGCTTGCGTCCGTCCTCGACCGCGGTCACCGCCAGCACCAGAAAGACATCCGCGATCGGGCCATTCGTAACCCAGGCCTTCTGGCCGCGAACAACGAAGCCGGCACCGTGCGGTTCGGCTGTCGTCTTCAGAAGCTTCGGATGCGCTCCGACCTCAGGCTCGGAGATCGCGATCGCCGCGCAGACCTCGCCAGCCGCAACACGCGGAAGCCACGCGGCACGCTGGTCCGCGTCGGCAAAACCCGCAATAAAGAATCGTGCCGTCATCTGTCGGGCGGCAAAGGCGCTCGCCAGCCCCAACAGTCCGGTCCTTGCGGCAATCGCCTGCTCGGCGGCCGCTATGGCGCGATAGGTATCGAGTGCCGCTCCTGCGCCGGGGAGGCCGATCTGGCAGAGACCTGCCCTCGCCATCCGTCCGAACGGGTCGGTTGAGATGTCATGCTTTGCGAGCGACCACCAATCATCAATGCGTCCGGCGACTTCCAGGCTCAAATCTTGCGGCATCTGATGAACGACCCGGATTCCCGACGCGCGCCTCTTGCGGCATCAAGACGCTTTTAAGGCACTCGGGTGTTGGTCGCGAGCTCAATTTTCCCCCGACCGCGGTCGCGAAGGGCAGGTTTTCCGCAGTGTCGACTGTGCAATTCCGCCGTGCGGGACAAGCAGACATGACAACAGCGCGGCACCAGGATTGCCGCGTGTCAAAGTCGTCGCAACTTCGCCGGCGGCGGGAATCGCCGCCGGCGAAAAGCTTGCGCAAGGCTGCCGGATCAGGCCGCTTTGGATTTCGCCACATGGGTGGCGATCGCATCCATCAGGGCTGGCGACAGGCAATCATAGGGCTCGAGCCCGAGCTCCTTGAGACGCGAGCGGATGCCGGGCATTTCGTCCGGCTTGACGCCGGACTCGATCACCGACGACACGAACGCCGCAAATCCCGGCGCCGCCGAGCCGGCTTCCTGGAACAGTTCGGGATGGATGAAGTCGAGCCCGTAGAACGGGTGCGCCTTGTTCTCGATGCGGCCGTACATGTGCGTGCCGCAGACCTTGCAGGCATGCCGCTGGATTGCCGCCGACGCGTCGATGACGTGCAGCTTGTCGCCGTTCTCGAGCACGGTCACGCTGTCGCGTGGCACCACGGCGACCACCGAGAAGGTCGCCCCGTCGGGCTTCCAGCATTTGGTGCAGCCGCAGGCGTGGTTGTGGGCGACATCGCCCTTGATGCCGACCTTGACCGGCTTGCCGTCCTTGCATTTGCAGACCAGGGTCCCGCCGGCAAAGCTGCCCGAGCCCTTCTTGACGCCGCTGTCAATCGATGGATGGAGATGAACAGTCATAGGCCTATCCTCCTTGTGTTTGGCGCTTTTGATTTAGAACACGACGACCGAACGGATCGACTTGCCCTCGTGCATCAGATCGAACCCCTTGTTGATCTCCTCCAGTTTGAGGACGTGGGTGATCATCGGATCGATCTCGATCTTTCCGTTCATGTACCAGTCGACGATTTTCGGCACGTCGGTGCGGCCGCGGGCGCCGCCGAACGCCGTGCCCTTCCAGACCCGCCCGGTCACCAGCTGGAACGGCCGGGTTGAAATCTCCTTGCCGGCTTCCGCGACCCCGATCACCACCGAGACGCCCCAGCCGCGATGACAGGCTTCCAGCGCCTGACGCATCACGGTGGTGTTGCCGGTACAGTCGAAGGTGAAATCGGCGCCGCCGTCGGTCAGCGCGACCAGATGCGCCACGATGTCGCCATCGATCTTTTTCGGATTGACGAAATGGGTCATGCCGAAGCGGCGGCCCCATTCCTCCTTGCTATCGTTGAGATCGACGCCGATGATCTTGTCGGCGCCCACCATCCGCGCGCCCTGAATGACGTTGAGCCCGATGCCGCCGAGCCCGAACACCACCACGTTGGCGCCCGGCGTGACCTTGGCGGTGTTGACCACCGCACCGACGCCCGTGGTGACGCCGCAGCCGATGTAGCAGCTCTTGTCGAACGGCGCGTCCTCGCGGATTTTGGCCACCGCGATTTCCGGCAGCACGGTGAAATTCGAAAACGTCGAGCAGCCCATATAATGGAAGATCGGCTTGCCCTGGTAGCTGAAGCGCGTGGTGCCGTCGGGCATCAGCCCCTTGCCCTGGGTGGCACGAATCGCGGTGCACAGATTGGTTTTCTGGCTGAGACAGCTTTTGCACTGGCGGCATTCGGGCGTGTAAAGCGGGATCACGTGATCGCCCGGCTTCACCGAGGTGACGCCCGGTCCCACCTCGCGAACGATGCCGGCGCCCTCATGGCCGAGGATCGAGGGAAAGATCCCCTCGCTGTCGAGGCCGTCAAGGGTGTAGGCGTCGGTATGGCAGATGCCGGTCGCCTTGATTTCAACCAGCACCTCGCCGGCCTTCGGGCCCTCCAGATCAAGCTCGATGATTTCAAGCGGCTTCTTTGCTTCGAACGCGACAGCGGCACGGGTTTTCAT
>Ga0209863_10001063_pt1 | contig 11239 bp, 13 predicted proteins | sample OrgsoiDNA2013046_FD_185796 | JGI IMG/M metagenome (GOLD analysis project Ga0209863, IMG submission 185796) | Permafrost soil microbial communities from the Arctic, to analyse light accelerated degradation of dissolved organic matter (DOM) -... | ecosystem: Environmental > Terrestrial > Soil >...
GATAAATGCCATCGCGATTCGTTTCCGTTGTTCTTTCCGCGCCACTGTTCACGTTGGTGAAGGCCACGCTGACCTCGGCGATGGCACGGCCCGCGGAATCGGTGATCAGTCCTGTGACAGTCGCATTGGAATCGGCGTGGGCCAGCCGGTGCAATGAAAAAATCAGAAAGATTGCACAAAGCAGATTCAGCCGACGATGAAGCGCGGCTTCGCGAAGGCGGCACATCGGATTTTGACGGGCGCAGGCCGGAAAGACACTCATGGTCGAAGCGATGAGGTAAATAAATCGGCTCACGGATGGTTCGGCGGGCCACCCAGATTCGCATAGAGCAACTTGCGGCCCCTCGGAGACGGGCTGCCGTCCGGTGGCTCAAGCGTTACGAACACGGCATCGATCCGCTCCAGCACACTCGTGTTATTTACCTTCAGCACCCAGCGGCTCAGTGCGGGATCGTCCATCAGAAACAGCCCGAGATTCTGCGGCTTGCCCTCATTCCCCTGCCGGTATCCCCACGCTTGAAAGCCGGAAGCCGAACGTTGGTGCTGCTTGTCCTGCAGATCGAAGGCATAGAAAAGCAGGAGCTTTTTTTCCGCAAAGTAGACGCGGCCAAATCCGCGCTTCGTTTTCCCGGCGGCGTCCACGTCGTAGACATCCACAATATGGAGGTCGCGCGCTCCAAAAAGTTCTTTCGCGTCGCCGTCCTGTATCGCCGGCACGTTCGACGCCACGGCATCTTCTTCGGACCGATGTGTCAACTTGCGTTGAAGCTGCTCGACCAGATTCTCTTCTGCCGTTGTGCGCGCGACCGCTTCCTTCAATTGAGCCTGGAGCGCTTTCAGCGAGTCGCTCGACTGTTGAGCGAGCGCGTTCGCCTGCCGCACTTCGTTTCCTTTCTGATCCAACTGCTCCCTGGCGACGGCGAGTTCGGTCTCAAGGACTTTATCGCGATTCAACGACTCGGCGTAACTCTTGCGAGCTTCCGCCAAATCATGCTGCAACGCCTCGCGCTCAGACCGATCCTTTTGCAGAAGCGTGGACGCAGAGTCCACCCGCGCGCCGGCCTTTTGTACTTCGCTCTCTCGTCGACTCAACTCGGAGTTGAGTTGAGCGACCGTGGGCGCCAATTGCCGATCCCGGTAACGAAAAGCAGCGATGCCGGCCGCCGAGCACATCACCACGATCAGCGCGGCCGTGGCAAGGATTGGGCTGCGGAGCAGGCTCCACACTCCAAAGAAAGCCGGTCTGCGACGCGGCTCAGGGAGCGGCCTGAATTCGGGTGGGTCGCTGACTCTTGTTTCCGCTTGCGCCCGCTCCAGCACTCGCCCCAACAAGACCTGTTCGTCGAGATCGGCGGACGAATCTCCCGCGCTCCAACGTCCGGTAGCGACTGCGCCAAGTTCGTTTGAGGCAATCCGGCGAAAATCCGCGTAAAGCTCCTGGCAGTTGCCGCACGTCGCCAGATGCTCATTCAGTTCGGCAAACTCGGACGCGGACACTTCTCCGATCGCAGCAAGGGCGCAAAGCTGCTCGAAGCGTTCTTCGTTGGCTGGATCAAGCTTCATGAGATCTTGCTTCATAGAATTCGTGGTTCATAACATCCATGCTCACAACATCATGGTTCAAAGCGCAACACATCCTTGTGCAATCTAAGGGGCTCGTCCGCAGGCTTCGTTTCCGTGCGGACTCGCAGGAAAGTTCGAAGCGCCTTCAGGCCCCTATAGTAGTAATTTCTTGTATTGGTCAAAGTTTCTCTTACAATTTCCGAAGTTTCCTGCAGAGTGTAGCCCTCAAAGTGCACCAACTCCATGACCAGGCGCTGCTTTGGGTTCAGCGCGGCGATCCCGGATTCAACAAAACGCGTCCATTCCGCCGAACTTAATCCCGCCAGCTCCGAAGGCCGCCGTCTGTGGAACTCATGCGACTCCACCAATTCTTCCTGCGTATAGAAGTTTCGAATGCGCAGATATCGGCGGCGCAGGAGCGACTTAAAATAGGCGAACTGCAAAATCCAGGTCTTCACCGACCCGCGAGACGCGTCGTATTTCTCCCGCTGCAAGTAAATCGCAAGGAAGACTTCCTGGATCAGGTCTTCGGCTTCCTGCCGGTCGCGCAGAATCTTGAATGATACAGAAAACACCGAGCGGCAATAACGCTGAAACAAGGTTGCAAAACAGTTGGCACAACCAGTCCCAATACAGCTCACCAAGTCTTCGTCGGTAAACGAGAGTGAGTCGTGGTCGGGCATCTGCGTTGCTTATTCTGGCATTCCCGATAACGCGCAAACAAGGGTCTTAAGGCAAAACTTATTTTCTTTTGGGTTGACACAAATTGCCCAGTTCGAGAAATAGAGACAAGCCACCCTTGCCGTCATCCCCTCCACGAGCCCCGGCGCAAACAACGAACATCTTCCTCGAATGACACAGATTGTCGTCTTCGAGAAATAAATGGTTAGACAGGAAGCAGTCGACGTCGTCCGTGATCCTGAAAGAAGGGCAGTGTCCCATCCCTTCGGAAGTTTTCAGGACATCGCCGCGTCGACCATGGAGGGAAGCGTGTTGGGAACAATTGCGGGGAGGCTTGGCATGCAGAACGGGCCCGAAGCCGGCTTCATGAGTTCATCGAGCGACGAACAGGATGCCCATGTCCGGCAGGTGGTGAAGCAGGCGCACGAAGAACTGATGCAACTGCTGCGGCAGCGTGCAGAGCTGATGAAACGGATTGGGTCGCTGAAACAGACGATTTCCGGACTGGCGAACCTGTTCGGCAACGGCGTGCTGAGCGAGGAACTGCTCGACCTGGTGGGCGAACCCAGAGACAGAAAGCGCCAAGCGGGCTTCACCAATGCCTGCAGAAAAATCCTGATGGAGGCGGAGCGGCCCTTGAGCGCGCGCGAAGTATGTCAGAAGATCGAAGAGAAGGTGCCGCTCCTGCTGGTACGCCACCGGGAGCCACTGGCCTCGGTGACCACGGTATTGAACCGGCTTGCAGGCTATGGAGAAGCGGAGGCGGTCGTGGCCAACGGACGCCGCGCGTGGCAGTGGGCGACCGAGCGCGCGTCCTAAGAAACTCAACTCACGCCGCGAAAAAGTCGAACGAATCGGTAGCGCTTGGCGGCGGAGTCGAAAAAGCGATCGCTATTCCGCGACCGCTTCCTTCTCGATGACCACCTTCAGATGCGCGGTCACATCCTTGTGCAGCTTGACGGGGACGGTGAACTCCCCCATGGTCTTCAGGGGCTCGTGCAGCTGGATTTTGCGGCGGTCGATGTTGAAGCCCTTCTTGGTCAGCGCGTCGCCGATGTCGCTCGAGGTGACGGAACCGAAGAGCTGATCGTTTTCGCCGGAGCGGCGGGTGAACGATACCGAGGCGCCCTCAAACTGCTTGGCCAGTTCCTCGGCCTGCGTCTTCTCTTTGGCGGAGCGGCGCACCGAAGCGGCCTTCATCTGCACGATGACAGCCTTGTTGCCTTCGTCCGCCTTGATGGCCAGCTTGCGCGGCAAAAGATAATTGCGCCCATAACCCTCCGCAACTTTGACCACGTCGCCGCGGGAACCGAGGTTCGCTACGTCTTCTTTCAGAATGACTTCCATGATGGCTCCAATTCTGCTTAGTCAATTCATTTGCCGCGGAAGATTTCAGATTGATGATTTTAGATTGATGATTGAAAACCCTAGTGGGGCGAGGCTTTCAATCTGCAATCAGAAATCATCAATCTGAAATCGCTTTACGATGCTCTTCCCGCGAACGGCAGCAGCGCAATGTTGCGCGCTTGCTTGATGGCCGACGACAGGCGATGTTGATGCGGGGCACAGACGCCGGTCAATCGCCGCGGCACAATCTTGCCGCTCTCGGCGACGAACTGGCCGAGCATGCGGTAGTCCTTGTAGTTGATGTCCTCGATCTTTTCGGTGCAGAACTTGCAGACCTTCTTGCGCCGGAAAAATTTGCGTCCGCCTTCGCGCGGAGGCCCGCCGGGACCGCGTCCGCCACCACCGCCGCCAAATCGCGGACGATCTCCACTAGGACGATCTCCGCCGGGGCGTGGACCATCGTTGCGCGGCCTCTCGCTTGGTGCCGATTGCTCTGGTGCTTTCGTTTCGTCAGCCATAATTCTCCTCTAAAGTCAGTGGCCACGTTCGGGGCCAGCTCATTCCTTCGCGTTACGCGGTCGCCGGAGCTTCGGGTACAGCGGGCGCTTCCGCCGCCGCCGCTACTGGCGCCGGTGCCGCGGGCTGCGCGCTAATTTTCTTGCGGGAATCGCGCAGCGCCTTGATCTTGTCCAGACGCTTCTGCTCCTCGTCGGTGCGCACCGTGAGGAACTTGATGACCTGTTCGGTCACGCGCAGGCGGCGTTCAACCTCGTGAATCACCGCGCCTCCGCCCTCGATCACCATCAGGACATAAATGCCCTCGTGGAAGCGCTTTACGGTGTAGGCCAGACGGCGCTTGCCCATCTTGTCGACCTTCACGATGCTTCCGCCCGATGCGGGCACAATCGACTGCAGCATGGAAAGCAGTTTGTCCAGATCCTCTTCCGTCATATCCGGACGCACAATGAACATCAACTCATAGGTACGATTCATTCGTTATCTCCAAACTCTTGGTGGCTAGCGACCGCACCAGCCACGGATTACTGATTTTCTTCTTTCCGGTTAAAGCGATTCATCGCCGCCGCCGGACCTTCTTTCAAAATCACCCTCACCGCGTCTTCAACCGTGCCGAGCACGCCGTCGACAACTTCCAATTCTTTCTTGCGCAACGGCGAGAGCAGATATCCCTGCCCATCGCTTACCTTGCGCTCCGGCGCGACTCCAATCCGGATTCGCAGAAAATCCTGCGTGCCCAGCGCCCCTATGATCGACTCGATCCCGTTGTGTCCCGCCGAACTCCGCCGCGTATGAATCCGCAACGTGCCCAGCGGAAAATCCAGTTCGTCCTGAATCACAATCAGGTCCGACTCCGGCTTCGCCTCGTACTCTGCGACCAGCCCGCGCACCGAGTCGCCACTCAGGTTCATGAACGTCTCAGGCTTGGCCAGCAGTACCGCCGCATCACCGATCACTGTCCGAGCCGTCAGTGCCCGATGCTGCCGGTTCCTGACTTCGATCCCCAGGTTGCCCGCGATTCGATCAATCGCGAGAAACCCCAAGTTATGCGGCGTGAACTTGTACTCGTCGCCGGGATTGCCAAGACCAACGATCAGTTTCACGCCTTAGTAGCTTCCCAAGCTTGTGTGGGGACGGGCGCTCTCGCCCGTCCGCCGAGCGCAGCTCGGCTCTTCTCACCACGAAGCTATTTCTTCTCCTTCTTCTCAGCCTTCTCCGGCTTCTTGTCCCCGGCCTCGGCGCCTTCTTCCTCCGCATCCTGCTTGCCCTTCTTGATAACTTCAGGCTCAGCCGGAGCAGCCGCATCCGCCGCCGCTGCATCGGGCGTGGCCACAACTTCTTCCTTCACCGAGGTGACGTGCGCCACGGGCTGGTTCGCGTCGGTAATGAACTTGATCTTGTCGGACTGCGGCAACTCCGAAACGCGCAGCACCTTGCCAAACGTGAGTTGGCTGACGTCGGCGTCGATGTGGCTGGGAATGTCCGCCGGCAGGCACTCGATCTCGACTTCACGCAGCATCTGCTCCATGATGCCGCCCTCCTGCTTCACGCCCGCCGCCTCGCCCACGAGGATGATGGGCACACTGACCTTGAGCACCTTGTCGAGCGCAATGCGTTTCAGGTCGATGTGCAGCAGTGTGCCCTTGATGGGCTCATACTGCCAGTCCACGATCATGGCCTTGGCGCGCTCCCCGCCCGAAAGCGAGAGATCGAAAATCGTGTTGTGCCCGGTCTCGGAGTGCAGAATGCGCAGCACATGCCGGGGATCCACGCTGATGGCCAGCGAATCCTTACCCGCTCCATAGACTACGGCCGGAATCTTTCCGCCACGCCGAACCTTACGTGCGTCGTTCTTGCTGCCCGCTTCCCGCGTTTGCGCTTCCAATAAGTTCTGTTCCAATGTCGTCGCCATAAAATTTCAATTCCTTTTTGAGCGGTGAGCCATGAGCAGTGAGCCAACCCGACCTTGCTCAGTGCTCACAGCTAATTGCTCACAGCTAAATAAATAACTTACTCACCGAGGTCTCTTCGTGATTCGCTTGAATCGCCCGGCCAATCAATCCTGCAATCGAGAGGACGGTAATCTTTCCGCCCTTTTCGGTCCGGGCCGCGTCGGCTTCTTCGCTCAGAGGGATCGTGTTCGTGACCACCAGTTGCTGAATCACCGAGTTCCGAATGTTCTCGACCGCCGGACCTGACAGCACCGCATGCGACGCGCACGCGAAAACCGAAGTCGCACCGTTATCTTTCAACGCCGCCGCCGTCTTTACCAGCGTTCCCGCCGTGTCAATCAAATCGTCAATGATCAGGCACGTCCGCCCCTTGACGTCGCCGATCACATGCATCACTTCGGCCACGTTGATCTCGACCCGCCGCTTGTCGACGATAGCCAGGGCCGCGTCAACTTTCTTCGCGAAAAACCGCGCCCTTTCCACACCGCCCGCATCCGGTGAAACCACCGTCAAGTTCGGCAACTGCAACTTGCGGAAGTGATCCACCAGCACCGGCGAAGCGAACAAATGATCAACCGGGATATTGAAAAATCCCTGCAACTGCGGCGTATGCAAATCCACAATCAGCGCCCGGTTCGCGCCCGCAGTGGTCAGCAGATCGGCTACCAGCTTCGACGAAATCGGACTGCGCGGCTTGTCTTTCCTGTCCTGCCGCGCGTAACCGAAATAAGGCATCACCGCCGTGATACGCCGCGCCGACGCCCGCTTCAGCGCGTCGATCATTAGCAGCAATTCCATCAGGTGCTCGTCCACCGGACGGCACGTCGGCTGCATCACGAACACATCCGCGCCGCGCACGTTCTCCTGAATCTGAACGTAACACTCGCCGTCGCGGAAGCGAATGACTTGGGCCTGCCCGCGCTGCATCCCGAGAAAGTGGCAGACCTCATCAGCCAGCGTCTCATTCGCCGTGCCGCTGAAAATCTTGAACTTTTCGTCCGAGCGCGGCCGCTGCTTCCGATCCGTCTTCTCGTCAGTCACAGGCGGACTCTTCTTCTCAATCTTCTCAGCCTTGTCGGTCGTCGTGACTAAAGTAGCCATAGGTTTTCAGCCTTTAGCTGTTAGCTCTTAGCCTTTAGCCAAACCTCCAACCCATCTCGTCAGGCTAAGGGCTAAAAGCCAATGGCTAAGAGCTTCTATTCTGGCTGGGCCGCTAGGATTCGAACCTAGACAAAGTGCTCCAAAGGCACTTGACCTACCATTAGTCGACGGCCCAGTAAGCGATGGTTGATTGCTGGTTTTTGATTGTCGATTGAACCCCGACACCCGGGGTACGGGTAGATTCTCAATCAACAATCAAAATTCAACAATCAAAAATTTCAGGCCAGCACAAGCCATGTGGCGACGGGCGCCCGCCCGTCCAGCGAAGGCGAAAGCCTAGGCAGCAACCACCCGCCGCCAATATGCACGCCGTGGCAACGTGACCGTGGCCTGAGCCGTCCACCCAAGCCGCCGTAGCTTAACCACAGCCCGCGCAGCAGCCTCCCGCGAGCCAAACAGCCCATACAACGTCGAGCCGGAACCCGACAACGACGCATATTTGGCGCCCGCGCGCAAAAGCGCACTCTTACCTTCTCTCAGCTCGGGATACTCAGGAAAGACGACTCGTTCAAAGTCGTTCTCAATCCCAGCCCGGACAAGCGCGAGAAGCGGATTCTCGGCCCGGCCCCTTCTTTCCGTGAAACCAGAAGGAGCACCGGAGTAAAGCCCGCTCAGCCACGCCGACAAACCGCGACCAAGCTCACTCATTCTATCCGAGGAGTCGAACGCCGTCAATTTTGGAATGGTTTGTGCGGGGACAGCCGCCCCCGGCTGTCCAGGCGAGTGCAGCTCGGCAGGTTTTCGCTCGCGAATCTCCACCGCCGCCGGCATCGGAGTCACGGCCTCGCGGGCGTGGGCGCCCGCGCCACAAAAACCCGCTCCACACAAGCGATCCCACGCCGCAAACGCCTTCGGCGTCGACACCCCCACCTCCGGCGTCACCACCACGCAAGCCGTCGCCGGAAAATCCGGCAGCGGATAAACCTGCTCTCACCGCCCCACTCCCAACACAGTCCCGCCCACCAAGAACAGAGGTAAATCTGATCCAACCTCAGCCGCAATCCGCAAGCGATCCACAGCCGGCAGACTCCTGTGCAGTGCCCGCTCCAGCCCTAGCAACGTACCCACCGCGTTCGCCGAAGCCCCGCCCAACCCGCCCTGCACCGGCAGCCGTTTCTCAATCTCGATGACAACGCGCCCCTTCGCGCGCAGCGCCGCCATCGCTTTCTCAACCACGCGAAAACAGGTATTCGACTCATCCCGCGGCACCCGCGGGTCAGCACATCGAATCTCGATCCCCTGACCGCGCCCCACGCTCACACGAATCACATCATGCAGCCCCATCGTCTGATACACGGTCAGCAGTTCGTGGAATCCGTCGCTTCGGCTCGCACCAATGCGCAGCCCAAGATTGATCTTCGCGAATGATCGCACGGTCACCGTCATGGCGGGATGATTGTACTGCCCTTGGTCCCTGGTTCTCGGAAAGTTGGAGATGAAAAAAGATCCTGCGAATGCAGGCGGTTAGCGCCGCTTGTAGAGGATGGCGAAGTCGAACCCCGCGTTCGGCGGAAACAGCTCCGCCACCTTGCGCAGCCGCTCCGCCAGCGCCGAAGGCGCCAGCAGCGGATAATCCCGCTCCCGCAGGTCGTGGTAGTCCACGTCGAGATACAACGACAGAAGATAAATGGAAATGGTGTCGGAAAACGTCGCTTCCAGATATTCGTTTTTAAAGCGCTCCGCATCCGGCCCGTTCGCGGTCGTCAACTTTCGAGCTTCGTAGGCGTCGAGCGAAGTCTCGCCACGCACCCCCGCTTCCACCTGGCTCCACGCCAACTCGGCGAAGTCGCGTGACACTCCGGCGCGATCCACGAGCGCGTGCCCCACATTAATATAGAACTCGAAGGCCACGGAAAACTTGTCGTCCATGAGCCGCGTGGAAATAAAAACGCACTGCGAGTCGCCCAGGTTCAGGTTGCGATGGCACACCGCGTTGTCACTGAGGGCGACGTCGTAACGGTCTGCGATCACCGTCTCCTCGCCCTGGCTCACCGTCAGCGGGACGAAGTAGTAGGCCTTGCGGTCCAGTGCAGCGGCAACCTTCCCAGGCACAGCCGCGACCATACGCTCCAGATCAAACGAGTTGACCGCGACCTCGCCCGCCATGGCGTAGCAGATGCCGTTCGCCGCCTGCGACACCGGCGTCGACCGGACTACCTCTGCGGGACTCCGCGTAATTGCTGGGGCTGCCTGCGACATTGCTTTCTATTTTATACACTAGTAACGATGCGGCCCGGCCCCCAATCCCGCACTCCCCGCTGGTATGCCATTCCCCTGCGTGTTGGCCTGGTGACTTTCATCGGAACGCTGCTCACTTTTGCGGTCACCTTGCTCTTTGCCATCTTTGGAACCGTGATCCTGGCGTCGCTGCACGGCGTGCACCCCGACATGCGGATCGCCTACCGCCGCGTCGCGCTTCCCATCGCCGTAGTTGCAGGGGGCGTCATTCTTGTGGTGACACTTGTGATGGAAATCCGCCACTACCGCCAGGCCCGAACTCTAACCGCAATCGAGAGAATGAGCTAGGACCATGAGGGGACAGCCGCCCTCGGCTGTCCGGCCGGGCAAAGCCCGGCGGCCTCTCACTCGGCCCACGCCCTACTCCCGGCGCTACAATCTTAATCATGCCCCCGCGCATCGCCATCCCCATGCCGCACTCGACCGATCTGGAGTATGCCGAGCGCGCGATCCCGCAGTACGAACGCGCCGTCACTCTGGCAGGGGGAGAACCGGTGCGCATTCCGCTCGATCGACCGCCCGCTGAAGTCGCAAAAATGATTGATGCATGTGACGGAGTTCTGCTGCCTGGCAGCAACGCCGACGTCGATCCTTCGCGCTTCAAAGCGGATCGCTCGCCCCACACCGCCGTCGCCGACCCTCGCCGCGACGCCGTCGACGATCTTCTCCTCCACAACGCCTTTGAGCACCGCAAGCCAGTGCTGGGTATCTGCTACGGCCTGCAGAGCCTGAACGTCTTCCGCGGAGGATCTTTAATTCAGCACATCCCGGATTTCCTGCCGGAAGAGACTCGCACAAAAGTAAATCACGAGGCAGGCCGCACCGTCGCCGTCGCACACGCCGTCGAAATTGAAAATCGATCAAAGCTGGCTGAAATCATCACCCAGCCCCGGACTTCTTCACCCGCTAAGGACAAACTCGCCCTCCCGGTAAACTCCTCGCACCACCAATCCGCCGAAACGCTGGGCGTGGGACTCCGCATCGTGGCCCGCTGTCCCGAGGATGGCATCATCGAAGCCCTGGAAGGACTCGCCCCCGACCACTTTGTCTTGGCCGTGCAGTGGCATCCCGAGCGCTCGGTGGACGACGATGCCGCATCCCAAGCCATTTTCCGCGCACTGATCGACGCCGCGAAATAACGTCTAGGTACCGCGGTTCCCTCGAGCATCGGCAATCCACAGGGAACACAGAGTTCCACAGGGCTTGCCCCTGTGATCCCCTATAGTAAGGCCTGAGGTTTCCGCTTAGCTGCGACGCGTTAGCCGGACCGGCTTCCGTCTCGCGACCTTGCCCACAGTCTTCATCTTCTCCAGCAGCACCACCACGTGAGCGATGGCGGCACCGTCAAGATTCAGCCCTTCGGGAGTCTTCGCTTTCAGCCCCACGCAGTCGCCGTGCAGGCCGAGCAATTCAGCCACGCGCGTGCGGATTGCGGTCGCATGCGGCCCGATCTTAGGCGCGGCTAGGATCAGGCTCGCATCGATGTTGGCCAGCCCATAACCCGCGTCCCGCACTCGCTTCAGAGCCTCCCGCAGAAAGATGACGGAATCCGCGCCTTTCCATTTCGGATCCGAGGGAGGAAACAGCGCTCCAATATCCGGCGCCGCGATCGCGCCCAGCAGCGCGTCGGTGATGGCATGCAGCAGAACGTCGCCGTCAGAATGCCCGCCCAGTCCTTTGTCGTGGGCTAGCATGATGCCGCCAATCTTCAGCGGAATTCCGGAACGAAATTCGTGCGAGTCGAAGCCGTAGCCGATGCGGGTCGCCGGTCGTCGGTCCTT
>Ga0209863_10001064_pt1 | contig 11237 bp, 10 predicted proteins | sample OrgsoiDNA2013046_FD_185796 | JGI IMG/M metagenome (GOLD analysis project Ga0209863, IMG submission 185796) | Permafrost soil microbial communities from the Arctic, to analyse light accelerated degradation of dissolved organic matter (DOM) -... | ecosystem: Environmental > Terrestrial > Soil >...
AAGTGAGGCGGCGGTGAATAGTTATCTCAACATTTCGAACAGGAGTTGAACACGCGGGTGCCCCATCCTTCTTTCGCGTTTTTTGCGAAAGAGGATGGGGGAGTTGACTTGGCTATTTTTTCTGCAGAGACAATTCGCGGCCTCGCCCGTCCATCATTTAGCGGGTTGGATGCATCGGAGCAGGGTTTGGTGTAGCCTGACTGCAACGGTGCGCCACCGTGTCAAGGAGGACTCATGCATCGCCGCGAATTCCTCGTTCGCTCGGCCACGGCCGCGGGTGTGGCCTGGCTCAGTCCGAAGGCCATTTTCACTGCGCTAGCGAATACTACGCTGCCGGCGAAGTTTGCCGCGCACGACATGGTCACACTCGGCAGCACGGGCATCAAGACCAGTCGGTTGGCGATGGGCACCGGCACCGTCGGCTCGGGACATCACTCCCACCAGACCGACCTAGGCGTGAAGGGGCTGAGCGAGTTGCTGCTCAACGGATACGACAACGGGCTGCGGTTTTTCGATGCGGCCGATTCATATGGAAGCCATCCGCATGTGGCGGAGGCGCTGAAGCATGTGCCGCGCGATAAAGTCACTGTCCTCACGAAGACTTTCTCGCGTGACGCGGCGAGTGCGCGCGCGGATCTGGATCGGTTTCGCAGCGAACTGGGCACCGATTATCTGGACCTGTGCCTGATCCATTGCGTGACCGAGGGCGATTGGACGGAGCGCTATCGCGGCGTGATGGATGTGTTGTCGGAGGCGAAGGAGAAGGGCGTGATCCGGGCGCACGGATGTTCGTGCCACACCATCGAGGCGCTGCGCGCGGCGGCGAAGTCGCCGTGGGTCGAGGTGGATTTAGCGAGGATCAATCCGGTAGGCGCGATTATGGATTCCGATCCGGCCACGGTGGTTGGGGTGTTGAAGGAAATGAAGGCGGCGGGGAAGGCCGTGATCGGGATGAAGATTTTGGGGCAGGGGGCGCTGCGCAATCGCCAGGATGAAGGGATCAAGTTCGCGCTGGGGTTGGGTGTGCTCGACGCGTTCACGATCGGAGCGGAGAGCAAGGCGGAGCAGGAGGATTTGATGCGGCGGATTGCGGCGGCGTAAGTTTAGAGTTGTGGTGGCAATCCCACGTCTCGCAAAATCGCCGAGACGTGGGGCACCCCAATTCATCATTCCCATCTTTATTATTTCTTACTTCAGCTTTCCATTATTTTCAGGTGCGGGCTCACGATCAGCTTGGCTTCCGTCGCGCGCTGGACCTCTTCGGCGGTTAAGCCCGGGGCGATTTCTTCCAGGACTAATCCTTCTTTTGTGACGCGGATGTAGGCCATTTCTGTCGCGATGGTGTCGACTACACTCACTCCCGTCAACGGGAGCGTGCATCTCTTCAGGATCTTTGGGGCGCCGTCGCGGGTAGTGTGTTCCATGGCGACAACGACGCGGCGGGCGCTGGCGACCAGGTCCATGGCGCCGCCCATGCCTTTGACCATTTTGCCGGGGATCATCCAGTTGGCGATGTTGCCGCGTTCGTCGACTTCCATGGCGCCGAGGACGCTGAGGTCGATGTGGCCGCCGCGAATCATGGCGAAGGAATCGGCGCTGGAGAAATAGCTGGTGCCGGGCATTTCGCTGACGGTTTCTTTGCCTGCGTTGATCAGGTCGGGATCTTCGTCTCCGTCGAGAGGATAAGGGCCGATGCCGAGCATGCCATTTTCGGATTGCAGCGTGACTTCAATCCCGGGCGGGACGTGGTTGGCTATCAGCGTCGGCATGCCGATGCCGAGGTTGACGTAGAAGCCGTCTTGCAGTTCGCGGGCGATGCGTTTGACGATGCGTTCGCGCTTGTCGGTGTCTTTGGGGGGCATAAAGTCAGTGGGCAGTGGCTAGTGGTTCGTGGTCAGCGCCTTTCTTACTGTTTTTCTTTCGATTCTGCCCTCGTAGAGCTCGCCCTGGAAAATTCTTTTTACGTAGATGCTGGAAGTGTGAATCTGGTCGGGTGCTAGGTCGCCGACTTCGACCAGGTGTTCGACTTCGACGATGGTGATTTTTGCGGCCGTCGCCATCATGGGATTGAAGTTGCGTGCCGTCTTGCGATAGATGAGGTTGCCCTGGCGGTCGCCTTTCCAGGCTTTGACGAAGGCAAAGTCGGCTTTGAGGGCGCGTTCCATCACATAGGTACGGCCGTCGAATTCGCGGGTTTCTTTGCCCTCGGCGACGATGGTGCCGACGCCGGTGGGAGTGAAGAAGGCGGGGATGCCGGCGCCTCCGGCGCGGATGCGTTCGGAGAACGTTCCTTGCGGGACGAGGTCGAGTTTGATGGTGCCGTTGAGGACCATTTCTTCAAGCAGTTTGTTTTCGCCGACGTAGGTGCCGATGTGGTGGACGATTTGTCCGGCGGCGAGGAGGAGGCCGTTGCCGACGCCGTCGACACCGACGTTGTTGCTGATGGTGTGAAGATTTTTTGTGCCTTTGCGGACTAAGGCTCGGATGAGATTTTCGGGCATGCCGCAGAGGCCGAAGCCTCCGATCATGATGGTCGCGCCGTCGAAGACGTCGCGGATGGCTTCGTCGGCGTTGAGGACGACTTTGTTCATCGAGAGTGAATTCTATACGGAATTGAGTAATTGGAGAATTTGGTAATTGAGGAATTCAAAATCCCCACCCCTTCGACAAGGTCAGGGCAGGCTCTCTCGCAAAGAACGCGAGCATGGTGGGGCGCCCGCATTCAATAACTCAATTTCCAATTTCCCAATTACTCAATCACTTCATCGTTTCTTCGGCACGATCTTTCGCAACTGGTGCGCTTGTTCGAACTCGTCTGCGAGTTGGCGGGTGGACAGATTTTCGCGGATGTGGGCGAGGTGCTGTTCCACTTTCCAGATGGCATCCTCTAAATTCTTTTTGTTGCTGATGGCGACGTCGCGCCACATGGAGTAGGGGCTAGCGGAAATTCGCGTCATCTCTTGCAGGGCGCGGCCGCCGGCTGCCAGCAGCGGAGCTTGTGCGCCGAACTCTTCGACCAGGGCGGCGGCGAGGGCGGTGGAAATCATTTGCGGGAGGTGGCTGATCCAGGCGCAGAGGCGGTCGTGCTCGTCGGCGGGAAGGACGGCGATGCGGGCGCCGATTTGGTCGATCCATCCGGCGAATTCGGCGAAGAGACCTTCGTTCAGATTTTGGCCGGGGAGCGGGGTGAGGAACCAGGCTGCGTTGTGGAAGAGGTCGGGATCGGCGTAGTCGACACCGCTGAGTTCTTTGCCGGCCATGGGATGGCCTGCGAGGAAGCGCTTGCCAACATTCTTGCCGAAGATTTTCGTGGCCTGGCCGACGATGGCGGACTTGGTGCTGCCAACGTCGGTGAGCAGAGTTTTCGAGGGGAGTACGGGGCCGATGCGTTCGATCAGGTCGACAATGGCGAGTACGGGAGTGGCGAGGACGACGATCTGGCTGCCGTGAATGGAGTCGCCGGGATTGGGGGTGCCAGCGTCAATGGCGCCGCACATGCGGGCTTTTTCGATGGTGGCTTCGCGATCGCAGCCGACGATGCGTCCGGCGAATTTCTTTTTTTTAAGCGCGAGGCCGAGGGAGCCGCCGATCAGGCCGGTGCCGATGATCGTGATTTGGCGGATGGGCATTGGAACACAGATTAAACCACAGAGGACACTGGGGACACGGGGAAACTACGCGACTCCCCAATTCCTTCGTGGCTGAAAAACGAACTAAACCACAGGGGACACGGGGAAACACAGAGAAAACAAACGTTGACGTTATCCGATGGTTCTGCCTACTGCCGGGGCGATCATTCTTAGTTCGTCCATTAATTTTACGAATTGCTCAGGGAACAGGGATTGCGCGCCGTCGGACCAGGCTTTGTTGGGGTCGCAATGTACCTCGATCAGCAGCGCGTCCGCACCTGCGGCTACTGAGGCGCGGGCCATGGGAGCGACTTTGTCGCGGCGTCCGGTGCCGTGCGAGGGGTCGGCGGTCATGGGCAGGTGCGACAGTTTGTGAATGATGGGGATAGCGGAAATGTCCATGGTGTTGCGAGTGTAGGTTTCGAAGGTGCGGATGCCGCGCTCGCAGAGGATAACGTCGTAGTTACCGCCGGCCATGATGTACTCGGCGGAGAGGAGCAATTCTTCGAGAGTGGCGGCGATGCCACGTTTGAGCAAGACGGGCTTGCGAACTTTTCCTAGTTCGCGCAGCAGATTAAAATTTTGCATGTTGCGCGCGCCGACTTGCAAGATGTCGACGTAGGGAAGCATCAGGGGAATTTGCGAAATCTCCATGACCTCGCTGATGACGAGCAGATTGAATTGCTTGCCGGCTTCCTGAAGAAGTTTGAGCGCATCTTCCCCGTGGCCTTGAAAGGAATAGGGCGAGCTGCGCGGCTTGAATGCGCCGCCGCGCAAGGCCTTTGCGCCAGCCTTGGCGATCGATTCGGCGGTGGAAAAAAGTTGCTCGCGCGATTCGACCGAACACGGTCCGGCCATGACGATGATTTCGTTGCCGCCGACGTTGATGTTGTTGGCGAGTTTGACGATGGTGCCTTCGGGACGAAAACTTTTCCCGGCTAACTTGTAGGGCGAACTGATGCGGTGGACTTCCTGCACACCAGGGAAGAGTTCGAGGTTGCGGATGTCGAAATCGATGCCGGAGCCAACGGCGCCCAGCACGGTCATTTTTGCGCCGGTGGAGCGGTGGACTTCAAATCCAAGTTTTACGAGGTGCTCGATTACCTGCTGAATCAGCGGTTCGTCGGCGCCTTCCTGCATGGCAACAATCATGGGAACACAGCTCCTAGCTGCTACCTTCTAGCTCTTAGCTTCAACTCGCGATGTACGCGTTAATCGCTTACTTCTGAATCTAGTTCGGTCTCCGATTCTACCGGCTCCGATTTTGTGACGATTTCTTCTTTTTGAATATTGCGCATTACGTCGATGATGCGTTCGTAAATTCGGACCAGGTCGCGGCCGGGGAGCGGGCCCGGGTTATTTTCCTGAACATTGGCGAAGACGATGCGTTCGCGATCGGGCTCGTAGACGGGCATGCTGGTATTACGCTTGAGCTTGCCGATGGCTACGGCGGCTCGCGCCCGTTCGCTTAGCAGTTCGACCAACTTGCGGTCGAGGTCGTCGATTTTCTTTCGCCAGTCTTCGATGTCCATGGGAAGCAGTCTTCAGTCTCTCATCTCAGTCGAGACCCACGTCTCGCAAAATCGGCGAGACCCTTCGGCTTCGCTCAGGGCAGGCCGTGGGCTCCGATTTGGCCTTGGTTACGACGAAGGGGAAAGACTTCTTATGAACTCCGCTACGGATGCGGCTTCGCGGCCGCGATTCCGTTCGATGGTTTCTACAATTGCGCTGCCAATCACTACCGCGTCGGCGAATTTGCCGACCTCTTCGAATTGCTCGCGGGTCGAGATGCCGAATCCAAGGGCTACCGGCAACTTGGTTACGCGGCGCAAGCGGCGCACCAGCTTTTGGGCGTCGGCTGCGAGTTGTTGGCGTGCTCCCGTGACACCGGTCCGTGAGACAGCATACACAAATCCGCGGGAGGCCTGGGCGATTCGTTTCAGGCGATCGTCGGGACTGGTGGGCGCGGCGAGGAAGACAGGCGCAAGATCGTACTTTCGCACAGCGTGGAGATATTCGGAGGACTCTTCAACTGGCAAGTCGGTGACGAGGACGCCATCGACTCCGGCGGCGCGGGCAACCTTGCAGAATTTTTCCATGCCCATGCGCAGGATCGGGTTCAAATACGAAAAAATGATCAGGCCGGTGGATTGGGCCTGCTGGCGAACTTCGGCGGCGAGGGTCAAGACCTGCGCCAGAGATGTGCCGTGTTTCAGAGCGCGTTCGCTGGCACGCTGAATGACGGGGCCGTCGGCGACGGGATCGCTGAAGGGGACCCCGAGTTCGATCACGTCGGCTCCTGCGTCGATTGCGGCTAGAACGATGTCGCGGGTGGTGGCGAGGTCGGGATCGCCACAGGTTACGTAGGCGACGAGGGCCGGCTTCTTGTGAAAAGTTAAAGGCATGGCATGAAATGAAATGCTGATGTCGACTTCCGAGCCTCCCGCCCTTGCAAAGAACGCAAGGGTGGGGCAGCCTCAGAAATTTCGATTTTCAATCGAGCTTCAGGTTCTCCCGCATGATTCCGATGTCTTTGTCGCCGCGGCCGGAGACGTTCACGACCACGATTTCCGATTTGTTCATCTTCGGGGCGCGCTTCAAAAGTTCCGCTACTGCGTGGGCTGATTCGAGCGCCGGAATGATGCCTTCCGTGCGAGCTAATAGTGTTGTCGCGGCCAATGCTTCGGTGTCGGAGGCGGACACATACTCGGCGCGGCCTGCGTCGCGCAAGGCGGCGTGCTCGGGGCCGATTGAGGGATAGTCCAGGCCCGCCGAGATCGAATGCGTGAGCGCGATCTGGCCGCCGGAATCCTGCAGTACGTACGAATATGTACCTTGCAATACGCCGGGTAACCCACCCTGAAAGCGGGCAGCGTGGTCGCCGAGAGTCTGGCTGCGGCCGCCGGCTTCGACGCCGATGAGGCGGACTTTCTTGTCGTTGAGGAAGTCGTAGAAAATTCCGATCGCGTTCGAGCCACCACCCACGCAGGCGATGATGGCTGTCGGCAGTTTGCCTTCGGCTTTGAGAATCTGGGCGCGGGCTTCGCGTCCGATGACGCGGTGGAAATCGCGAACCATGGTGGGATAGGGATGAGCGCCGAGGACGCTACCAAGCAGGTAATGCGTGGTGTGGACGTTGGTGACCCAGTCACGCATGGCTTCGTTGATGGCGTCTTTTAGAGTGCGCGAGCCGGAGTTGACGCCGCGGACTTCAGCGCCGAGCAGGCGCATGCGGAAGACGTTGAGCTCCTGGCGGCGCATGTCTTCGGTGCCCATGTAGACGACGCACTCGAAGCCGAGCAGGGCGCAGACGGTGGCGGTGGCGACCCCGTGTTGTCCGGCACCGGTTTCGGCGATGACGCGGTGTTTGCCCATGCGTTCGACGAGCAGTCCCTGGCCGAGGCAGTTGTTGATTTTGTGGGCGCCGGTGTGAAGGAGGTCTTCGCGTTTGAGATAAATCTTTGCGCCGCCGAGTTTTTTCGTGAGGCGCTGGGCGAAGAAAAGAGGCGTGGGACGTCCGGCGTAGGTATGCAGCAGAGTGTCGAGACGCTTTTGAAATTTCGGATCACGTTTCGCTTTGTTGTATTCGCGCTCGAGTTCGTCGAGGGCGGCCATCAGCGTTTCCGGGACGTAGCGGCCGCCATAGATGCCGAAGCGGCCGGGAGCGGCGGCAGGAGGCTTTCTGCCGGAACCCGGGGCCGCGGTGGCTTTTGTTTTGGAAATTGTTGCTGTGGCCATAGCTAGCTCGCTTTCCTGTCGATGTCGCGGACTGCTTTCACGAAGGCGCGAACTTTGTCGGGATCTTTTTTGCCGGGAGAGGCTTCCACGCCGGAGGCTACGTCGACGCCGAAGGGTTGAAATATTCTCATCGCTTTGGCGACGTTAGAAGGAGTCAGGCCCCCGGCGACAATCACGGGGACTCGCACGCTTAAAACTTGCACCATGCCCCGCGCGGCTTCCCAGTCAAAGGTGGCGCCGCTTCCGCCGCTTGCACCGTTGACTTGCGAATCAATCAGGATTGCGAAGGTTTTCTCGCGAACGCGATCACTCATGAAGATTCCGCCGTCCTGCAAAGTATCTCCTGGAATCATCGGGATCAGTTTGGATGCGCCAACGGTTTCGAAGGGTGATCTTTGTTCCTGCCAAACGCTATCCATCGACACCTTGCCGTGCAGTTGTACTGCCGTCAGTCCCGCTTCTGCTACCGTGCTGCGAATTCCGGCGCAGTCGGTGTCCACAAATACTCCGACTTTCTCGATGTTCTTGGGCAGTGTGGCTGCGATTTTTCGGGCTGACTCCGCATCGATTTTTCGCGGGCTCTTTTCATAGAAGACGAAGCCTATCGCGTCCGCGCCGGCTTCGACGGCGGTGAGGGCGTCTTCGAGATTGGTGGTGCCGCAAATCTTGATCCAGGTCATTTGAAAAACCAGTTGTCAGTGGTCGGTGGCCAGTGGCCAGTTATTTTGGGCTAGGCACTGCGTTTAGGAATTCCTGCAAGGCTTCGCCGGGATGTTGAGCCCGCATCAGCGATTCGCCGACCAGGAAGGCGTGATATCCGGCGGCGCGCAGGCGGGACACATCGGCGGAGGTATGAATTCCGCTTTCAGCGACGCGCACGACATTCGCGGGGATCTGCTCGGCCAGGCGCAGGGCCGTTTCCAAGTCGACTTTGAAGGTGCGCAGATCGCGGGAGTTCACGCCGATCAGGTCGAGTCCGGTGTCGAGGGCGCGGTGCAATTCGTCGCGGTCGTGTACCTCGCAGAGGACGTCTAATCCGCGGGCTTGGGCGGCGCGTGACAACGATGCAAGTTCGGGTTGCGACAACGCGGCTACGATTAGGAGGATAGCGTCGGCGGCGTGGGCGCGGGCTTCGAGCAGTTGGAATTCGTCGACGATGAAATCTTTGCGGAGGCAGGGGATCTTCACCGCGGCGGAGGCGGCTTGCAGATTTGCCAGCGAGCCCTGAAAGAATTCTTCGTCGGTGAGGACGGAGAGGGCTGCGGCCCCCGCGGATTCGAGTTCGCCGGCCAGGTCGGCGGGATGAAAGTCGGGGCGGATCAGTCCCTTCGATGGAGAGGCTTTTTTCAGCTCGGCGATCATGGCTACATCGTGCTTGCTCTTCTCCGACAGGGCGCGTCGGAAACCGCGCGGGACGTGGTGTTCGGCCTGGTGCTCGAGGTCTCGAAGGTCGGCATCGCGCTTGGATTTGGTTGCGCGGGCGCGGGTCGCGGCTACGATTTGGTCGAGGAATGCGGGCATGGGAATTCTTGATTATACGGGAGGGAGCTGGGGGCTTTGTCAAAAGCTATGCCACGCGCGAGAGCAGATCGACGCACCCGGTTTTTCTTGATTACTGCATGCCTAGGGAGGCGCTTACCGACTTTTGGTATTCGCGGGCTTTCTCAAGGATTTTGGGTTCGTCCAGGGTGAGGAGTTTGTGGTCGCGCATTACGACGCGGCCGCCGATTACTACCGTCTCTACGTCGCTAGCTTTCAGCGAGTAGGCGATCTGGGCGTAGACGTCGTACATGGGGACGGCGTTGGGGGAGTCGAGGCTGATGAGGATGAGGTCGGCCTTTTTGCCGGGTTCGAGGGAGCCGATTTCTTTTTCCATGTGGAGGGCGCGGGCGCCGTCGATCGTCGCCATTTCGACTACCGCTTTCGCGTTTAGTGCGAGCGGGTCCATTTTTGTGATCTTGGCGAGTTTGGCGGCTAGGTCGATTTCTTCCATCAGGTCGAGATCGTTGTTGCTGCCGGCGGGGCCGTCGGTGCCGAGGCCGACGGCGATTCCGGCGGCGCGCATTTCGGGGACGGGGGAGACGCCGCTGGCGATCATCATGTTGCTGGAGGGATTGTGGACGCAGCCGACATTTCTCTGGGCGAGAAGTTTGCGATCAGACTCATCGACGAAGATGCAGTGGGCGGCGACGAGGTCGGGGCCGAGGATGCCGAGGGATTCGAGATATTGTACCGGCGACATGCCGTTTTGTTTTTCGCTGTCGTCCCATTCCTTTTTCATTTCGGAGACGTGCATGAGGATGGGGGCGTGATATTTGCGGGCGAGGGCGGCGGCGTCCTGAATCGTTTTCTTCGAGCAGGTGTAGATGGAGTGGGGGGCGGGGGCCGCGTGAATGAGGGGGTCGCCTTGCCATTTCTGCAGAAACTTTTCTGTGTAGGCCAGCATGGCGGCGTTGGTTTTGTTGTGCTTGTGATCGCGCAGCGATTCAATCAAAAGAAATTTCTCGACGCCGTCCATCATGTCGCGCAGCGAGCCCTTGGTGGTGCCCGCGCGGCCGATGACACCCTCGATCTGGCGAATGCGCGGAGAGAGCAGCTCCTGGGTCACGAGGCCGCTCTCTTCGAGCTCGATGACCACGCGCTGAATCTCGTTCTGTAGCTCGCGAACGTTGCCGGGCCAGTCGTAGGCCATCAGAAGCTCGGTGGCCTGCTGGGTAAAACCAGAGGCAGCCTTGCAGAGCTCGCCCGCGTAGCGCGTCAAGAACGCCGCCGCGAGAATGGGGATGTCCTCGCGTCGCTCGCGCAAGGGAGGAACGCGCAGCGGGAACACCTTGAGACGGTAGTAGAGGTCCTCACGAAAGCGCCCCGCCGCGACCTCCTTGTCGAGATTTCGGTTGCACGCTGCCACGATGCGAACGCTGACGTGCTTGACCTGCGTCGCACCCACCGGGCGGATCTCACCCTCTTGCAGCGCGCGCAGTAGCTTGGACTGCAGCGAGAGCGGCATCTCCGAGACTTCGTCGAGAAACAGCGTGCCGCCGTCGGCGAGCTCGAAAAGGCCTTTTTTGTCGTCGTGGGCGCCAGTGAAGGCGCCGCGCTTGTGACCGAACAGCTCGCTCTCGAGCAGGTTCTCGGGAACCGCCGCGCAGTTTTGGGTGACGAAGAGCTTGTCGCGTCGTTTGGATCGGTAGTGCAGCGCCGAGGCGATGAGCTCCTTGCCGACGCCGGTCTCGCCCTCGATGAGCACCGTGACCCGGGTGTCGACGACCTTGTCGAGCTGCGCGAGCAGGGTGGACATCGCGGTGCTCTTGCCGAGAATGGGCTCGGAGCCGCGCTGCCGTTTCTCTTCGCGGCTCTTCAAGAAGCTGTTCTCTTTGTTCAGCCGCTCCTCGGCGGCGACCAGCCGCTGGATGAGCCTCGCGCCGGCCACTGCCAGCGAGACGTTGGCCGCGAGAACGGCGAGCACCTCGACGTCGTCCTGGCTCAACATCGCGGGCGCGTCGCGGTTGTCGACCTGGAGCACGCCCAGAATTTCTTCGCCCTTCCAGAGCGGGACACCGATCGTGCTGCGGATGGATGCGCCCATCAGCGATTCGCTCTGGCCCACGTCGCGCGGCGCATCGGCGGCAAGAACCGCGGCGCGCTCGCCGACGACTTTGCGAAAGACGCTGCGGGTGATGGGCACCGGTCCAGAAGGTGCGGCGCCTTCGCCGCCCGGAGCGCGCACGCGCGTCATCACCGGAACGTAGGTGCCATCGGGCTCGTCGACGTCGCGCAGCACGATCGTCACGTGGGTCGCGCGGGGCACCAGGGCGAAGACCGAGTCGCACACGATGATCAGCACATCGTCGAGGCCTGTCGCCGCGCCGA
>Ga0209863_10001065_pt1 | contig 11235 bp, 14 predicted proteins | sample OrgsoiDNA2013046_FD_185796 | JGI IMG/M metagenome (GOLD analysis project Ga0209863, IMG submission 185796) | Permafrost soil microbial communities from the Arctic, to analyse light accelerated degradation of dissolved organic matter (DOM) -... | ecosystem: Environmental > Terrestrial > Soil >...
GGTTTAAAATCACCATTGCGCACTTCGGCGTACAGGCTATCCATCAAATGAAAAGCCTGTTGCTTTTTGCCCGACGAATACCAACCGCCCGCACGGGTATGATATGAAATCGTTCCCATATAGCCAAGATATCCCGCCGCCGAACATCGCTCCAAAAAATTATGTTCATCTGTTGGCACCGAAGCCGATTCTTTAATGATATCTTCCACCGGCCGGCCCACAAATTTACCCTGGTATGTAGAGCCGGTGATCGGGCCGGTGATAACAAAGAAAGTTGCAGGTATTTTCAACCGCTCCATGATTGGCAAAGCGCGGGTAAACTGATTTCTGGAAGCGTCATCATAAGTAATAGATACTGCACCGTTTTTGCCGTATTGCCATTCGGTGATCATAGTGTTGCCGCTTTGCGCCTTGCACAGGCCGAAAGATAAACTCAGCGCTGTAACAGATACCAGAAGCCTGGGATAGCTTGAGAAATTCAGGTTCATAATGGACCATGAATTTATTAAAAATCAGATATAACCCAGGATCTATTTTATAGCGCCAAACGCTGCAAAGCAAGAGTTCTTATGTAAAACATCTATGGTACTAAATCCAACTTTCGCAAGCAAAGCCAGCTGATAATTCAGCGAACGGGGGGTATCCTCATAATTTACATAATCCAATACTTTCTGACGGTATTCGGGACCTCCCAGCGCCTCTAAATAGCTGCTATACTTATCCTCAAATAGTTTTTTGATAAATTCGGAATCGTGGGTAACCAGATCAGACACCCAAAAGCTGCCTCCTGGTTTTAGCGCCTTGTAAATTTTATTAAACATCAATTCCCAGTCGTCGTCATCGCGCAAATGATGCAGGGTGGCAGCGGCAAGAATAATATCAAAATGATTGTCCAACAGATCCAGGTTTCGCATGTCATCCTGAATTAAAGTAACCGTACCCCCCGTTTGCGGTAAAATCCTCTCTTTTGCATGCGGGTTAGCATACATTGCTGCTTCCGTGCATAACTCCATGGTTAGCGGCGCGTCAATAGTAGTTTGCTGGCCCGTTTCGAGGTTAGAAAAACGTTCGGTGTCGTTGTCAAATCTTTCCCTGATGTATTGGTTTGTCGCCTTTTTTGAATAATCCGTTTTCACATTTAAATTTTGGTTTGTCCAAGTTACCAGGTAAAATCATATTTGAAAAGTATCCAGGATTATTGAAATGAAGTTATTTGACATTTGCGATAAAGGGGGCCTTCCTGATATATGTTTTTTCAAACAATTGACCAATGAGAAAATCAGCTAAATCCGTGGCACTTATTTTTTCGCCCGGGCAATCTTCCAGACTGGCTTTCCATTCACTTTTCTTGTCTGTCAGTTCAATTAAAGGGAGCCTGACCAAAGTCCAGTCAATATTACTTTCTGACAAAAGCTCCAATTCTCTTTGCTTATCAGCTGTTGTCTGCGGATAGTTATTTTTCATCCATTCAGTAGCGAACGCTGTTTTCGCATTTTTTTTATCCAACGCCGTATCCACATTTAGTCCTGTAATCAGGATATAGCGCTTTATTCCGCAATCATTCATCGAACGGATAACGTTGGCTGTAGCCTGACTGAAAACAGGCCCTTCACCTTTCGGTTGGCCTAACGTACTGATGACGGCCTGGCATCCTTTTATCAATGAACGAACGGCGTCGATATTCCGCGCGTCCCCCTGAATGATTTCGATGAGCGGGCTTTTGATTTGCAATGTTTCAGGATTTCTAACGAGTATCTTAAGCGGAAAGGCCTGGCTTAATAATCGTTGAACAAGGTATCTTCCGGATTTGCCGGTTCCGCCAATCACAGCAATTTTTATATTATTTTGCATTGTGCTCTTTATGAAATTTTAAAATATAGTTCCAATCGTCCACCTGGCGGTGAACAAAATAATCGGCATCTGCATGACAGATGCCACTAAATAAATCAACTAATATTTAATAAAGAGAGTGTAATGGAGCAAAGATAATATAAGGATGTTACATAGTTATACAGCTTTTCATTCTGAGCGAAGGCTGGTTACCGGATTTGCAATAGCCGCTTTGACAGCCTGGAAGCTGATTGTAAGAATGGCAATCACAATTGTCAGCATCGCGGAACCAATAAATACACCCGGACCGATATGTATCCGGTAATAATATTGCTGTAACCAGTTCTGCAAAAAATAAAAGGCGATTGGCGATGCGAGCATGCAGCTTATGATCACCAGCATGATAAAATCCCTGGTAAGAAGCAACAAAACTTGGGAGATGGAAGCTCCCAACACCTTGCGGATGCCGATCTCTTTCGTGCGTTGCTCGATTAGATAGGCCGTCATTCCGAACAACCCGAGACAGCAGATAATTACAGCCAGCGCGGTAAAAATACCCGCTAATTTACCAATCAGCATTTCTAATTCAAATTTCCCGGCATAGTCTTCATCAACAAATCGATACGCATAAGAGATGGAAGGATCGTATTTTTCGAAGATGGGCTTTAATCTGGCGAGCGCGGTCTGCGTGTTCACCGTTGGCGCCAGCCGGTAAATGTAGTTGTATGTCCATCCTGGTTGATAAAGAAAAAAGCCAGGTTCCGCGGGTGCAAAAGGAGCATCAGTCAAAGCATCTTTTACGACTCCGATTACCCGCAGTCTGACCAGAGAACCATCTGGTCCGGTCCAGCTAATAAAAGAACCAACCGGCTCCTTCAGGCGCATACGTTTTACGGCTGCCTCATTGAGAATCGTGCAGGACGAATCCGCACTGTAATTGCCGGTAAAATTTCTGCCATTCATAAACTTCTCTCCAAGGGTCCCGAAATAGTCCCGATCACTCACTGCATTCATCACCAGTGTCAATGGTTCATCAGGTAATTTGCCCCGCCAGTCGCTGATGGTATTGCGCGACCTGACTTCAGTTACCCTGCTCAATGATTTCGTCATGCTGCTTACTTGGCCCGATGCAAGTACGGCTTGCTTCAATGCAATATAGTCTCCGGAACCTGCGGCGCTCTCCAGTAACCGGTTCGGATTATACCCTGTCGGCCTGTTGCGGGCATATTGGATCTGCCGGTAAATGATAACCGTGCTAATGATCAGTCCTATGGAACAAGTGAATTGCAATACCAAAAGGGCCTTTCTTGAAAAAGCCGCTGACTTGCCGGTTTGAAGGACAGATTTCAGAACCTGCGCAGGCTGGAAAGAGGAAAGATAAAATGCCGGCTTGCTTCCGGCCAGCAAACCGGTGAACAGCACATAGCCAGTCGTGATCAACCAGAAACGGCCGCTGGACCAGGGAATAGCAATATCACTTCGGACAAGGGTATTAAAAGCAGGCAACACCAGTTGTACAAAGATCAATGACAGAATAAATCCGATACTTGTAAGGACTATGGATTCAGTAAGGAACTGCAGGATTAAACCCCTTCGCGAAGAACCAATCACCTTTCTCACGCCTACCTCCCTTGCTCTTTTTTGCGACCGCGCCGTGGAAAGATTCATGAAGTTGATACAGGCGATCATCATTACGAGGATGCTAATAAAGCTGAACAACTGCAGATAGTCGATCAGCCCTCCGGCTGCTTTGCCGTTTTGGAATTCAGAGCGTAAGTGCCAATCCTTCATGGGTTGAAGCAACACCTGTTGTTGAAAGGTTTTATAAGTTGAGGGCGCATATTTTTTCACCAGCATCTTTGCGTCTGATTCCACACGCGCAGGATCCGCATCTGACTGCAAACCGATGTACATTTCAAAATAGGATTGATCCCAGTTGTTGTCCGCCTCCTTTGCCCAGGCACCGGATACCAACAGGCTGAGGGGAGTAAGATAGTCGAACTGAAAAGTGGAGTTCCGCGGTAGGTCATTGAGCACACCCGTTACTTTCAAATCTACGTTGGTATAATCCGGATTAAAGTTTACTGGATCATAGATGCGAACCATCTTGTTCATGGCATTTTCATTGCCAAACAACGCTCTGGCAGTTGACTCCGTGAGCACGATCGAATTGGGCTCCTTCAGCGCCGTGCCCCGATTCCCTTCCAGCATCGGGAATCGGAAAATCTGCAGGAAGCCATCGCCAGCGACCAGGTTGCGGGGATAAATTTTTTTATTTCCTGTCGTCAGCGTATTAGGGAAAGGGCCATAAGTTGGCGCCGTATAAATCACCCCACGAACATCGCTTTTTAACGCATTTTCCAGGGGCCGGCAGACTTGTTTTTGTGTCCGGATCACCCCATTGTCATTCAAGTTGAATCTTACCTGGAAGGCCTGCTCGTAATCTGGCAGCCAGCGGTCGTATGAGTATTGATCATTTTCCCAGAGCCCGATCAGCAGGGCCACGCCCATGCCGATCGCCAGGCCCAGAATATTCAACGCGCTAAATACCTTATTGCGACTGATATTACGCCATGCCGTCTTGAAATAATTTCTAAGCATAAATTCAATTGTACGCTGGCAGCTGAAAGTATGTACACATTTATTGATTCAAAAAGGATACCCGATTTCTACCCCATTATTTATCAATAAATTATATTATATCACAGCATTCTTCTGTGCGATATTGATACAATGAGTGTTCTAAATTGACGGTAATCTTTGGGAGCTAAGAGATAACTAAGACAATCTTTTCTCCGCCATGAAGCGATCTGCGCTCCATGCTCCCGGACCGAAAAAAATTAAAAGGATAGAAAACCAAAAAAAATATCTTGTTAACGCAAGATTTCCGCCGTCGAGATTGATAGCATGAAATAAAAAGAATAACACCATCGCGAAAAGCATGATAAATCCAATCAGTCCGCAGAAGAACCGGGTATATATTCCGGCAATTAAGGAGACTGCGCAAGCCCACTCGATGACTGCCGCTAAATAGAAAGTTATTTGGGGCGACAAAACGCTGCTTAGTATCCAATGACAGACAATATACACCGTATCCTTCTCTGACATCGAAAATCCATGGTAAATGAGCAGGCTCCCAAACCATATCCGGACTAAAAACAGGTAATTATCGAATCTATATTTTTTTAAAGAAAGCATCATGGTATGAGAAATGGATTTATCGTTCAGCTGAAAATACTTTAAAGCTGTATTTATTTTTAAAGATCAGATAGTCCAGGCTCCATCTTCCGGAGCCACAGATGATGAACATACACGCGAAGAAAAATAATGATATCGTTATGGCGCCATCGCCGTTGTAGATTTCGTGGATATTTGCTGTTAGGGTCGCCACCAGCATGGTGAATGCTATAAAACTGGCCGCCACACGCGAGAATAGTCCCAGAAAAATCAGGAGGCCACCGAAGAATTCTGAGCCTTTGGCCAGGTAATACATGAGTAAGGGAGCGGGAAAATGGAGCTCTTTGCCAAACCAGTTCAGAAAAAAATCCGTTTGGCTGCTGTCGAAAATGAATCTGCCATTGGACATCATCGTATATCCAAACCATAGCCGAAATATCAGGTACATGATTTGGGTTGGGACTTCCTTTTTCATATTTAGCCAGCTTAAGAACTCATCTCATCAAGAGCGCAAGCTAAATTAACAGAAAGATTTATGACATTCATCCCCCTTAAAGGGCGATTTATTCAGGCGGTAAGTCCGTGGAGAGGAGATGATGCCATCAACATTAAACTCATGGCAGGAAAGTTTCTACAACTTCATACATCCCAGACTCGAATTTTGCAATAGCCAGCGCCTGATCCAAATAAGGTGCAGTGTCGGGGGTATTTCGCATTTTTAGATAGTCTTCGACACTCCGCCATTGAGCATACATGGTGACTTTTGTTCCGTCTATGCTTCGATGAAGGCTTGCGGAAACGAATCCCTGCTTTTTTCGCACACTGGATTCAGTCGCCAGGGTTAGCAACTCAACAAGTTGCTCCTGGTTAACCGGGTCAACAGTGAATACGTTAATTAATGTCAGTATTTTATTGTCCTTTGAAATTGTTGTCATAATGTTTTCATTCTATAGGAGACATGACACAAATATAACGCCGTGCAAGGGTCCGGGGTCAATTTCCTGTGTAGCGGTAAGCGGAAAACCACTCATTAAAACAATATCAGCCCTTTAGCGGCTTGTTTTTTTACCTGACTTTAGCACCTCTTTATATGCTGAAAGGAGGGCTTCCATGATTAATTCTTTTGGCAGTTTGCTGATCTCAAAAGTAGTAGCTCCTTTTTCACCCCATTTATTAGGGACAGGATAGATATTAGTAGTGCTCATCTTACAAAATACGCGCTGTTCTCCAGGTGTCAGGAAAATATTAGCCGTATTATTTTCGGACAAATAAGTGGCAAACATTCGCTTCCCAGTAACCTTAAATCCTATCCTTACGAAATGCGGTGTTTGTTCGGTACCAGGAAAAGAAAGAGCCATTTCTATAAATACTTTTTCCGAGATCATTTATTCGTATTCAACTTGGTGCTGATGTTCGCGGTTTGAAACTGTGCTGGTATTTTATGGCTGCCCACCCGGTAATTGAAGATCCTCAGTCCTTTTTATCGCTTTTCAAATCTTTTTCGTCATCAAACTTGAAAAGGATAGCCTTTATAGGTACACTCAACACAATGCCTAGTGCTATCATTATGCAAATCAGGCCAATTGTTTGAATATCTATCATTACTGCAGTCTTTTAATTTCGGATTTAATTCTTCGATCCAAATTTGAGATTATAATTGATAAAGCAAAAATAGACAATAATCCCGCAAAAAATAAATTCCACTCATAAATGGTTAACGAGCCCTTTTTAATTAGTGAGATTATTCCCGTAACGTCTGCAAAAAAAAATACGAATACAGCTCTCAGTAATTCGGTATGATATTTTATAATCTCCTTATACCTTTCATTCATGATCACAGGATATAATCAAATTTATTCCAGTATGATCATTTTGTAACCGGAATATAACCCTTTCTGCGACCGTTTTTTTCGTAATTACTAACCGCAATAAGTGTCAATCTCCGCTACCGCTAAGGGTTTTACTTAGATATTTAAATATGAAAACGCCTTATATTTAGAAGGGCTTTGCCCGGAAATTTTCCTTCTCCATGTCCCACTCTGTTTCTACGCTCGTTTATAAGTACAACCTCAAGGGCTTTTTGCTGGAAAAGGAACTATCGGGATGTTGGATGTAATTTCAGGGGCGTCCGTGTATGCGTAAAAATAAATAGTTTGACTATGGATATATTAGATCAGGAGAATTTGTTAGATGAGAAGAGTTTATTGATTACGATTTGGACAAAACCTAAACTTACGTTTGATTTTATTCTTAAATATTGTCCAAAAAAGTATGTTTCTTTTTTGCTTATCCTTAGTGGAATTGTAAATGCTGTTGACCAGAATTATCAACATTTGACTGAACAAAGAAGTTATTCAGTTATAATAGTAATAATTGTCATCGTCATTAGTGGAATATTTGGTTGGATTTCTGGCTATATTTATGCTGCGCTTTTAAGTTGGACAGGTGGCTGGATAAAAGGGAAAGCAAATACGGACCAATTTATTACGGTAATATCCTGGGCAATGGTTCCGTTTATTTGTTCATTAATTCTCCTGATACCAAAATTACTTATTTTTGGAGACGATCTGTTCTACATCGACATTCACGAGCAAAGTTTACCGAAAGTTGTAGCATATATAATAATTAAATTAGTTGAAGCTTTATTGTCCATTTGGACTTTAGTGATTACAATAAAGGGCATAGCGTTAATTCAAAACTTTAATATTAAAAAGGCGATATTGAACGCTATTTTGGCATTGTTGGTAATTGTTGTTCCTATTTTCATTGTCGTTGGAATCATATATATACTTCAATAGAGATTGGGGACTGGATAGATGTTTGCTGCGATCCTCTTACAAGATACCTGCTGTGCTGGTTTTTATTATTGTCAAGCTGTTACAATTTTACCATCCCACTGGGCTCCTGATGGAACAGAAGCATGCTGATGAAACAACTGCCACTTGTCATTTCTCTTTTCAAAACAGTCGGTTTGCCGGATTAATATGGTTTTAGCCTCGTCGTTTTTGGTTACTATATTTATTTTTTGAACCGTACATACAATGCCCATATTTCCATTCATAAAAATATCCATTTCAAGGATGTCAGCCTTACAGGATTTGAATGTGCTGAAAACACGATCAAACATATCTAATGCTGGTTGAACACCTTTCGATGCAAAAGCAGGAATGTCAAACCAAAGACTGTCTTCTCTCCAATGTCTGGTGCTTTGCGCTCCTGTCATGGATTCGGCCATTTCGCTGACAATGGAGACAAGGATCTCCTTATCTTTTTTTGCATTTTCTGTATCAGAAGATTTTACTTCCATATATTTTATTTTAAGTTTATTTCAATCTTCAGCCCGTTCCTTGCTTCGCAAGAAAATCCTGTATCAATCTGCCACATGCTGCCGGGTTTTCCAGCCAGGGTAGGTGCCCGGCTCCATCTATTGCATGGAAGGTTTCGCTGGGAAGTGCTGCCACAATGTTCTGACCCGTTTCAACAGAAGCGAAATTATCCTTAGTGCCCAGTATCAGCATCGTGGGCTGCAAAACATGTTTAAGTTGCTGATCATCTATTTTTGGTGCTGTGTTTTCCATCAGGCTCATTGCTGAGATGAGATAATGAGGTAGTCGCGTGAAGTAAAAATAGCAATCGCCCAAAGCCCGGGGGAGCTGCGAAATCGTTTGACTGCTATGTCCAACTGCTTTGAGTGAACGGAGTGCCTTATTTTTATCGGAGGGTATTAACAGTCGAAAAAATAGTTTATTAAGGGGCGGCTTGGCGATCAGCCTGAGCAGCAAAGGTGGTTTGCCTTTCAACACATTGCCGGGATTACCCAGCAGTATCAGCGATCTCACCCGTTTTGGACGGTCCATCGCCAGCCATAAACTCCAATGCGCACCCATGGAATGGGCGAGAATATCTACATTTTCCAGTCCAAAAGATTCCAGAACAGTATCCAGTGTTTTCACAGCAAACTCCCGGATGTCAACCGTATTATGATCCATTCCTTCACTCAATCCGCCACCAGGACGATTGATCGCTATTATGCGCCTTCCTTTCAATTCTGCCAATAAGGACGCAAGCGGAAATGCATCGCCGGTATTACCCGGAACAATGACCAAAGGTTCACCGCTGCCAATTTCCAACACGCGTACTTTTATTCCCTGTTCCGGGAGTATGATATAATGTTCTTTTGCATCTAATCCGTAAAACCGGAAAAGTTCCCGTTCCGCATTTCGGGCGGCTATCACTTTAGGGTCGCTATCGTCGAGTGTCAGTGCTTCTTTTTGCATTTTATTCCGGATGAAAAGCCAGCCTTCGCTCAGAATGAGCTTTCTGTTGTATTGTCATTTTGGTGGTTTATAGACATTTTCGGGATGCTTTAATTTCATTTCTTCAAACTCTTTTCTTTTTATTTTGTCTTCTTCAATTTTTTCCCAAACCGTGCTTGTCCAAAACCGAATGTCGTTAAAGTTATATTTGTAAGCATATACTTTAGTCGTGTCCTTAGAAACAAATGTTCTGAAACGATCCCCACGAATATTATTTGATAATTCACTTTTATCCGTATAATCCACAAAATATGACCCAAGATGAGATATACTAATCGTATCGCCTTGTCTTATCCCGAGATAACTGGTTGCATTGTAATACCACATTTCTTTTTCTTTTGGTACTAATTGCCTCGATGTTGGATTTTTAGTTAGGATTAGTACTCCCAATTTCTTCAGGTCAGGACTATATACTATCGTGTCTACAATTATATCTGTCCCATCAAAATATTCTTTACTGTAGAAGAAGTCCTCATGTTGCAATAAAAGTTGTTTTAGCTTTTGTATTATTAGCAAACTATCCTTTGTGTAATTTTCCTTTTTAATTATTGTGTTATTTAAAAACTGTTTTGGTGTGTCTGTGTTTTTGCGAAATTCCATCCAGCCATAAATATACTTGAAGTAGTAAAAAATCAACCCTAAAACAACAAGCGCAGTAATTGCAAAAATTGTCTTTTTCAAATGCAACTTTACCGACATTGTTTATTTTCTTTCAAGATATTCGCTAATTGTCAGAATTCTGGTTTTCCCAAATTTTTTCAATTCCAATAAATCTTTGTCACCGGTAATGAGGTGGGATGCTTTACCGTCTTTGGAAAGTGCTAATAGAAAATTGTCCTTAGGATCGCGACAGATGCCAACAAAAGAGGTCACATCAATAAATATTGCTCTATTGCTCATTGATAAAAGCAGACTTTGCAAATCATCTGTACTAAAATACTTCGTGAATTTTGGCCGCTTTGCCACAGTGATAAATTCATCTATCAGCTCCTGACTGTAAAGAAGGAGAACCGAATCTTTTGAGAATATTTTATCAAGTGCGGATTCGTTTTTAGTAATCAGAAAGCTAAGCCATAAATTAGTATCAATAATGATTCTATCTTTTTGCTTTGGCATATCGCTTTGCTCTTGCAGATTCAACTTCCTTTGTGATCTCCGCAAATGAGGGAGCATTAGCCTTTGCTTTATTTCTTATACGCCTGACGATTTTGAGGAAATTGTCGTTGGAGCTATTCTCTTTGATGGCGATTAGTTTCTGGTTAGCAAGATCTTTTAGCAGTTTATTTGCTTTAGGATTTAATATTTCAATTTGAATAGAAGACATATTTCAAATATACGAAATTGTATGTTTATAAGCGAATAACCGATAGTGGGTATTCTTGCTTTACTCTTCCAATTTATACAAAGGAGCCTTATTTAATTTGAGCCATCATTTTCACTATCAATCGGCAACTCAGGTAAAATATCTTTTATCGCTGCAACCGGCAGAGACTCCACATTTCTGAGCTGGCGCTGGATGGCTCTGGTGCGGGTTCCGACGACATCGTCCAGCTGACCCAGGCCGGCCTGGATATTCTTTTGTGCTTTTTCCAGCATGCCGCCGAATTTATCAAACTCTGTTTTTACTGAAGCCAGCACGCCCCAGACTTCCCCGCTGCGCTTTTGAATGGCCAGGGTTCTGAAACCCATCTGCAGACTGTTGAGAATAGCCAGCAAGGTAGTGGGCCCGGCAACGCTGATCTTGAACTCATCCCTTAGCTGATCCACCAGGGCGGAGCGACGGATCACTTCGGCATAGATGCTCTCAAAAGGCAGGAACATGATGGCGAAATCCGTAGTGCCGGGAGGATCAAGATATTTATCGCGGATATCCTTTGCCATTTTCTTTATGGTGATTTCCATATTCCTCGAA
>Ga0209863_10001066_pt1 | contig 11230 bp, 7 predicted proteins | sample OrgsoiDNA2013046_FD_185796 | JGI IMG/M metagenome (GOLD analysis project Ga0209863, IMG submission 185796) | Permafrost soil microbial communities from the Arctic, to analyse light accelerated degradation of dissolved organic matter (DOM) -... | ecosystem: Environmental > Terrestrial > Soil >...
CTTTCTTAATCCTGTCCTTTCTTAATACTATCCTTACAACCTTCTTACTACAATCCTTTCTCTTCTTCAACCATTCTGGTCAATACATGAAAAACCTTATACAACTTCGTCGCCTCTACCCTTCCCCATGCTATCTTCTGCCCAAACCATCTATACACCGCTTCTAAATCATCTGCATCTACTCCTTCATCCTCAATCCACCTCCATACTATATCATTCCTTGGTGAATCCCATAATTGCCAAATCACTACCACCACTGCTATCAACAACCCTTTATATTGACACTCCGCTCCTGCCACCTTCTCAAACCACCCTCGCTCGTCCTTTTGCTTCCATTGTTGACATATTACTTGTGGTACTCCACAATCAAAACAACATGAAAACCTGGCGAACCTCTTCTTCCCTTGGATTTCTTCTGTCATGCTCTGTACTCCACGTAAAATGCTCTCCAATTCGGCGTGATTGCAATCCTCTAATCTATGATACTGCTTCTCTTTCTTCTGCAACTTGCACACTGGACATCTATTGGCCCACCTCCTTAATTGCTCTTCGAATTCTGTAATCTCTTGTCCTTCTACTCGATGCTGCTTGGTAACTTGGGATGCTAACCACTGCCTTTCTCGCTGCTGCTTCTCAAACATTCCTTCTATGTCGTCCTGTATTTCCTGCACTTCTTGCAAATGCCGGCCGGGAATTGGGGACCGCTCAATGAATCCTCCGTCCTCACTGACTTGACTGCTCATGCTTCTACCAATCCCACTATCTCCAAATATATCGTCCAATACCAACCCATCTTGCAATGTTGGCAATGCTTGACTGCATTCTTCCGTCATGGCTTGCCTTCTACACACATCACACTGCTCTTCTCCTTCCTCACATTCCACTCTATCCATTCGTCCATCCATAACTTGGTCCATAATTACTCTTCGACAATTATATCCACCTATGAAATCGAATATGTCCTCTCTGCTTTGCGCCCATGATTTCGTCCTACCCTTTGGCTGCTCAATATGACCACATACAATGATGGCTTCACTGCTTTCTCTGTCCCTCCCTGCTCGTCCACTTTCTTGTGCGTAATCTCTTAACTTCTGTGGCTGCCCTGCATGGATGACCACTCGTATGTCTGGTATATCCACTCCTAACCCTAATGCATTGGTGGCACAAACCACTCGGTGCTTTCCCTCCATTAATTCCTTCATCCTTCTGGCTTTCCCTGCTCGATCATCCACACTACGGTGGTAAATGGGACACTCTAATGCTTCTCCAATGGCCACTGTTTGCTCTACACTTCCACTGTATACCACAATCTTGCTGGGTGCTGGGTATTGCTCCAACTTTCGCTTTACCAACTGACATATTGCTTCTACAACTGTCTCTCCTTCCTCTCCCTCAACTTCCTGCACTTGGTATTGAATATTTCGACGGGTTGTGGGGCCACGGAACATGTGTACGCATTCCTGTGGGATGTGTACTGCCTTGAAAAACTCCTCCTCATCTTTTGGTGGCAATGTGGCCGTCAAAAATATCATCTGTGTCTTCCATTGCACTATCTCTGCACCCAATGCTCTCAATTTCGGCCGGAAATCGGGTCCACTGTCTAAAACCACATGGCATTCGTCCATGACCACACGGTCCAACTGATATGTGCTCCGCAATCGATTGATGTATGTGTTGAACGTCTTGGTTACTGCTGATTCTGGTGTAACCAACACAATGGATGCTGTCTCATGTGGCCTCCGACTGTCCCATTGGACACATTCGATGCGTGCTTCCTTACACCGTCTTTCTAAATCTTCCTGCAATGAACATAATGGGATAATGACTACGGTGGTTCCTCCACTGACGCAATATGCTGGCAACATAAACAACATGCTCTTTCCTTCCCCTGTGGCCATAATACTAACAATGGGACTTTGTCCGGTCATGATGGCATGGATGGTCTTCTCCTGTAATCCACGAAACTCGGCCTTCTCTCCCATCAACTCTTTTAACTTTCCATGGATATTGACATGGCACATCTGCTTGAATCGACGGAATTGCACCTCTCGTCCTATGTGCTCCCATTCACTACGTGGTCTCTTCATCCCAACCTTGACCCCAAACCCCTGAATGCTGGATTCGAATTGCAAAAACCGATGCCACTCTTGGCTGATTTGTCGAAACATGTCCTGACGTCCCATGGTCTGCCCTGGTGCCTGTCTTAATAACCGGGCATATATCATTCCTGCTACATGTGTTCCATGGCCGGCTTGCAAATCCCATGGGCTGTCTCCTTCTATATTGTCTTCGTCAAACGTTTCCTAATCCACTTCCTCTTCCTCATCCACAAACCTCCTACGTAAATACCGACGGGAAATGCCAATGGCAATATGCCTCCATGCGCTGATATTCAACCTCACACCCAACCACTTCTCACTATGCTTCTGCATGATCTTTCGTATTCGTTCTGATGTCCACTGCTTGCTTCGATGCATTGTCTTGAAATCTGGCTCTCCTGTTTCATATCCTTCATCCATATCACTCCCTGCCCTATTATCTCGCTCCCTCTCATCCTTCTTCTCCTCTTTCTCTACTGCATCTGCCTAAACGAATGGACTCAACTTGTCGGCCTTTTTGGTCACGGACTGTATGGCTTGCCAAAATGGTAACACTAACCATAAATACCTTACTAACAACTCTCCAACTTCTCGTGGTAAATATCGGTGGATGATCTTCATCTTCCCTGTCTGCTGGTAATTCTTATGGTACGTGGTGACAAATGACACCATCTTACGATCGATGACAATGTTGCGTAACCCTCCTTGTTTGGTGTTGGAATGCCTCATCCCTAACAATTCCGTGGCTCGCGCTGGCTGCCCCCCTACCATATGCATGACTAATAACATCTTCTCTTGAAATTGCTCTACCTTTTGCTGGTATTCCATGACTGCCTCCATTCGATATGGGTGGTCTCCTTCCATATCCTCAAACCACTCGCTCTGCAATTGTGGCTCATGACTAATCCTTTTCAACAACCACCACTTCCCATCCACTGCAAATTTGTTCTGTACGTCCTTTAAAAATGACCACCCAACCTTCTCTTCGCTGGGGTTATCACTTAATCTCTCCCAATCGATTGGGGGCAACTGTCCTTCAACCTCGCCCTCTACATTCATCTTCAACATCATCAACTCCATCAAATCCCGACGTGCCTCTTCCACTAATCCATGTATCATCCCCCTTAACTGCTCCATGTTGAAACGGATACCTTGATACAACACTTGATTCCCTTCCCATTCCATAACCCCTTCTGCTGTTGTGTTGTATCGAATCTTCATCCCATATGTCCGACAATCATAAATCCAATCCATGGGTGTGGGTCGGCCTTTGTCTGAAACCAACATCATGAATTTGCGTACCCTCCTTCTAACAATGTCGAACATGGGCTCTGTCCTCGATCGGGCTTGTACGTCATCCATGACCCTTTGATTCATCTTGTACCCATCTTCTCGTTCTATATATGATCGATACACCACCAACATTCGTGCAATCTTTATAACCCCTGAATACTTTGTGGTGTAATCCTCTGCATTTAACCACCCTCTATCATCACGAAATCCCATTACTGCCAATCCACTTATAATGACACTCTCATATTCATCATCTCCTAATTCGTGGTTCAATAATGTTATATATAACTCCAAACACAATCGATCAATCCTTTCTAACATGGCATCATCTTGCCCCTTTCGACTTTCTTGACGTTTTGGTGTTACCTAATTGTGTTACCTTTCAACTTTTGGACCTTTTGAAACCTTGGGGCCTTACCTGACTCTGTGACCTTTCCTGACGTCCTATACTTTCCTGGCTTTCCCTTTCCTGGCTTTGTCTCTCCTGGCTTTCCCAACTCCCTTCTCTTTCCTGGCCTTCTCTTTCCTGGCTTTCTCTTTCCTGGCTTTCTGGCTCTTCCATTCGATCCGTTATATCATCTGCTGCTCTCACCAATGCATTAAATGCATCTTGCTGTGGCTGGGTTAACTGATAACTCGGCCTCACTTCCTCAAACTGCTCATCCTCTTGCATTCGATACGTGTAACACAACAACTGCTCCCAATATCCACGGTATTTCTTCAATGTGTCCTCGCCCATGGAACTGCTGAATGGCATGGCGGGCTTCTGGGTTGCAATCTTTCTATTCACCTCGAATAATGCACTGATTCCTACCATCTCTGGGACTGCAATTCGCTGTGCTGTACTGACTACTCGATTAAAACTCTCAATGATGGCTTGCAACTCTGGTTCTTCGTTTGGATCGGGTGGTTCAATGGCTGCTCTCAATCGTTCGGGGTCTTTCTCTTTCAAATGTCGGACCCACCCTACTCGTTTCAACCATGGATTGGGTTCGGCATTCTCATCGGCTTCCTCAACCTTCTCTTTGGCTTTCTTCTCAATATGCTCCAACCTTTCTGCTGTCATCTTCTGTACTTTCGCCCATATATCTGGCTCTGGTTCTTGTTCCTCAACTTCCCCCTCTCCTAACACCTCAAACAACTGCTTCTTGGATCCTTGGGCGAAAAATTGCTGACAATATATTCCTGAAATCCATGGACGTTCGGGGTTGGTCTGTCTTTTGGTGTATGGTGGTCGGCCTTTCTTTTGGTTATTTTCCCAATCGTGTACATTCTTGCAATGATCTCGCATCTTAACCCTATTACAACAAATGTATCCACACTGTATACATTGTAACCCTTTCTTGGCTGGCTTCAACTCGGGAATGGCTGGGCTGCTTGGCTTGGGGAATGTAAATGATTCTAATCCTCTTGTGTCTTGAATCAACCCATTGATTTGACTGATCTCTTGAATGACCTGCTCTCGCTGTTCTTTACTGTAATTGTGACGCACATTGCTCAAATGACTATCTACGTGGATGGGTAACACTGTATACTTACATCTTGGTCCTGCACATACAATGACATGATAATCGGGTAAATGAACGAATGGATTCATGGTTGCAATGCTGGAAATATATAAAATCTGTAAAATGATTGCAATGCTACGCGTCTCTTATGGATACGCGTTTGGTATTTCTATGGTTGGCGTGTAACGCTTACCTCAAAATGGCTTGGTGACACGGGTGGGAAATTGGCCTGATTCTTGGCTTGCGCACCTACTTTCTGGCTTGCACGCTTGCTTTCTGACCTACGCACCTACTTTCTGGCTTTGCAATTGCTTTCTGGCTTACCTACCAACCTACGCAATTGCTTCCCGGCTTTGCAATTGCTTTCTGGCTTACCTACCAACCCACGCACTTGATTCCTGACCTGCGCAATTGAATTGGCTATGCGGCTCTAATGGCTTGTCATTGCAATTCTGCTTGCGCCTGCCTGAAATATCGGGTTGGGTCGTAACCCTACCAAACTACTCTCTGCAACAACAACATACAACAACCTACCTTCCTAATGGAATTTCTGGACGAAAATGACTATTCTGGTATTGTATCAATTGGCCCTATTATATACCTGACTTTCCTGCAATTACACCTTATGCAATTGATTCTACTGTACTCTGCTGTCGCAATTGCTGCTTGGTCGCAATTCTATGGGTTGCTGCCTGAAATGTTGGGTTGGGGCGTAACCCCACCAAACTGCTCCAGCGACAACAACATATAACAACCTACCTTCCTAATGGAATTTCTGGCCGGAAATGACTGTTCTGGTATCGCATCAATTGGCCCTATCGTATATATGAGTTTCAGCCAGTTCCGACCACTCCTTCTATGATTTTTTAATAAATGCACCATGCCCCTTCGAAAAATGCACCATGCCTGGGTGCTTTCTCACCGCCTAATTCTGCCTTATACAAAATAAAATGCACCATGGGCATGGTGCATTCGACACTTGCTGTTAGGCCGTCGACGAAGGACGACCCGGGTTGAGCTAACGAGAGTCGGAATCCAACATAACCCTAAGGGCTTGGAGGAGGACATTGGTGTCTTCGGCCGATTGGTTCTACACAATGAGGCCACTGCGGGAGCTCTGCGCCTGAGGGAGGACTGCTGAATGGGTAATAGAGGATCTCCTTCCTAGCATCCCTAAAGAGTTTTCCTTGGATGAAGAGACGGACCTTCCTCCTTGCATTTCTGAACAGCTTTCCTTGGATAGACAGACAGACGCTGCCAGTTCCTGATGCCTAGCACCTAGTTTAGTGACTTTGAAGGCTGGAGTCGCCTTGGTGGAGTTCCCATGTCTGCTCTTAGGCATCCTAGGTAGCTAAACACAAAACCCTCTATAGAATTTTGCTTTAACGGTGGATCCCTAAGTTTGCAGTTAGTTATAGGGCAGATGGACCACGCAGTTCATCCTGTCCAGTCCGTTGGAGAGCTAGATGCCCCCTTTACTGTCCCCTATACATAGCAACCACCTCGCCCTAAAATACACAAACCTCTATAGAATTTTGCTTTAACGCTGAATCCCCAAGTTAGCGGTTAGTTAGTCCGTTGGAGAGCTAGATGCCCCCTTTGCTGTCCCCTATACACAGCAACCACCCCGCCCCAAAATACACAAACTTCTGTAGAATTTTCCTTTGACGCTGAATCCCCAAGTTAGCGGTCAGTTATGGGGCAGATGGACTGCGCGGTTTACCCTGTGTAGTCCGTTGGAGAGCCAGATGCCCCCTTCCCCTCTATAGACAGTCGGCCCAAAGAGAGAGAGTAAATTAGCCATGCTGTATTAGTCTATAAACTGCCCATTTCAAACTGCTAACTGCGAAATGCTAACTGCCTACCTCAAACTGCCCATTTTAAACCAAATGCCAACTGCCCGCTTTAAACTGCCCATTTCAAACTGCCAACTGCCCATTTCCAACTGCCCATTTCCAACTGCCCATTTCCAACTGCCTACTTCAAACTGCCCATTTCAGATTCCCAATTCCAAACTGCCGCCTCTAAACTGCCTCTAAACTGCCGCCTCTAAACTGCCTCTAAACTGCCGCCTCTAAACTGCTAATTCCAAACTGCCAACTCCAAAACTGCCAACTCCAACCCAAACTGCCAATTGCAAACTGCCTATCTATAAGTGCTAAGTGCCCGTCTGTAAGTGCCAACCGCCAAGTGCCCGTCCGTAAGTGCCAACCACTAAGTGCCCGTCTGTAAGTGCCAAAGTGCCAAGTGCCAACCACCAAGTGCCCGTCTGTAAGTGCCAAGTACCAAGTGCCAAACTAATGCTTAATTAGCCCTTTGTCCTTTTTGTATAGTTCTATAGTGATTTTAAATCAACCTACAATAGTAACCCTTATCCCTGAGACCCTTGAGAACTTGGAGGAGTCTTTCCTAAGCAAGCTGGGCAAAAGGCATCTATATTTTGATCACGCACATCAAGAGCACGTGGAAGGTCTCGAAGTAATCCACTAGCAGGCACACAGAATACTTGGTTGGGGCGGGCCCTAGCTGTTGCACATGTCGAAAAATCGTACGCAGCAAGATGGCTGCACTTTCTGTAAAAATGGCAGTTTTGCTCACACATTTTCTAAGTCTTATCCAAATTTGAGCAATTGCAAAGAGTGTAGAGTTAGTAGCTATAGCAAACTTGCGCAACTAGTAATGTCTTAAATAGGTTGGGCACTATTAGGCTGCAGCTTGTCCTTCTAATATTAGTCAGCATGAGTCAGCATGCTAACCCTAGCCCTAAGCCTCTTCCACACTACCAACACGTCTACCTCTCCATCTACATCTACTTAGCTATGCAGACTTAAAGACATGGCAACTACAACGACCCCTACAGCAGCTGCTATTGCTTCCACAGACACAAGGAATACGCTAACGCCAAAGCCAAAACGGGTGATTCTAAGACTCCGAGTGAATGAGTTCGAAGGGGAAGGCCGGCGCTGGGAACAGCATGTTGATGCTATTAAAGCCTATCTTATATGGGCTGGCCGCCAAGCTAGCGAGTGCGAAGGCCCTTTTAAGAAAAGAAAGCACTTTGCCCACGTTGAGCCCTTCCAGCAGCCTGAGTTAAAACAGACGTCATTCCACGTGGTTCTCGATATGGAGCAGCATTTGCTTGAGAGCCCCAACCTTAATAACGTGCCTCATGAGGTATACCGTGTGCGTCGGAACCAGGAAGGCAACTTGTAAGACCTCTAATGCCTCTTTGAGAATGAGCTAGCTTACCTTAAGGATAGAGAAGTCCAGCCCTTCCAGAATCCACTTGAAGCAGAGAATTATATTGTTAAGGCAAGGGGTTTTATTGATGTTTGGTACCCTTAAGGTATTTCATTGCATGACAAGCGTCTCTTAGAAGATAATATATAATATATAATATTAAGTTTGTTTATATATTTAGTCAAAATTTCAACCTAGGTTCTTAAAAGCTACTATATACAACCTCCTATTGTTACAGCCCTAGTCGCAGATCGTAACTGACAGTTATAGGCAGTTAGCATGAGCAGTTAGCATAGGCAGTTAGCATAGGCAGTTAGTAGTTATAGCCTATTAGCTGACGCATGTAATTAGAACATCTATGCTAGCTCCTTATATCTTAGGTAAGTTACTTCTTGAACATCTCCTCCTAATAGTATTTCATATATTTTATTGCAACGTTTCTTTATATGGATGACTCTGCCTTCTAGGTCATCCTGTCGCTGTTTGAGCATCTCTATTACTTCCTCAAAGTATTCAATCTAGGAATTGATTGATGACTGCTGTTCTGGAGTAATGGGCTCTTCTAACGCTTGCTCTTCTAAGTTTGTGTCTTCTTCTGCTTTGTGTTCGTAGTCTACGTGCCCTAGTGATGGATCGAGTTCTTCCTACTTGGGATATCCTCCTTCTTCCACCTCCTTTTGGAGTATCTCCGCCTCTCCTTATCTATCGGCTTTCTTGATCACCTCCTCTAGGATCTGATACCTTTTCTTTCTTCTTTCTTCGTAGGGTCTCTCTTTTCCTTTACCTTTTTTGTCCAAGCTCTCCTCGAAGAATCCGTACAACTCTATAGGTGCGTTGTATCCTGGCTGTGAGGTTGCGTTAAACTTCTTCCGTTTTAGCTTTTTCTCTTGCTTTTTTCTTTTTCTCTTTTCTTGATGTGTATTGGCCCTATAGCCTTCTTTTCTGTATGTGAAGCATAGGTTAGCCTTTCGACGTCTATCCATCTCCTCCTTTGAGATGTTTTGCTAGAACGTGGCGTCCAAGTCCATTGGTTGAGGCTATGCTGGTCTCAACGATGGTGGTACTCTCTTCCCCCTATAGTATCTACTCTACCCTTAGATTGAACTCCCTCCTCTCCGTTCCATTGCTCGCTTCTAGAGCCTGTCATCAATGTCCGTGGCCAATCTTATTATGGCTTCCAACGTGTCCGGTCTCGTCTCCCTCAAGGCTATCTAATCCTTGATGTTGTCCCTCAGTCCTCTATAGAATTGTGATGCTGCCCTCGACGAGTCCTATCCGACCTTTGCTAGAAGCTGTTGGAACTGGGCCGCATATTGTGTGACTGAGTTTCCTTGTTGCGAAGCCATGAGCATCGTCGCTGCTCTTCGATCTTCTCCGCTATCGCCGAACATGTTATGTAGGGATTGCTTCATAGCGTCATAATCCGAAAACATAACCTACGTGTCCATGCGTTGGTTGGTCGTTGGGTTGTCGAGGTAGTCCCTCATATAGGGTTCTACCCAATCCGATGCCGAGTCAGTTATGCATCCTGCTATGAACAAAGCCTTTTGCGATTCTTCCTCGAAGTCTCCTTCGCACAACTTGAAGTAGATGTCGCACTGCATAAGGAACTTCTTAAGGTTGCTTCTTGTTCCGTCGAATACATTAGGTGCCCTGACCTTCGGAATCTTTGTTTCTCTATCGTCAGACATTGTGACTATACTTGCCTCTTACAGAGTCGGTACCACTTGGTGATGCGGTGCTCAAAGTGTAACGGTAGGTAAGCTAAGGAACTAAGATTAAATCTCTTAGGACTAAGTAGGGGTTCCGGACTGACCGGTCTGGCAGGGGCTCTGTACAAGTATGTGTCACGAGGTTGGTATAAGCCTAGAGTTACTTAGTAGGTGTAAGCTATTGAATTGAGTTGAGCACGAAGCTCCTATCTAAGGTGGGAAACCACCGTCCTATATAGTTCTTCGCGCCAAGCCTAGATCCAAGCGGACATCCGTGGATCTAAGTCTAACTTAGATCCACTGGGGTCCCGCTATATCTATTATGTGATCCCTGTCTCGTGATCCTAGTGTCTCTTCCCCTAGTGGTTCTCTTACCTAACATATAAGCCAAGCCTCAGGCCACCATGGTCGTAACAATAATAAGCCTTCTCTATATTTATAATAAGTTTATTGATATATTTATAATAAAGCTATATATAGCCCATTACTAAGATAAGTTTATTAAAGTTATAATATCTTCCCTCTATTTCTATTTAATTTTCTTCTCTTTTAAATATTATTTATAGATCTTCTATTATACTTATTTCTATCCTATCTCTCTCCGCTCTCTTATTTACCTATCTTGAGCTTGATTGAGCCACTATTAGTACTTTCTTATTGCTACTTCCTATTCTTCCTTCTCCTTCCCCTTCTCTAATAATCTATATAAATCATCAATTATTGCTTTTTAATATATTTAACCTTTATCTCTATCTTATCCTTTTAGCTATCCTTAAGCGATGTCTGCATTATATAATATAAGAATAATTGCTATTGATAGCTATATTTAGCGAGTATTTAAGCGTTCTAGGGCAGCATGTTATTTAGTATACTATATAATATATTCTCTAATATGCTATCTAGTATTGTGACGGCTCTAGAGAAAGGGGGTCTCACATACTAGAGACACTTCACTAGGCAAGCCTAGAACAACAAAGCTTTATAAAAAGCACTTGAACCAATAACTGTGCAATACACTCGAATTCTAAGATAAGGAAGGAAAGAGAGAATAGGTAGAATATGTACAATTTATATAGGAAAGCGACCAGCCAATTTCTAATAACCTCCGCTCTGATCGCCAGTTTGATCTCCTAGCTTCCGGACTGATCTCCGGTTTGATGTCCTAGCTTCCGGACTAACTCGTGACATCCGGACCGGAACTGTCACAAGTATATTATCTAACATGTTATCTAACATGCTATCTAGCATATTATCTGTGACAGCTCTAGTGAAAGGGGTCTCACTGAAGGGGACGCTCGCCAGAAAGATGCTATATTACGAAGATTCTAAACTAAGGAGAAGGAAAGAGAGTTTCTCTATGCGTTCTCGGGCTATATAA
>Ga0209863_10001067_pt1 | contig 11223 bp, 13 predicted proteins | sample OrgsoiDNA2013046_FD_185796 | JGI IMG/M metagenome (GOLD analysis project Ga0209863, IMG submission 185796) | Permafrost soil microbial communities from the Arctic, to analyse light accelerated degradation of dissolved organic matter (DOM) -... | ecosystem: Environmental > Terrestrial > Soil >...
GATTTGTGAATATCTACATGGACACTTTTCGGAAGCGATTTTCGATCTAAGGGACTCAAGAGATTCAACTTTCAGCGGATTGCGGGCGCAAACTTCAGTCTAAATCTCGATCTCGGTCCCGAACTCGACGACCTGACGGGTTGGCACGCCGAAGAACGCAGCGGAGCGTTCGGCATTGCGTTGCAGGAACGCGAACACGGTTTCCCGCCACACCCACATGCCCGGGATATCTTCGCTGGGGATGATGGTCTCGCGGCCGATGTAATAGGTGATATCGGTGAGATCGATGCCGGGCAGCTTGCCCTGCTCGCAGGCGAGCTTCAATCCTTCGAAAATCGTTGGCTGTTGCATGAAACCATAGTGCAGGATCACGCGGGTAATACCCTCGATCACCTCGATAATCTCCGCCCGATCTTCGTCGGCAATGCGCGGGGCTTCCTCGATCAGCACGGTAACGAGCACCACGCGCTGGTGCAGAACGTGGTTGTGCTTGACGAATTCCGTCAGTGCGAGCGGGACGCCCTTCGGGGCAGACGCCAGAAACACCGCGGTACCCGACAGCCTGGCGTGGCATCTGTTGACGGCGGTCTCGATCAGATCTTCTTCCGGCTGGCGCAGCTTGCCGCGCGCCCGTTCGACCAGCTTGACGCCGCTTCGCCAGGTCAACATCAGGAAGGCGATCACGGCCGCGAGCAGCAGCGGAAACCATCCGCCCTCGAATAGTTTGGTCGAATTCGCCGCAAAGAAGATGATGTCGATGACGAAGAAGAAGCCGTTGACCGCGATCACGATGACGGGCGGATAGCCCCACTGGATCGCCACCAGAGCGGCCAGCAATGTCGTGATCGCCATCAACAGCGACACGGCAATTCCGTAAGCGCCCGCAAGCGCGTCCGACGTGCCGAAGCCGATGACGGCGCCGAGTGTCGCCGCCGCCAGCAACCAGTTGACCAGCGGCACATAGATCTGGCCCATCGCGTGGCTGGTGGTGTGTATGATGTGCATGCGCGGCAGGAAGCCGAGCTGGATCGACTGCTGCGTCAGTGAAAACACCCCGGAGATGATGGCCTGTGAGGCAATCACGGTGGCCACGGTGGCGAAGGCAACGAGCGGATAGTGCAGCCAGTCAGGTGCGAGCTGATAGAAGGGATGGTCGAGCGCGCTGGCGTCGGTGATCAGCAGTGCTGCCTGCCCGAAGTAATTGAGGACGAGGGCAGGGAGTGCCACGATGAACCATGCGAGCCGGATCGGTACCCGGCCGAAATGGCCCATATCGGCATACATTGCTTCGCCTCCGGTCACCGCGAGAAAGGCGGCGCCAAGGATTGCGAAGCTGATGTGGAAGTCCTCGTGTATCAATAAATCGAAAGCATAAAGCGGGCTTAGCGCGGCAAGCACGCCGGGCGCCTGCACAATGCCGTGGACGCCGAGCAGTGCAATCACCACGAACCAGGCGAGCATCACCGGCCCGAAGATATTGCCGATAAAACCTGCGCCCTTTTTCTGAACGATGAAAAGACCGATCAGGATGGCGATGGTCAGCGGCACCACCGCGGGCGCCAGCGAAGGCGCATCGACCTTCAGGCCCTCGATCGCGCTCAGCACCGAGATCGCCGGCGTGATGGCGCCGTCGCCGTAGAGCAGCGCGGCGCCGACAAGGCCGACGACCAGGAGCTGCGCACGCCACGTCCCCGGCCGGGCATTGCGGGCGGAAAGCAGCGCCAGCAGCGCGACGATGCCGCCTTCACCGCGGTTGTCGGCGCGCAGGATCAGCAGCGCATATTTCAGCGAAATGATCAGGATCAGCGCCCACAGGATCAGCGATACCACGCCGAGGATCGCTTCAGGGGCAAGCGGCCCGCCATGGGCGGCCGCTTTCGCGGCTTCCTTCAGCGCGTAGAGGGGACTGGTACCGATATCGCCATAGACGACGCCAAGCGCGCCGATTGTTGCCGCCCATGGAAGCGCGCCAGGACCGGGTCGAATGGCGGCGGAAACGGCAGTCACTGGCGGAGCCCCCAAGCGGTTTCAAGGGTATCCAAGGGTTTCGCGCCCGTCGTCGGCTAGAGGGGCACGATCACACGCCAGTCTGCGACGCGGCGCCGCAAATTACCATGAGATTTGTCGGGTTCCGCAAGCAGTCGCGTTATGGCGTGCGGTCGGCGGTTACCAGCCGGGCTTCCTTGATGGTCACGGTCTTCTTGCCGGCGACGCGCAGGCAGGATGCCTCGAAGTTCGGCCAAGCCTTCTGCGAACAGTTCGGGCCCACAGCGTGGATATCCAGCCGGTCGGCTTTGGCCAACGGCACGGGCACGCTGGCTTCAACCTGCGGGGCAAAGCCGGGAAGAACAGTAAGTGCGGCAGCGACAAACGCAGCGATGGCGATTGCTGAAAGAGCCTTGATCATGACGGTCCCCTGTCACCAGGCCTTCACGGCCCGTCGTTTCGTTAACCATCTGATAGCCAGCACCGGTTTCCGGATGTCTTCGCCGATTGCCAGAATGGTTTCGTCCCACCGGAGTTTTGTTTCGTCGCCCGTTCCGGACGAAACAAAACAGGCTCGCAGAGAAGACGCGCCGACCCCGCAAGTCGTTCAGACATCAGTGAAATATAAAAACCCGGGTATTAGGCTCGGGGCAGGGAACCGGTCCGGCTTGCCGGGCCGCTCCGGGCGCGGTAGAGGGGGCCCATGCCCCGTATCGCGCTTTATCCCGGTTCCTTCGATCCCGTCACCAATGGCCACCTCGATGTGGTCCGGCACGCTGTCGGCCTGTGTGACCGGCTGGTCGTCGCCATCGGCGTCAACTCCGGCAAAAAGCCGATGTTTTCGACCGACGAGAGGCTGGAAATGGTCGAGGAGGTATTTGCCCCCATAGCCGCCGCCGCCGGCTGCGCCTTCGACTGCACCACCTACGACAACCTCACGGTTGCCGCCGCGCAAAAGCTTGGCGCGACCATCATGATCCGTGGCCTGCGCGACGGCACCGACCTCGATTTCGAGATGCAGATCGCCGGCATGAACGAAGCCATGGCGCCGGACGTGCATACCGTGTTCGTTCCGGCCTCGGCGGCCGTCCGCCCGATCACCGCCACACTGGTGCGCCAAATCGCAACCATGGGCGGCGACGTCTCGGCGTTCGTGCCGCCATCGGTCGCTGCCCGCCTCAAGGCCAAATTCAAGGGCTAGAGCATGATCCGGAAAAGTGGGTACCGGTTTTCCGAAAAGAACATGCTCAAACAAAAGCTAGAGCGGGATGACGATTCGAAGAAAAGTCATCCTGCTCTAGCTGACACGCTCGCCGGCATTCTCTGACCTCATGCTCTGACTTGGAGTTTTCATGATCCGAATTCTAGCTATTGTTGGTGCGCTGATGTGCGCGGCCCCCGCGATCGCGCAGCCGCTGCCTGCCAATCTCGACAAGCCGAATGCGATCGTCATCGACACCACCAAGGGCCGCGTCGTCTTCAAGCTGCGCGCCGACCTCGCGCCGAAGCACGCCGAGCGGATCAAGCAACTGGCGCGGGACGGCTATTACAACAACGTGCCGTTCCATCGCGTCATCGAAGGTTTCATGGCGCAAACCGGCGACGGCAAGAATTTCAACGGAACCGGCGGCTCGAAATATCCAAACCTTCCTGCTGAATTCTCCAGCGTGCCGTTCAAGCGCGGTATCGTCGGCATGGCGCGTACCAGCGATCCCAACTCGGCGAATTCGCAGTTCTTCATCATGTTCGCCGACGGTTCGTCACTGAACGGCCAGTACACGGTGATCGGCGAGGTAGTGTCGGGCATGGACGTGGTCGACAAGCTCAAGCGCGGTGAGCCGGTCGCCGATCCCGACAAGATGGTCAAGGTGCAGGTCGCATCCGACGTCAAGTGAGCGGCGGTGGCCTGGCGTCACCAACCGCGGACATGGCTGGCAGGGGCGATGCTGTTCGCCTCCACGAGTCTGACGGCGCAGGCCCAGCCGGCACAGGTCAATACCCTCAAGGAGGTATTTGCGAAGCTCGGGAGTTGCTGGAAGCCGCCGCCGGCGTCACAAGCCAATCCCGGAATCGACATCACGGTGATCGTCAGTTTCAACCGCGCCGGCGAGATCCTTGGCCGTCCGAAGATCACCTATGAATCGGAACAGGCTACCGACAATGACCGGCTGGCGTACCGCGTCGCCGTGATGGAGGCATTGCAACGCTGCACGCCGATGCCATTTACCGAAACGATGGCCGGCGCCGTGGCCGGCCGCCCGTTCGCGGTCCAGTTTCGCAATCGGAAATCTCCACCCAAACCCATAGAGAAGAGAGCATGACTGACACCGAAAACACTTTGATCCTTGAAACCACCCAGGGGCCGGTCACAATCGAAATGCGGCCCGATCTCGCACCCGGTCACGTCGCCCGGATCAAGGAACTGGTACGCGAGGGATTTTACGACGGTATCGTGTTCCACCGCGTGATCGAGGGGTTCATGGCCCAGACCGGCTGTCCGCAGGGCACCGGCACCGGCGGATCCGGCAAGAAGCTCAAGGCCGAGTTCAACAAGGAACCGCACGTGCGCGGCACCACCTCGATGGCGCGCGCCTCCAGCCCGGATTCCGGCGACAGCCAGTTCTTCATCTGCTTCGACGATGCCTCGTTCCTCAACAGCCAGTACACGGTCTGGGGCAAGGTGACCGAGGGCATGGAAAACGTCGACAAGATCAAGCGCGGCGAGCCGGTACAAAACCCCGACAAGATCATCAAGGCGCACATAGCCGCCGACGCGGCGTGATGTGAACGGTCATTCCGGGGCGCGTGAAACGCGAACCCGGAATCCCCTGCTGATCATCTCTGGATTCCGGATTGCCGCGCTTCGCACGGCCTCCGGAATGACGTTGCGAGGTCGTGGGCGGCTCACTTCGCCGAGATCTGACGGACCGCACCCAGCCAATCCTCGATATGGTAGGAGCGGACCATTTTGCCGCCTTCAAGGGTGTGAACGTCGATCGACATCAGCTTGAATGACTTGCCGGTGTGAGGCGCACCCATGAATTCGCCGGCCGGTGTGCCGGTTGCTTCGCCGCGCACGGTAACCTGGTTGCCCGAGACCAGGATCTCCTTGATTTCCCATTTCAGGTCGGGGACGGATTTGAGACGTTGTCCGATCCCGGCGATGACTTCATCGCGGCTGTTGCAGATATCGTTGCCCCGGCAGGAGATCCACTGCGGCGCGGTCGATTGCTTGATGAGTTCGGCGCTCTCGTTGGCGAATTCGGCATTCAAGGCCTTGTAGAACGGCGCGACGCTGTCGCGTGCCGCCTCAGTGCTGATTTCGGCCCGGGCGGAAGGTGCCATCAAGCCTATGGCGGCAACAGCGGCGCAGACGGCGAAGATTGGTTTCATGGCGGCTCCAGTGCTTGATCGAGGGGGCGCCGGTGGTATGAACCTCTTTGGATAATCGATCCAATGAGTAATCGTGGCGCATCATGAATGAAATCGATTTACGTCGTTTCGACCTCAACCTCATGGTGGTGTTTGAAGTCTTGATGGCCGAACGTAACGTCACCCGGGCGGCCGAGCGGCTGGGACGGACGCAATCGGCCGTCAGTCATTCGCTGTCGCGGTTGCGCAGCCAGTTGGGCGATCCGCTGCTGATCAAGGGCGGCGTGCGGATGCAGCCGACGGCGTTCGCCATCGAGCTGATGGAGCAGGCCCGGCCAATGCTGCGGGGCATCGAGCGCGTGCTTTCGCCGCGACGTGTTTTCGATCCGGCATGTTCGCAGCGGGTTTTCCGGTTGGCAGCCCCTGATTTCGCGTCGAGCCTGTTCACGAGCCTGCTTGCGCGACTACGGTCGGAGGCATCAGGTGTTTCCGTCGAGTGGACGACCGCGCGAGAGCCCACGCTGCTGGACGTGGCGGAGGGCCAGGTCGACGTCGCGATTGTGCCGGCGCAACTTCGCATGCCTGACGGCGTCAACAGCGAAGCCATCGGGGCGCTGAAATGGCAATGCTTCGGCCGTCAGGGACACCCGGCGTTTTCCAAATGGGGCCGCAAGAGCTGGTCGCAATGGCCGCATCTCGCCGTACGTGTTGGTGACAGCCTGACGAGCCCGGTGAATCTCGCGGCGGGCGCGGCCAGGCTGGAGCGAAGGATCGCCGGCTGGGTGCCGCATTTCTCCGCTATCGCTCCCATTCTGGCCGGTTCGGATTTGCTGGCCACCCTGCCATCGATTGCGATGGCCGCGACGTTGCATCCTTACCGGCTGGAGAGCAGGGAGGTTCCATTTCCGATCGCGCCGCTCCCGCACGCGATGATCTGGAGCACCGGCCGAAGCAGCCATCCCGAGATGATCTGGCTGCGCGATCGGTTGCGACCTGTCGTCAAAAGCAAATTCACCGATCTTGGCGATTAGAGGAGTCGGGCAAATCACACGCGAGACCCCCAGCGTTTTGGCGGTCGAAATGTCGGTGCGGCGTGTTACACCGGCGGCCCGTTATGCGAGGCGCTCGGGTGCCTCGTGAAGATGATCAAGTCCCGGACCAGCATGCGCACCGACCTCTTCGACTTCGAACTCCCCACCGGCCACATCGCGCTGCGCCCGGCGAGCCCGCGCGATGGCGCGCGGATGCTGATCGTGCCGCCCGACGGCGTCTTGCGTGACGGCATCGTGGCCGATCTTCCGCACTGGCTTGAGCCCGGCGATCAGCTGGTGGTGAACGATACCAGGGTGATATCGGCCCAGCTGAGTGGCCGCCGCATCGGCCGGGAAACCGAGCCGAAGATCGAGGCGACCCTGATCAAGCGCCTCGATGGCTCGCGCTGGCAGGCGCTGGTCAGGCCTGCCAAAAAACTGTCGACAGGCGATGTGGTCCGCTTCGGCCATGACGGCAGGGTATGCCTGCTCGGCCATCTGGACGCCGAGGTCAAGCACAAGGGCGACGATGGCGAGGTGACGCTGTCGTTTTCATTTCACGGCCCCGCGCTCGATTCCGCCATCGCCGATCTGGGCAGGCCGCCGCTGCCGCCTTACATCGCCGGCAAGCGCGCGCCCGACGAGCGCGATGCCGCCGACTACCAGACCATGTTCGCGGTCAACGAAGGCGCGGTCGCAGCCCCGACCGCGGGACTGCATTTTACGCCCGCGCTGGAGACGGCGCTGCGCCAACGGGGCGTCGGGATTCACAAGGTAACATTGCATGTCGGGGCAGGGACGTTTTTGCCGGTCAAGGCGGAAGATACCAGCGCTCACAAAATGCATTCCGAATGGGGCACGATCTCCCGCGACACATCAGATGCGCTGAACGGAGCAAGAGCCAAAGGTGGCCGCATTGTCGCCGTCGGCACCACCTCGCTGCGGCTGTTGGAAAGCGCCGCCGCGCACGATGGCACGATCGAGCCGTTCACCGGGGAAACCGCGATCTTCATCACGCCGGGTTATGGTTTTCGCGCGGTCGATATCCTCCTGACTAATTTTCACCTGCCGCGTTCGACGCTGTTCATGCTGGTCTCGGCATTCAGCGGCCTCGACACCATGAAACAGGCCTATGCCCACGCGATTTCCAGCGGCTACCGGTTCTATTCCTACGGCGATGCCTGCCTGTTGTTTCGTGCCCGCGGCTGAAGCGTCAATGCAGCAATTCGGCGATCTGAATCGCGTTGAGCGCGGCTCCCTTCAACAATTGGTCCGCCGCCGCGAATATCGAGATCGAATGGCCGCTGGCGTCGCTGAGATCCCTGCGAATGCGGCCGACCAGGACGTCATCCTGGCCAGACGCATCGATCGGCATCGGGAAATAATTTTTCACCCGATCGTCGACGATCTTCACACCCGGCGCATCGATGAGGATCGCGCGCACCTCGTGCTCGGTGATCGGGTTTTCGCATTCGAAGGTGATGGCCTGGCTATGCGCGCGCAACACCGGCACGCGCACGCAGGTGACGCCGACCGCAATCCCGTCGTCTTCGAAGATTTTCCGGGTCTCCTGCATGACCTTGGTTTCCTCGCCGTTGTAGCCGGTCGCCGGATCGACCGCGCTGTCGTGGTTGAACAGGTTGAAGGCGTAGGAGTGCGGCAGCACCTTTGGTTGATAGGTTTGCCCGTCCAGGCAGGCGCGGGTCGAGTCCACCAGCTCCTGCATCGCCGCAGCCCCCGCGCCACTGGCCGCCTGATAGGTCGACAGGATCACGCGCTTGATGCGGTTGACCCGGTGAATCGGCCATAGGGGCACCAGCGCGGTAATCGCCGAGCAGTTCGGAACGGCGATAATGCCCTTGTGATCCCCGATGCGGTCGGCGTTGATTTCGGGGATGACCAGCGGCACGTTCGGATTCATCCGGAAGGCTGAGGAATTATCGATCACGACGGCGCCGGCCTTTACCGCGATCGGCGCGAACGTCCTGGCAATGCCCGCCCCCGCCGAGAACAGCGCGATATCGACGCCTTCGAACGAGGCCTCGTCGAGCTCTTCGATCGTGATCCTCTCGCCGCGGAAGTCGATCGTCTTGCTCGCCGAGCGCGCGCTCGCCAGCGCTTTGAGCTTGCCGACGCGAAAGGCGCGCTTGTCCATGGTGGCGATGAATTCGGCACCGACGGCGCCGGTCACGCCGGCAATCGCGACAACGGGATCGTTCTTCACTTTGGTCTCCATCAGGCAATAAAAAAGCCCCGGACCTTTTCAGGCGGGGCTCCGGTCCAGATGATGCGGTCGTCCGACTACGCGCGCACGTCTCCCGAAGCCCGGCAGGGCTTTGCGGTTTTGGCGGTGCGTTTGGTGCGCGTCATCATGGCGCGGCAACATATGGGGGGCTTTGATCAGCGTCAACGGCTTTTGGAGCGAAAATCGGCTTCAACGAGGTTGAACAGGACGCCGTTGTTACGCAATAAGCTGACGCATGAGCCTTCCCAATCACTTCGATCTCCTCGCGACCGACGGGCCGGCGCGCGCCGGCCGGCTGACAACGCCGCACGGCGTGGTGCGCACGCCGGCCTTCATGCCGATCGGCACCGCCGGCGCGATGAAGGGCATGCATTGGCGCGATGTCCGCGATGCCGGCACCGATATCGTGCTCGGCAATACCTATCATTTGATGCTGCGCCCGGGCGCCGAGCGCATTGCCTCGCTTGGAGGCTTGCAGACCTTTACCGGCTGGCAGGGCCCGATGCTGACCGATTCCGGCGGCTTCCAGGTGATGTCGCTGGCGCAGTTACGCAAGGTGAGCGAAAGCGCGGTGACCTTTCGCTCGCACATCGATGGCGCCAAGGTCGAGCTGTCGCCCGAACGCGCGATCGAGGTGCAGCTTCTGCTCGGCTCCGACATCGCCATGCAGCTCGACGAATGCGTGCGGCTGCCGGCGGAGCACGGCGATATCGAGCGGGCGATGCAGCTCTCGCTGCGCTGGGGCGAGCGCTGCACGCGCGCGTTCGAGACCGCGGCCCCCGGAACCATGCTGTTCGGGATCGCGCAGGGTGGCGACGTGCCGGAATTGCGCCGGGCAAGCGCGCGGGGCCTGGTCGACATCGGCTTTCACGGCTACGCCATCGGCGGCCTCGCGGTCGGCGAACCGCAAGCGGTGATGCTGGCGATGATCGAGGAGGTCGCGCCGATCCTGCCGCAGGATCGCCCGAGATATCTGATGGGCGTCGGCACGCCGGAAGACATGCTCGAGGCGGTGGCGCGCGGCATCGATATGTTCGATTGCGTCATGCCGACGCGCAACGGGCGCCACGGCGTGGCGTTCACGCGGTTCGGTCAGGTCAATTTGCGCAACGCCCGCCACGCCGACGATCCACGGCCGCTCGACGAGGAAAGCTTGTGGCCATCGACGCGCAGTTGCGCGCGGGCGTACCTGCATCACCTCGTCAAGTCGGGCGAGACGCTCGGGGCCATGCTGCTGTCGGAAATCAATATCGCATACTACCAGCACCTGATGCGCGGCATCGGTGAGGCTATTTTGAAGGGGACGTTCGAAAGCTTTCGGGAACGCACGCGCGCCGACTGGGCGAAGGGCGATATTGCGCCGCGCTAGACTAGAAACGGGGTTCTATTCTTGTTTGATGCGCTTTCTTCACGCAAACCGCTTTCCGCCCCGGATCAAGTCCGGGGAGGCTTTCGCTTCAAGGGGCAGGCTTTCGCTGGAAAACGCTCCGGATGCCGCCGCAAGCTCAGTTGCAGGCAAATCGCTTGACCGAATGCTTGGTTACGAAGCCGTAACCGCAGGTATCGCAGGTCCAGAGATAGCTGATGACGTTGTCGGACAGATAAGCCGACGCTTCCGCGGCCACCATGGAATCTGCGCAAACCGGGCAGGTCGGCAGATCGCATCCGCGCGGGTCGGGATGACGCGTATTGGTCGACGGGATTGCAGCAATAGCTGACATCGTGACCTCCGAGACGATCTGAACTTGAACTTTGACATACTCTGATTTGTTTGACGATGTGGCAACACAATTGCGTTGGTTTTACGTTTATTTGGATGCTTTTAAGTTTTGCAACGCAGCGAGGACCAGTCCGCGGGATTCTGGACTTGCACACCGGCACCAGCTGTCCCTAATGGAGAATAGCCTCTAAATGCACAGACATCGCGTGACAGGAGTTTCGTTATGAATGCTTCGCCAACTTCGAGTGCAGTGCACCGTCCCGGCCGCGGCAGGGTTTTCGACAGCATTGTCGATGCGGTCGGCGACACGCCGATCGTCCGTCTGCACAAATTGCCGCAGGCGAACGGAGTGCACGCGACCATTCTCGCCAAGCTGGAATATTTCAATCCGGCGGCGAGCGTGAAGGACCGCATCGGGGCTGCGATGATCATCGCGATGGAGAAGGCCGGCCTCATCCACGCCGATACCGTGCTGATCGAGCCGACCTCGGGGAATACCGGCATCGCGCTGGCATTCGTCGCCGCCTCGCGCGGCTATCGGCTCAAGCTCGTGATGCCGGAGTCGATGTCGATCGAGCGGCGCAAGATGCTGGCGTTTCTCGGCGCTGAAATCGTTCTGACACCCGCGGCCCAGGGCATGAAGGGCTCGATCGCGACTGCGGAAGAGCTGGTGCGCACGACGCCCAACGCCGTGATGCCGCAGCAGTTCAAGAACCTCGCCAATCCGGAAATTCACCGCCGCACCACGGCGGAGGAAATCTGGAACGACACCGGCGGCAACATCGATTTCTTCGTGGCCGGGGTTGGTACCGGCGGCACCATCACCGGCGTCGGGCAGGTGCTGAAACCGCGCAAGCCATCGTTGCGCG
>Ga0209863_10001068_pt1 | contig 11221 bp, 8 predicted proteins | sample OrgsoiDNA2013046_FD_185796 | JGI IMG/M metagenome (GOLD analysis project Ga0209863, IMG submission 185796) | Permafrost soil microbial communities from the Arctic, to analyse light accelerated degradation of dissolved organic matter (DOM) -... | ecosystem: Environmental > Terrestrial > Soil >...
GCGCTCCACACTGACGCCGGTTTGCATGATGGAGGGAACGCGGAGGTTCGGATTGGTTTGATAAATGGTAGGCGAAGTGGCGCCCGCGGGCAAAGTGCCGGGGTCGGGCGTGTCATTCAAGAAAAATTGCGGGTTGGTGACGACGAACTGCTGTTGGGTGATTCCGTTCAGGCGCTGCTGCTGCAGGGCCAGCGAATAAGTAAAGCGGTCGTAAAATATGCCGAAGCCGCCGCGTAGCACGAATTTCGGCGCGGCGTTTTTCCCTTTTGCGCCAAAACCCCACGCAAATCCCACGCGCGGAGCGAAGTCCACATGATCGCTGACGTTGTTCTGGCTCTCGAAGCGCAGGCCGTAGCTCAGGGTCAGGTTGGCGCGCACGTGCCAGTCGTCGTTCACGAACAGGCCGGCATCGGTTTGCCGCACGCGCGCGGCCGGCGTTCCGGCGTTGAGGCTGAACTGCGAAGGGGCGGCGCTGCGGTATTGGTCCAGCGTGTAGAAGGTGAAGGCGCCGGCGAAGTTGCTCACGGAGACATCGGTCAAACGCGATTGACGTACGCGGCCGCCCCACTTCAGCGAGTGGTTCGCCCTGGTGTAGACGGAGGTGTTGGCCAGCTCCCCACTGTTGGTGAGCGTGCTGGAGTTGCCGGTGGTAGCCCCGCCTCCGGTGAATGCACCCTGTACGTCGATCGCGGGCGCGGCCGAGTTGGCGGTATCGCGCGTGGCGGCGCGCAGATATTGAAACCGCGTCTCATTGATGGCGCGAGGGCTCACCACCGCCGTCTCCGTGATCTGCGCGGTGTGCCCGGTCTGAGTCTCGTGGTAGGCCCGCGAGGCCAGGTTGAAATCGCCCACGCCCTGGTTGTCGAGGCCGATGCGCAGATTCTGATAGCGGACCACGAGCGTGTTCCTGGGATTGATGGCGACGTCCAGCCGTGGGCTCACGCTGAAGCGCGATTGAGGCGTGGGCAGCGCCTGGTTGATTTTGACCGGGCTCCCATCGGCATCGACCGTGGTGGCCAGAACGAACGCGTCTTCGTGGATGCGGCGGTCTTCCGCGTCGAATGTGAAGGAGGCTTTATTCCGGATCAGAGGGCCGCCGAGATTGAAGCCGTAGAATTGCGTGCTGAACGGCGGACGCGCAGACTGCGCCAGCAGCGGGTTGCGCGAAGTCAGCGCGCGGCCGGCGTATTGCGCGAAGGCCTGGCCGCGGACGCTATCGCTGCCCGGCTTAGTGAAGATCTCGACGCGCGCGAAGCCAGGTTGGTCGTACTCCGGCGAGAACGGGTTGGAGTTGATGCGCACTTCACGAATGGACGACTTGGGCGGCAGGTTGCCTCCGGTGAATCCGTCGACATACATCTGCCCGCCGTTGGGCCCGGGCGCGGGACCGGCCAGGGCCTGCAACTGGAGCGCGAGTTCGTCGGGGTCGTCGGACAAGACGCCGATCTGCCGCTCGCGCATCACCACGGCGCTGCCGTTCCAATCCGGGTCGGCGCTGATGCGGCGGAGTTGGTCATCGACGTCGATCACCTGGGCTTCGCCCTGAATCGCCATTTCGACGTCGCAGACCGATGCCGCGCCGACAGCGAAATCCTTCTTCCACATGATGGAGAAGCCCTTGGCAGTGACGCGGATCTGGTACGTGCCGGGGACGAGCGAGGGGAATGCATACTGGCCGGTGTTGCCGGTTCTGGCGCGCTGCTCGCGGCCTGGGCCGGGGCCGCGTAACTGGCCGCGCAACTGGATGAGCGCGCCGGGCACGACTGCGCCGGAGGGATCGGTTACGGTGCCGCGCAGGCTGGCGGGGTTTGGTTGGGGCCGAGCGGCTTGCGGCCAGGCGGGCGCGAGAGACAGAAATAGCGTGAGTACCGCGGAGAGCCGTGGCATGGCGAGGCTGCCTATTGAATCATCGTGGGGAGGCTGATGCCGCCGGTGCCGGCCAGCATTCCGCCGTGCAGTTTGCCGAGGGCTTCCATGCCACCGCCGTGTTCGCCATCGCCCGAGCCTTGCGCGATGCGCACGAAGAGATCGGCATTGGCCAGAAGCATGATGGCGGTCACCTGGCCATCCTTGGCTCCGCGCGTAGCGGTGACGATGACGCCGCCGCCCACCTTCAGATCGTCGATCGCGGCAGCGGGCAGGCGCTCCAGCGTCTGTTGCAGGTTGAAATTGGCCGGGTCTTGACCGTGGCCGTTACCGTCTCCTTCACCATGGCCTTCGGCGGGCTTGCCGGTCAGAATCGCGCGCATATCCGGCATCTTTTTCAACCGCGAATCGGGGCCGATGCGGATGGTCAGCGGCTGCTTCGTGGTCAGGTCCTGAATCTGGATTTCATTGGCCTGGCGATTTACGGCCGTGATCGGGCCGAGCCTGGTGAGGAAGGTGCCGAACACGATATCGTCCGCCGTCACCTTGGCGGCATCCTCTGTGCGGGGCCCGGCGCCGGCCTCGCTCTTCTGGCCGCGGGCCTGGAGTTGATCGCCCACGGCGACCTCGGCCGTGCCGCTGGCAACGGCATCGGCGAACTTCACCGAATCGGGCGCGTAGCGGCGGATGTTAGTCTTGCCGGTGACCGTGACGGTGGCCGTGTGCGCACCCTGGGGCGTACGGATCTCCAGCGCGATTTGGTCGCCGTGGATGGCGGTGACGAACCCGGAGATGCCGCGCGTCTGCCAATCCAGGCGCTCGGCCTGGTTGCGCGCGGCGATATCGGTGGCGGTGATCCACACGATGCGGCGGGCCTCGGCCAGGCCGGTCACAAACGAGATCAGCACGCGATCGCCGCGGTTAAGGCTGGTCAACCTGGCCGGCTTGGCTTGGCTGAGATCGCGCCCGCCGGGCGGCACCTGGACCACGTCGGTTTCAGGCCCGACCTTCACGAAGACGGTCTCGCCGCTATCGGACTTGACGCCGATTTCGAGCGCCGCGGGGTTGAATTCGGTCACCGTTCCCGAGATTGGTTTCGCGGGAGTCTGCGCCCGCAGCGCGGTTGTGCTTCCGCAATGATGCTGAAAGACGGCGACGGCCAGCACCGCCACAGTTCTGAGCGTGTGTTTCATGGTGGTTCCTCCCTACTGCTTGCGATCGGCGGTCCAGGTGCCACCGGCCGGGTCCGTCGTGCCGCTCATCTTGCCGCCCTCGACCGAGCCCAGCAGCTTGAAGGTCTCGCCCCCCGGCATTTCGATGCTCAAGGAAACCTTGGCGTTTTCCATCGAACCTGTCATGGGCAGCGATCCCATATGCTCCACTTCGCAGGTGCCGCTGAGTTTGGAGCCATCCTGTTTCAACAGCAGGCTGCCGCCCATGGGGCCGTGGGGCGTCTCCAGCGACAGACGCCAGGTGCCCGCCACGGTTTGGGCCTTGTCCTGCGCGAGCAGGCACGAGGCCGCAGTCAAAATTATGATCGGAATTACCGAAAGAAGCTTCACGTTTTTCCTCCCTGAAGATTGAAGGTAGCGCTTGCGGGTGAGGCGGGCCAAGGTAAAACCGATGGGCGCGAAGGGGGGTCGGGTGAGCGCGGAAATTCGGACTGCCAGCGCAGGGGTGGGAAAACACACAGAGAGCCCGGGGAGCCGCCGCCGCGAAGCTATTCGAAAAAGCAGTTGCGACAGGGTTCCGAGTGTCCCACCGAGGGACCGTCCGCGGATTGGAACCGATGGACTCATCGCCGCCTCCCAGGGCCAGTTCGACGCCACTGATTATCGGCGCCAGTTGGACCACGGTGTGCAGGAGCCAAAAAGGAGCTTTCGCGGTGCGCCGCTTCAATTGGACGGCGGGAGGTTCGTCGGCCCACCTTCCTCTACTTGGTTGTGGAAGGATACTGCGTAACACAGGTGCTATCCGCCTCACACCCGGCCGAGCCGTGAAGGCTACAATCGTGAGGAATGAGCATATTTCGATTCGCGCTCGCCAATATCCAATTCCCGACGACTCCCGACGAATCGATCGCGCTGGCCCAACAAGCTATTGCTGCCGCGTCTGCTGAAAACGCCGAGCTCATCTGCTTTCCGGAATGCTTCGTTCCCGGCTATAGAGGTATGGGTAAATTGGTGGCGCCGCCGGATGCGGCGTTCCTCGAACGCGCCTGGTCGCTTATTGCATCCGCTGCCGCGAAGGCGAATCTTGCCGTGGTGCTGGGCACCGAGCGCTTTGTCGAGGGTGCTCTCCGAATCACTGCTCTGGTAATCAATCGAGACGGGGCGATCGCCGGTTTCCAGGACAAAGTCCAGTTGGACCCCTCCGAAGAGGGTACGTATTGGCCGGGCTCCGAGCGGCGTGTTTTTCAGGTTGGCCCGGTCATATTCGGTGTAGCCATTTGCCATGAGGGCTGGCGCTATCCAGAAACGGTGCGTTGGGCTGTCCAGCATGGCGCACATATCGTATTCCACCCCCATTTCCATCTCGCAGAGCCAACCAGTTACCGCCCCTCGATCTTCGCGGATCCCGCTAACTCTTTCCACGAAAAAGCGGCGTTGTGCCGCGCCGCCGAGAACACCTGTTATTTCGCAACCGTGAACTTTGCAAGCGCCGGGTCGCCTACTACGTCGGCAGTCGTGCGGCCCGACGGGACATTGTTAAGCTACCAGCCATATGGTAGAGAAGGGTTGCTCATCGCAGAGATAGACACTAAGACAGCCACGGGTCTCTTAGCGGCTCGGTTCAAATGCGTGTAGAAGCTGGATAGAATAGAACCTGGGAAACGCCGCAGTCTAGAGCAACGTCACCTAACTCCCGGATGGTCGTCCATCCGGAAGTAATCCACATGCGAGAAGTCGCCGACTCACCAATCTGCGGGCACTCTTCAGGCATCACGGTTGCGCAGAGTTCGAGCCCGCAAGGGGGTGTGTGACAAGTCCAATTCCATCGCGGCGCAATGCTGGTTGAAGCGCCTGCTTTATCGCGAATGGACCCGAAGTTGCCGCGTGTCCACGGCCGCTGGAAAACGCCGGGCACGAGGCCGGCGATACCGGGATGACCAGTTATTCTCCGATGATCTTGATCAACGCGCGTTTCTTGCGTCCGCCGTCAAATTCGCCGTAGAAAATCTGCTCCCATGGTCCGAAGTCGAGCTTGCCGACGGTGACGGCGACCACCACTTCCCGTCCCATCACTTGCCGCTTCATGTGCGCGTCGGCATTGTCTTCGCCGGTGCGGTTATGCCGGTACTGCGAGGTCGGCTCGTGGGGCGCGAGCCTTTCCAGCCATTTCTCGTAGTCCGCGTGCAGGCCCGGTTCATCGTCGTTGATGAAAACGGAAGCCGTGATGTGCATGGCGTTGATCAGCACCAAACCTTCCTTCACACCGCTTTCCCGGAGGCAGTCTTCTACCTCCGGTGTGATGTTGAGGAACGCTCGCCGGCCGGGGACCTCAAACCACAATTCTTTGCGAAAGGACTTCACCCACCCATTGTCGCTCTTGCGCGGTTGTTGGCTCATGGGCGGTTGGAGATTGGCCGCGGTAAGCAAAGGAATCTCAAGTTGACGGTTTGTCGCCTACACTTCCCTGTGCCCTGGCGCGGCTCGCCCGGCGCCGTGGCCGCATCGCCGCATCCCGGACGACGGCGTTGCCGAAAGACCGGTATGATAGCCTCGCGGGGCTACAGTTGCAAAACAGTGCGCAGACCTTCATCGACGGAGCGCCGCAAGACGCGGCGGTACCAAACGGACTGCAAGCGGCTCACGGCGGTCACCCGCCCCTTATGCCGGCTCCTGGCGCGCCACCCGCGATACCGCGTTGACCAGCTTGCGGTAGGGAATATCGTCGAAGCTGTCAAAGGCCAGCCATTCGCCGTCGCGCCAGCTTGAGTAATACCAGCGCGCCAGCAAGGCCAGATACTCCTGCCGCTCCCGGACCGTGAGTTTTCGGGGCATAACCGCGGCGAAGGTTTCGCGCAGCTTGCGGTCGAGCGAAATGGTGCGCCCGTCCTTTTCGAAGGTGAACCGCTGCGGCTCCTGCCAGTTGCCGTTGCGTACGAAGCACATCTCCACGGCGTCCGGCGCCACCGAACGCGTGATGGTCACACCGTTCAGCCGGTCCACCTCGTGCGCCAGGTCGTCGCGGAGTTTGAGCACCTCCTGCACCTTTTCAAAACGCTTGTGCTGCCGCGCGGCTTCTTCGAACATCATTTCCTCGCTGAGCCGGTCGCGGGAGTGGCCGATGGCCTCCAGCAGCGACCGCCCTCCGGTCCTCAGGAAATCCGTCACGCGCACCACTTCGTTCCCGTACTCGGCGGTCCCCACCACCTGCTGGCAAGGCCGCAGGCACATTCCCATCTCGCCGTATATGCAGCCGGGATGTTGGGGCGCGGGCACGAGGTCTTCCTGGCACCGCCGCATCTGGAACAGGTCCAGGAATTGCGATTCAAACCGCTCGGCCGAGGCGCGCGAGCGAAACGGCCCGAAGTACAGGCCGGCGCTCCGCGTAAGCTGCGTGGTAATGTGGCTTCGCGGGAATTCGTTGCCCAGAACAATTTTGACGTACGGCGGCAGCCGCAGCTTGATCCGATCGGCGTAAGCATCCGGGAAGTAGCGTCGCGTCTGCTCATACAGGACCAGGCTCGATTCGAATGCCGACCCGGCGAGCCGGTACGCAATGCGCGCCACCGTATGGCGCAGGTTGAGCAGACGCGACGGCTGGGCGCGCGGTTTGAGCAGGCGCAGCAGGCGGCGGCGCAACAGCCCGGTCTTGCCAACGTACGGCTCGCCCTCCTTTGGCCAGAGCACGAAAACGGCCGGTTGGTTGGGCAAGGCTTCGAGCGCGGCATCCAGTTGCGCCAGATCGCCCGCAAATTCGATCGCCGTCATCACCGGGTGGCCGCGACCCTCAGGGTCGCGACCCAGAGGGTCGCCGCCACGGTCTTACTCCGAAACGGCTTTGGAATCGATCAGCGCGCGTATCGCGGCGATGCACTCATCGAGCGGTTTGGCTCCCTGGTCGCCATGCTTGCGGTTGCGCACGGACACCTGGCCGTTGGCCTGTTCGCGGTCGCCCACCACCAGCATGTACGGGATCTTCTGCAACTGCGCCTCGCGGATTTTCAGATTGACCTTCTCGCTGCGCTCATCCACGGTGGCGCGGATTCCCGCGTCGTCCAACTGCTTCCGCACGCCGCGCGCGAATTCGGTTTGCCGGTCGGTGATCGGCAGCACGATGGCCTGCACCGGCGCCAGCCAGACCGGGAATGCCCCGGCGTAGTGTTCGATGAGGATGCCGAAGAAGCGTTCGATGGAGCCGTACAACGCGCGGTGCACCATCAGCGGCTGATGTTTCTGGCCGTCCTCGCCGATGTATTCCAGTTGGAACTTGCGCGGCAGCGTGAAATCGAACTGCACGGTTGAAAGCTGCCAGGGGCGGCCGATGGCATCCACCAGTTTCACGTCGATCTTGGGCCCGTAGAAGGCCGCTTCGTCCGGTATAACCTTGGCCTGGATGTTGAGCCGTTCGGCGGCCCGTTTCAGAGCGCTCTCGGCAAGCTGCCACTGCTCGGCCGTGCCATCGTACTTGCCGCTGGCGCCGCCATCCCAAGTGGAGAGCTCGGCGGTGTACTTGTCGAAACCGTAAACCGCCAGGGTGTCGATGGCGAACTGCAGGCAATCCACCACTTCGTTTTCGATCTGGTCCGGCGTGCAGAAAATGTGAGCGTCGTCCTGCGTGAAGCCGCGAACGCGGAACAGCCCGTTGAGCACGCCCGAGCGCTCGAACCGGTAGACCGTGCCCAATTCGCCGAGCCGCACCGGCAGGTCGCGGTAGCTGTGCTGCTTGTCGGCGAAGATCAGGATGTGGAACGGGCAGTTCATGGGCTTGAGCTGGTATTCGGCATCGTCCAGCTCCATGGGCGCGAACATGTTCTGCGAATAAAAGTTCGTGTGCCCGGAGGTCTTCCACAGGTCCAGGCGGGCCACGTGCGGCGTGTAGACCAGCGAGTAGCCGCGCTTCAGATACTGGTCGCGCATCCAGTCTTCGATCTGTTTGCGGACAATGCCGCCCTTGGGGTGGAAGAAGATCAGGCCGGGCCCGGCCAGTTCCTGAATGCTGAACAGGTCCAGTTCCTTGCCGAGCTTGCGATGGTCGCGCTTCTTGGCCTCCTCCACCTGTTTGAGGTACTCGTCCAGGTCTTTCTGGCTAAAGAATGCGGTGCCGTAAATGCGCTGCAACTGCTTGTTGTGTTCATCGCCCTTCCAATACGCGCCGGCAACGGAGAGCAGTTTGAAGGCTTTGATTTTCGACGTGCCCGGCAGGTGCGGCCCGCGGCAGAAGTCGATGAACCGGGGGCCCAGCGTATACTCCGTGAAGATTTCGCCGGCGCGTTCTTCGATCAGCTCGCACTTCATCCAGGCTTCGCCGTATTTCTTGAGACCTTCATCCTTGCGGGTGAGGACGCGCTCGTAGGGGAGATTGCGGGCCTGGATCTCCCACATCTTTTTCTCGATCTTTTCGAGATCGTCCGGCGTGAACGGGGTGGCGCGGTCGAAATCGTAATAGAAGCCGGTGTCGATGGGCGGCCCGATGCCAAGCTGCGTATCCGGGTACAGTTCGAGCACGGCCGCGGCCAGCAGGTGTGCCGTGGAGTGGCGGTAGACTACGAGCGATTCGGGATCTTTGGCCGTCAGCAGTTGAACCGCGGCGTCTCGCTCGAGCGGGCGGGTGAGGTCGTAGAGTTCGCCGTCCACTTTGGCGACGATGGCGGCGTCCGCCAGGCGAGGGCTGATCGACCTGGCGATTTCCAGAGGGCTGGTGCCCGCGGCGACGGGCCTCTTGCTGCCGTCGGGCAGAGTGATCTCGATGTTACTCATAAGGAATTTTCAGCGTAACACGTGGGCCGGGACAGTTGTTTTCGCGGCGAGGCGAGCGGGTTCTGGCCGCTGGGGCCGGTGAGCTACTATGAGGATGGATGCCTTTCCACCCTGCCGGAGCGAGATCGGAAGGCGCCTGATCGATTCTCTAGTCGACGCTTGCGCTTCGCGCAAGAACGGCTCTCTACTTGGACTAGGGCTAGGGGGGACGCAATGGCCGCTGACCGACAACACGCCCATCACCTGCTCGACCAGCTCGGCCCCGGCCAGCTCGCCGCCGTGGTTCATCTCCTCGAGACGATGGTCGCGCCCGATGAGGATGGCGACACCTTGAGCCATGCCGAGCGCAAGGCCGTCGCTGAAGCCGATGAATGGCTCAAGCACAACCAGCCAATTCCTCACGCAGACGTTCTGGCTGAGTTCGGCTTGACGATGAACGACTGGGAGAAGATGGCCGAGGAGCCGTTGCCGGAAGAAACGCCGCACCGCAATGGCTAAGGGCATCGTCTGGACCGCGCAGGCCCAAGCCGACATTCGCGGCATTGAGCGGCTCATCGCGTTGCAGATTCTCAAGACATTGGCCCGCTACGCTCAGACGGGGGAGGGAAACACGAAGCAGCTTCAGGGCATCGAGCCGCCCCTGATCCGCCTGCGCGCCCAGGACCACCGTGTCTTCTTCCGCGACAAGGACGGCTCCTGGAGATCTCCCGCGTGCTTCATCGTAAGGAGGCTTACCGCTGATGGGCTATGAAGCCAAGAAGCCCGAACACCCGGCCCCAAGCGCGGTACCGGCGCCTGCTGGGGCACGTAGTGGTATCTCAGGCTACCGGAACAGCTTCTCCAGCTTCGCCAGCGCGTCATCCAAAGCCTGGGGCTCCTTCAGCACGCCTGCAAACAGATCGCCCTTCTTGGCGAATCGCTCCGGAGCATTCGTAATGTTGAACTGCCCCGGCTCGAGGCCGTGCTGCACTTCGGCCCACTCCAGCGGCGTGGCCACGGGCGCTCCGGCGTAAGCCCGCAACACGTAGGGCGCCGCGATGGTCTTCGATTTCGCATTCTGCACCCAGTCGAAATAAACCCGGTTCCTCTGCCGCTTGGAGACCGAGCGCGGCGTGGTGAACATCTCCGGCTTTTCGCGGATCACCAGGCGCGCAATCAGTTCGGCGAAAGTGCGCGTCTCCTCGTACGAGTAGATCGGCTCGACCGGGATGTACACATGCATGCCGTCGCCGCCCGTGGTCTTCGGGTAGCCCGCCAGGCCGATGCGGTCCAGCACCCGCTTCACCAGGAGCGCCGCGTCCACGATCAGGTCGTACGGGCATTCCTGCGGGTCCAGATCGATCAGCACAAAATCCGGGTTGTCCAGCGTTGGCGAGCGGCTCATCCACGGATTGTGGTCGATGCAGCCCAGGTTCACCAGGTAGAGCAGACTGGCGCGGTCTTCGGCGAACACATAGTTGATGGTGGAGCCTTTGTGGTCGGACTCGATGGATTCCGTGCGCAGCCAGTCAGCGAAAGATTCGGGCGAGTCTTTCTGGAAGAAGAACTGGTCCTTGATGCCGTTCGGGTACCGTTTCAAAGAGAGCGGACGGTCTTTCAGGTGCGGAAGAATCAGGCCCGCCACGGAATCGTAATACCGCAGCACGTCGCCCTTGGTATAGCCCTCGTCGGGGTAATACAGCTTCTTCAGGTTGGTGAACTTCAGGGTGTGGCCGGCAATCTGGACGGACGCCTCTTTGGCACTGGGCGCGAACAGCGGCGCCGGGGCAGCCTGTTCGCGCGCGACCTCAGCCGGGCCCACGTCATTGCGCAGACCCAGAAAAACCGGCGCGCGCAGGCGGTTGTCCTGCGTCCAGTTGGCGAACTTCACCTGGCAGACCAGTTCCGGCTTCACCCAGGTCATGCCGCGGTCGGGCTTCGGCCGTTCGGCAAACGGGCATTGGGCCGTCGTCAGCGGGGTGAGCCGCGCGTGCAGACTGGCCAGCAGTTTCTGGTCGAAGCCGGTGCCTACGTTGCCTACCCAGCGCAGCTTGCCCTCGTCGTACACGCCCAACACCAGGGCGCCGAAATACTGGCGGTCGCCCTGCGGTTCGGTGAATCCGCCGATCGCAAATTCCTGCTCCGTGTTGAGCTTGATCTTCAGCCATTCGTGGCTGCGGCGCGATTCGTAGGTGCTGGGAGCATGCTTGGCGATGATGCCCTCCAAGCCGTTTTCGCGGGCCGCTTCCAGCAAAGCCTCGCCCGCACCCGGGAAGGCGTCGGAGATCCGCACCACCGGCGACGGCGTCAGGATTTCCGCCAGCAGTTCGCGCCGCTTGGCCAGCGCGACGCCGCGCAGATCGTAGCCATCCAGGTAGAGCAGGTCGAAGACAAAATACACCACCGGCGTGGACCGCACCAGGTGCGCGATGGAATTGGGGTCGCTGTTG
>Ga0209863_10001069_pt1 | contig 11220 bp, 10 predicted proteins | sample OrgsoiDNA2013046_FD_185796 | JGI IMG/M metagenome (GOLD analysis project Ga0209863, IMG submission 185796) | Permafrost soil microbial communities from the Arctic, to analyse light accelerated degradation of dissolved organic matter (DOM) -... | ecosystem: Environmental > Terrestrial > Soil >...
CCTACCAGCACAATTTCTTGCAGCAACCGGGAAGATTTTTCCGCTCGCTGACCTGCATTTGCGGCTATGTTAGTCTGCGATCATGGCAGACAGACTCCCTCGAAAGGCCGGGAAGGTTGAAAAATCTCCGGCGCGCAAATCTTTCCGGCGACCGACTCCCAAATCCCCTCTCCTCGCAAAGGACGCGAGAAATGGGGCATCCAGTCTTCCTCGCGGCAAGCTGTTTCTCAGCGACAAGGTTGGGTATTTCACCGAGTCCGTTATTCGGGAGATGACGCGACAGGCCATGCTGTATGGGGCCGTGAATCTAGCGCAGGGATTCCCCGATTTTTCCGCTCCGGCGGAGATCAAAGATGCCGCGCGGCAGGCGATCGCGGCGGACGTTAATCAATACGCTATTACCTGGGGCGCGAAGAATCTGCGGAATGCGATTGCGCGGCAGATGGGGGTGTGGCAAGGCATTACCGTCGACCCCGAAAAAGAAATCACCGTCTGCTGCGGATCGACCGAAGCGATGATCTCGACTTTACTTGCCGTCTGCAACGCAGGCGATGAAGTCGTGATCTTCGAACCGTTCTACGAAAACTATGGTCCGGATTCCGTTCTGAGTGGCGCGAAGCCAAAGTTTGTGAAGCTGCGTCCACTAACAACGGACGGCGGCGAGTGGATGTTTGACGAAAAGGAGCTCCGGCGGGCGTTCCATAAGCACACCAAGGCCATCATCGTGAATACGCCCAACAACCCGACGGGCAAGGTATTCAGGCGAGCCGAGCTCGAATTGATTCGCGACCTGTGCGTCGAGTTCAACGTTCTCGCCATCACCGACGAAATCTACGAGCACATTCTGTTTGACGGCACTGAACATATCTCGATGGTGACGCTCGATGGCATGCGCGAGCGCACAGTCACGATCAACGGCATGTCGAAAACCTATAGCGTGACGGGATGGCGCGTGGGATGGGCGGTTGCGCCGGAGAAAATCACGAACGCGATTCGCAAGGTGCACGATTTTCTCACCGTGGGCGCGCCCGCACCGTTGCAAGAAGCGGGTGCCGCAGCGTTGAGCCTGCCGCCCGAATACTATGCCAAACTCGCCGAGGGATACCGCGCGCGCCGCGACCACCTGATGCCGTCGCTGACAGCCGCAGGCTTTAAGTGCTTCCGGCCAAGCGGCGCTTACTACGTGATGACCGACATTTCCGCGTTTGGATATAAGGACGACATTTCGTTCGCGAAATATCTGGTGCAGGAAATTGGCGTCGCCACCGTCCCCGGTTCGAGCTTCTATCGCGATCCCCGCGATGGCGCCCGCCAGGTGCGCTTCGCCTTCTGCAAGAAAACGCAGACCCTCGACGACGCCGCGCGCCGTCTCGCCAAACTGCGCGTGGCATCAACGCGTTGACCGCGCCCAATGCTGAGAACACTTTCAAAGCGACTTTGGCAGGTTGGCTGGTTCGCGGCCTGGGTGGTAGCCACGCGCAGTGGCCAATCGCCTGCAATCGTTTCCGGGCTGACGTTCCTCTTCGGCTGCACGGGAGTAGTTGCCGGCATTTACCTTTTCTTCCGCGGCTTTGAACTTCTGCGCCGCAGGCGCTGGATCGAGGACACGCCGGTCTCGAAGATCTCCGCTGCCGCCATGGGCCAAGTCAAAGTGCTCGGCAAGGCGACTGGGCCCTACACGCTGCTTTCTCCCCTGGCGAATGTGGACTGCTACTACTACCAGGCCGTCGCCTGGGATGGCCGCAGCGCGCAGGACGACCAGACTTTCGAAGCCCGCGCAACCGAAACGCTGTTCGCCCCCTTCTTTGTGGAGGATGAAACTGGACGGCTCATGGTCGATCCGCGTGGCGCACAATTGGATTTGCCGTATGAATATGATGAGGCCGTTTCGGGCGACTTGATGTCGCCATGCACGCGGCGTTTTCTGCGCCGGCACGGTCTCGCTACCGCCGGCGACACCAAGGTCAGTGAATACGCGATCAAGCCTGGCGATTCAGTTTTCGTGTTTGGAACGTTGGACGAAAACCGCGGCCTGGGCAGCATGGCGGAGGTGAAAGGGCGCAATCCCGGAGGGACGTATGTGAGTCGTGAAGCCGCGGACCTGCAACGACTGGAACTGTTCGAAGCCATCGGCATACCGCGAAAAAGTGAATTTCCTCCGGCAACGCTTGGCGACGGTATCGCCTTCGACCTGCATCCCCGTGCAGTTCTGCGCGTCGGAGACAATCGTCAACCGTTCATACTATCCCGCCAGCAGCCGCAGAGCCTCATCGATGGGCTCGCACGAAAGTCGGTCATCGACATCTGGGGTGGACCGGCTCTCGCACTGTTCAGTGTGGGACTCGTGATGAAGTGGCTCGGCGTATGGTAGACGCGCGGCGCTATTTCGTAATCACCCCGCACGCCACGCGATCCCCGGAATTGCCCGAGGGATCCGTCTTGTAGTCGTCGGCTTTGGCGTGCACTACGATAGCCGCTCCATCCTTGCCCAGCAGCGAGTGCGGGCCATTCTTCAAGGTCACTTCTTTATCCTCCAGCCGGACTTCCGCCTTTCCATCTGCATTGACGGTGAAATTCGTCATGTCTCCAGCATGGTGGCCATCCGGACTGTCGAATCCATGCTTCTTGTTCTCCGGATTGAAATGGCCGCCCGCGGATTTGAAATCGGGCGCCTCGCATTTGGGAACGGCATGAAAATGGATACCGTGGTCGCCGGGAGTCAGATCGTGCAGATGAAGTTCCAGGGCAACGCCCGGCCCCTGATCCCAAATGATGATGTTACCGACAGACTTGCCCTGCGCGTCCTTGAGTTCAACTTTGGTCTTGGCCGCGCTCGGGGATACGACTGCAAACAGCATCGCGAACAGTGCAAGAGTGAGATACGGGAACTTTCGCATGGAATTTAGCCTCCTGGCAGGTGGCGAAATTATAGCCAATCCAAAGGTGTTGGGCGCAACCGAAAAGTGGACCGAATCGGGCGAGTTGTCCACAAAAATGTGGAGTATACTGCGAAGAAGTTCCAGAAATTCCTGGTAGGGAAGTGCAATCATGGCGTTGAACGCGATCGAGCAGGTGGCGGACAAGGTTCCGGCGGACGATTTTCAGGCGCTCGAAGAGAAAATTTATCGCACCATAGAGATGTATAAAGCTGCGCGGCAAGGTCAGGCTGCGGCGGAGCGCGATACCCAGCGGCTTCGGCAGCAACTGGAAGAGCGCGACCAGGAACTGATCACGCTTCGGCGCGACTCGGTCCAGCTAAAGAAAGAACGGGAAGTCATCCGCGGCCGGGTCGAGAAGATGCTGGAGCAGATCGAGTCGATCGCCGAGGCCAGTTAGCGGCGTTGTGCGGGCCGAGACGCAGCCAGCTTCGTCCCCACGAGGAATGATTTATGGCAACTGCAACGAAAAATCAGGCGGTGCGTGATCCGCAGAACGCCAGCGTGCGGGTGGAAATTTTTGACCAGGCCTACAACCTGCGCGGCTCCGATCCGGAGTACATCCTCAAACTCGCCGAATACGTTGACTCCAAGATGCGTGCCGTGGCCGAGGCCACGAATACGATCGACACCGTGCGCCTTGCGGTGCTAGCGGCGCTGAACATCGCCGACGAATATCACCTGCTCAAGAAAAGGCAGGATAGCGGGGCAACCGATTACCAGAAGCGGGCGCATCTATTAGCAGATGCGCTGGATGAAGTGCTGGGCGACAATCGCAAGGCCGGTTAGTCTGCGCCGTGCTGCGACATCCTTCCTGATTTTTGCCCTGCTTTGCGGCAGGGCCCTTCCGCAGGAAACAACTCTCAGATCACAAACCACCGTCGTGCTGGTTCCAACGCTGGTCAAAGATCAGCAAGGCGGAGTCGTGTATGGACTCCAGGCCAAGGACTTCGTCGTGGAGGACGATGGCGCGGCTCAGGAAGTGCGCCTTGATGAAGCGCCTGAGGGGCAACCGATTTCGCTGGTCGTGGCCATCCAACGCGGACGCCGCGCGAATTATGAGTTCCCCCGTATCCAGGGGTTGAAGTCTATGCTGGACCCACTCTTTAGCCTGGGAACCGCGCGAGTCGCTGTGGTCGAGTTCGACAGTCGAGTGGATCTCACCCGAAATTTCACGCGGGATGCAAGTGTGGTCGCCGCCGACCTCACAAATCTCCAGGCGGGGGACGGCGGGGCCGTGATCCTCGACGCAGTGAACTACTCGGTAAATCTGCTGAAACAGGAACCGGATGGCCGCCTGCGAATCCTGCTGTTGATCAGCGAAACCCGCGACCACGGCAGCAAAGTGAAGATCGAAGACGCCGTCGCCTCGATCGGTCAGAGCAACGCTGTCATGTACGCGCTGGCGTTTTCGCCGGCCCTCTCGAACATTCTCGACACCGGACGCGGCGTCAACAAGGATGAAGAGCAACAGGGCGTCAACATCCTTGATCTTGCCTACCGCGTCGCGCAGGCCATGCGGAAAAATGTCCCAAGCACTGTCGCTTCGATGACTGGCGGCGAATATGAACTCTTCGCCACGCGCAAGAAATTCGAAGTACGGACGAATGACTTCACCAATCATTTGCACAGCCGCTATTTGTTGAGCTTTGCGCCAAAGAATCCGCACTCGGGGCTGCACCAGATTCGGGTAAGGCTTAAGAATGCTGAGAACTGCGCCGTCCTGGCAAGAAGCAGCTACTGGGCCGAAGGCGCGCGACAATAACTCAAGGCGTCACAGATCAATCTCAGGCAGGTTCTGCGGGCGCATCTAGAACTTCCCTCACCTTGCCGATGAGTGCCGACAATGTGAACGGCTTGGGCAGAAACCACAATCCCGTATCGAGCACGCCGTAGTGAACAATGGCGTTGTTCGTGTACCCGGAGATGTATAGCACCTTCATATTCGGCGAGTCGCGCAGAATCTGCTCGGCAAGCTGGCGTCCGTTCATGCCCGGCATCACAACATCGGTGATCAGCAATCGAATGTCTTTGTGGTTGGATTTAGCGATGGCGAGGCCTTCCTCGGGCCCGTTCGCGACCAGCATCCGATATCCACAATGCGCCAGCACCGAGGAACTCAGCTGGCGTAACTGCGCATCGTCTTCGACGAGCAGAACGGTCTCGGTGCCGCGCAGAGCATCGCTCGGGCGCTTTTCCACTCCCAGCGTTTCGGCGGCCTGATCGACACACGGGAAATAGATCTTGAACGCAGTGCCTCGTCCGGGCTCGCTGTAAACCCAGATGTAGCCTCCACTCTGCTTGACGATTCCGTATACCGTGGAGAGGCCGAGCCCCGTCCCTTTCCCGACTTCTTTCGTTGTAAAAAATGGCTCGAAGATGCGCGCCTGCACTTCCGCGCTCATGCCCTCGCCAGTATCGCTGACCGCCAGCATCACGTAGCGACCGGGCGCGATCGGCTGATGCTCACTGGCGTAAGCCGAGTCTAGTTGTGCGTTGGCGGTTTCAATCGTTAACTTTCCGCCGTTGGGCATAGCGTCACGCGCGTTGAGCGCCAGGTTCATGATCACTTGTTCGATCTGCCCCGGATCTGCTTTCACTGAGCCCAGGTCGTTGTCCGGAACAGTGAGCACTTGAATGTCTTCTCCGATCAGCCGGCGCAGCAGGGAATCCAGATTCATCATCGTGTCGTTCAGGTTGATGATGCGCGGCGAGAGCACTTGCTTACGGCTAAAGGCCAGAAGCTGCCGCGTGATACCCGCGGCCCGATCGGCCGCCGATTTGATCTGCTTCGTGCCGTCGGCTAATCGGCTGCCCGCAGGTACCCCGTCGGCCAGAATCTGTGCATAACCTAGAATGACAGTCAGAAGATTGTTGAAGTCGTGAGCGACTCCGCCGGCGAGACGGCCGACGGCCTCCATTTTTTGCGACTGGCGTAGCCGGTCCTCGAGCGCGACACGATCCGTCACATCCTGCACCAGCGAGGCCACGCCCAGCACTCGCCCGGAATCGTCCACCAGCGGCGTGTTGTACCACTCGCAGGAAATGTGGCGGCCATTCTTTGTGATGTTGTCGTTCGTGCTGCGCTCTCCGCCGCTTTGCTTGAGCAGTTCCGTCCAGACCTGATCTACATGCTGTCGATACAGGGGCGGAACAGTGAAGCTGGCGTGCTGGCCCATGGCCTCGTCCCGGCTATATCCGAAGATGCGTTCCGCTGAAGGATTCCAGGCCGTGACCCGAAACTCCAGGTCCCATTCCACGACCGCCAATGGAGTGTGCTCGAAGTGGGTGCGGAGTTTCTGCTGCGAGACTCGAATTTCTTCTTCGGCACGCTTGCGCTCGGTAATGTCGCGCGAGATCCCCAGCAACCCTATGATTTGCCCATGAGTGTCCCGAAACGGGCCCTTGGTGGAATGAAAGGTACGAAGCACGCCGTCGACAATGCCTTGCTCCTCGAAAGTCCGCGTCTCTCCTGCTTCCATCAGTTGGCGGTCGCGCTGCATGATCTCGCGGCCCGCTTCCACGCCGTACAGTGCAATGGCATTCTTGCCGATGACCTCCGGCACGGACATTCCGCGCCCGCGAGCGCCGGCGGAATTCACCATCACGTAACACCCCTCGAGATCCTTAACGAAGATGGCGTCGGTCGTGCCTTCGGTAATTCCCTGCAGCATCGCGAGATTCCGCTGCAACTCGCGAGAGCTGATCATCAACTGGTTCTGCAGAACAAACAACCGACCGCCGGCGGCGGCAAACGAGACCAGTACCAGCACCACGGACCAGAAGAATTGCTCCTGAGCAATGCTCAAGACCATGGGAAACACGAGCGCCGGAATTGCGAGAGGAGAAAACTGGGCCAGAAGTTGCAGGCTATGCGAAGGCGGCTCGGCTTCGGGCTGCCCCTCAGTCTCACTCCAGGTACCAGCCATTAGAATCAGCAGGCAGTAGCTGACCGTCCACGCAAGGTCAAGCCACGTGCCTTGCTGGTAGTGTCCGGAAGCTTGCCAGCGCAGCGTCACGTTGAGAACAGTTCCGTGGACTACGAGAACAACGCCCATCCGCAGGAAGAATGCCCGCACGATCCGGTGGCGGCTCAGCAAGCCTCGAAGGAGGAAGCTGAGCGCGATGAGCCCAAAGAAAAAAATCCCGGCGTAGAGCGTCCGCCGCTCCATGTTCTGTCCGCCCACTTGCCAGCGCGACGGCACGTAGATCTGCGACAGTTCGATCGCCAGCACAAGCGTGCAGGCCTGCACAAAATCGCACACCCGCAACCACCCATACCCGCTGCCTGGGTCTCGAGGACTCAGGAACAGCGTCGTCATCGCCGGGACAATCCAGAAGAATACGAGCACATCGCTGGGCCAGATCGTCCCCAGCGCCGCGTGCAGATAATCGTAGTAGTAGGTGTAGAGTCCCTGTCCAATGCAGGTGAGCAGGCTCGAGAAAGCGACCAGCCGCCAGACCCGACGGCCAAACGGTCCCGCTTGTTGCGAGACCATCCAGCAGATCACGGCGGCGGCCAGGGGAGCGACTGTGTCAATCCAGTCTCCCCATACCGATGCCGTGTCAGTGCCATATCGCACCGCCAGCACTCCCCCATGCACAAGCATGAGGATGGCCGCCGCCGCTACGGCGGGCGTGCGATATTTGGACGGCTGTCTCAGACTGCTCCGGCCTCTACCGCCGCAAGGCGGGTGTCCGTTCAGTAGACCCGATGAATCGCGTCCCAGAGTATACACGGACCGCCAGATAGCAGAATCAAGTACTTCCGGGGATGCCAGTTTGGTGGCATCGCTGAAAAAGGACTCGCCGCCGACCTGGGCCAAGAAACTTCCGCAGCCCGGTCGGCTATGAATTTTCTAAATCGGATGTGCCAGGGATCAGTCTAGCCTTAGAGGAGAGCAAGCCCTTTTGTGAACTATGCATTACTTTGGATGCAAGCCGCCTGCCAACTATTTGTAGTCTTCCACTTGCCAATCTTCCGGGAATTGCCTAGCATCCGGAATGAAAGCCGACCTGCCGGGTTGGTGATGGCGGTAACCGATTTTTGAACCAATGCTGAATGAACGGGAGCTCGACTCGAACTAAGATCCGGTGTGCGACGCTCCGCCATGCGGAGATGCCTAAAGGGTCTCGGCGGGCACCCAACGTCTACCGACGGGTTCATTCTCGGCCCGTCACACGGCACAGTGGGTCGGCTTGATTTTTTCTTCTCGTAGTGTGGCGCGGGCGCCCTCGCCCGCGACTGCCAGAGCAACTTCCAATTTCATACATTAGACGGAACTGCCTTCCCTGCTAAACTGATTTCAGTAGCTATTCCATAGTTCCCGGCATCCAATATCCAAGTGTTCCCTCAACTTTTTCATTTCGGACGCTTCTTTCTCCCGACCTACGGCTTCTTGGTCTCGATGGGCGTACTCATCGGCCTGTGGATGAGCGTGCGCAATTCCGAGCGCATCGGCATTGACGGTGACAAGGCCTGGAATCTGGGCATCCTCGTCGTCCTGTGCGGGATCGTCGGCGCCAAAGTGCTGTACGTGGTCAACGAGTGGAGCTACTACGCCGCGCATGTCAGCGAAATCTTCAGTATTACCACGCTACAAGCCGGAGGAGTTTTTTCCGGGGGGCTGATCGCCGCCTTCGTGGCTGCCGCCTGGTATGTCTGCAAGCATCACATGCCGCCCCTCGGCACCTGCGATGCTTTCGCCCCCGGCCTCGCCCTCGGGCACGCCATCGGCCGCCTTGGCTGCTTCGCCGCCGGATGCTGTTACGGCAAAGAGACGCATCACTGGTGGGGCGTCACCTTTCGCAATCCGCTGGCGAACTCGATCACCGGTACACCTTTGAACGTGCCTCTCGAGCCCACGCAGCTGTTCGAATCGGCAGTCGAACTGGCAAACTTCTTCTTCCTGATGTGGTTGCTGAAGCGCAGAAAATTTGACGGCCAGATTTTCGGCGCATTCCTGTTCATCTACGGCGTCGCCAGATTCTTCCTTGAATATCTTCGGGACGATCCCGGCCGCGGCTCCGTCTTCGGCGGCGCCATGACCGGCACGCAGCTGATCGCGATTGGCCTGGTGCTCGGCGGCGGCCTTATCTGGTGGTTGCGTCCTGGATCGAAGCAAGTCCCGGCGCAGACAGTCACCGCGACTCGTTAAGCGGGAACCATTCCTAGCTCTTGAATCAGCGCGGGCGCAGCACCTCATAGCGAGTAATCGTGTAGCCGAGAGCGGCTCCAAGGAACACGTCCGACGGGAAATGAGAGCTTGTGGTTACCCGTGAAAAGCTGACGACCGTGGCAAAACCATAAGCCAGCAAGGGCACCCACTTGTGGTGCTGATATCGGCTGGCTACGACGGTGGCAACTGAAAAAACGCCGGCAGCATGCCCGGAAGGAAACGAACTGCCTTTAAATGGGGATACTCCACCGGCGAAGAACGTATCGTTAAACGGAGTGCCCGGGGCAATGTCACTGGGGCGCTTCCTTCGCGTAATCGCCTTCATCGCCAAATCGACGACTGCGCTGTCGGCGTAAGCCTCCCCGGCAAGCAGCGCTGTATCCACTTGGTAGCGGTCATGCCGGATGTAGCCTGCAACCAGCAGAGAAACGGGTACGCCGATCACTTCCGCCGTGGTAATCGGAGTAGCGAATACGTCGTTGACGTCGTCGAGATTCCCCGCGTGAGATTGAAAGTAAGGCATGGCATGAGAATCTGCTACAAGGAGCCCTGCGGTTCCACCGGCGATGGCAAGCGTCGGCAGCCAATGCTGGCCTCTTGCTAATTGCATTGGGAACAGCCAGATTCCCTTCTGATCGTGAAGAAAGTCCTTGGGCAACGATCGCCACGATACTCTCCGGTCCGATCCCGGGTCATTGCGGTGCTTGTAGAGGGTGGACGCCGACGGGCTGTCAGGCAGACCTGACTGGTTGTCTTGGGCGAGGGCCGAATGCGGCAAGCCGCACAGACCCCCGCAGAGAATAAGCACAAATGACCGCATTTTCCCTATGGGGCTCATCAGGTGCTCTTTGATGCCGTTTCTATCTCTTGGGAAGCCATCGATTGTGGCGAACGGCCCACTCGTTCCAACGGGCTTGTCGGAGCAGGCAACCCATTCGTGACAAAGGCTGTAGTATGCTTCCCGGCAGGTGTCGGAAGCATTCCCCATCGTAATATCGGTACCGGCAGAGGAAGCAGGCAAACGCCTCGACCAGCTTCTGGCGACGCAACTTGACGTTAGCCGAGCCCGTGTCCAGCAGCTGATTTCTGAGGCGAAAGTGCTGGTGAACGATGCATCTGCGAAGGCGGCGCTCAAACTTCGGGGCGGCGAGCGCATCACCGTGCTCGGTTCTGCCTCGCGCCCACCCCTGCGCGCCATCGCGGAGGAGATTCCGCTCGACATTGTCTACGAAGACGACGACCTCGCCATCATCAACAAGCCCGCCGGCATGATGGTGCACGCCGGCGCGGGAGCCACCGAAGACCAGCGCAATCGCGGCACGCTGGTGAACGCTCTGCTGCATCACTTCGCGACACTCTCGGCGGTGGGCGGAGAGACGCGCCCCGGCATCGTCCATCGTCTCGACAAAGAAACCAGCGGCCTCATCATCGTGGCCAAGAATGACGACGCCCACAGAAAACTCGCTGCGCAGTTCGCGAAGCGCGAAGTAAAGAAGACTTATATTGCATTGGTTCACGGTTGGCCGAAGAAGGATCGCGCAACCATCTCCGCCAGCATCAGCCGCGATCCGGTGCGCCGCGTGCGCATGACCACGCGGGGAAGCGGCGGGCGGGAGGCCATCTCGCACTACACCGTCGTCCGACGTTTCGAATCTGCTTTCGGCAAGTTCACCCTGGTCGAAGTAAAGATCGACACCGGCAGGACCCACCAGATCCGCGTGCACATGGCGTCGCTGGGGCATCCCGTAGTGGGCGATGCGCTCTATGGCGCGCCGCGCGAGATGAGAGCCCGGCGCGGCCGCGCCACCGACGAGGGCGCGGCGCTCTCGCTCTCACGAAATTTTCTTCACGCAGCGCAGCTTGAATTGATCCATCCGCGGACGGGGGAGAAGTTAGCGTTCAAGAGCCCGCTGCCTCCGGAACTACAGGCATTTCTGGCCACGGTTGAAGGAGACATTTCTCACAACGCTCCTCCTCAAGTCGGTTGAGTTGACTGGGTCAGAGACGGATATAATGTACAGGCAGATGCAGACTCTGGGTACGAACATGTTGCTCAAGGCAGCCGCACTGGCGCTGGTCGCGCTTCTTGGCTTTACTGCCACCAC
>Ga0209863_10001070_pt1 | contig 11212 bp, 12 predicted proteins | sample OrgsoiDNA2013046_FD_185796 | JGI IMG/M metagenome (GOLD analysis project Ga0209863, IMG submission 185796) | Permafrost soil microbial communities from the Arctic, to analyse light accelerated degradation of dissolved organic matter (DOM) -... | ecosystem: Environmental > Terrestrial > Soil >...
GGCTTCGTCCATCGTCGTGATGATCGCCTCGACGATCATGCGCGGCACTCGTCGCGCACGAGCGCGGCGTACGCGTCGATGAACCGCTGCGTCACCGAGCCGCACCGCCCGGTACCGATGGCGATGGTCTCGATGCGCACCAGTGGCGCGATCTCGCGGATGGAGCTCGTCAGAAACATCTCGCTCGCCGCCGCCAACTCCGGCTCGGCGAGCTCGCGCTCCGCGGCGGCGATACCAAGGGCGGGCGCGAGCTCGAGGATCGTGGCGCGCGTGATGCCGGGAAGCACGCCACAGCCGAGCGGCGGCGTGACGAGTGTACCATCGATCAAGGCGAACAGGTTGCTCGCGGTTGCTTCGGAGACGTGGCCAGCGGTGTCGAGAAAAATCGCGTCGTCGGCGCCGCCTGCCTTCGCCTGCGCGAGTGCGAGCACGGATTCGGTGTAGGCGAGCGTCTTGATGCCCGACGTGAGCGCGTACTCGTTGCGACGCGCGCTCGCCATTGCGGCGACGATCGGACGCGGCGCATCCGGCGGTGTGAACGGCGCGATGCCCAGCGCGATGGTGGGCGTGGGATGTGGCGGCGGCGCGAGCCCCGGGGGCGCGGGCCCGCGCGTGACGGTGAGCCGGACGCTCGCATCCACATAGCCGGCGACGTGCGCCGAGCGTGCGGCGGTGGCGACCTGATCGCGAAGCGCCGGCGGAATCGGGATGCCGAGCAACCGTGCGCCAAAGCAGAGGCGGTCGAGATGCCCATCGAGGCGGAAGATCACGCCGTTACTCGCGCGCATCGTCTCGAAGAGGCCATCCGCGAGTGTGAAGCCGCGGTCGAGCGGCGAGAGCAGCGGCTCGCTCGCCGATCGCTCGACGCCGTTCAGCCAGAACTTCATCGGACGAGCTCCACAGGCGGCACGGTCGACTCGTGCGAGTGATCCGGTGCAAAGGCGAGATCGGCTCGATTGGGAAGCGGCGACTCGCGCACGCGGTCGCCGTGCAGGAAACGATCGATCAGCCAGTATCCGTGTTCCGTGAGCGCAGACTCCGGATGGAATTGCACGCCGATGACGGGGTCGGTGCGGTGCGCGACCGCCATGATTTCGCCGTCCTCGGACGTCGCCGTGACGCGGAGTGACGGCGGGAGCGAATCGGGCGCGATGACGAGCGAGTGATAGCGCGTGGCAGTGAAGGGCGAGGGAACGCCGGCGAAGAGTTCGCTGCCATCGTGATGAATGCGCGACGTCTTGCCGTGCATCGGCTTCCTCGCGCGCACGATCTCCGCGCCGTACGCGGTACCGATCGCCTGGTGGCCGAGGCAGACGCCGAGGATCGGAATGCGGGCACCGAACTCACGAATGACATCGACCGAAATGCCGGCTTCGGTGGGCGAGCACGGGCCGGGCGAGATGATGATGTGCGAGGGCGCGAGCGCGCGGATCTCGTCGAGCGAGATCGCGTCGTTCCTGACGACTACGGGATGCTCGCCGAGCTCGCGAACGTATCGCGAGAGGTTGTAGACGAACGAGTCGTAGTTGTCGAGAAGGAGAATCACGCCGTGCACGGCCCGCGTGGAAGGTCGATTCTTCGATCCGGCCGTTCAGGGCGAGAGAGCGCGAATGAGCGCGCGAGCCTTGTCGAAGGTCTCGCGGTATTCCTGCTCGGGATCGGAGTCGGCTACGATGCCACCGCCTGCGGAAAAGTATACCCGCCCGTGGACAGCCTGATAGGTGCGGATGACGATACTGGCGTCCATGACGCCCGTGACGGAGACGTAGCCGATCGAGCCACAATAGACGCCCCGCCGCGACGGCTCGAGCTCGGCGATGATCTCCATGGCGCGCACTTTCGGTGCGCCGGTGATCGAACCGCCGGGAAAGGTGGCGCACAGGATGTCGATGGCGTCGCGACCGGGCTCGAGCGTGCCCGTAACGGTGGACACGAGATGGTGGACTGTCGCGTAGCGCTCGAGCGCGAACAGCTCGGGGACGCGCACGCTGCCGGGGAGCGACACGCGGGAGAGGTCGTTCCGCATGAGGTCGACGATCATCAGGTTTTCTGCTCGATCCTTGACGCTCTCCTGGAGGGCGCGGCCGAGCGCGGCATCGTGCGCGGGATAGACGCCCCGGGGGCGGGTGCCCTTGATCGGGCGGGCTTCGATCTGGCGCGCGGCGTCCAGGCGCAGGAAGCGCTCGGGCGACGCGCTGGCGACCGTGATGGCGCCGAACTCGAGGTAGGCGGCGAAGGGCGCGGGGTTGATGCCGCGCAGCCGTCGATAGAGCGTCCACGGCGATTCGGTGAGTGGGGCCTCGAAGCGCTGGGAGAGATTGGCCTGGAAGATGTCTCCGGCCACGATGTATTCGCGCACGTGCGTGAGAGCGTCGAGGTAGCCTCGGTGCGTGAACGAGGAGCGGAGATCGAGGGACGCAGGGATGTCCGCGTCGGAAACCGGGTACGATGGCGCGGGCTCGAGTGGGTGCGAGTGCGGGCGCGCGACATCAAGTGTCGATAATATCTCAGTACTAAGTGAATTTGAGGCAAGCCGCTCGCGAACCTCTCTGATTCGATTCTCACAGCGCTGAGATTTCTCCAGGCCTGTGGCCGGCAGCCCGGTGGAAATGAGCCACGCGCGACCCTCCAGGTGGTCCCAGGCAATCACCCAGTCGTAGATGGGGAAGACGACGTCGGGGATCGCGAGGTCGTCCCAGCGCGGCGATGGGAGGCGCTCCAGCACGGCGCCCCAATCGTACGCGAGATATCCGGCCGCGCCGCCCTGAAACGGTGGGAGATCGGGGATCGGGTCCGCATAATGCGGCGCGAGCAGCGCGCGGACGCCGGCGAGCGCGTGCACCTCGAGCGGAGTGTCGGTGCCCGTGCGCGTGTCGAGCACCGATGCGCGCGCGCCCTTGCCGTGGACGACGATCGCCGGATCCGCCGCGAGGAAGGAGTAGCGTCCCAGCCGCCCCGGATCACGCGCGCTGTCGAGGAAGAGCAGATACGGCAGCCCTCGCAGGCGCGCGCAGCTCTCGACGGGATCAGGAACGGGGAGCAGCTCCTCGACCAGTGGCGCACTCATTCGATTGGCGGATCGCCCTCGCTCCGCGCGCGCCTCCGCGAGCGTTGCGTGAGCTTCACGTGCTCGGATTTCACATCATCCGGTGGCGTGAGGTAGCCCCACGAGAGCGAGCCCTCCTGCCGGTACGTCTTGCCGAGCGTGATCGCAAGCTTGGCCTTCGCGAGCTCCTTGCCGAGGTAGAAGGCGTGTGTCGGCTCCTCGACTCCGAGCTGCGCGAAGATCTCCTGGATGTCGGTGCCGCGCACGAAGAGCTCTCGGTTGAGCACCGTGATCGTGTCGCGATCCGTGAAGATGCGGAAGTTCGGGTCGGTGATCCGGCTCTGCAGCTCTCGTAGCTCCGCTTCTCCGTACTCCAGGATCTTCGGATCCTTGACCGTGACCAGCCGGTCGTCGATGTGCTTGGGCACGACCTTCTTCGTCACCGCGTGATACATCAGTCGGCGCGCGATGTCGATCTCGCGGACGGAGCCGTGCGCCCACGGGATCACTTCCGTCGTGAGCACGGCGCGAATGCCGAGGTCCTGGCAGATGGCGATGAGCACCGCGTTCACGCCGGTAGAGTCTGCGGCGGTGAGCTCCGTGATGTTTCCGATGCCCATCATCATCTCGGCGTTCGGCCACCGCCGCCGCGCCTCCGCGTAGCGCTGGAGTGACGCGGTGAATCCGAATCCGATCGGCTCGATCACGGGGTCGATGAGATATGGAATGCCGAGCGTCGCGAGTGTCTGGAGCGTGGGCTCGATGGTTTCCAGCGGCGCGCCGAAGTCCGGGAGTGCAACGACGCGGACGCCGCGACCGGCGAGGTCGCGGGCAACGTCGAGATTGCTCCCGTTGATGCTGAGCACCAGCGTCGCGCCCGCGTCCACCGCCGTGCGGATCTCGCTGGGGTTGAAGGTGTCGATGCTCACGCGGAGGCCCGCGGCCACGAGCTCGCGCACAACGGTGCCAAGCTCGGGGAAGGCGAGCCCGGGTGTGCAACCGATGTCGATGTAATCGGCGCCCGAGTCGCGAAAGCGCAGCGCCTCGCGCATGATCGCGTCGCGCGCCAGGCGCGGGGCGTTGTTGATCTCCGCGATGATCTCGATGTCCCACGCGCCGTAGTCCTGGCGCGCGGCCGCCTGTCCGAAAAACTCGGGGATCTCTCGCAAATCTTTCGGACCCTTTTCGACGCGCACGGCGAAACGGTCCGTGATCGAATCGACTGCGCCCTCGCACAACCCGGGAATGAGCACGAGGTCCGTGCCCGCGGGCACGGTGAGATGCTTCGCGATCCACTCGGTGGTCATGAGTGCCGCGACGGTGATCGGCAGCATCGCGACCTCGGACGCGAACGGCGGCGTCATTGACGCGAGCGTGCCGCGCAGCGCCGGCTCGGCGAGCTTTCCGGTGACGAAGAGGACGCGCGACGGCGCTGCGACTGCGGTCACTTACTTCGGATCGCCGCCCCGAACGAACTTGTTCGGCGTTCCCTCGAGGCCAGTAGTGCGGCCGGCTTCGGGGCGCCAGAGCACCGTATCCTCGATCTTGCGCGCGAGCTCGAAGTCCTTGTCCGTGATGCCGCCGGCGGAATGCGTCTGCAGCTTCACGCCGACCTTGGCCCACGTCACCGACAGGTCGGGATGATGGTACGCCGCCTCCGCGAGGTAGGCGATGGCGTTGACGAGCATGAGCGTCGTGGGCCACCCGTCCGTCTTGTACTGTCGACGGATCATCTTGTCCTCGTAGTACCAGCCCGGGATCGCGCGCAGGTGCTCGGCGATCTGCTCTTCCGTGTACGTCGGATCCTTTCTGACCATCATGTTGGACTCCTTACCGAGTGACTTCTCACATTACTACGCCGCCGCCGATCATCAGCATCTGTCCCGTCAGGAATGCGGAGTCCGATGAGGCGAGAAACACGGCGGCGCGCGCAACATCTTCCGGCGTGCCCCAGCGGCCGAGCGGTGTGGACGCGGCGACGCGACGATAGTAGCCGGCATCCATCGTCGTCGCGGCGAACTCCGTTTCGATCCAGCCCGGCGCGAGGATGTTCACGCGCACCTTGGGCGCGACGGACCGCGCGAGCGACTTGCTGAAGCTGAGAATTCCTCCCTTCACCGCTGAGAACATCTGCGGGTTCGTGCCTTCCATGCCGAAGAGTACGTGATCCCAGCTCATGTTGATGATCACGCCGCCGTCGGGCTGTTCCTGCATGAGCCGCGCGGCCTCCCACGACGCGAGGATGGTGCCGCGCAAATCCACGGTAAGCAGTTGATCGAGCTTCTCGAGGCGCGATTTCTTGGCGTCGTCGCCGGTCAGGATGTCCGCGCCGGCGCTATTGATCCAGATGTCGACACGCTCGAATTGATCGGACAGGTCGCGTGTGAGCGAGGTAATCGATGCGGGGTCGGACAGCTCGAGCTGAAAGACGGCGGCCAGGCGACCGGCGCGCTCGATCTCCGTGGCGACCTCGGTGGCCTCGTGCCGCCCCGTACGGTAGGTGATGGCCACGTCCGCGCCTGCGTGCGCAAGGGCGAGGGCGATCGCGCGGCCGATTCCCGTGGATGCACCGGTCACGAGCGCGACTTTGCCGGCGAGAGGAAACACTGCGTCGGGCAACTGGTGGCGCTCCCGAAAATGATGCAAGCTTACCGGCGACTCAGCACTAATAAGCGCGGGATGCATGGACGGAACAAGGGGGAGTGCATGCGTCTGCTGGTGAGCGTTCGCAATGCCGAGGAAGCTCGGTCCGCAGTGGCGGGTGGAGCGGAGATCATCGACGCGAAGGAGCCGTCGCTCGGCGCGCTAGGGCCGGTCGAGCTCGGGGTGCTGCGCGAGATAGTGCAAGCGGTGAACGGGATGCGCCCGGTGAGCGCGGCCCTCGGTGATTCGGGCGATGCGAGATTGCTGGCGACCGCGGCTCGGGCAGCGGCGGAGGCCGGGGCGATGTTCGTGAAGGTGGGATTCGCCGACGTGCGCGAGATGGACGCTGTTCGGGCGAGGCTGGCCCGCGTGATGGAAGGCGCGCTGCTGCCATCGTCGCCCTGCGCCGTGGTCGCGGTGGCGTACGCGGACTGGGATGAGGTAGGCGGTGCGGCGCCATCGACCGTGCTTGCGGCGGCGGCGGCGGAAGGGGCGATGGGAGTGCTGATAGACACGGTGCGGAAGGATGGCGCCGGCCTGTTCCGCTGTCTCGGGCGCGCGGCACTTGGATCGCTCGTGCGCGAGGCGCGAGCGCGCTCGCTGCTGGTCGCGCTCGCGGGGCGGATCACCGTGGAGGATCTGGCGTTCGCCTACGAGGCCGGCGCGGAGATCGTGGGCGTGCGTGGCGCGGCGTGCGAAGAGGGGCGCGGAGGACGCGTGCGTGAGAGCCGCGTGCGCGAGCTGGTGGCAGCCCGCGATTTGCTGCGCGTGCATCAGGGCGACTCGCATGCCGCTGCGCGCGAGATCACCCGGGAAACCAGTTTCCGGTAAGCGAAGATGGAGTGATGACTGTCCACTTCATCGAAGGGGCACGCGCACGATCGAAGTAGCGGTCGACGATGGTGAGGGCGTCATGCGCATCTGGCTTGATGAGAATGAGCTGCTGTGCGCCGATCTCGGACGCGATCCACGCCGCGATGCTGTCGCTGGTGACATCCCAGCTATGTGGAAGTGGATCGGCCTCACGAATCCAGCGGTAGGGCGCGAGCACCGGCAACCGGCGCCGAGCGTGCGCACGCGCGATCTCGCCGCGGCGATGTACGAGCTCGGCGTTGCGGATCCTCGACGCGAGGAGGATGCCAAACTGCTCCATGCCCAGGATCGCCATCCAGTGCGCATCGTCGCTGGAGAGCGAATGCCGCTGATCGACCGCGCGGACGGCATCGGCGAACGGACCACCGCCGGGAACGACTACGAGCGTGTGCGTCTGTGCGGCCCGCTCGAGCGCGGACAATGTGCTCGCAAGCGCATCATCGATGCTGAGCAGAGCGCCGCCCACCTTCACGACGGCATCGATCACGTTTGGGTGTGCAGCCAACGTTCGAGGAGGCATGCGACGGCGAAGGCCGTCTCCGCGCCGGCGGCACGCGTCGCTCCCGCGGAGATCTGGTCGTCGCTCGCGATGCGGAGACCGGCACGGCGTGCGGCGGCGCGCGCGAGGAATGCGCCGTGGCCGGCGATGACCGCGGTCGCGAGGTGCGGATGACGCTCGCGTACGCGCGTGATCGATGCAGCGATGCGTGCGATCATCGCGTCTGTGACGAAGGCGGCAATGCGATCGATGTCGGAGTCGTCGAGGAGCTCGCGGTCCGCACAGACGACGCGGGCGATGCGCTCGCCGGCGAACTCGCGCGTGGTGGGGCGCGAGTCCGGAGTCGGCGCAGTGTAGCCCTCGGGCCGAAGGTCCCCGCGCCAGACATGGATGTCGCCCGCGAGAGCGAACGCTTCCGCGGACACGCCGGCAAGCCCGTCGTGGAGGGGCACGCGCTGTACGATCGCCTCGACCGGCGTGCGGACTGCGCCAAGGTAGAGGAGCTCGCCGGAGAGCAATCGCTCGGGATCCGTGTGCCCGATTGCGGCGACGCGTCCGGTGACGATCGGGATGATGTCCGTGGTCGTGGAGCCTGCGTCGACGAGTATCGCGTCGGGGATGAGGGATGCGACGAGTGCGGCGGTGGCGGCCCAATTCGATGCGGCGACGAGGAGGGGCGCGTGACGGGCCGCGCGAAGATCGAGAAAGCGGCCGTCGACGGCGTAGACGCGAATGCGCGCGCCCGGGAAGGCGCGCTCCACGGCGTCGAGAACGTAAACGACGCCATCGCGCTTGGTGCGAAAGAGCTGCGACAGCTCGGCGGTCATGGTGATCGCGTGCGACTCGGAGCCATCGGCGCCGAGCGCGCCGGCGATGCTCTCGAGTCTGGCGGCGAGCGTCGACGGCGCGTGCTGGAGTTCGAAGGGCTCGTTGCGCGCGGCGAGCGCGACCGCGCCTGCCACGCGCGCGGCCTTGGTGTTCACACCGCCGATGTCCCAACCGATCATGGTCATGTACGCGTGGATCTCCGTGGGCTCACACGATGCGCATAATACCCGTAATCGATCTCCGGGCGGGAGAGGCCGTGCACGGCACCGGGGGAGATCGTGCGCGCTTCGAGCCGGTGGAGTCGGCGATCACCCCGACGCAGGGCGATGCGCTGGCGCTGGCGCAGGCGTATGCGTCGGTGCTGCGGACCAGCGAGATGTATGTCGCGGATCTCGATGCGATCGGTGGAGGGCGAGTGCAATACGTGATGCATCAGCGGCTGTCGCGGATCTCCCGCACCTGGATCGATGCGGGCGTACGCACGGAGGGCGACGCCTGTTCGTTGATCGACGCCGGGGCAGATCGCGTGATCGTCGGGCTGGAGACGCTGCCCAGCTTCGAGATCCTTCAAGCGATCGTGCGGAGACTCGGGGCGGACCGTGTGGTGTTCAGTCTCGACATGCGAAGCGGCAGGCCGTTGGCGCATGCGCATGCGTTGCGCGAGATGTCGCCGCGCGAGCTGGCGCGCCGGGCGGTGGACGCCGGAACGGAATGCGTGATCGTGCTCGACCTGACACGGGTCGGAAAATCAGGTGGCGCGGACGATGCGATGATGCGGGAGATGCGCGCGGCGCTGCCGGGAGTGGATCTCATTGCGGGAGGCGGCGTGCGCCACCGTGAGGACCTCGAGCGGCTCGCCGCCGCCGGGGCAGATGGTGCCCTGGTGGCGACGGCCGTGCATCGCGGAATGATCGGTGGGGACTCGGCGTAATGTCCTAGTGGTGCGTGCTGTCTCCGCGCTGCTGCATGCGGGACATGCCCGGCATCGAGGACATTGAGGTCGTGTCGGTGTGCTCGTCGTTCGTCGGCATCGACTTCATGTCCATCGCTTCGCGAGTGACGCGCGAGTCGTGCGCGCCGCGCGGATTCGCCGCACGCGATGCGCGCATCTCGGTGTACAACGGAAGCGTCTCGATGTCGCGCTTGATCTCGGCGTTCGCCAGATCCAGTACGGGCCACTCCGCCATGTCGTCGGGGCTGAACACGCCGTTGATGTGCCCCATTCCCCCCTGCGGGATGTTCTTTCCCGTTGGATTGTCGTACTCGGTGACGACGCGATAGAGATGGTGCGCTTCGATTGGGAGTGCTTCTTCGTGGAAACCCCAGATGAAGCGGCCGACTTTCGAGATCTCGCCGTTGTCGTCGCGATCGGACTTGAGGCGTACGAGCACCTTGCCGGTTACAGCGTCCTCGAAGCGCACCGCTGCGCCGTAGTCGTGCAGATGTCCGCCGATGCCGATGAGGCGGCCGCTGAGTGGAAACTCGAACTCGTAGCTGCGCGTGGACTTGCCGGGCGGAACATCGAACGTCGTGACGCCCCCGATGTGGTTGTTGACGTCGACGTACATCGGCAGCACGGGGTTCTGAAGGCGCGGCTTAGGCATCCAGGCGAGCGTCATCTTGAGATACGCGTTGTGGATGTCGTGCCCCGAATCATTGTGCCACATGGCGTAGACGCCGAGGTGCTGTCCTTTCGAGAGGGGAACGCCGACACCGGCGGGGAGCATCACCGGATCGGTTTCCTTTCCCCAGCCGAACAGGCGCTCGACCATTTGGTAGACGATTTGACGACGATCGAAATTGACGGCGATCAAATGGTGGATGACCGACCTCGGAAGGGGTTGGCCATTCTCGGTTTGCATCGAGAGGTTGAATCCGCGCAGCCCGCCGTCGACCGGCCAGTCGAAGCGGAGTACCTGCGGTGTTCCCATGTGCATCTCCGCCATGTCGGGCGGCATGTTGGGAAGATCGTACGGGCCGGCAGTGACGATCACTTCGCCGCGCGTCGAGTCCACCGCTATCAAAATCTGCGGCTCGACAACCGGCTTCCGCGGCGCATGTGCCGGAGCCAGGAGGGTCGTTGCGAGCAGAAGAGAGACGAACATGTGATCCCTCGAGAGGTCGTGTAAGAGTGTTAGCTGAGTCGTTCGCGATAGAAAGCGGACTGGCCGAAGTTTTCCTCGACCTCGATCTCGATCACCGCGAGCTTTGCAAACTGCTTCCCGCTCAGAGCCGCGCGTGCTTTTCCAACGAGGTACTGCGCCAGCATCTCGACCGTCGTGTTCGGAATTGCGAGCAAGGCACAGTCGGAATGTGGAAACACGTATCGCGGCTTTCCATCGTAGGCAATGAGCACGCGATCTTCTACGGTCGTAACCTGCAACTTCGGATTCTGGAGCGGCAATAGTACCTTGTGATCGATCTCATCGCAAAGCCGCTTCATGAGCTGCTTCACGAATGAGAAATCGACGACGTACCAGCTTTCCTCGTCGATGTCTCCCTCGAGCGTCACGCCGACCCTGTAGTTGTGGCCGTGGAGCGATTCGCATCTGTGCCCGGCGAACGTAATGAAATGGGCCGCTGCGAAGACCAGATAGTCCTTCGTGACTGATACTCGAAACGCATTATGTTCGCTCACCGTTCCCATCCTCCGTTCCATCCACCGTTCAGTAATTCGACGAAGACAGCAGCAGCCGTTATGTCCGCAGTTGTACCAGGATTCCTCGAGTTGCGTGCGTCTCTCAGCTCCAGATCGAACGATGCGACCGCGCGTCTGCCCGAATTCGTACGCATGCCACCGGCTGCGCGAACCTCGGCTGCGCGTGCCCGCACCTCCTTCGCAGCATCCGGGCCGAGCTTGCGCGAGATCAGCGTATCGGGCGAGTCGGCGAGGAGAGCTAAATAGCACTCCACGATCGCATCTGGCCAGTCGAGCCCGGAGGCGCGCGCCTTCGCGAGTGCTGGCGCGCCGACGGCGAAAGTGCGCGCGTAGCCCGTGACGTACTCGCGGGCAATGTCATCGCGATTGGAAGCAAGCTCCATCGCCGCGGCGAGCGTGACGGAGGGCGATGCGGCGACATCCCCTTCGGCGACGGCGCCGAGCCCGCCGGGGCGCGCGATGCGGATCGCGCTGTAGACGGCTGCGGCATCGGAGACCGTTGTCGCACTGATGACCTCGCGCACGCGATCGCGAAGTGATTTGGGAGACGAGGCATGTGCAGCGCGCGCGAGCGGGGCGAGCAGGAGAACGATCCCGAGGTTGGTATTGGCGCCGGTCCAGCGGCGCGTGTCTTCGATCGCGCGGCGGATGGATTCTCCGATGG
>Ga0209863_10001071_pt1 | contig 11210 bp, 10 predicted proteins | sample OrgsoiDNA2013046_FD_185796 | JGI IMG/M metagenome (GOLD analysis project Ga0209863, IMG submission 185796) | Permafrost soil microbial communities from the Arctic, to analyse light accelerated degradation of dissolved organic matter (DOM) -... | ecosystem: Environmental > Terrestrial > Soil >...
ACCTTGCCGCAGCTTCCGCAGTTCTGCGAATCCGTCGAGACGTTCGTGCAGCCCTGGCTACACGCCATCTGATCCGAGTTGCAGGTCGGCCCGCCGCTGACCGGCTTGGCGCAGCTGGCGACGAAGAGCGAGGCGCCCAGGATGGCAACGAGAGCCGCCTGCAAGGAGGCATGGCGTGCAAGCATGTTCAAACTCCTAAATTGGGGGAATAGGGGACAACTAGCATAGACTCAAAGAAGTCGAGCGACCGGGTCGAACGACCACCGACGCGCGGAATGTGGGCGCTATCGTACACTTGCGACGGCCAAACCCCAACTCGTTTTCGAGGCCCGCCCGGACGAATAGGGCCAGCTCAACAGGGCCACTTGGCGAGAAGCGCCAGCTCCTCCGCCAGCTCCTCCGCCAGCTCCTCCGCCAGCTCCTGGATGGTGGCGCGAAAGATGCTGGCATCGCTCGACCGCCTGCGCTAGTCCAATGGCGGGAATGCTCGCGATGGTCGTGCTGGCCTTGGTCCAGGCCCAGGCAATCGACGCAGGCGCTCCTGTCGACGCCGGTGCACCACCGGCCGATGCGGCTCCCGCCCCGCAGTCCAGCGAAGCCGCGGTCAAACCCCCGGCGCTCAAGCGCTTCGTGCCGGCCGTCTACCCGCCCGAGGCGGAAGCAGCGGGGATCGCCGGATCGGTGATGCTGTCGATAGTCATCGACGAGACCGGCAAGGTCGGCGAGGTGAAGGTGCTCGATCCGGGACCCCACCCGGGGTTCGCGCCGGCGGCGGTGGCGGCGGTCAAGCAATTCGGCTTTGCGCCCGCCGAGATCGCCGGCAAGCCGGCCGCCGTCGAGATCAGCTACCGCTACGAGTTCGTGCTCAAGCGCGCCCCCCCGCCGCCGGCGTCCACGGAAAAACCGCTGTCCCTCGAGGGGCGCATCATCGAGCGCGGGACGCGCGCGCCGGTCGTCGCCGCCAGCATCGACGCGGACGGCGTGACCGCCGAGACCGATACGGACGGCCGCTTCAGCCTGCGCGGCCTCCCGATCGGGCCCATCCGGATCCGGGTGGTCTCGCCCGCGCACCACGATCTCCTGGTCGACGAGGTGATCGAGCAGGGCAAGCTCAAAGAGGTCGAGTACCGGATGAACCGGCGGCGCTACGGCGCTTTCGAGGCGGTGGTCCGTGGCCAGCGCGAGCGGAAAGAGCTGGCGGTCCACGAAGTCACGACCAGCGAGATCACCACGGTCCCCGGCACGCAGGGGGACGTGCTCAAGGTGATCCAGGACTTCCCGGGTGTCGCGCGCGCGCCGTTCGGCCTCGGGCTGCTCATCGTGCGCGGCTCGTCGCCGCAGGACACGGTGGTCTATATGGACGGGGTCCAGATCCCGCTCCTCTTCCATTTTCTGGCGCTGACCGCGGTGGTCAACTCGGACGTCATCTCGGGGCTCGACTTCTTTCCGGGCAACTTCTCGGCCTACTACGGCAACGCCATGGGCGGCGCCGTCGAGATCCACACCCGCGATCCCAAGCACGAGTGGCACGGCGCAGGCCACGTCGACCTCTACGACGGCGCGGCGATGGTCGAGGGGCCAGTGGGCGACGGCAGCTTCTTCGCATCTGTCCGCCGCAGCTGGGTCGACCAGGTGTTGAAGGCGGTGGTGCCGAGCGGCCTCACCGTGGCGCCGGTGTTCTACGACTATCAGGTCAAGTACGTGCATTCGCTGTGGGGCGGACAGGGATCGGTCTTCGCCTTCGGATCGAGCGACGCGCTCGATATCCTCGACCAGAACACGGCGCGGGTGCTCTCGTTCGACAGCGAGATCCAGTTTCACCGGCTGGCCGCCCGCTGGCAGCGCGGGTTCGCCCACAGCTGGCGCAACGACGCCGTGCTGTCGTTCGGGTACGACGACACCGGCGCCGAAGCGGTGAACGCGATCCGGATCGACGCCACCACCTGGAGCGCGAACCTGCGCGACACCCTCAGCTATCGCCCTTCGGATCGCCTCACGCTGGAGTTGGGGACCGACTCGTCGCTGCGATACTTCTCGTACGACGTCACCCTCCCGAACTTCGGCCAGCCGGGCGCCGCCTTCGGCAACGGCGGCCTCGGCGCCAACCCGCCGGTGAACGCCTCCGCGAGCGGCGGCTGGGCCCAACCCGGCTTCTTCACCTCCGCCACCGTCGCGCTCGGCTCGCGCTGGCGGGTTCAGCCCGGCCTGCGCTTCGACAGCAACTCCCGCATCGGCAACGGCGCCTCCTGGTGGTTCGATCCCCGCCTGTCCGTGTACTTCACGGCCGGGCCGAAGACGGTGCTCAAGGGTGGGATCGGCCTTTACTCCGAGCCTCCGCAGCCGCAGGACCTCACCGCGCGGTTCGGCAACCCGGGCCTCAGCTATCAGCGGTCGCTCCAGTACAGCCTGGGGGTCGACCAGAAGCTACCCTTCCAGACGGATCTCGAGCTCACGCTCTACGACAAGTACATGTACCAGCTGGTGACAGACACGAACGCTGTCAACCCGATGACCGGCGACGCTCTGAACCTTTCCAACCTGGGCAAGGGGCGCTCGTACGGCGTCGAGCTGCTGCTGCGCCGGCAGATCATGCGCGGCTTCTACGGCTGGCTGGCCTACACGCTCTCGCGCAGCACGCGGCTCGACGATCCGTCGTTGGACCAGAACGGCTATCACCTCTACGACTTCGACCAGACGCACATCTTGACGCTGATCGCGTCGTACCAGACGGAGCACAACTGGACCTTCGGGACCCGCCTGCGCTACACGAGCGGCGACCCCTACACCCCGTTCGTCAACGGCATCTTCAACGCCAACAACGGCAGCTACACCTGCATTCCGGGGAACCCGGACACGGCGCGGGCGCCGGGCTTCTTCCAGGCCGACGCGCGGATCGACCGCCGCTTCGTCTACGACAGGTGGAGCTTCACCGGCTACCTAGACGTCCAGAACGCCACCAACCGCGCCAATCCAGAGGCGCTGTTCCCAAACTACAATTGCCAAGGTTACTCGACCCTGACGGGGCTCCCGATCTTTCCAACCTTGGGGCTGAGGGCCGAATTTTGAAACGGGCGATCTGGGCGCCGGGGTTCATCGTGGCCGCGATCGTGTGGGCCGGCGCGGCGGGCTGCGAGTCGGGGTTCGACCGCAACGATCAGATCGTGAACAGCCTGCGCATTCTGGGCGCGGCGGCGCACATCGATAACGGCGACGGCGTCGATTGGGCCGATGCCGAGGTGGGCGATACGATCACGCTCCGCGCGCTGCTCGCGAACCCCACCGCCGTCCCCAACGTGACGGTGACCTGGGTCACCTGCCTGCCGTCCCTGGACAACACGCTCACCCCCTGCTCCGACGAGCAGGTGCTGCGCAAGCCCGCCGATCTCATCATGATGGCGAGCGACCCCACCAAGGGCGTGATCGAGCTGGGGGTCGGCGAGACCATCCAGTACACCGTACCTCAGGAAGTTCAACCGCTCCTCGATGCGCTGGTGGCTCGGGCCGATCAGAACGTGAACGCCGAGTGCGCGCTCTACATCGAGGCGCCGCTCCTCATCATCGCCCAGGGCGGCGACGGATCGGTGGTCACGGCGCTCAAGAACCTGCGCCTTTCGCCCTGGAGCCAGACCGGCCCCGGCGCGACGGACCCCGCGCTGCAGTACTACATCCGCAACGCCAACCCCGCCATCGCGGCCTTGAACATCCCCAACGATCGAAGCGCCTGCGCCGGGCAGACGCTGGTGAGCGCCTGCCAGACGGATGCGGACTGCGGTGGCGCAACCTGCTCACCGGACGGTTGGTGCCCGCCCGCGCCCTTCCCGGGTGGACCCCAAACCATCTGCGCCCAGCTCCCCGATACCACCGCCAACCCCAACGAGGTTCAGACCTACTACTACTGCGGCCTCGATGGTGCCGACGGGACGGAGAAGGAGCAGCCCAACATCACCTGGTACGAGACCGCCGGCTCGCAAGGAAGCATCTCCAACTCGAATCCGGCCGGAACGCCCGACCTGACCAGTCGGACCTTCGAGACATTTACCCGCCCGCCCGGACCGTTCACGCTCTACGGCGTCGTGCGCGACGGGCGCGATGGCGAGAACTGGGTCGCGCAAGACTTCCAATGACGTGACGGAAAGGAACGAGACGAATGATCATTCAGAAGCTTCTCGCGATCGTGAACCTGGGGGCGGCCTGGGTTCTGTGGCTGCTGGTCGGCCTGTCCGTGATCTCGGTGGGCATCATGATCGAGCGGACGTTCTTCTTTCTGGGGCGCCGACTGCCGGGCCGCGAGGCGCTGTCTGCGCTGCTGCTCGCCGGCGAATTCAAGAAAGCCCGCGAAGCGCTGGGGGAGCGGTTCGGCATCGAAGCCGACGTGTTGCGCGCCGCGCTGGATCAAACCGATAGCGGCCCCGACAGCGTCGCCAAGGTCGTCGACGCGAACATCAAGCGGTCGCGGCTGGAGTACGAGTCGCGCCTGGCCTTCCTGGCGACGCTCGGGAACAACGCGCCCTTCATTGGTCTGTTCGGCACGGTGCTGGGAATCATCCGCGCGTTCAGCGATCTGGCGCGCAACCCTAGCGCGGCGGGCGCCAGCTCGGTCATGGCCGGGATCTCCGAGGCGCTCATCGCGACGGCGGTCGGTCTGCTGGTCGCGCTGCCCGCGGTGGTCGCCTACAACGTCTTCCAGCGCGCCCTGCGCCGCGCCTCGCAGCGCGCGATGGTGCTGGGCGATCTGCTGGAAGCCCGCCTGCGGGGTCGCGACGTCAAGAGCGAGGCCGCCCGATGACCTCCGGGTCGGACGCCGACGACGGCGATGACGGCGGCGTCATCAGCGGCATCAACGTCACGCCGCTGGTCGACATCACGTTGGTCCTGCTGATCATCTTCATGGTCACGGCGACCTACATCGTGCGGCAGGCGATCCAGGTGGACCTGCCACGCGCCGCCAACGCGGGCGAGTCGACCGGCACCACGCTGGCGGTCATGCTCACCAAGGACGGCGACATCTATCTCGATGGCCGCAAGAGCGATGAAGCCGGCTTGCGCGACGCCGCGCGCGCCGCGGCCGCCAAGGACAAGGACACCCGCGTGATCATCAGCGCCGACAAGAACTCGCTCCACGGCGCCGTGGTGCACGTCCTCGACCTGATCAAGGGCGAAGGAATCGCGAAGTTCGCCATCAACATCGAAAAGGAGCAATGAGCCGAGCTTCGCCCACGCGCCGCCGGCTCTCGCCGACGGTCGGATACGTCTTGTCGGTCGTGTTCCACCTGGCGATCTTCGGCTGGGCCTGGGCGCTGCCCACCCGCGCGCGCCGCACCGAGCGTGTCGACGTGGAGCTCGTCGAGGTCAAACCGAAACCGGTCGAGCCCAAGCCGCCGGCCCCCGAGCCCCCGAAGCAGACCGAGCCGGTCAAGATGCGGCCGGCCCGGCGGGTGGCTCTGAGCACGCCCCCCCCGCCGACCGCGGCGCCGCCGCCCGAAACACCCCCGCCCGAGACGCCGCCCTCGCCCACGCTCACACCCGGTCCGGTTCGCCTCGGCATCTCGCTCTCGTCGACCAGTGTGGGCGGTGGTTTTTCGGCGCCGGTCGGCAACAGCCTCTCCGGGAAACCGGCGCCCCGCGCGGCGGCGCCGGCCGGCGACGACATCGGTCCCGTCGCGCACGCCGCGTCGCTGACCGTGCAGCCGGAGCCGCTCGACACCGACATTCCCAAGAGCGAGTACCCGCAGCAGGCGCTCGACGCTGGCTTCGAGGGGAGCGTGATCCTCAAGATCGTCATCGACGCCAACGGCCGCGTGCGCCGCGCGGTCGTGATCAAGGATCCCGGCTACGGCCTGGGCGCCGCCGCGGTCCGCAGCGCGCTCAAGCACTTTCGTTTCAAGCCCGGCCAGCTCGATGGAAAGGCCACCGCCACCGAGTGGACCTTCACCGTCACCTACGAGCTGCCCTAACCAGATCTCGAACGCGTCGCGCGGGGTGGGCGAACGGCGCGAAGCGCACGGGGAGGACGATCGGCGAGGCGGACGACGAAGCGTAGGCCCGACCAGACGTCGTCGATGGCGCAGACCTTGTTGTCGACCAGACCGAGGGCCAGCCCCCGCCCGCGGACCTCGGCCTCGGTCAAGTCGGTGGCCACCCCCGACGATTTCTTGGGCCAGCCGATCCAGAGGCCACCGGCGGGATCGAGCCGCCGTGCGAGCGCGGGGAAATTCCGCGCCAGATCCTTAGAGCCGCGCGCGAAGCAGACGATCACGTCGAAGCGCACGCGGCCGCTTCCCACCGCGCGCGGTGTGACACCGGGCGGGAGCGGACCGAGCGTCTTGCCGAACCCCTCCGGGGGACGCACCAGACCCAGACGCGCCCCCGGCTTGATGCCCAGCTTTTGCGGCAACGGTGTCCCCGAGTAACCGGCCATGGCGTGGGGCGAATTGTAGTTCAGCTGCCGTGCGCGCGCAGAAGATCGACCACCAGCTTGACCACCACCGCCAGCACCACCGCGACCACGACGAGCCGCACCAGACGATCGCCGTTTCGCACCGCCAGGTGCGCGCCGGTCGTGGCGCCGAGCGCGTTCGCGGCCGCCATCGGCAACGCCACCCGCCACAGGATCGTCCCGTGTGCGGCGAACAGGATCATCGCCGCCAGATTCGAGGCCAGGTTGACCACCTTGGCATTTCCCGAGGCACGCGTCAGCGAGTCGCCGAACACCGTCGCGAACGCGATCACCAGCATCGAACCCGTTCCCGGCCCGAAGAATCCGTCGTAGGCGCCGAGCCCGAACGCGATCGCGAGGAGCGCCGCGCGCGCGGCCCCCGGCGCGAGCGTCGTCGGTCGCGGCGCGACGTTGCGCCTGACCAGCACGACGGCCGCCGCGATCAACAAGAGCGCGATGACGATCCCTCGCAGCGGCCCCAGTGGAACGGCCAGCATGGCCCGCGCGCCCAGCCAGGATCCGGCGAACCCCGCCGCGAACCCCAGCGCGGCCCGATCGCGATCGATCGCGCCCCGCCGCCAGTAGGTCATCGCCGAGGCGGTTGCGCCGAACACGGCCTGCCCCTTGTTCGTCCCGAGAGCGAGAACCGGCGGTAGGCCCGCCGCCAGCAGCGCGGGGAGGCTGACCAGCCCGCCCCCGCCGGCGATCGCGTCGACCAGGCCCGCACCGAACGCGGCGGCGGCCAGCAGCGCGATGACGGGCGGGCCGAGTGGCAAATGAATCAAGCCGCCAGATGACCTTGGAAGTGGGTGGTTCGTCTACCTCCGACTTTTGTTCGAACCCATCAGATCGAATGCGGGGGTCGTGCGTCGGTAGGAACATGGCCACCAAAATCTCGTCCCGATCCCCCCGTTGGTTCAAGCTCCTCCTCCTGCCCTTGCTCGTCGCGGCAAAGGGCCCTACCAGCGTCGTCGCGGCCAAGAGCCCCACCGGCGTCGTCGTGGCGGCGCCGCCACCGATCAGCCTGACCGCCTCGGACGGCGCCGGGCTGGATCTGGTGTCGCTCACGGCGAACGCGGTGGTGGCAGACCCGCTCGCCTTCACAGAGCTCCACCTCACCTTTCGCAACCCGGAAACGCGAGTCCGCGAAGGGCGCTTCCGGATCACGCTCCCCGCGGGCGCCACCCTCAGCCGGTTCGCGATGCGGATCGGCGATCGCTGGCAGGAGGGCGAGGTGGTCGAGCAACAGGCGGCGCGCGTGGCCTACGAGGATTTTCTGCACCGCCGTCAGGACCCGGCGCTGCTGGAAAACGAGGCCGGCAACGAGTTCTCCGCGCGGGTGTTTCCGATCCCGGCCGCCGCGACCAAGGAGATCGTCGTCTCCTATTCGCAGGGTCTCGCGCGGGCGAGCGAGCCCTACCGGCTGCCGCTGCGGGGCCTGCCGCGTCTCGGCCTGCTGAGCGTCCAGGTCCGCGTCCAAGTCCGCCAAGGGGACGCCGACAAGCTCGCCGAGCTCAATCGCCACGACTTCGTTCCCGATCGCGACTTCGAGGTGGCGCACGCCGCCGGCGGCGCGCCAACCCACCTTGGCCTGCGCGACGACAACCTGGTCGTCGCGCGCATCGTCCCGCTCGGCGGTGACAACCGGCGCGACGAGGTCTCGTCGCTCTACGTGCTGGTCGATACCAGCGCCTCACGCGCGCTCGGGCTCGGCGACGAGATCGCGACGCTCGAGAATCTCCTCTCCGAGCTGCGCCGCGCCGGCGATCCGACCGTCACCGTCGCCGCGTTCGATCAAGACGTGGTCCCCATCTTCAGCGGCAAGGCCAGCGCCGCCGGCGATCAAATCCGCAAACGGCTCTCGGCCCGCCGGGCGCTGGGCGCGTCGGACCTCGATCGCGCTTTTGCCTGGCTGGCGGCGACCGCCAAGCGCGACGGCACCTCGGGGCACGCGCGGGCGCTGCTGGTGAGCGACGGCGTCGCCACCGCCGGTGAGATCGGCGCCGACAAGCTGCGGGCGCGCGTCGCTTCCCTCGCAACCGCCGGCATCGGGCGGCTGGACGCGCTCGCGGTGGGCGGCATCCGCGACGACGTGCTGCTCTGCCGGTTGGTCACCTCCGGACTGCCCCGCGACGGCGTGGTCCTCGACGGAACGCAGCCGGCGGCGACGCTGGCACGGCGGCTCACCCGCGCGACGCGCTCCGGGGTCAAGGTCGAGATCGACGGCGCCGGCTGGGTCTGGCCGAGCGTGCTCGACGGCATTCAGCCCGGCGACGAGGTGCTGGTCTACGCCGACCTGCCGCGCGATCGACCGTTTGCGCTCAAGGTCGGCGGCATTCCTCTGCCGCTCACCGGCACGCTGGCCCCGGCGCCGCGGCCCTTGCTCGAACGGGCCTGGGTACAGGCGCGCATCGCCCGGATCCTCGAACAGCGCGACGCGCTGGCCGGCCGCGATCGCGATCTGGCGCAGGCGCTCGAGAAGCAAGCCATCGAGCTGTCGGTGCAAAATCGCGTGCTCTGCCCCTTCACGTCTCTCCTGGTGCTGGAGACGGAGCAGGATTACGCGCGCTTCGGCATCGAGCGGCGCGCCCTCGCCGACATCTTGACGATAGGGCCCCACGGGATCGCGTTCGTCCACCGCACCGAGATCGCGGCGCCGTCCCCCGTCCGCGAGCTGGTCCAAAACGAACCGGGCTCGGGGAGCATCCCGGCCAAGGCTCGCCCGATGGACAAGACCGAGCGGGACGATCGGCTGGGGCAGGCGTCGGTCGCGATGGCCGACCGGGCCGCGATGGAAGAGGCGCCCCCATCCGCGCCCGAGCCGCGGGCCATGCGACGGCAGATGGCCGCGGCGGCACCCGCGCCTCGGGAGCGGGCCATCGCGCCGGCTGCCTCCGCCCAGCCCTTCGGCGCGGTCGGCTCTGGGGCGCATGGACGCCTCGAGGGCGGCGCCGGCGGCCTCGCCGCCTCGAACGGCCGCGCCACGGGCGGCGTCATCTCGCCGGCACCGCCACCGTCGCCGATGCCGTCGTCCGACGTCGCGCCCGCCACCGGGCCGCTCAAGGACGCGCTCGACTTGATTCACGGCGGCCGACCCCGCGAGGCGCTGGCGCTGGCGCTCGGCTGGCGTGAGCGCGACGCGGGCGACGTGCTGGCATTGGTCGCGCTTGGCGAGGCGTGGGAGGCGCTCGGCGCCGAGGCCGACGCCGCACGCGCCTACGGCTCGATCATCGATCTCTTCCCGGGGCGCGCCGACATGCGGCGCTTCGCCGGCGAGCGGCTCGAGCACCTGCGGACCGGCGCCGCGCTGGCGCTGGCGATCGACAGCTACCGCAAGTCGATTGAGCAGCGCCCCGACCACCCGGCCGGCCACCGGCTCCTCGGCTTCGCGCTCATCAAGGCGGGCCACGCCCACGAGGCGTTCGACGCGATCGCCGTCGGCGTCGCGCAGAAGGTTCCGGCCGGCCGCTTCGCCGGCGTCGATCGCATCCTCCGCGAGGATCTGGGCCTGGCCGCGGCCGCCTGGATCCGCGTCGAGCCGTCGCGCCGCGGGGAGATCAACGCCCGCCTCATCCGCGCGGGGGGCTCAGCCGAGGCCGCGCCGTCGCTGCGCTTCGTGCTCAACTGGGAGACCGACGCCAACGACGTCGACTTCCACATCGAGGACAGCAAGGGCGGCCACGCCTACTACGGCGCGCCGCACCTGCCGTCGGGCGGCGATCTCTACGCCGACGTCACCACCGGGTATGGCCCCGAGTGCTTCACCATCCGCGCCCCGGCAGCCTCCCGCGCGGTCCCCTACCACCTGCAGGCCCACTACTTCAGCCGCGGACCGATGGGCTACGGGATGGGCAAGCTCGAGATCATCGAGCACGACGGCCACGGCAACCTTCGTTTCGACGAGCGCCCGTTCGTGATCATGCAGGACGGCGCCTTCGTCGACCTCGGCAACGTGAGCGCGGGCGCGGGCCCGCTCGGCGGCTGAGGGCGCTACGCCCCGCCTGGCGCGAGCAACTCGTAGAAGAGCGCGATCGTCAGGCAGTGGAACTGGCTGTCCGAGCTCTGCGTGATCGTCTTGTCGATGACGCGCAGGCCGGGGTTTTCCTGAAGCCACCGCGTTACCGCCTCGCCCAGCGCTTCCCGATCTCTGGCTTTGGTAGCCGTGAAAACCTTGACCCCGGACAGCATGGTCTAACTGTAATGCAAGCGACGTGCCCCGCAAGCCGAACCTCGTCGATCGTGAAATTCGGCTACGATTCGGCGATGGCCGATCAGCTCATCCACAAGATTCTTGGGTTGCTGAGCAGCGAGGCGCACGAGCGGCAGATCGCGGCCGCCATCGTGCTCGGGGAGATCGGCGCCCGCGGCGAGGCGGTGACGGCGGCGCTGGCCGCGACCGTCGCGGGCGGCATCCCGCCGGTGCAACGACACGCGCTGGAGGCGCTCGCGCGCCTCGCCAGCGGCAAGGCGGCGCGCAAGGCGCTTCCGGCGGGTTCGACCATGGCGCCTGCTGTGTCGTCGACAGTGTCGGGTAGGTGGTGCAATGCCGACGCGGGAACAAGCAGCTGTTCAGCCAAAGCGCCCGGCCAGCCGCGGCGAATGCCGATCTCGTATCGGTCGACACACACATGTTGGCGACCGTCGAGGCAGCGGTGACAGCGTCCACACCCGAGCATGGTGTCGCCGGTGACCCGCCGTCCGAGCCACTCGGGCGGTACCGCGTCGCCGAGTGCCGTGACCTCGCCGCACCACTCATGGCCAAGGCGCAGCGGAT
>Ga0209863_10001072_pt1 | contig 11205 bp, 15 predicted proteins | sample OrgsoiDNA2013046_FD_185796 | JGI IMG/M metagenome (GOLD analysis project Ga0209863, IMG submission 185796) | Permafrost soil microbial communities from the Arctic, to analyse light accelerated degradation of dissolved organic matter (DOM) -... | ecosystem: Environmental > Terrestrial > Soil >...
TTGCGTGGGTATAGGGCGAGTACCAATCCATTTTGCAAATCAAAGAATGCAATGGCCCCATGTTCAAACTCTGTTCCGACGATTCCTTTGGACGCTAAACCCAGTCCGTTGTGATAGAATTCATACGACTTTTCCAGATTGTCAACGCCAATAGTAAGGATAGTGATGCGTGGTTTCATTTGAATGTCTGATTTGTGGCGGAAGCCGCTGTTTGTAAAAGTCGTCACCAGGAATAATGAGCCAACGAATATTCCAGCTTTCATTTTTTATTTACAAACCTACAGGCGGTTACTGATTCAATCTGTGGAAAAATCCGACAAATTATAATTGGGAGGGGGACACGCCGCTATATTTTTTAATCTCGTTGGCCAAATGGGCATGGTCATAATAACCACAGTCAATTGATAAATCAACTAAACTTTGAGTGGGATAATTTTCCAGGATGTTTTGAATGGCAAATTGATAACGAACAAAATTTATGAATGCCTTAGGGCTGATACCAATATGCTGGATGAAAATTCTTTCCAGCTGTCTGACAATCATAAAATTGTTTTTAGCCAATTCCACTACGTTTATCTGACCTCTTCTTTCATATACCTGTTCAAGTATATGAAAAATTGATTGCCTGAGTGGTGATAATTTCTGAAAGAAAAAATGGTTTAAACTCCCGGTGAAGTCATTCGAGATTAAATTGAAAGAAGGGATATTACTTTTTTCAAATTCAATGGTCTTGTCTGTAAATTCCTGCAAAGGACCATACTTAAAGAAATGAACAAAACCTGCAGGCTTAAAACGTATACCTATGAGGCGTGTGCCCGATTCTCTGATGGTATCCTTATATCGTGTCATGGTACCGATCAGGTAAGCCCGTTCATTTTTCATGATAACACCGCTTTCATCTGCCATCACATCGGTTCCCAGGTTAATAATAATATCTATGCAGCAATCCGGCATAATTCGTTCTGTGAATGATTTTGTTTCATCACTGGTCACCTCCCAAAAAGCATCAATATAGGGCGACAATGCAGGATCGGGTTTAAATTCCTTGTAAGCCATGCTAATGGATGTTCGCTTCGCTGATTTTAAGTATGTTTTTCAAAAATTGTAAATCAGATTTGGACCCACCATTAAGGTAAATAGTAAGTCCGTTTATTTCAAGAGAAATTTGATGGGAGGTCAAATAACAATTGAGTTGCGTATTTTTATGCGTCAGAAAGTACAGTGAGAATATGATTTTAATTTTGATCCCATAATGAATGCACAATCCTTAAAATTAGAAGTGTCCCCTTCGGTAGGCCTGGTTTCAGCCAAATATATAGTTCCTGACAAACCTATCTGCATCTTCACGCTGGCACATGGAGCCGGGGCGGGCATGGACCATTCATTTATGGAAACGCTGGCGGACGCTCTTTCAAAAGTAGGGATCGCCACTTTGCGATTTAATTTCCCCTTTGCGGAAAACAAAAAGGGCAGACCTGATTCTCCGGCAATTGCTCACCTGACGATAGAAGCGGCTATTGCGAAGGCACGTGAATTAAATCCCAAACTGCCATTATTTGTTTCCGGCAAATCTTTCGGGGGAAGAATGAGCTCACAATATCTGGCTGGCCATCCGGATAGTTCCGTTAAAGGCATTATTTTCTATGGTTTTCCACTTCATCCTTCCGGTAAGCCTTCCACCGAGCGCGCCGACCATCTGAAAGCGTTGAAAATACCCATGCTTTTTTTGCAGGGCTCTAAAGATACGCTGGCTACCTGGGCTCTCATTAAAACAGTATGTGAATCTTTGCGGAAAGCCACCCTGGTAAAACTGGAAGGAGCAGATCATTCTTTTAAAGCAGGCAAAAATGATATTATGTCGTTGCTGGTAAATGAAACAAAGAAATGGGTAGAGAAAATACTTAAGTAGAAACGGTGGAAAGTACTTTTTGTACCGTATCCTACAGTATCATTGTGCCCCGTGGTCCATCATAAAAGCCCTCCAATGATGAATGCAAAGGTTGTGGTTGGTTCACTAACGATTTCGAATTGAGTTACAGATCACGCGAATTTTATGTCTGGTAGGAGGAAACATCATTTGTTTAGGCTGCTTGTGGAGAAGGCAGAGCCTGTCTTATTAATTGAATGTCAAAGTGAAGTTTTACATCTTCACCTACCACAAGGCTCCCGGCTTCAGTGAGTAAACCAAAATTGAGTCCAAAATCCTTTCTGTTGATTTTTCCATTAATCTCAAACCCTGCTCTTGTATCGCCAAATCTTCCTGTCCCACTACCTGTAAATTGAACCTCCAGTTTGATATTTTTGGTCGTTTTGAGAATTGTTAATCCCCCTTCAAGACTAAAATCGCCCTCTGTTTCCTTCAGATTCCCGTCAAACAGGATTTTCGGAAAGTTTTCTGTGTCAAAAAAAACAGGCGACTTAAGATGGTTATCCCTTTCAGAGTTATTCGTGTCAATGCTGTTGGTATCAAGTTCAAACTGTATCAAAGCGTTGTTGAAGTTTTCATTTTCAACCTGAACATCTCCGCTAAATAATTTGAAAGTGCCCGAGACATTTGATATGGCCAGGTGTTTTACTTTGAATTGAACTTCGGAATGATTGCGGTCAATTGTCCATTTTGTTTTTTGGCCTTCGTCCATGATTGCGAATTTTGTTATCCCGCAAAACTATGGACTGCAAATCAGCAATCTTTTACCAAATGGTAAATAATCATTTTTGAGTTCTGATTCTGCTTAAAGATTGTTGTGTGATCCCCAGATATTTTGCCAAATCACCCAGGCTTATTTTCTGCAGTATCTGATTATTTTCTTTTAAAAACAGATTGTAATTTTTGGTCGCATTTTTTTCAAGCATTTCACTTATCCGTTTTGTCATTTTTACTGTTGCCATGGAGACTAATTTTCTAAAAAAGGTTTCCATGCAATGATGCTTTTTACAAAGCATTTCCATATCGTTCTGCCTGATAAGTGTTACTGTTGTCGGCTCTAAAGCCATTATGATATAATTTGATGGGGTTTGTGTGAGATAACTGGCAAAGGCTGTAAATAATACATTTTCCGAAAAGAAACGCATAATGAATTCTTTGTTGTCGCTGATAAAAAATATTTTTGCGAACCCCTCGTTTATGAAAAACAGGTGCCTGCATATTTTCCCAGGCTGCAACAATAATTCTCCTTTTTGAAAGGACTTTATTTGTGAATTTTGAAATAATTCTTCTGCCACTTCACTTTCGAGTGCAGAGAACTGATTGCAGAATTGAAGAAAGTCAGCCATAGAAAGTTTGCAGATTGAAGTTGATAGTAGTGCTCAAAGATAGAATTTCGGATGCAACATCTGCTTTGTTCGCTGGCGGCACACAGGCTCGCGTGACTTTATTAATTGGAGTACATTTCAGCTGCCGGAGATAAGATAATCCGCACTCAGGTATTAATTCGGCATCTTTTGCGGCAAATGCGGGGATCATGGTACTCATAAATGCGTAAACCAAATCGCTGTTGTCGCTAAAATTGAAAAAAAAAGTATCTGGATCGGGTAGATGGTTCTGGCGTAGTATTTGGCTACATGTATTAGTTTACCAGGCGACGGGGTTTAATTGATGCCTCAGCCACCTCAGGAAAAAAACTTTTTCAACTTCATAATATGAGAACAGCATTAATCACTGGTGCATCTGCCGGTATTGGAAAAGAGTTAGCCATTCAGTTTGCAAAAAATAACATTAACCTGATATTGATTGCCCGAAGAGAAAATATATTACAACAAATAGCCGCTGATATAACAAGTAGATATGCTGTTCAGGTGAAATATTATCAATGCGATCTTACGGATATTTCTCAGATAGACAAACTGGTAAACCAATTGGCACAGGATCAGGTTGCCATCAATTATCTTGTTAATAACGCCGGTATGGGAACGTTTGGAGCATTTGATACTATTCCCTGGGAAAGTGTATCAGATGTAATACAACTGAATATTATTGCACCAACCTATCTTACAAAACGTTTTCTGAATGAATTAGCATCCAAAACCGAAGTAAAAATTTTAAACGTAGCTTCTACAAGCGCCTTTCAGCCGGTTCCCAATTTGGCTGTCTATGCGGCAACAAAAGCCTACGTACTCTTTTTTTCTGAGGCGCTTTCAGTTGAGTTATACAAGAGAAATATCTCGTTAACCACACTTTGTCCGCCTGAAACAGAAACTGATTTTCTGAGCTCCTCAGGTCTTAGTAATGTATCCCGCATCAGTAAATCCAAACTTCCTACTGCAACACAGATAGCCGAATATGGATTTAAGAAATTAATGGAAAATAAAAGACTCGCTATTTACGGGTTTAAAAATAAAATGATGTTGTTTGTACAACGCTTTGTACCCAAAACGATGGTTTTAAAAATTGCAGCCAATTTATTTAAATAAGACCTCACGACATTTATAGTATACAATTTTAATTTTATGTAGGAATTTAAAAAAAATAACATGAATAAAAAGAACGAAAAAATCAAAACGGTTCCTGATAACTATATGTCTGTGACGCCATGGATAATATCCCAGTCTTCATCTGCTCTAATAGAATTTTTGAGCGGTGCTTTTGGCGCTGAAGAAATTCAGAATAGCAGGTTAAAAAATGAAGACGGAGCAATTATTCATGTGGTGGTTAAAATAGGAGATGCCATGGTGATGCTTTTCGATTCAAGGAAGGACTGGCCTCCCACACCGGCTTTTTTAAATTTGTATGTTGAAGATGTTGAGACGACGTACAAAAAAGCGTTGAAGCTTGGAGGCAAATCTGTAACCGACATTACCATGCTCTGGTTTGGAGAAAAGGTTTGTAGAATTCTGGATCCTTTCGGTAATTTATGGTGGCTCAATCAACGTATTGAGGATGTTGATCTCACAAACCAGGATGAAGTTCGTAAAAGGTCGTCTACTCCGGAAGCTATGAAGGGTATTGAGTATATTCAAAAATCGTTAGATAGTGCTTTAAAGACTCAAAAAGTATTTTTTGAAAAGATGCATTGAAATGGATATGACAATTTACAAAGCTGTTTGCAACACGTTTTGACAAATCCTGATAATGAAGCTTTGTGCCTTTAATAAAGAACAGAAGGCAGAAAAGCACCGTACGGATCGTTATACAATCCCGTACTCATTAATGTCATCGGCATAATAATACGTAAACCGTTTTGTAAACACCAGCGCAGCACTTCTGCACTACGCGAAGGAAGTAAAAATCCCGGGCCCGAAAAATTAGCAGATGCGCCAATCAATGCTTTCAGTCCGGTGTTCGTTGCTGCTATCGTATGCCCCAGAAAACCAACCTGAGTCGTATATCCGGTAATCATTCCATCATACTCAACAACAGAAAATGTTCCTGCTTTGATAGCACCTGACAGCTCTGGACTGCGGTCATGACCATGTATCTGATAACATAACTGGTTGCAGGAATTCAGGTCCGCTTCATTTCCCGGGCGAACAGGGTAACCAGGAAAACGAATGCCAGGGGCTGCGCCCTGAATAACAGAAAGAGGTTCTTGTACATTGAATCCCAGTTTTGTGTAGAGTGCTAATGACCGGTTATGATAAGCTGCCTGTACCAATCGCACGCTGGCAAGTTTGAGATCTTCTGCCCGATGAAGAACCTGCTCCATCAGTTTTCTACCTGCTGCAGCATTCTGGCAGGTCGGGTCCACTGTTATAGGACCCACTCCTCCAATAAAGATATTCTCCCAAAGAAAATTGCTGCCAACGATTTGCCCGTTCTCCTCTGCTACTACAGAATATACGCCTGAGCCGGAAAAAATATAGTTCATTAACCCAACGGCCATTTCAGTATCCGGAAAATCCGGTGGAAAATGGTGTTCATCTGCAATGGCTTTAAATGCCTTGTAGCAAATAGCTCCGCATGCCTTGGCATCTTCCGGTTTTCCAGGACGCATAATAAGATTCATATGGAACAATTGAGATGGTTAGTTATGATAGTCATATTAAATATAGCATGAAAATTTGATGCAGGTCCAGGCACAAATATAAATTGTAGCAGTGAGCGAGACTGTTACCCTATTTGTACTTTTCTCAGCCCGTAGATAATTACGATTAGGGAAAACAACATGGTCACACCTACCGATATAAAACCACCTGTTACGAGTTGTTCCTGAACGTCGGTTCCATGGAAGCCCACTCCTGTTATAGGCGTTATTTTAGATGTTCCCAGATAAGCGGCAAATAGGGTTGTCAACCAATTGATATATGTACCGTAAATCAATGTTGTAAAAGTGATTATCCTGAGTGATTTAGAAAGCCTTAATTCATCCCAGATTATTCCGGTAATCACCAAAAAAATTCCATTCAATATCCCCTCCATGTGAGCGGATAATCCCATCCTCGGGTTTCTAAAATTAGCCATAACAAAACCTGTTAATAGCCCAAGGAGGAATAGAATCATGCCCAGCATCTTTAATCTTCTCGAAATTTGGCTATTCACTATTACATTTTTTGTCGGTTACATGTCAGATCTGGGATTCGTTATTTATTGTTGTCACCGATAAATTCTATAAAGTGAAGAAGGTATGAAAGTTTTTCGAATAATATTACTTACTCTCTATATATGATATGAACAGATCTCAAATCCCGGGCATCCAGACATTTCCTAAATCAATACATCGTTGGTGTATCTGTTGAAATAATTCTTTTGGCAGATTATCGGGTATGGGGGGCAAATCCAATGTTTGTGCGGGCGAACCAAACTCTTTAAAAACTGTTTCAAAACCCGCGGGTGTTATCAGCAATAAAGCTTTTGCTGTATCGCTTACGAGGTTAAAACTATGAGGTACTTCTTTAGGCAATACAATCAGCTCGCCGGTTCCGGCCCTGAACTTTTTATCTCCAGCCTGGAAATCTATTATTCCTTCCAGTACGTAAAACGATTCATCTTCATACTTATGAAAATGCGGTGGCGGTGTAAAACCTTTTCTGAAAAAACAATGGATGAGCGCATAGGCATTATTTGTATCCTGGCCCGTAGCTAAAAAAGAAAAAGTATGTGCCAGGTAATGAACGGAATTTTCCAGTGTTGGTTTTTGACTGAGCGACAAACGGGATAATGTTTCCGGCATAAAAAAGATTTTAATAAAGGTAGCAGCACCCAATACCTTTTTTCTCTACCAAATGGTAGATTTTAAACTACCCATCCCAGTTCTACTGCTTTTAAAATAGCAGAACTCCTGTTGCCTACATCCATCTTCTGGTAAATATGAAGTGTATGTGTTTTAACCGTACCATTCGATACAAACAATTTTTCTGCAATTACTTTATTGGGCAGGCCGGTTACCAGTAAAAAAAGAACTTCCTTTTCTCTTTCAGTAAGTAGTTGTAATGTTTTTTTTGATCTGGCAGGTAGTTCTTCCATGCTGTTCCACCGCCATTCCTTTGTCCTTCCTTTTCCCTGTACAAACGGCGCTGCCGATATCCTGGCTAATTCCAATGCCCTTACTACAAAATTTCCTACTGTTTTTAATACATATAGATGATGAGGTTGGTATACATTCTTATGGATTGTTCGTACCACTACCAGCCCCACTATTTTATCATTTAATTTTATGGGAATATACAAAGCCGCTTTGGGTTGTATACCGGCCAGCGGCTGAGGTTTTATAAGAAGGTATTTGCTATATTCCCTGTCCAAATCATTCATAAAAATATCCTGTTCATGCCGGATACACCAGGAAGCGAGACGGCCATCATCTGTAGCATCAATAGAAAAATCAGGAAGTGGTTTGCCCTCTTCTATCATTCCCGAATAATGAATCAATCCTTCTTTTTCATCATAAATACCAACGCAAAACTGGTAAGCATCCATCAATTTATTTACATTCTGATAAATAACGGCAATAATTTCCCTGAGCGAAAGCCGGGGCGTTATCAGATCGGTTATTTCATTCAAAATACGAAGTTGCCCGGTCCAATCAACATCAGCATCGTTTGAAATGCTATTGGTCCAGGAAGAGAATTGATCTTTAAAAGATTTATTCAAAATTTACCCATAGATTATTTAGGAGTATCTAAATTTAGTCAATTAGCAACTACTGGACAGTACCCGATAAAAGACAGGCCCAACTCAACGACCGGCAAACCGAAATTCTCGAATGTATCGTCAATGGCTTTAGCTATAAATTGATAGCTGAAAAACTTTTTATTTCTGTCGATACCGTCAGATATCATATTAAAAATATTTATGAAATTCTCCAGGTTCACTCCAGGTTTGTACTGATCAGCGCAAAACGTAAGTAGTTCCTCTCATAATACGGATCGTTGCCTTGCTGAAAGAAAAGGCATTCAGGCAATAACTATATAAACATTTAAGATGGACGGCAATTCCTGGCTTCATATTCCACTGGAAGATTATGAACGGCATATGTCGCATCAAATGGTGGGACGCTGGATGGTTGTATAGATCATCAGGCCGGGCAGCCCCAGGCAGCTGAAAAAGACGTCTGCAATATCCTACATTGGAATTCTGTAAATTTACGAAAGCACCGTCTTGCCAAACACATCTTCCAAACCACTTGTCACCGTGGTAATCCCTACTTACAACCGGGTTGCTCTTGTTCAACAGGCCATTGCATCCGTTATTGCACAAACATACAGGAATTGGGAATTGATTATTGTGGATGATGGGTCAGATGATGGCACACGGGAAGCAATCATTTCAATGAATAATCCCCGGATCAAACTGTTGACAAAGCCGCATGTTGGGAATATTGCATTGCTGCGCAACACCGGTGTTGATGCGGGATCCGGGGAATGGCTGGCATTCCTGGATTCTGACGATATATGGTTTCCGCGAAAACTGGAAATACAATTATTTCTCCTGTTGCAGGAAGGGAAGCGTTGGGGGTATGGAGGGTTCGAATTAATGAATGATGATATGCGAACGATCCCTAACAAAGCGGGACAATATCGTCCGGTTTCAGGATGGATCATTAAAGAGGTGCTTACCACTGAGGCATCCGTAACCATCGGCACATTAATGATTCAACGAACTCTTTTTGAGGAAGCCGGTGGATTCAATCCCGATGCAAAATTGATATACCGTGAAGATTACGAATTGGTACTCCGGTTAGCATTAAAATCAGAAGCATTGGCTGTTCCTGATCTGTTAGTTCGTATCAGGGAACACGAAGGACGTGCAACGAATGGATTTGAGGATGGTCATGATCGTACGGCAGCTATGTACGAATATTTCATTCGTTCCCGTCCGGAAAAAGTACTGGCAAAAATAGCGCGAAGGCGTATGGCAGCTGAACTCGCAGAATCAGCAAAAACAAGTATTATGAGAAAAAAATATTTGCAGGCAACTAGGAGATTGGGGCAGGCGCTGATAAATGGTGATAAGCTGAGACATTTATTTTCAGTTGTCCGCCGGGGGTTCTCTGCGTCAACGCTCAACGCCTAACGCTCAACGCCTAACGCTCAACGCCCAACGCTCAACGCTCAACCGCCAACCGCCAACCACCAACCACCTACATCTTTACACCAGCATAGTCAACTCCACATTGAAAGATGCTATAATTAAATTTCCTTAAATATTGAATGAGTTCCCTGAGTTCAAATTGCGTCATCCATTCCCCTTCAAAAAGCACTATTCTGATATCGTGTTCTGCAAAATTGATTGACCGGAGGATTTTATAGTCAAACCCTTCAGTATCGGTATGCAGCAGATCCACCTTCCGGAAATTATTTTTTTGAAGAAGATCCTCGAATGTTATTACGGGTAGTGGTTCGGCTATTATTCTTTTTTCCAGATCCTGTCCGTAATTAATATTTTTTATAAAAGTTTCCCTGTCAAAAGATCCCACCTGATCATACCAGCCGGGTTCCTGTTCGGTGATATTTTTTAATCTGTAAAATAGCATTTCGCCTCTTACCGGGCCGATTCCCAGATTTTCAAAAATGAGCCCAGTTACCTGGCTATAATTATTCGCAAGTTTTTTGAAATTAGCTAAGTCCGGTTCCACCAGGATTCCTTTCCAGCCATTTTTCCTGATATAGGGATGCAGGGGATCATTTTTTCTTCCGTCATTTGATCCTATCTGAACAAAGGTTTTAATATTGGATTCACCGGCCATTTTAAAAATCCCGTCTATTGGAATATTTAAAATCGTATCCTTTGAAATCAGTGTTTTAATGGCTTTTTTTAATCTTCTGACAAATAACATCATTTAAAAGCTTATGGATGCAGATTCAGGTACAAATATAAATTGCCATGTTCGCTTATCAGGCAATGGCTGCTTATCTTTTGATCTCAACACTAATAATATGAATTGGATCCCTGCCAATATTTTCCAATGCATGTGAATTTAATGGGTCCGACCATATGGCAGAAGCCGGTAAGGGTGTTTTAGAAAGTTTTCGGGAATCTAAAACAATATTGGCTTTCTCGTCATACCTGATAAAATCTGACCAACTGATTATGTATAAGGAGGTGCTGCAACCATAGCGTCAAGTTCCTCTGGCCTTTCTTCATTATGCGAAATTTCGTCTGACATAAAATTATTTAAGTTATTCAGAGGTTTTTTGGTTAAAGTTTTCATCTTTCCAGGAAATAATTAAATCAGAAAGGATACCCTATCGCAAAATTCAAAATCCTGTTTTTGCCGTCAAAATACCATTTAGAGCCGGACGGCCTGTATGGTTCACAAACTGGAATAGCCAGATCGAAACGAATCACCAAGATACTGAAATCAATTCGCAGACCGGTGCCTATCCCAACGGCTATCTGCTGATAAAACTGAGGGCTGATTTGAGATCCCGGCCTTGTAGAATCTGTCAATCGGGTCCATATATTCCCGGCATCGGCGAAAAATGCCCAGTGAACAACGGAAACAATCTTGAAGCGCAGCTCGGTATTTATCTCCATTTTGATGTCTCCGGGTTGATTGGGGAGGTAGGCGGTATCCCTGTTGCCTGCATAGTAGGTGCCGGGCCCCAGCGTACTGGATTGAAACGCCCGGATATCATTCGGTCCCCCTGCAAAAAACTCTTTGATAAACGGCATCGTGCTGCTATTACCATAAGCATATCCCATGCCCCCGCTAATTCTACTGGCAAGCACCGTCGTAGGACTGAAATTCAAATAATATCTAAAATCAAGATCACCCCGGATATATTGCGAAAAAGGGGTATTGAAAATTTTCTTCACATTTTCAGTTTTAT
>Ga0209863_10001073_pt1 | contig 11202 bp, 13 predicted proteins | sample OrgsoiDNA2013046_FD_185796 | JGI IMG/M metagenome (GOLD analysis project Ga0209863, IMG submission 185796) | Permafrost soil microbial communities from the Arctic, to analyse light accelerated degradation of dissolved organic matter (DOM) -... | ecosystem: Environmental > Terrestrial > Soil >...
CAAGCGGGATGATTCCTCCGGAGGTCGTCCTGTACCCCGGCCCCGGGCCTGCCCAAGGGTTCTCGACCATCAAGATTCTGGTGTTTCGGGAACCGCACCGCAGCGTCCTGGCGACCAAAAGGACCGCAGGACCTCGACGCCCCGCAACCTGATGTCAGAATGAAGGCGTGCGGCAGGGCTCGGCGGCCAGACTCCCCTCCTCCCTCGAGATCCGGGCGATCCGGTTCGAGGACGTGCCGGAGGTCTTGCGTCTGATTCACCGGGCGGTGGAGCGCGGGTGCCGGCATCACTACGATCCGGCCCAGCGCGGCGCCGTCACCGTGAGCTACGCTCAGAACCTGTTCGTCGAGTCGCTGGGGCCATTCGAGACCGTCGCCGCCGAAGAGGCGGGGCGTTTGATCGGTGTCGCCCAGCTCGATCCGCAAACCGCGCGCCTGCGGGCCCTGTTCGTCGACGCGACCTTCCAGCAGCGGGGCGTGGGAAGTGCCCTGCTGGCCGAGGTCGAGGGGCGCGCGCGGCGGCGGGGCGCGACCCGACTGCACGGCGCGATGTCGCTCAACGCGATCCCGTTCTACGCGCGCGCCGGCTTTCGCCCCTGCCCGGGGGCCGAGCGGCTGATCGCCGCCGGCGTCTCGGTGCCGGTGCTGCGGATGGAAAAGACGCTGCGACCGTAACGTTCGCGGGCGTGGGTGTACGTGGCCCTCGGCGTTCGCGACCCCAAGCGTTCGCCGGGCGGCTTGACGGCCGCGCGCGCCGGGCGAAACATGCGCGGATGCACGAGGAGATGGAGCTGAATCGCGGCCACTGGGACGAGGCGACCCGTCTGCACACGCGCGGCGACACCTACGGCCTCGAGACCTTCAAGGCCGGTGGCTGCCGGTTGCACCAGGTGGAGCTCGGCGAAGTCGGTGACGTGCACGGCAAACGCCTCTTGCACCTGCAGTGTTACTTCGGGCTCGACACGCTGTCGTGGGCGCGCCGCGGCGCGATCGTCACCGGCGTCGACTTCTCGGGCGAGGCGATCGCCGCCGCGCGGCGCCTGGCGGCCGACACCGGGCTCGAGGCCGAATTCGTGTGCAGCGATCTATACGCCTTGCCGGAGGTGTTCCAGGCGTTCGGGAGCTTCGACGTCGTCTACACCTCGTACGGCGTGCTCTGCTGGCTGCCGGACCTGGCGCCATGGGGCGCGCTCATCGCCCGTTATCTGACGCCGGGCGGCTTCTTTTACATCGTCGAAGCACACCCGACGGCACGTATGTTCCCGCTGGACGAGGATCTGCCGGCATCTGGTGGCTTCCGTCCCTGGCTCCCCTACTTCCACGATCGCGGCGGGACCGGCTGGCCCGCGGGCGCCGACTACGCCGATCCGAACGCCCTCCACACGCTGGGAACACGCCAGTGGCAACATTCGATGGGCGACATCGTCAACGCGCTGACCGGCGCCGGGTTGGTGATCGAATGGCTGCGCGAGTTTCCCTTTTGCGCCTGGAAGGTCGTGGCAGGCTGCGAGCTCTTGGACGACACCGACGTCGGCGCGCGCTACTACGGCCGGCCGGCGACCGAAGTGCAGTTGCCGCTCATGTTCTCGCTGCGCGCCCGGACCCGGTGACGGCCGTGCCCCGCGCTTTGCTCCGAGCGTGCTGATTCGGTCCGCGATACCGGAGGATGCGTTGGGGGTGGCGGTGGTGCACGTGCGGGCGTGGCAGGTCGGATATCGGGGGCTGATGCCGGACGCGTACCTCGACGGGCTGCGGCCCGAGGATCGCGCGGCGAAGTACGCCTTCGGCGACACGAGGCCGGAGCGCCCGGCGACGATCGTCGCGGTTGACAACGAAAAGATCTGCGGCTTCGCGGCCACCGGACCGGCGCGCGACGCCGACGCCGACGCCGCGGGCCAGCTGATGGCGCTCAACGTCGACCCGGACGTTTGGGGTCGGGGCGTCGGGCGGCTGCTGATCGCCGAGGCGCGCGATCGCCTCGCGGCGCGCGGCCACGCAGACGCGATCTTGTGGGTGATGGACGGGAACGATCGCGCGGAGCGGTTCTACGGGGCGGACGGTTGGACGCCCGACGGCACGCGCCGCGCCGAAGAGATCTGGGGCATTTCGGTGAACGAGCACCGCTTCAGGCGCGCGCTGCCGTGAAGAGCGGAGACTTGTGGCAGACGCCGCGCCCAACGCCGGGAGATCGGCGGACGGCGGCGGCGCTGGGCTCCGGCTCTACGTCGACTTCGTGTAGGTCGCGGTTTCCGTGTACGTGCAGGTCGTTCCGACGCCGGCGGTGCTGACTGTTTTGGTCCCGCTCGAGCTCTCGGTCGCGGACGTGCCGTTAGAACCGACGGTGAACGTGTACATCGAGATCGTGAGGTCGGTGCCCATCTTGCCGCAGGTCTGGTTGGGCGACGCCGTCGCGACCTTGCCCGACACGTTCGCCAGGAGGGCACACCCGCTGGCGGTCGAATCCGCGGGCTGCATCAGATCGGAGGTGGTGCCCGTCTGCCACACGACGTTCATCGTCACCTGTTGGGTCATGACCACCCCGGAACAGGTCAGCATCGTGGTACCGGAGACCAGCGTCCAGGTTCCGATGAAGGTCTGCAGATCCGTCCCGGCAACGTCCACCGCCCCGTCGGAATTCGCACTCGAGGTGACGCTCCCGCAGCCGGCGAGCACACCGCAGGCGGCCATCGCCACCAACGCCGCAAACCGGCTGCCCGTCGCCGAACGCCACCGTCCAAGCTTCGAATCGATCATCGGACCTCCCAGCGCAAGCTAGGTCCGCAGCCGGGATTGTCCATGGCCTCCCCGTCGAGGACACCGACCACCACCGACCTGCGCCATCCCGTGCCGCCTCAGGGGAGCTGATCAGGTCCGCGGCAAGAAGCCGCCGTTCAAGATTCGCCGTCCTGCCCGCCTTCGTCCACCGTCCGCGACTTTTCAACCCCCGGTCCTGCGCGGCGGAACCAGTTGGATCGGAGGCGATTTGAGCCGCGCCGACCTTTACAGTGACCATGGACGGTAGGCCGGTTTTCGTCGACGCCAGTCATCAGCTCCGCGTCGCTCACCGAGGGTTCGCGTGAAACGTCATCGGTTTTTTGACCTCGAGTTCACGTGGGACGAGAGGAAGGCTCAGGGGAACATGCGCAAGCACGGCGTGCGCTTCGAGGAAGCGGTGACCGTCTTCGTGGATCCCCTCGCTCGGGCGTACGACGACCCGGACCACTCGGAGACCGAGGCACGTTTCCTTTTGGTCGGCCATTCATTCGCTGGCCGGATGCTTCTGGCGGTGCACGCTGAGAAAGGCGATACAATTCGAATCATCAGCGCTCGGCGGACAACCCCGAGCGAGCGCGAGGGGTATGAAGCCGATGCGTGAAGAGTATGACCTGAAGGCCGGTCGCCCGAACCCATATGCCCGTCGGTTCGGAACGAAGGGGGGCCGGGCTCTGTTGAAATGGTGGTCGAGAACGACCGCAAACGTGCGTGTGCTGTCCGACAGCCTGTCCCGCGAGTTTCCCGACGCGAAGTCGACGAACGATGCATTGCGACTCGTTGTGAAGCTCCGAGCGAGCAAGCCTAAGCAGGAGCCGCGCCGAACGCGTCGCGCCGCCTCCAGGTAGCTTACGATCGGCGTCACCTGGCCCTTCGGCGCCAGCCTTCGCGCGGACCGTTTGGTTAATATCCCCCCATGCCAACGCGCGTCTTCCGAATCATTCTCGAGGTCGGCGATCCCGATCGGGCCACCGAGTTCTATTCGCGCCTCCTCGGCACGGAGGGACGGAAGGTCGGTGGGGGGCGCGTCTATTTCGACTGCGGCCCGATGATCCTCGCGCTGCTCGAGCCGGAGGGGACGCCGGCGCCGATTCCCGAATACGTCTACTTCGCCGTCGACGAGATCGAGGCGCTCCACGCGCGCGCCAAGGCGCTCGACGCCCTCTCGAAGGAGAAGGTACACGGCGAGAGCGCCGCCGAGATCGTGGTGCGTCCCTGGGGCGAGCGTTCTTTCTACGCGTTCGATCCCTGGGGTAACGGTCTGTGCTTCGTCGACGACAAGACGCTCTTCACCGGCCGCCGGTAGGCGCCGGCCTCGGCGGCGGCATCCCCGACACGAGGACCATCACCCGCGGCGCACCCGACGGGAGCATTCCCCAGCCGCACACGGCCGGCGAACCCTTCATTCGAACGTAACCGCCAGCATCAGCGAGGGCCGGAACCGTCACCTGAGGATCGACGTACAGCCGGAAATGTTGGGATTCACCGATCAGGGGTGCCGGAGGGATGGAGCCCGCAGCCCATCGCCAGCAACGCCCCCGCCGCGACCAAGCCGCCAACCCGCGCTCGCATGCGCCGCGATCCTATCATTTCCGATCCTACTCCATCGTCACCGGCGTCGTCGATGTCGAGGCGTCCTTACCGTTCGCATCCTTGGTCGACGACTTTCCCTCCGTCCCCTGGGTCACGCTGAACGTGACCAGCAACGACGCCGCCGCCTTCTTGTTGAAAATGTCGCCGTCGAACAAACCTTGCGTCACCTCGACGGTGTTGGTCGCCATGTCGGCGGCTTGGTGGCGATAGAGGTCGTAGGCCGCGGCCAGGCCGAAGCTGAACTTGTTGAAGGCGACCAGGTCGAGGCCGGCGCCCATCCCCAGGTGAAACAGCCCGCCGGGATCGAGGCCCTCGGAATACCCGAAGCCTTCGAACCCAAAGGTCCAGTCGCGGTGACAGACCAGCGACTTGTAGTAACCGCCGCCGAGCCCCGCGGCGATCGGGCCCTTGATGACGTGCGCGGTGTCGTACCGGATGCTGAAGACGCCGACCGTGAGGCCCCAGCCGCTGCAATCCGGCGACTGGACCACCTGTTTGTCGAACACCTTCTCGGCGATGATGAACGATACGGTGCGCCCACCCTCGGTTTTCGTCAGGACCGGCTTGCCGGCGGCGTCCTTGCCGACCACCATCGCCTCGACGGCGGAGCAGACCGCCTTGTCGTCCTCGGTGGCTTTGAATTTCGGCAGCAGCGTATGCGCCTTGCACCAGTTCTTGATGACGATGACGTCCGAGGGATCCTTGGCGGCGAGATCCTCCAGCGTCCCGCATTGCCAACCTCCGCAGGCCCCTTGGTCCAGCGTCGGCTCGGGCGTGGCGGGCTGCGGAATTCCCCCGATCATTTTCGGCGTGAAGGTCGGCGCGGGTGGTGGGGGCGTTACGGCCTTGTCCGTTCCACCGGTGCCTGGTCCGCCTGCCTCCACCGTTGAAGTCGCCTGCGCGCGCGCAATCGCGGGCAGGCAACCCAACAAAGCCACGGCAACGACAAATCGTCTCAATCGTGTCATTGAGTCTCCTGCACAGCGAGCGGTTGCGCCGAGGCCCCCTTCGGCGTGAGCGGAACGTAGCTCAGCCGTAAAACAGACCGCAAGAATTTTGTCGCCGCTTGCTCGGGGTCGCGCCGCCAGGGCGATCTCGTTGCGGTCTATCGCCTCTCACCGCCGCGACACCGCCAGCCCCGCGAACGCCTGCCCCACCGGCATCAGCTCGATCGCATTGACGTTGACCCGCGCCGGCAACGTCGCGAGCCAGTACACCGTCTCGGCGATGTCTTCGGGCAGCAGCGGGTCCGTCCCCTGGTAGACCTGCGCCGCGCGCGCGTCGTCGCCGTGAAAGCGGACGTTCGAGAACTCGGTGCCGCCGACCATCCCCGGGTCGACGACCGTCACGCGCACCTTCGTCCCCAACAGATCCGCCCGCAGGTTGAGCGAGAACTGATGCACGAACGCCTTCGTCGCGCCGTAGACGTTCGCGCCCGGATAGGGCCAGTTTGCCGCCGTCGATCCCAGGTTGACGACGTGCCCGCGATCGCGCGCCACCATCCCGGGCAGGACCGCCCAGGTCATCGCCATCAGCCCCTTGACGTTGGTGTCGACCATCTCGTCCCAGTCGTCGAGGGACGCGCGCTGCGCCGGTTCCAGCCCGCGCGCGAGACCCGCGCTGTTGACCAGCAGATCGATCGCCGCCAGCTCCGGCGGCAACCCGGCGATCGCGCGCTCGACCGCGGCGCGGTCCCGCACGTCGAGCGGCAACGTCAGCGCGACCGCGTCGCCGAGCTCGCCGGCGAGGGCGGCCAGCCGCTCGGTGCGGCGGCCGGTGGCGATGATGCGGTGGCCTTCGCGGGCAAAGCGCCGGGCAGTCGAGGCGCCGAACCCGGAGGTGGCGCCGGTCACGAGGACGATCATGGTCTACATCCTGGAGGCGACCGGCCAAATCGGCAAACCCCGTGTCGAACGGGAAGGCATCCCGCTTGTCGAATAAGGCGATCGCGAAGGTGCTGGCCGGCAAGGCTTCCAGCAACGCGAACGCCGCGCCCGGTCTGGCGCGCATCGCTCGCAATCATGTCGCGCTACTTTCCGCCGTTTCGTCCCCCGGGCCGGGATCCCGCCTCCACGTCGACGCCGCCGTCGCGTAAGCCCTTGCCGGTGACGATCTGGGCGGCCAGCAACGTTTGCACCACCCGCAGCACGTCGTTCGATCCGGTGGTCACGGCGCCGTGGTCGCCGTCGCCGCTGCCGAAGTTAACGAACTGGCTGCTGGCGAGCGCGCTGGCCACCTGCGCCGTCAGCTCGGGTGCCATCTCGAGGCGCCGCAGATCTAGATACGCCCCGCCCGCCTCCATCAACGCCTGCGCCTTGATGCGGATCGCCTCGGCGTCCGCCTGGGCCACCGCGCGGATGCGCGCGGCCTGCGCGCGGCCCTCCGCTTCTTGATTGATGACGTTCTGTTCGGCGTCGGCGCGGGCCTGGGTGATCTGGCTGGCGTTCAGCTCCGCCTCGCGCTGCTGCCGCACGGCCGACTGCTTCTCGGCCTCGGCCTTGGCGATCGAGGCGCCGTTGGAGGCGATCTGCATGTTCAGGGCGCGCTCCTGATCGTTGATCTTCTGCGCGGCCTCGAGCTGCGCGATCCGCGCGCGCTGCTCCTCCTGGGCCTGCACGACGTCGGCGTCGGCCTTGGCGCGCGCGCCCGACTCGCGGCGGCGCGCCTCGGCGACCTCGCTGAGCACCGCCTTGATGTTGAGGCTGTTGAAGGAAAGGCCGATGTCCATCAGCTCGCGCGAGCAGGCGTCCTTGATGATCACCGCCAGCTCGTCGTCCTCGCCGCGTTGCGCGAGCGCCAGCGCGTTGGGCGCGGCGGGAACCAGCGCCGCCGTACCGGGCGCCGCGCCCATGAGGGGCGCAACTGTCCGGACGCTGAACAGCTGATCGTGCTTGAGCAGGTTGATGGCGCGGCGACCAGCCGACGAGAGGACGTCGGTCAACGTCGAGAGCTGCTCGGCGACCGATTTGGAGAAGAATTTATTGGCGGCGGTGTTCACCATCGCCTCGTCCTCGCCGACGCTGACGATCGCCGAGGCGCGGACCGTGACCTTCACCGGCGCCGAGCGGCCGTTGTTGTCGACGTCGGCCGTCTGGTCGGTGATCTCGATGTCGACGTTGATCGCCTGCGCCGGGATCACGCGGGTCTGCGTGATGATCGGGACGATGAGCGCCTTGCAGGGGCCGCGGTAGATCTGCAGATTTCGGCCGCGGCTGGCGAGCAAGATCTCGCCCGCGTCGACGCTGCGCAAGAACGTGGTGATGATGATCGAGGTGAGGGCGATCACGCCTGCCACGACGCCGCCGACGAGAATCAATGACGGTTCCACGATGAGCTCTCCTTCTTACATTGGTTGCGTTGGCTAGGTTGGGGTGTCGGTTGTCTTATCGTTCGACGATACGGAAACGGTGACACACTCGCGGCGCGCGTCGACGTCTTCGATGCGCAGCGGCTGGCCCACGGCGACCGGCGCGGCGGCGTGCGCGTCGGAGAGGCGGGCGCTGAGCTGAACGCGGCGGCCGTCGCGCACCGTCGTGATGACGCCGCGCCCGTTGCGAAACGGGACCACCGCGTGCGCCTCGCCGAGGATGAGCTGCTCGAGCGGCGTGCTCGCCTCGCCCTGGAATCGGAACAGCAGATTCCAGATCGGTCGAATCAGGAACCACTCCGTGACAAACGCCGGCACGATCGCGATCAACGCCGCGGCGGTGCGCGGCAGATGCGCGGCGTGCACCAGCGCATTTCCGAAGGCGCCGTAGAGCGCGAAGACGCTGAACACGGCGCGGGGGGACGGGATGAACCGCAGGCCCGTGCCAATCATCGAGCCGCCCCGCGCGAGCTCGTGCGTCTGCGCGCCTTGGTTCCCGACGCCCGCGGCGTGGTGCGCGACGCCCGCGTGACCCACGCCCGCGCCGTGGCCATGCGTGGGGATCGGCGGCAGGTGACGGTGTCCGCCCAGGGCAGGCACTGCCATCATGACGAGGCCGACCAGGCCGATGACCATCAAGGTCAGGAACACGCTCCCACGCTCCTCTCCCCAGCGCCGTTCGGGCGGCGACTACAGACCGCTACTATGTCCCGCGCCCGACAATTGTCGAGGGGTTCAGGTTCGGTCCGCAGCTGGTCCCGTTCCGACCCGCGCTGGCCTGCTGGACGTAGATGTCCTCAGTCGAGCGTCTTGGCCGGGGTCGCCGCGAGCCCGCCCGCGCCGCCGAGGTAAACGTATCCGAACTGGCGATCGCCAAAAACCGTGGTGACGAAGTCGGCGTATCCGTCGCCGTTGACGTCCCCCGCGCCGACCATGTTCACAAAGGGCGCGGTGACGCCTGTCGAATCCGGATTGGCGAGCGTGACGGCCGGCGTGGCGGGCGCGGTCGACCCCCCGAGGAACAGGAGCGCCGGGGCAACCATCGGCTGCGGGGCCGGTGTGATACCCGAATCGCCGATCACGAAATCGGCGTAGCCGTCGCCGTTGACGTCCCCCACGCCCGTCGACGAAAAGCCGAAGAGGCCGTCGGGACCGGAATACGTCAGCGAGGGGACGGCCGACGGGCCGGTCGGGCTCCCCAGGTACAGGAACGCGCCCCCCGCCTGCCCGTTCGGTATTCCGACCAGGAGATCGGCATAGCCGTCGCCGTTGACGTCGCCGGCACCGGCCACGCTGACAAATTGGAGGCTCGCGCCGGGCAGGGTGAGCGCGACCAGCGGCATGGTCGAGGGTCCAGTCGCGCCTCCCGGGTAAACATAGGCGACGCCAGTAGACGGCGGGGAAGGGCCCCCTTCTACGAAACCGCCGATCAGGATGTCCCCGTAGCCGTCGCCGTTGACGTCTCCCGCGCCGGTCACGGAATAGGCGAGCTCGCCGCCGGGAATGGTCAGTGTGAGGTCCGGGGCGGCCGAGGGTCCCGCGGCGCTCCCCAGATAGACCAATGCGGCGCCGCTCCCGAGCCCGCGGTCCCCGAGGACGATATCGGCATACCCGTCGCCGTTCAGGTCGCCAACGCCGGCGACCGAATTGAACCCGTCGGGGGAAGAGATCTCACTGAGGACGAACCCGGGGTGTGGCGAAAGACCCGAGGCGCTCCCCAGGTAAACGTACGCGGCGAAACTGTCGTTTGTAAAATCCAGGTTGGGATCCGCGGCCACCAGATCGCCGTAGCCATCGCCATTCACGTCCCCGGCAGCGGCCGCCGGACTTTGAAAAGCCAGCGTCGCGCCGGCGGGCGTAAGGAGCGTCGTCGACGGCAGGGTGGTCGGTCCGTCGGGGCCGCCCAGGTGGAGGTAGGCGCCGACGAGCACGTCGGCATATCCGTCGCCGTTGACGTCCAGCGTGGCGCCCCAGGAGGTGTCGACCGGGGCGCTGCGGGCGCCGACGGTGAATTGCCAGGTCGGTGTCGGCGTCGACGTCGGCGCCGCCGTACCCGTGTCGCCGCCGCGCGGGGTGGCGCGCCAGAAGGCGACGCCCACCGGGAGATCGTCCGCGGGCGCGCCGCTGGTCCCGCTGGCGTCGAACGAGGTCACCTCGACGGAGCAGGCGCGATCTCGACAGATCTGGACATGCGCGCCGTCGTCGCCGGCGCCGAGCGCCCAGTGGAGCGTCGGCCGCCGAGACGTGACCGTGGCGGTCGACAGCGGCGCGATCAGGCGGAAGGAAACCACGACGCCGCCGTCGCCGGCGTCGCCGCCGCCGTCCCGGGAAACGGCCGCGTTCGAGCCACAAGCGGCGACCGCCATGACCACCGAAAGAACCGCGAGGAGAGCCCTGGAATTCATGCGCCCACCACACCCGGCGGCTACGGCGCCACGATCACCGATCCCTTGTGCTGGTCGGCGAGTAGCTTTTCGAGCGCGGCGATCTTCTGCTCGACAGCTTCCCGGTTCTTCGCCCCCGGCGATCGCTGCAGGTAGCGGCGATAAAACTGGATCGCCTTGTCCGACTCCCCGTCGAGCCGATAGGCCTGCGCGAGGTTGTAGAGCATCACCACATCGCCGTCGATCTCGTAGATGACCTGGTACTCGTCGATCGCCTCCAGGAATTTGCCGAGGTCGTAGTCCCGCGAGGCGCGCTGGTAGTGCGCCCGGATCTCCTGCTTCTGCGCCGCGGTGAGCGCGCCCGAGCCGTCGGGCTTGGGGCAGAGGTCGACCTTGAGCGTCTTGGTCTGGCCGGGGCCCACCTCGATGTTTTCCCAATGCAGGATCCGTCCGGGCGCGCTGGCCTTGACCGCGATGGAGCCCGGCGTGACCACGTGCGGAACCCCCAGCGACACCTTGCCGGTGGTCTGCCCCGCCACCTGGATGTCGACCCCCTCCGGCCTCCCCGTCACCTCGACCACCAGGTACCCGATCCGGGGGACCAGCCGCAGCTCCAGATCCTGGCAGTCCCGCAGGATGCGGTCGCGATCGGCGAGGTGGCGATCGGCGGTGACGTCGCGCGCGCACTGCTGGGCGTTGAGGTAGCTGTCGGCGAAAGCGCCGGCCTCCTCCTGCTCCAGCGCCAGGGCCCACTCGAGCGACGGCGTCATCCCCAGGTCGGCCGCGCGTCTGAACAGACCCGCCGCCTTGAGGTGCTCGCCGGCCTTGTGGGCGGCGCGCGCCTCGTCGATGAGCTGCGGTCGGGTGGCGGAACCTCCCGACGACGACACGACCGCGCTGGCCGCCACGGCGCGGAGCCCGAGCATGCCAAGGGCCAACAGAAGTGCGAGCTGGCGGAAGCGGGTCACCGAAATCGGACGCAGTCTGCTCTATCCGAGTGCCATGCGGCAACTCCACTTTCTCATTTGGTTCCCTTCCGCCCCCTCCCATGGTCCCGTCCGCCCCCTCCCATGGTCCCGTCCGCCCT
>Ga0209863_10001074_pt1 | contig 11190 bp, 6 predicted proteins | sample OrgsoiDNA2013046_FD_185796 | JGI IMG/M metagenome (GOLD analysis project Ga0209863, IMG submission 185796) | Permafrost soil microbial communities from the Arctic, to analyse light accelerated degradation of dissolved organic matter (DOM) -... | ecosystem: Environmental > Terrestrial > Soil >...
GTATCGCCTTGTGGACCTTGCGCGCCGGGGATTCCCTGTGGGCCTTGGATTCCCTGCAATCCCATCGTTCCTTGGGCTCCCGCGGCGCCTTGGGGGCCGGAGGATCCCTGAGATCCGGTGGTGCCTTGCGGGCCAGTTGGGCCAGCAGCGCCCTGCGGTCCAGTTGGGCCAACTGGACCGTCGAGCACGATTTCGAGTTCGGGACCGTTGCCGGTCAGCAGGCTCTCTTTGGAGTCGAAGGAAAAGATGCCTTTGCCGTCACCGGCGACGGACAGGGCGACGCCGTTATTGGTGACGCCGCCTCCAACCCAGCCCTGTACGGTGGACGTGATGTCGATCAGGAGGAACTGGTTCATCGTCGCCGATGTGACCGAGACCGGATTCCCACCAGTCGCGGATGTGCCCAGCGCCGGCGGAGGAGTGTTATAGGTCAACGTGTTCTCGTTCCAGGGAGAATTGAGCTGATACACGTCGAAGCTGCCGGGTCTCAGCACGCCGTCAACGAAGAGGCGCAGCGTAGCTTTGCTGACGTGGGCGCCGACGGGCAGCGCGGAAAGATTGAATTGCAGGTACGAGTTTGCCCCCTGCTGCACGACGAGGATGATGCTAGGGCCATAGTTGGCTCTGGGCGTCAGGCTGCTGACGAACGTATCGGCGCTGGGCGGAGTGGCCTGGCCTAAAAGGCTGGCCGAAATCAGCACAAGAAAGCTGGCGAGGCAGGCGAACGGACGCATGGGTCGAAGCGGCATGCGGATCATGATGGTCTCCTGGGCGAGAAATGGATTCCGGGGGTGAGGGGGATTCACGCCCTAATAAGTCTTGTGTAAGAAAGGGGTGAATTGGCTCACCGGAGGGCAGTTTTTTTGGAGTCCGGCGGCTCTGTCGAGAATTACTTGGACAAGACTTCGACATCCTCCGCTGGCATCACGGAGCGGCTGCCGGGGCCGCCTACTTCAATCTTGCGCCCGTGACCTAAGTACGCGGAAATCACGTCGGGCTTCGACCAATCCAGATCCCAACCGTTTTCGATTGCTAATAGCGTGTAGGAGCCCGGGACGATATTGCGCAGGGTGAAAGAGCCGTCGAGGTCGGTCTGGTCACGGCGGAAGTCACGATCGGTCTCGATATTTTTCGGCACCAGGAACACCATCGCTCCCGGGACCGGCTTCCCCGCACGCTTCGCGGTGCCATCAATCTCGTAGCTGCCTCCGACTAGGGTGAGTGAAAGAGAGGGAGACGAGCCAGCGGTCACGGTCAGAGTGTGCCCCGAAACCGCGGCCCCTTCGGCGGACATGTGCGTGATGGTATAGGGCTTGGGGGGTCCCCAGACAAGAACTTCATACTTTCCGGGCGGGATACGGTCGATTTGCGCCTCTCCTTTGTCGTCGAGGTTTTTCCAGTTGGCCAGCATCCGGTGTCCGGAGCGCAGACCGACGGCGAGGTGAGCGGGAATCGTCGCCTCGGCCGGAACCTGCGCGGAAACTTTGACGGTGCTCATGGCCTCGCTGCCGGAGCTTTCGATCACTTCTCCGTCCCGGTTGAAATCGACTCCGTTCATCTCCGTTGGCGCACCGGCGCCGTTGAAGATCAGGTTGTACCTGCCGGCGGGAATGCCTGAAACCTCCATGACGCCGGGAGAAATCAGACGCGTGGTGACTGCCTGGATCGGTGTGTCGCCATCGAACGCGGGCTGCTGAATCTGGGGGAACGTATATCCGTTGGTGTCATTGGCCGGAACCCGGAAAATCAGGCGCAGTGCGGGAACTGGATTCAGATGAATGTCTACATCAATCCGCTCGCCGCCGCGGATTGGAATGGGGGTGGCGCTGTCGGCGTCGGTGACGTCGGGATAGTAAGACGTGGGATAGGCTACATCAAGGGATCGATCCGCCGTTGGTTGGGTCGAGGTTGACGTTTCCGGCTTCGCGACGCCGGGGTCGCCCTCGCTCTCCGAATTGGGATGCACTGCATACCAGGGCTGGGCGCTTGCCGACAGGAAATAAGTACCGGGCATGAGCGGGGTAATCTCATAAGTGCCTTGATCGTCAGTTTGCGTCATGCGAGAAGGGTGAATCTGATCTATGCCCGTACTGTGATCGTCGATATAAACCGACACCATGGCGCGGCGAATTGGATCGCCGGCCTCGTCGAGGACCTTTCCGGTAATCACTGCTACAGGCGCAAGGCGGAGGACAAGAGATTCCGTTTCTAGGGCAGCGCCCGTCACAATCGCCGTCGAAAAGAAGTCGTGCTGATCGTAGGCGGCGGGAATGAATCCGCGCTTCGCGCCATTCAGAGAATACTTTGCAGCGGGAAGGCCGGTGAACCTGAACTTGCCGTCGTCCGCGGTCACCAGAGATTGAACTTTCTTCGGATCCTTGACGTCTCTGACGGTTACGCGGGCCTGAGCAAGGGGATGCCCGTCCGTTTTGCTCACGATTGTGCCCGCGATTGTGTATCCGCTGGGAGTCGCTTGCGTCTGCGCGCCGACTAGCGCAACGAGTGGAAATAGAAATGGCGCCAGGCAAACTAAGAGCGGCATTCGCGACGTGAACATAAAGATTACTCGCTATCGGGAATAATCTGTAACTGTACCCTGGCCTTCTCCCCGGATGAGAGATGCACAACTTGCCCCTTGGAATCGTAAGCCTTCATGGCCTCAGGGTCGCGAAAAGGAAGATTCGGTTGCCTGCTCTTGAAAGCCAGCACGCGATAGGTGCCGGGGGCCATCATCTGATACTCGAATTTGCCGTCGGTGGGCGAGGCCCACAATTGCTGATATTGCCCCGGGCTGTCCGGTAACGGAATGCAATAGATGGGGATCACGGGGATTCCATGGCCGCGTTGGGAGGCGGTTCCTTCGGCCGCCGTTAGTTCGTCTGACATGCCCGCGATTGTGCCCTCAATTTCGGCTGTATCGTCGCGCATTTTGATTTCGATCGGAGTATTTGATCCCGCTGAGACAATCAGCGGCTCATGCAGCACGTCAACACCTCCCATCGTCGCGGCGGCCACATAGCCGCGGGATGAAGTCAGGCGCAGCCAGTACCGGCCGGACGCAACATTTTCAAAGACCAGCGAATCATCGTTGGGCCCGGTCGGCGGACGCAGCGACGCTGCCCTCTGCCGATCGAGATCCTCTTCAGTTTGAATCGTCGCTTGAAGATAAAGCCGCGGACCATGAACGTTGAATGTGCGCCCGTTAATGTTCCAAGTACTGGTTCCATTCGACTCGGTTCCGGTGAATTCTTCGGTGACGTGCAGGCTAACGGAACTGCTTGACGTGAGCACTAAGTCCGGCCCTTCGGCTGCGGCGCCGGCTACAGCAAGGTTTACCGCACCCGCGGCCGGATGCAGTCCGTACGTCGACGCCTCCACCAAATAGTGTCCATTCGGCAGCAGACCCTCGATCTTCTGCGTCTGTGCGTTGTAGCCGAGCGAATAACCGGGTCCGCGGTGCCCCGCCAGCGACACGGTGACGTTCAGTCCGGAATTCGCCTCCGCATTCGGCACAGAAATCTCGACAGGGTAGTAGGGCCGGCGGGCGAGCGTGAGATCCGCTTGGACCGTTTGCCCAACGCCAACTTGAATTGAGCCGGCTGTGGCAAAGTCCGGCGCTCCCGGAAAGTACACCGGAGGAAACCCATATTGCTGGCCGCCGGGAACGGTGACCGCAGGGTCGTTGTCCGGCAACTCGCGAGTGCCCAATTTATACGTCCCGGCCCGCAGTTCGGCGAAGCGGAACTCGCCGTTGGAGTTCGCTCGCGCCGAACCTTTCCGTATCCAGCGCGGCATGCCGTCCTGTACCTCTCGGGTGAAGAGGTCCACATCGACCCCGAGAGCCCCGTCGCTTGTGGAAAGAATGACGCGTCCTGTGATCAGCGCTTCGGGGACAAGAGTGAGTATAAGGTCAGCGCCGGGAGTTACCCGTGTAGGACGCATTTCGTTTTGATCGAGCAGAAAGCCCGGCTTACGAGCCATCAGCCAAAGATTTTCAGCGAGATTGCTGGGCTCTCCCTGATACGGTCGCGCGACACCCGAATTGCTGCCACCGTCAGAATTAGCTTTAGGCAGGGCGAATTCGAAATGGCCCTCGCCGTCGGTGAGGGTCGCGAAGCGGTTATCGGCGGATGAGACCAGTGCGCGGCCAATGGGAGCTTTGGTCGCGGCGTTCACCACCGTTCCGTGAATCGTGCGCGATTGCTCGTCAGATTGCAAAGCCTGCGCGGATGCTCGACCTGGCATAGACGCGGTTGCCACCAGAATGGCGAGCGGAAGGAATCGCATCGATGCGCGAGTGTGGGGCCAACTAGAACTCCGCGCCGTTGTTCTGACTGCAATTCTCAAGAGAGTTACTCCAACCGCCTTCTAGGTCTACGATGCCTGAAACTACAGCCCGGGTTTCACGATCGGGTTAGTGAACTGTTCAAATCGCTGCACGAGCGGACGGAAGGAAACGAAGGCCTATCGTTCCAGAATTTCTTTGTAAGCATTAAGCGCCACTTTTTTCGGTTGGCTCGGTAGGATCACATCTACGTTGCGGGTCGAGTTGCCGCCGATTCCAACCTGACCGATCGGAATCATGCCGTTGCCGTTGCCGAAGTCGGCGAAAACAGGGACGAGCATGGCGAAGTGGTCGTCGACCTCGCTCTGGGTGATCGTCATGTGGACCTTCACCTTGCCCCCCTCGGCGGGAGAAGTCTGGTATTCGAACTGATACTTCGGCACCTGCGTACCATAGACCCACTCGCTGAAGAACCAGTCCAGGCGGCCGTTCTTGCCCAGGTCCATCAGCTTGGTCATGTGCTTGTCGGCGATGGCCTTGAACGACTCTGTAGTAGCGGCCTTGTCGCGGTGAGTCTCCACGAAGTCGTGCATCATCGCGATGAAGGCCGCGTCGCCATCTTTTACTCCCGGGTCATACATCATTGAACGCAGCATCGCCAAAACGTACGCTCCCTTGGGATAGGTCACGTTCTGGTAGGCATTACTGGTGCGCGGAGAAACCAGGCGCAATCCCATCCACAGGGGTCCGGCGTCGTTGGGGGCAACGCCCCAGTTATTTTTTTCCAGGATGCGCTTGCGCAGGCGCTCCCAGAATTCGATGTAATCCTTTTGCCAACCTTTGCCCATCGCCTGCTGCATGAACAAGCCGGCGGAAAATTCGGCGAAGCCTTCGGATAGCCACTGATCGTGGTAGGAAGCCCAGCTGACCGCGTGTCCCCACCACTGGTGGGCGACTTCGTGCGGCGTGACTTCTTGTACAAAGCCGGTGAATTGGCTGTCGATATGCCCGAACAGCATCCAGCGCTGCGTGGAATCCATATATGCGGAAATCGGAAGATAGACGAGAGTCGGCCAGGATTGTCCGAAGGCAAAGTCGGGCTGTTCGGTGATGTCGATGTTCGGATAAGGGCTCTTGCCGAAGTAAAAAGTGCAAAGTTGCAACTGCGCCCGGGTTTGCTCGAGCGCGTACTTCGTCATGGCATGGGGCGCCATGGCCTGCAGCGCAGGATTGCGGCGCAAGTTGTCCGGCAACTGGCTGATGAAGTAGCCCGAAATCTTGTAGCCCGTGATGTCATCCGGCACATCCATCTTCTGATAGTCGCCGTAGTTGAATCCCGCGACCGCGACCGGGATCGGCGTCACCCAGCGGCTGACGGCTTCATCGCCTTCGATTGATTCGGATTTTAGATCGCCAACGCTGATGACCTTGTATCGCTTGGGAACTTTGAAGGTCAGGTCATAAAGCGCGCGCTCGCCGAATCCGTTCAGGTTTGGATACCACGAGGTCCGGGCAGCTACGTAGTAACTGCCCTCGCCTGCCTGCTCCAGAACTTTGTCGCCGGCATACTCGACCGTGATCGACTGCTCCTTGCCCAGCGGCGGCGCCTGCGGCAGGATGGCATAGAACGAACCATCCTCTTTGCGACTTTCCTGAATGAAATAGAGGTCCTGCCCCTGGTCGCCGCTCACGCGAGTGACGCGAAGGTTCGGCAGCAATCCGAACTTGAGCACGCGCTCGCCTGCGACCAGCGACTCGAACGTGATTTTCGCGGTGCTGAATAAATGAGCGTTCTTCGCGATCACGGTTTCGATTTTGTAGCCATGCGTGGCGAACAGGCGGCGATCCTGGCGGGAGTTGGCGGTGTGATTCTCGAACTCCGATTTCAGGTGCGAGAGGTACCAGACCCCGTCGTCCATGCCCTCGGGATCGTAATTGATGAGACCAACTTCCTCCGGGGAGTCGAGTTGAGGGATTGCTCCCACGCGATCGCGCACGAAGAAGCGCAGGTCTTTGTGCTTCTTCCCCTGGATGTAGGCGTTGAAAAATTCCGGGTGCGCCGGATTGTAGGAAGCTGCCAGGATGTCAGCGTCAACGTTGTCCATGGTCTCGCCCTGCAGCACAAACTGGGTGAAGCCGACCGGAACTTCGCGGCGCTGGCGCATTCTTTCTTTCCAGCGGTTGAAGGCGGAGGCAGCTTCGGGCGGATTCGGAACTCCCTCCCTCACTCCCGCGCCGAGCTTCGGCCAGGCATCTCTGGTGAAGCGGAAAACTACTTCACTGAAGTCTTCGTTGAGTTCGTCGGCGCCGGTGCGGCGGTTGAGTTCGCGTGCGTCGGGCGGGAGCACCGGCTTGAGGTTGAAGTGTCCCTCACCGATGAAGATCGCGCCTGAGATGATGCCATCGATCGGCGCCAATACTGTCAGGATTCCCTTCTCGAAGCGAAAAGTTCCAGCGTCCCAGGTCAGGGTGAAATTGTCGAGGCGGAAAGTTTCGCCGAGTCCCACATCGCGCAGTTGTTTGTAAAGCTTGTCCGAGTTGGCAAAGGCCATGCTCTTGCCCGTGACGGAAATGTTCTCTTGCTTGGCTGCGATGGCGAGCGTGAGTTGTAATTCGACGGCAGCGCGGACGTCAACCGCCTTGACAAGAGGCTCGAAACCGTCGCGAACAACGCGTACGGAATAACTTCCAGGCTTGAGCTCAGGCGATGCGAATTTGCCCTGTCCGTCGGACGATAGAACGATCGGTTGCGTCAGATCTCCGCCGGTGATCTCGATGCGCGCTCCCGCAACCACGGCGCCAGAGGGATCCTGAACCGTACCCGAGATGATTTGTGCGTGGAGGATCGCTGGCGTAACGAAAAGCAGAAGGAAGAGCGCCAGTCGAGTGGCGAAGTTCGACGACGCCAGAAGGGGCCCATGAAGCACGTCCAATGGGCTTCGCATGGTGCCGTCACTATATCAAGACTTTTGACGGCGTGCCGATGTGGCTAATTCATATCGCCGAGCGAGCAGGCGCCGGGCCCGCGGGGGTCACCGCAGGATCCGCAGGCACTCCGCGCCGGGGATGCCGCCGAGCTTTTGGTTGATCCCGCCGACACCGCGAAGACCGAGAGCTGCGGCGCCAGCTTCGTGGCATGGCATTTGGGGCACTCGGCTTTTTCCTTGCCGTAGAGTAGCGCTTCGAACTGGTGATTACATTTCTGGCAGATGTACTCGTAGATGGGCATAAGCGACTCCGGTTCCGAATCCGCCTCTATTAGAATCAATTTGTGGACAGTTCGCAAATCTCGGGTACTGTTGGGGCTCCTGAGTCCGCAGCTTGGGCAGAGCGAACTCCGTTCCGCGCGCGTCGCTGGCTTCGCGGAGGACATGTCCAGACCATCGCCAGCTTCCTGCTGCCCCGCAAGGTTCAATTGCCTGCTGCCGAAGAGCGGCTGGTCGAGGTCGTGCCGGGCATTAAAGTTCGGTGCTGGTGTTACTGGCAGACTGATCGCGTTGCGGCTCTCACTGTGATCGTGGTGCACGGGCTGGAAGGTTCCTCCGATTCGCAGTACATGCAGGGGATCGCACGCAACGGACTGGCGGCCGGGATGAACGTTGTGCTGATGAATCAGCGCAACTGCGGCCGCATGGACCACTTCGCTCCCACCCTCTACAACTCAAGTCTCTCGGGCGATGTAGCCGCAGTTGTGCGCAACGTGCTTGAAAACGACGGGATCAAGCGCTTCGCGCTGATCGGATTCTCCATGGGCGGCAACCTGGTGCTGAAGCTGGCGGGCGAGTGGGGCAGCGAAGGTCCGCCGGAATTTCGCGGCGTGGCGGCAGTGTGCCCTTCGATGGACTTGGCGGCTTCTGCCGACGCGCTACATGAGCCCGCGAATCGAATCTACGAATATTATTTCTTGATGCAGCTGTTCAAACGCCTGCGGCGCAAGGCGCGGCTATTTCCGGCTGACTTCGACGCATCGCGGCTGCGCGGGATTTCCACTCTCCGCATGTTCGACGACCGCATCACGGCACACTATTGCGGATTCGCCGGGGCAGACGACTACTATGCGCGCGCCGCGGCCTCGAATGTAATCAACCGCATCGCCGTGCCGACGCTGATTATCCATGCCGCGAACGATCCGTTCATCCGCATGCAGCCCGAGACGTTGCGGCGCGTGGCGGAGAATCCGAACATCACATACGTCGAGACGGATGACGGCGGCCATTGCGCGTTCCTGGGTGAGCGCAACGGAAATGCCGCCGACGACGGGCGTTGGGCCGAGCGCGAAGTGGTCGAGTTCGTGCGCCAGTTCGCGTGAGCAGTTTTGTCCCGTAGGGACATCCGACAATAGCCCGGCGTTTCAACGCCGGGAAGCGAGGCGGACAGACGCCGCGCCCCGGTAGAGACCTGAAACCGCGCCACGATTTCAATCGTGCCTACGGCACGAGATCATCGACTACTCACGCCCCCCGCCAGTGAAACTGGCGGGCTACTGTCAGCGGTCCCTCCGGGACCAACCCTCTTCCTCCAACCCTTCGCGTGCGTTCGAATGTAAGCCAGCACCAGCATGGCCAACGTGATCACCAGCAGCCCGGCGGTAGCCCCGCCGATGCTCATCGCGTGCTTGGGCAGGATCGACACTCGCCCATACACGAATTCGATGTGCACCCAGTAAACCAGCAGCGATGCCTGCCCCAGCTGGATGACCGGGCTGAATCCCCACTGCGCTGCACGCATTTTTTCTACAACCCAGCGGCACCACACGTACACCCCGGTCATGATCACCAGCAGCATCCCCACACGAATCAGAAAAAATTGTGGGCTGGTGAGCCAGTAGTTGTAGACGGGATAAATCTGGCGCGGCTGCCTGTCCAGCCAGCGGGCGAGTTCGATCAGCACCGCTCCGGCCGCGCCCAGCGAAAAGAAGATACGGGCCTCGTGCGCACGCGCCCACTCGGTCTGCAGGATGAATCCGACGGCCAGTCCGGCGAAGGCGAATCCCGTCCAGGGAAATACCGGGAAAAGGCCCTGCACCGGGACTCCGAGGTTGTGCACGCCGTCGATGTAGGATTCAATCGGCCACGGCAGCCAGGTCGGGCGCCAGGTAGTGTAGAGAAGGGGGGTAAGTAGGGAGATCAGGAGCGCGGTGCCAGCGGCTGCCAGGATGAGGGGGATGTTGGGCTGTTCTTGCCTTGAATGTGGGGACAGCCGCCCCCGGATGTCCGCCGAGCGCAGCTCGGGGCTCTGAGACGATGCAGCAGAGGAAGACGCCGCTGCCGGCGTCCCCGTCTCCCATCCTTTCCGCAAAGAACGCGGAAAGGATGGGGCAGCCTCAGTTTTTCTGGTTCCTGGAAGCACTCCAGCTACCACCCAGCACATCACCCCCATCAGCATCAGCGACAACCCGATGGTGTTGAGAATATCCACGCGCAGCAGGTCCGACTTCGGCGCCCATCCAAAGGAGACGACATACTCCTGCAGCCGAAACAGCAGCCCGTAGCCGAAAATCTCCGTCCCGCGCCAGATGGTCGTGCGCGCAATCTGTCCGGCTGGCAGATCCTTCTGCCGCAGCTTCTGGGTGACCAGCGCGAACGAAATTCCCGCCAAAAACAGAAAAAGCGGCGCCGGGAAGGTACCGCCGAGCTGGGAGTACATGAAGAAGGTCGTCTGGCGGTTGGCCGGGGTCAACCACGAGTCATAACAATGCGTCTGAAACATCAGGACGCAGGCCAGCCCTCGCATCCAATCGATATAGGCAATGCGTTGGGCAGGGCGCGCTTTGGCTTCCGGCGGCATGGATTCGACAGGCACGGGCAGTATACAGAGGAGCCCCCGCAGCCGCAGCGGTTGTTAACTTTCTGTCTACCATACAACCTATTGATGAACTTGCCTGATCGAACAGGGGTCAGCCGTTGTAAGCTAGCTGAAAGACTGCAAGAACGCCGATCTGCCCGGAGTGTGTATGCGAATCGTGAAGTCCCTCGTCCCAGCTTTGTTGCTCGCCAGCTTGTTCTCCAGCCCCAGTTACGCGGTCTCACCGGACCGGATCGCCAGCACGATTGATCCCAAGAACAAGGTTGTGCTGAAGGGGCACGTATCCCCCATGGCGCGGCCGCAGTTTGACGAGGGGCCCGTTGAGTCGTCGCGGACCATGCGCGTGACCATGTTGTTTATGCCATCAGCCCAGCAGCAAGCGGCCTTGGACAAGCTGATCGCGCAACAACAGGACAGCGCATCTCCGAATTATCACCAGTGGATCACCGCCGAGCAGTTCGGCCAGCGCTTTGGGATGAGCCATTCCGACATTGATAAGGTCAGCGCGTGGTTGCTGGCGCAGGGATTCAAGATCACCTATGTGGCGCATGGCAAAGATTATCTTTCGTTCGAAGGCGACGCCGGACAGGTGGAACGAGCCTTCCAGACCGAACTCCACAATTTCAACGTGAACGGGAAGATGCACTTCGCGAACGTGAAGGCGCCGGCAATTCCCGCCGCTCTGAAGGGGGTTGTGGGAGGGTTCCGTGGCCTGCATGATTTCACGCCGCACCCGATGATGAAGCAGCATCCCGCGTTCTCCGTCACCGTCACAGGAGGGTTCTTTACGGTTCTGGCTCCGGGCGATCTGGCCACGATCTACAACATTAATCCGCTGTATCAAGCGGCAACTCCCATTGACGGTACGGGGCAGTCGGTCGTCATCGCAGGTCAGACAGATGTCTACCTCGCCGATCTCAATTTTTTCCGGAGCGCATTCGGGCTTTCGACGATCAGCGGCTGCACTCTGGACTCTACCCAGACCATCCTCCATGCGGGAGCCTGTAGTTCGGGAAACCTCCAAATAGTGTGGCCGGGAGGAGACCCTGGCGTGAGTTCCGGTGATTTGGGGGAATCCGATCTCGACATCGAGACGGTCA
>Ga0209863_10001075_pt1 | contig 11183 bp, 10 predicted proteins | sample OrgsoiDNA2013046_FD_185796 | JGI IMG/M metagenome (GOLD analysis project Ga0209863, IMG submission 185796) | Permafrost soil microbial communities from the Arctic, to analyse light accelerated degradation of dissolved organic matter (DOM) -... | ecosystem: Environmental > Terrestrial > Soil >...
TCCTTCGACCGTTGTCCTGGAGTGTATAGATTCCAGGCGCGACCGCCCATTCCGCATCAGCTTCTGAAATGTTTCGCTCCGCCATCCGCTGCCGGACGTGGCTCCGTCATCCGCATCGAAGTTCAAAAGCCACCACAACCTCCCCTTCTAATCTGAGCAAGGCTCTGAGTTTTGACAGTCACCATAGCTATAACAACGTGCTCATGAACCACAATCTTGGATGTCGAGTCCACTTTTGCTACACAGCCTGCTGCTCTCTTGGAGCCAGCACGATTAGGGCAATGCCAATGAGGATCAACACAGCGACGCCCACGAGTTCCCCGTGTCGCACGAAATTGCGGAATGCCTGAAATCCCATGAGAGCGGCGTGGACGAGACTCGACCACGCCGTAAAGGCAATGAGGCTGCGATTTGCCGATGGGTGGCGCGATGCCAGCAACAAGAAAATGCCGAGCGTGACGTAAAGGCTCAACATCATCGAGAGCGCGGGCACCTGCTGTACAAACAGGATCAGGGGATAGATGAGAGCGGGAAAGATCAAGCCCACTACGACTAATACAGCTTTCAGAACGCGTTCTCGCCGCATGTTGCCTCTTTCAGACTGCGGAACACTCTGGGCCGCAATTTTAGTCCATGGGTCAACAGGAAGAAACTCGGATGGATGAAAGCGGCGAAGAATCCCGTTCGCCCCTGATCCAATTTCCCCCGTTTTTTCGCATGTCTAAGTGGGTAGAAGACTGTTGCCCAGGGATCCCTGGGCAGGGGCGGAGGGGTGTATGCCAAGTCGCGATCGCAAACTCGTAGTGGGATGGTTGCAGCGAATCTTCTTCGGCCGGCGTTCAAGTCTGCCGGCGCGGTTGTGTATTCTCGCCGGATTGCTGGTTGCGGCGGGGCCCGCCTACGCTCAATTCTCTTGCCCCGATCCCTGGGGCAGCGCTCCCTTTGTCTATGGGACCGTGCTGGTCGATACCACGGGCCAGGGCACCAACGGACCCTACACGACCACCAACAACGAGTCGGCGACGGTGCAGGTTAAGATGGCTTCGCAGATTGCCTGCTCATGGGCGACCATCCAGCAACTCGGGACGGGAACCGGTTCCGATCAGATTCTGCTGCACGACCAGATCAAGGATACGACCTGCCCCGCAACACAAACTGATTCCTGGGACGGCACTGGTCCCGGAGTCAATCTGCAGGTTAATTTAGGCATCACTTCATTCGTCAATGCCTACAGTTTCGGAGCACTCGACGCGGTAAGTGGAACATTTTCGCAGAGCGGCTGCATCAGCGGATCGACGCCTCTGCAGATTGTCTGGGGTGACTCAGCCGGCGGTGTCCAGCAACAAATGATTCCGATGCCCGACACGGCGCAACTGAGCGGCGTCAAAATCTTTTCCGACCTGACCAATGACACCGAGCAGACTAATGTCCCCACGACCTGGAACCTGGCCTGGAGCTTCTCTCCGGATCCGGACGACATGTGCGAAGACTGCCTGAGAAAGCTGCTTCACTCGTTTGCGTCGGATCTGAGCATCGGCACGCAGAGCCTGGGCGAAGACAGGCCGATCGTCGGCACTTCGTTCTCTTTGCACTACGAGAGCTCCCGCGCACCCGGACGGTCGGGCGTGGATGCGGTTGCCATGATGGATGCGCATAGCCTGGGGGGCTGGACCCTTAGCGCTCATCATGTGCTCGAACCTCTTATCCAGGCTTTCTGCTTTGGCGGGTCCTGCACGCCTTATGCGGTCGTGCCCAAAGCGATATTTCTCGGCGACGGCCAGGTGCGGACCAGTGACACCATTCAGGCTCCCATCCCATTGAACGGAAATTTGGCTGTGGCGTCGGAAGACGGATCTGAGGTTTATATCTTCAACACTCACGGTCTCCACCTGCAGACTCTTCTTCCCTTCACCGGAGCCGTGATGTACACCTTCGGCTACGATTCGAAGAACAAGCTGGTCAAGATTACTGACAACGCCGGAAACGTCACGACGATCCAGCGCGATGCCAACGAGAATCCGACCGCGATCGTTGCACCCTTTGGCCAGAAAACTCTGCTGACGGTGGACGGCAGCGGCTTCCTCGCCCAGATCACCGACCCGGCCGGACTGGTCACGAAATTCACGAATAGCGTGTCGGGACTGCTCGCATCGGCAACGGATCCTTTGGGAAAGAGTTTCACCTTTCAATATGACGGCTTCGGGCGGCTGAGCAAGCACACCGATCCCGACGGTTCAGCCGTCACCCTGGCCCGCACCGAAAATACGGGGGGATACACCGTCACGGAAACGAGCGCCATGGGACGAACCACCTCGCATCAGGTCGGCTTCTCGTCCACCAGCACGCAGAACACCCGCGATTTCACCAACACCTGGGAGAACGGCCTGAAAGCGACCTCGTCGAAATCACTTCAGGCGGGACAAATCACTGACGCAAGTTCTTTGCCGGATGGCACGGCGTACAGTTCCACCCAGGGCCCAGATCCCCTGTGGGGAATGCAAGCGCCGGTGGAGACGAGCCACACCGTCACCAACGGAACTTTGACCTCGCATCTCACGCGCAGCCGTAGCGTCACTTTGAACACACCGGGAAATCCGTTCAGTGTGGCGACTGAGACGGATACCGAGGCGATCAACGGGCGTGCCTACACTTCGACATTTACAGGGTCGACTCGCACCTATGTACACAAGACTCCGGTCGGCAGAACGGTGACCGCCAAACTGGACACCCTGGAGCGAATCGCCAGCACCCAGCTCGGCGCATTGACTCCCCTTACTTATGCCTACGACACCCGGGGCCGCCTCATTTCCACAACCCAAGGCGCTCGCAAGACAATTTTCGCTTACAACACGAAAGGCTTTCTGGCCAGCATCACTGACCCGATGAAGCTCAAGACCAGCTTCGCTTACGATGCGGACGGACGACGGATCACGACTACACTTCCTGACGGCCGCGCGATTCCCTTTTCCTACGACGCCGACAGCAATCTCACGGCGGTGACGCCGCCGGGAGGGTCGCCGCATCAGTTCGCCTATGCTGCCCTGGACCTGCCTTCGACCTACACTCCGCCCACCGTTTCCGGCGCAGGGGCGACCGCCTATGCCTACGACCTGGACCACGCTCCCACGACCATCACGCGCCCCGATGCCTCGACGATCGGGTACGGCTACGATTCTTCCGGCCGAACCACTTCGATCAAGACTCCAACTGCAACCACAAGTTTTGTTTTCAACGCGACCACCGGCAATTTGTCCAGCTCCGTCCGAGCGACGGAACACATCGCCTACACCTACAACGGCGCGCTGCTGACCAAGTCAGCCTGGACCGGCCCTGTGGCTGGCAGCGTGAGCCGTCTATTCAACAATAATTTGTGGATGACTTCGCAGAACATCAATGGCACCAACACCCTCACTTTCACCTACGACAACGATGGCGTGCCGACGAAAGCGGGCGCCCTGGCCATCCGCCGCAGCGCTACCAACGGCTTGGTCACCGGCACCACTTTAGGCCTGACGACCGACAGCCGCACTTACAACAGCTTTGGAGAACTGACGGCCTACACCGCTTCCGTCAGCGGCGCGAAGGTCTATGGCGTGACCTTCACTCGCGACGCCGATGGCAGGATCGCCGCACGATCGGAAACCCTGGCAGGCGCGACGAATACCTACAGCTATTCCTACGACTTGGCTGGCCGTCTGACATCGGCGGCGCGCAACGCTGCAACCGATGATTACACCTATGACTCGAATTCGAATCGCGTGAGCGCAACTACACCGGCTGGGACTGCGACTGGCACCTATGACGGGCAGGACCGCCTTTTAACCTATGGCACCTCCTCTTTCAGTAATACAGCCAATGGAGATCGCGCCAAGCAGACTCTGGCCGGCAAAACGACTTCTTATACCTACGACGCCTTGGGAAATCTAACCGCGGCGACGCTGTCGAACGGCACCAAGATCGCCTATACCATCGACGCGGAAAATCATCGGGTGGGGAAATCTGTGAATGGCATTTTGCAGGCAGGATTTCTTTACGATGACTCCGACCAGCTTGTGGCTCGACTGAACGGCAGCAATCAACTGGTCGCGCAATTCGTGTACGGCACCGGCTCCGACGCGCCCGACTACATGATCGCCGGCGGCGTAAGCTACCGCTTGTTCTCAGATCACCTGGGAAGCCCCGTGCTGGTGATCAACTCCTCCACAGGAACGGTCGCTCAGCAGATCACTTATGACGAATTTGGAAACGTGCTCAGTGATACGAATCCCGGATTCCAGCCCTTCGGCTTTGCGGGAGGCCTCTACGACCAGGACACGCGGTTGGTGCAGTTCGGCGCACGCGACTACGATCCGGCAACCGGCCGCTGGATGGCCAAGGACCCAACCCTGTTCGCCGGAGGCGATACCAATCTGTACGGATACGTGGTTGCCGATCCTGTGAATTTGAGCGATGCGACTGGCCTTAGCAGTTGCGACAAGAAAAAGGTCAAGAAAGTCATCGACAAACTCGCGCACAAGATCACCGGCGACAGCGTGAAGATTGGCCCCGTCAACGTTTCTCTCGTGAAACCCGAAATGAGCGTCGGGACGAGCGTGGGGGTCAAGGTACAGGGAAAAACGGTAGTCGAAGTCACCGCAACAGCCACGGTGGGGGTCACTTCGACTCCGGCGCCGGCGCCAAGCGAACTGGGGTGGTCCCAGGATCCTGGACCGGTCATCTATACCGATGTTAATGTTCAGGGCAAAGTCAATATTTTCAAAAAGTTCAGCATGGAGCTCGCCAAATGGCACTCCGAACACTGGGACACGTCGAAGTGGGGCGTGGTCCCGGGCGTCCGTAATCGCTACGATGGATACGGAGAGCACTGCGATGGCGTTTGCCGCGATCGCTGATAATCAGCGCTGTCATCAGAGGCATCTGCCGGCTTGGTTCGCCGACGAACTGCCACATTGAGGAAAGCCAGGACCATGAAACCACTTCGGAGGATTTGCGCGCTGGCGCTTTTTATCTCTGGTTTAGGTGCGGCGGCAGCGAACCAGGCCAAGCCAGCAGCCAAACTCTCTCCTCTCGCCACTGAAGTCGACAGGGAAATCACCAGCCTCGAAAAACAATTCGTCGGCGTGGCGGAGGCGATGCCGGCTGACAAGTTTGCTGCAACGCCGGAAAGCCTGGGCATTCCCGGCACGGCATTCAAGGGGGTGCGAACATTCGCCCTTCAGGTGCGGCATGCCGCCGCCGATAACTTTGCGATTTGGGCGCCCCTGACCGGCGAGGCTGAGCCCGCTGGAATGAACGCGCCCAGCGGACCGGAGACAAGAAAGACCGGGAAGGGATCCTGAAGTTTCTCCGCGACTCATTCGCCTATAGTCATAAGGTGGTGGCTGGACTGACCGCTGAAAACGAATTGGAATTGGTGGAATTTCGCGGGCGCAAGGTCCTGCGGATTTCGCTGGTCATCTAGCCCTGAGCCCCGCCAACGACCACTACGGGCAAATGGTCGAGTACCTGCGCATGAACGGGATTATCCCGCCCGGAAGCGAGTAGACCGCCCCCAACCTAGGTGGGCTACTTCCCTTCCAGATTAATATCTCCCACGCCGACGTGGGCGCGCAGTTCGTATTTGCCTTCGCCGCGATACTTCAACGTTTTGCCCAGCCAGCCGCTGGTTTCGCCGTAACCGGCGCCGTTCACATCGCCGATGCCGGCGCTGGCGCGGATCAGGCGATAGCGCGCGTTTTCGCTGGATGGATGTTCGCTCGACACGCGGATGTCGCCGACGCCTAGTTCCAGATCCTTGTCGCCCTCGACATCCTCGACGGTTAGATCGCCGACTTTCTGGTGCAGGTCGAGGTTGGTACTGGCGGGAACTTCGAGTTCGACGTCAAACTGGGTGTTGCCGCCGGACGGGGCGTGAAACTCCAGCCTCGCGTCATTGCCGCGAACGTCGAGGTCGGCGCGTGCCTCTTTAATACTGCCTTCATGACGCGATTTCACGGTGTAGCGCAGGTGAATCTTGTTGTCCGCGCCGCGCCGGACGTGCACGTCGCCCACACTCATGTGCACGTGCAGCATTCCTCCGGCAACGAAGTCGCGCGCGTCGGTGCGGGTTTCCTCATAGCGCCAGTCGTGGGCTCGGCACAGCGGAGCCGCGAGGAAGGGAGCTAGAAAGAGACAAACGATCAGCGTTTTGTGGGACATCATCCGGGCAAGCGACCTTCGGGACATAAAGCACCTCTCGGTGGCACAAGAGCGCCTCCTCTTGATACGTGGGCGAGATAGCAACAGTTCCGGGAAAGTTGCCTCGACGTCGGCAGTCGCGGGCGTGGGCGCCCGCGCCACATTGGAGCCTAGTTGTGGAAGTCGGCGATGCCGTCCCAGACCAACTGCACGGCGATGGCTAGAATCAGGAAGCCGAAGATTTTGTTGATGGCGCCGACCGCGCTCGGGCCAAGGCGGCGGACCAGCGGTCCGCCCAACCAGAAAAACAGGAGCACCGATAGCGCCACGGCGGCAATGCCGATGACCATGCCGAGATAGGAAGCAGCGTTGTCCACGTGCGCGGCCAGAGCCATGACTACGCCGATCGCGCCTGGGCCGGACATCAAAGGCATGGCCAGCGGCGTGAGGGAAATGTCCTCTTTGTCCTCGGCTTCGTCGCTTTCGGCGGGTGAGATGCGTGCATGAGACGTCACCATGCCCCAGGCGGTGTTCGCAACGATGAGTCCGCCGGCGATTTTGAGCACCGGCAGCGAAATGCCGAAGAAGTACAGCACGAAGCGGCCGAAAAAAAGGAACGACACCAGGATAACGAACACCCAGATCCCGGTCTTGAAAGCCGTGCGGCGGCGATCCTGCGCGGTCCAGGTCGAGGTCATGGTGAAGAAGATGGGCACGCCCCCGAAGGGATCGACAATCGGGAACAGCGCGAGGAATGTTGCTGCCGCCGAGCGCGGCAGCGTGCGCAGAAAGTCTCCGAGGGCGTGAGCGGAAGTCATCGAGGTTGAGTCTTGAATGGGTTTACGATTCTTACGTCAAAGCGTCTGAAGTCTCCTTCGTCCCGCGTCGCCACTTCGAAGCCATGAACCCTGGCGGTGGCCGCAATCATTGCATCCTCACGCAAGGCATCGGACTTGCCCGCCATCATGCGGGCCCATTCCCGGAAGCATACCGAATCCATCGGTATGAAGGCGTATGTGGTTTCCACAAAAGTCAACCAGGACTCGATCTCGCGCGCCATGGCGGCGTCCTGCCGACGGGTCAATTCCACACCGGCCTGCAACTCTGCCATCGTCACCGCGGACAGAAAGATCTGCTCGACACGAAGGGTTTTCATCCACGCCACGACCGCCCCGTGCGGTTTGGATTTGCGCAATTCCGAAATCACGTTCGTGTCCAATAAATAGCGAATCACTTGAACTCCGGACCCGTGAAATCGATGGGCGGCCTCCCTTTCCATTTCCGGCGCTTAGGAATGACCAGATCAAAGCGGGGCCCGGGACCGAGCAGCAGCTCTTTAATATTGGGCCGCCTGCCTTGGAGACGGCGCCATTCCTCGATGGGCACGAGAACAGCCGTCTCGACGCCGCGGCGGGTTACGACCTGCGGGCCTTTCTCGATCGCGGCATCGAGAAACTCGCTGAAGCGAGCTTTCGCATCTTGTAGTTGCCAGGTTCCCATAGACCGACTATACGACTAGTCAGATGACTAGTCAATTCTATCGATATCCCTCCAGCGTTTTCGCGGCGCGTTCGAGGGCGGCGGCCAGCGCGGTCAACTGCTGGCGCGTGCGGTCGCTGTCTCCCTTGTCCAGAGCCTCATTCACTCCAGGGATCACGACCGCGGCGTAGCCCGTGTATTCTCCGGGCGCATAGATGGCGTGACGGAACCAAGGGCGGTGTGGCAGGCCTTGCCCGGGCGGCATGAGCAGCGCTCGCTCGGCATTGCGCAATGCCTGGTTCAGGCGAGCAGCGTCGCGCGGTGGATTTTTCTGCCTCGCCAGTATTTTCGCTCCTGCCAATTCAAAGTGATGAGCCGCGTTGTTCACGGCCGTGAAATCGAGTGCGTTGTCGCCGAACTTGTCGTGCGTCCGGCGGCGCGCCGCATCGAGATAAGCTTCAATCTCTTTCGCGTATTCCTCGTAGTCATAGGGGAGAACGTCGGCGTCGGCCATGCGTACCGCTTCAAGTCCGAACACACGAGCCATCTGCTGCTCGTAGGCGAAATCGGGATCGCCGAACTTCTTGAACCAGGCGAAGTTATCGAACACGGAGTGATACACGCCGTAAGGACCGTTCGAAGTAACGTCGCTCGACGGCACGCCCAGGTGCTGCAAGAATGCGGTGTAGTCGGAACCGCTGCCCAAGTCGCCGACCGGGACATCGCTCTTGCCCTGTGCGGCGGGAAGTCGGCGGCTGTCGCCGATCGCCTCGGCGGGAGATTGTGTCGAAGCCGCGTCGGGCTCCGCGGACTTTTCCCACGCCTCGTAGACTGTTCCGCCCTTCGCGCCGGGCACGGCTTTGGTTACGTCGCGCAGAAATTGCTTGAGGCTGGGCACAGCCGACGCCCCGAATTTTGGTCCGGAGACGGCGACGTCCACGTTGAAATAAGCGGGCGCGTTGGCGAGATCGGACTCGTGCTGTTCGACCCATTCGGTCGAGCCCATCAGGCCTTCTTCTTCGCCGTCCCAACTGCCGAAGACGAGAGTGCGCTTGGGCTTCCAACCCGACTTCAGCAACGCACCCACGCCGTGCACGGCCTCGAGCATGGCCGCCGTGCCGCTGTTGGGATCGACCGCGCCGTAGACCCAGGCGTCGCGATGATTGCCCGCGACCACCCATTCGCCGGGCAGTTCGCTGCCGCGGACCCGCCCGATCACATCCCAGAGCGTGCGGAACTGGTAGTCCTGCTTGAGATGCATTTTCAACTTCGCCGGCCCGGGACCGACGTGATAGGTGAACGGCAGCGCGCCCTGCCACTCGCGCGGCGAGGCTGGACCGGCGAGATGCTGCAAGACCGGCCATATGTCGTGATACGACATTGGCGTAACGGGAATCTTTGGCATCTGCGCGGACTGCTGCGGAGAAATTCGCTTCGAATCGAGCAGCGATGGCAGCGACGCAACGCCAGGAGTGGTTGGGTCACCGGGGAACTCGAACATGTATCCCGTAGAACCACGCTGCACGCCGGTATCGGGGCGCCACGGGCCATCGGGATATTTGTCGCCGCGCTTCCAGCCGTCGTCGGCGGGATCGGAATAGATGATCACACCGGCCGCGCCATGCTCCTGCGCGACGAAGACTTTCACGCCGCGAAAATTCTGGCCGTAGCGCACCAGCACGATCTTGCCGTGCAGGTCGACGTTCAGCTTTTCGAGTTTTTCGAAATCCTCGGGCGTGCCGTAGTTGGCATAGACCACGTCGGCTTCGACGTCGCCGGAGGGCGACATGCCGCTAAATGGCATCACCACTCGCGGATCGTCTTGAAAAGGATCGTTGTCGACGTGCTCGCGCGTGGGGCCATGCATGGTGACTCCGGCGGGCGCAGTCAGGTCGACGCTGATCTCCAACGGATAGTTGATCCAGACTTTGTATTCGACGATCTCGGTGTCGAGCCCGGCATCGCGGAATTTCTGCGCGACGTAGTCGGCGGTGGCTTTGTCCTCCACTGTGCCCGCCACATGCGGAGCCTGGGTAAGGATGCGGAGATGTTCCTCCGCCAACTTCGCTTCGGGGGCGGCGAGGAAGCGGGCTTCGATGGCGGATTCGGCCGCGGAGTCGCGGAAGCCGAAGATGGAGGGGAAAGAGTTGGGGGGCGAATTCGCGCCGGTTGGCGTGGAACCTGCAAAGAAGATGGCGGACGAAAGAAGGACGATAGAAACGAGTCTCATGGGGTTCCGCGGTGAAAGTTAGTAAGGTAGCACAGGTGGTTTGCTGCGGCCTTTGCGCGCCGCTAATTGGACGCATAGCTTCGTATTTAATTCGCCTCATACACCAACTTCACCATCTTCATCAATTGGTGATACATATGTTATACTCGTCTGATGAAGCGAGCCACCATGACCTTTCCCGATGATCTTTCCGAAGCCTTGGATGACTATGTACGTGCCCAGGAAGCTCCGCCCGCGCTTACGACGGTGGTCCAGACGGCCTTGCGGGAATATTTGCGGGAACGTGGGTTTCTAAGGACTTTCCGTCCATTAAAGATCACACCCAAGGGAAACAGCGGCCGCAGCGATATCAGCCGGAATCACGATCTTTACCTGACGGGAATGAAGGAATGATCCGCGCCGTGCTGGCCGACACGGGGCCGCTATTTGCGGCTAACGATGAAGGCGACGAGCATCATCGTCGTGCGCTTGAGCAGTTGAAGGAATTGGCCCGCGACCGGCGGGAAGTTCTAGTTGCCTACCCAATCTTGCTGGAAGCCTATTCATTGCTTCTTTTCAAGCTCGGCCGGAACGCGGCCTCAGGTTGGCTGGCGGAAGTGGCCGAGGCGTCTTTCGTAAATCCTACGCCGGAAGATTACGCCCGTGGGCTCACCACCGTGCGAGCCTTAGCCGATCAGCGCATCACTTTGGTGGATGCCACCATCGCAGCTTTGGCCAACCGTCTCGGCGTGGACGTGTGGACCTACGATCATCACTTTGATGTGATGCGCGTGCCGGTTTGGCGGTAACTTTCTTACCTCACCTGCCCCGTCCCCACAATTTCGTACTTCGACGAAGTCAACTCCGCCAGCGCGAAGGGGCCGCGGCAGTGGAGTTTCTGGGTGCTGATGCCCATCTCGGCGCCGAAGCCGAATTCGGCGCCGTCGGTGAAACGGGTGGAGGCGTTCCAGTAAACGGCGGCGGAATCGACATCGCGCAGAAACCTCCGCGCGTTCTCTTCTTTTCGTGTGACGATGGAATCGCTGTGCTTGGTGGAGTAGCGGTTGATATGCGCGATGGCCTCTTCGACGTTGGCGACTACGGCGACCGCCATGCACAGACGCAGATACTCTTCATACCAGTCCTGCTCGGTGGCGGGGCCGACGTTTAGACCGACTGCCAGGCTGCGGGCCTTGCCATCGCCGCGAACTTCGACTCCGACATCGATCAGCTTCTTCACGATGCGCGGGATGTATTCGGCCGCGATTTGCTCGTGCACCAGCAATTTCTCTGCCGCATTGCAAACGGACGGGCACTG
>Ga0209863_10001077_pt1 | contig 11174 bp, 8 predicted proteins | sample OrgsoiDNA2013046_FD_185796 | JGI IMG/M metagenome (GOLD analysis project Ga0209863, IMG submission 185796) | Permafrost soil microbial communities from the Arctic, to analyse light accelerated degradation of dissolved organic matter (DOM) -... | ecosystem: Environmental > Terrestrial > Soil >...
GAACTACGCGGCGAGTTTGATCGCGCAGCAGGAAGCCAGCGCGAATGGATGCGACCAGGTGGTGTTTCTCGACGCGGTCGAGAAGCGCTGGGTCGAGGAACTCGGCGGCATGAACGTGTACTTCGTGTTCGACGACGGCACGCTGGTGACGCCACCGGTGTCGGGCACGATCCTCGAAGGTGTCACGCGCGACGCGATCATGACGATCGGCGCCGAGCGCGGGCACCCGACGGTTGAGCGACCGATCGATATCGACGAGTGGCGCGAAGGCGTGACGTCTGGACGTATCACCGAGGTGTTCGCCTGCGGCACCGCGGCCGTCGTGACGCCGCTCGGCCGGCTGGCCTGGCGCGGTGGCGAGCTGTCGATGGGCGACGGCCACCCGGGCAAGGTCACCCAAGACATCCGTGACTCGCTGCTCGCCATGCAGTACGGCACCGCGCCCGATACCCATGGCTGGATGCACCCGGTCTGCTGACCTCCGTTCTTCTCCCAACTTGTCAGTACGTGGGCGCCCAAGAACGCGTCCACGTCCCGACAACTTTGCCGTAGCAGGCCGGAGTGGGAGATGACGACGTGACCTGGCCGCACATGGTGTGGCACACTGGCCCCGTGAAGCTTTCGCAGATCATTATCGCCTAGGCGTGCCGGTCAGAACCTGACCCGCACGCCCGACCTCCCGCATCCCGCCGGGGGGTCTTTTTGTTGTACGTGAAGTAACTCCGACGAACTCGAGGTAGCACGATGAGCCCGCAGACAGATGCCTTCCACGTCTACGACACGACCCTGCGCGACGGCGCCCAGGGTGAGGGCATGGCCCTCACGGTCGCCGACAAGCTGGCGATTGCGCAGCACATCGACGACCTCGGCGTCGGCTTCATCGAGGGCGGTTGGCCGGGCGCGCTGCCGAAGGACACCGAGTTCTTCCGGCGCGCACAGACCGAGCTGAAGCTGAAGAACGCCGTGCTCACCGCGTTCGGTGCGACCCGCAAGCCGAACGTGAAGGCGGCCGACGACCCGCAGGTGGCCGCGCTGCGCGACTCCATGGCGCCGGTGGTCTGCTTGGTCGCCAAGAGCCACGACCGGCACGTGCTCGACGCCTTGCGCACCACGCTCGACGAGAACCTCGCGATGATCCGCGACACCATCACTCACCTTCGCAGCGAAGGGCGCCGGGTATTCCTCGACGCCGAGCACTTCTTCGACGGCTACAAGGCCAATCCCGCCTACGCAGTTGAAGCGGTGCGCGTTGCGGCCGAAGCGGGCGCCGATGTGGTGGTGTTGTGCGACACGAACGGCGGCATGTTGCCGTCGCGCCTCGCCGACGTCGTCCACGAAGTCTTGCAGGGCAGTGGGGCGCGCATCGGCATCCACTGCCACGACGACACCGGCTGCGCGGTCGCGAACACCCTCGCCGCCGTCGATGCAGGCGTGACGCACGTGCAGGGCGTCGTCAACGGATACGGCGAGCGTTGCGGTAATGCGAACTTGGTGACGGTGGTAGCAAATCTCGAACTCAAGATGGGACGTCGGGTGCTTCCCGACGAGCGCGTCGTCGAGCTCGGCCGGGTCAGTCATGCGGTGGCCGAGATCGCCAACCAGTCGCCGCGCACCCACCAGCCGTACGTGGGCCTTTCGGCGTTCGCGCACAAGGCCGGACTGCATGCGTCGGCCATCAAGGTGGCACCCGATCTCTACCAGCACATCGATCCGGCGCTCGTCGGCAATGACATGCGCATGCTCGTCTCCGAGATGGCCGGGCGGGCCAGTGTGGAGATGAAGAGCAAGGAGCTCGGGCTCGACGTGTCGGGTGACAAAGAGATCGTGGGCCGGGTCGTCGAACGGGTGAAGGCACTCGAAGCCAAGGGCTACATGTTCGAAGCCGCCGATGCCTCGTTCGAGTTGCTGCTGCGGGAGGAGATCGACGGTGCGGCCACGCGCTACTTCACCCTCGAGTCGTGGCGGGTCATTGTCGAGCAGCGTGCTGGCGGCGAGGTGGTCTCCGAAGCCACCGTCAAGGTGATGGCCAAGGGGGAGCGGATCGTCTCGACAGGTGAGGGCAATGGACCAGTCAATGCGCTCGACCGCGCCTTGCGGCTGGCGCTCGAGCGGTTGTATCCGCAACTTGCCGAACTTGAACTCACCGACTACAAGGTTCGCATCCTCGATGGCGCGCATGGCACCGGCGCCATCACTCGCGTTCTGGTCGAGACAAGTGACGGCAAGACGGAATGGAACACGATCGGTGTCGACGAGAATCTGATCGCCGCATCGTGGCAGGCGATGGAAGACGCCTACACTTATGGGCTGCTGCGCCAGCACACCGTCGAGAACTGAGCCGGCGTTCGCGGCCGACCTGCACCGACCGATAACCTCACGGCGTGCGCATTGCGAGATTTTCCTACGGCGACCCGAGCGATCCGGGCAGTGCCGGGTTTGCGTTCGGCGCCGTGCGTGGTGAGCCGGGTGCTGAAGAGGTCGCTGTCATCAACGGCCATCCCTTCGGCGAGGTGACGTTTAGTGGGCTGCGAGTCCCACTGGCCGGTGTCCGCCTGCTGCCGCCCGTGCTGCCGAGCAAAGTTGTCGCCATCGGTAAGAACTACGCCGATCACGCGCGCGAGATGGGCGGCGAAGCGCCGGCCGAGCCGGTGCTCTTCCTCAAGCCGTCGACGTCCGTTATCGGGCCTGGCGGCGCGATCAGCTACCCGCGCCTGTCGAAGCACGTCGACTTCGAAGGCGAGCTCGCGATTGTCATCGGCCGGTTGTGCCGTGAGGTGCCGCGCGAGCGGGTGCCCGAGGTGATCCTCGGCTACACCTGCGCGAACGATGTGACGGCGCGCGACCTGCAGAAATCCGACGGCCAGTGGGCGCGTGCCAAGGGCTTCGACACGTTCTGCCCGATCGGCCCGTGGATCGACACCGACGTCGATGCGCGCGACCTCGCGATCATGACCACCGTCAACAGTGTCGTGAAGCAGAATGCGCGCACCTCGCTGCTGTTGCATGACGTGATCGAGTTGGTTGCGTTCGTCAGTGCGGTGATGACGTTGTTGCCCGGTGATGTCATCTTGACCGGCACGCCCGCCGGTGTCGGCCCGCTTGTTCCTGGCGACGACGTATCAGTCACGATTGAAGGAATCGGCACGTTGACCAACACCGTGGTCGGTACGGGAGGTTCTCGATGACGGTACGCGTGCGGTTCGCACCGTCGCCGACGGGCGACATTCATGTCGGCAACATCCGCACCGCATTGTTCAACTGGGCGTTCGCGCGTCACGAGGGCGGCACCTTCGTGTTTCGCGTCGAAGATACCGATGTCGAGCGCAGCACCGAGGCGTCGTACCTCGGCGTTGTCGATGCGTTGAACTGGCTCGGCCTGACGTGGGACGAAGGCCCCGACATCGGCGGACCATACGCGCCGTACAAGCAGTCACAACGCGGCGAGATCTATCGCGACGTCGCGGCGAAGCTCGCTGCGTCACTGCACGCCTATCTGTGTTACTGCACGACCGACGAAGTCGAAGCCCGCAACAAGGGGACCGGCCGGCAGCCGGGCTATGACAACCATTGCCGGTCGCTGACGACGGCACAGGTCGACGCCTTCGTCGCCTTGGGCCGCACGCCTGCACTGCGACTTCGGATGCCCGACCGGGCGATCACCTTCGACGACCTGATTCGCGGCCCGGTCACATTCGAGCCCGAGTTCGTGCCCGATTACGTGTTGGTGCGCGGTGACGGAAATCCGTTGTACACGCTGGTCAATCCGGTCGACGACGCACTCATGCGCATCACCCACGTGCTGCGCGGCGAAGATCTGCTGTCGTCGACGCCCCGGCAGATTGCCCTCTATGAAGCACTTGGCAGCATTGGGGTCACTGACGGGCAGATGCCGTTGTTCGGACACCTGCCGTTCGTGATGGGGGAGGGCAACAAGAAGCTCTCGAAGCGCGACCCCGAATCGTCACTCATGTTGTATCGCGAACGAGGGTTTTTGCCCGAGGCATTGCTGAATTACCTCGCCCTGGTCGGGTGGTCGATGGGCGAAGACCGCGAGCTGTTCAGCCTTCACGAGATGGTCGACGCATTCACTCTCGACCGGGTGAGCCGCAACCCGGCCCGCTTCGATCTGAAGAAATGCGAAGCCATCAACGGCGTCAAGATTCGAGAACTCTCAGCCGTCGAACTCGCCGTGCGCATCACCCCGTTCTTGCAGAAGGTTGGCTTGGTGGCCGACCCCCCGACGTCCGATCAGGTCTGGTTGCTTGCAGGTGCGGCGCCGCTGGCGCAAGAACGCATCACCGTGTTGTCGGAGGCCGTCGGCATGCTCGGGTTTCTGTTCGTCGCCGATGAAGCATTCGAGCCGGACGTCGAGGCAGCGGCGAAGAACTTGAACGCTGAGGCCGCCCCCGTTTTGGCGGCCGCGGTGGACGCGCTGGAGCCGGTTCAGCGATGGGAGGCAGATGCCATCAAGGACGCGCTCGACATCGCGCTGGTCGCGGGTCTTGGCCTCAAGCCGCGCCTGGCGTTTGCCCCGTTGCGGGTCGCCGTCACCGGCCGTACCGTTTCGCCCCCGCTCTTCGAATCGATGGAGTTGCTTGGTCGCGAGCGCAGTCTGGCAAGGCTGCGGACGGCGGCCGCTGGGCTCGCGTGAGGGCCTTCGGGTGCTTTGGCCGGGGTATCCGGCGTCCGATACACTCGACCAGCGGTCGGAGAGCAGCTGTCCGACCCAGTGGGGTATGGGGTAATTGGCAGCCCGGCTGATTCTGGTTCAGCTAGTCTAGGTTCGAGTCCTGGTACCCCAGCCAGGCCGGGAAATCTCCGGCCGGCGGCGAGCTTACCCCGGCGGGCGCCGCAGCCATTTTCTGTCGCACGTTTGCATGGCCCCGTTGTCTAGCGGCCCAGGACGCCGCCCTCTCAAGGCGGTAGCGCGGGTTCGAATCCCGTCGGGGCTACACACCATAACCGCAGGTCAGCGCCGGTGTGGCGCCGGTTGCGGGGTACCTGGGGGGCGGTGCCTTTCTTGCCCGTGGGCAACAGCTGGCAACAGCAGCTTCGACTGGTCCGGCAAAGTTAGCGGTCGGTGCGGGTAGGCCTCCTCGTGAGAAAGCAAGGTGCTCTCACTGGGGACAGGCGCGTTTGGGTGAGCGAAGCGGACACCTGGGGCAAACAATTCTTGGCCTGCCCGGAACACCGTTCACAGCGGCGCAGGTTTGTCAGCGGCGGAGGGGATCGTTTCGATGAGCGGACATCGCTGTATTGGCGGCACCGGTCGGCCTCTCCGTGCACTGTCGGGCAGTCGCGTGGCCGCCACACAGCAGGCTCGGTTACGAGCCCATCGGCGCCATCATGGGCGTGAGGTCGTTGCCAGGGATGGTGAGGCCAGGAATCGCCGCCGGCGCGACGAGCAGTAGCACACCGAGCGCGACGAGGATCGACGCCGTGCCGTAGGTTGCGACACGCCGCCACGGGAGCGTCTTCTCCACTGCGATCAGGCCGGCGACAATGGCCATCCAAATCGCACTCATGACGCCCAATGCGAACAATGAGGCCATCAGCGCCCAGCAGCAGCCGACGCACCAAGCACCGTTCTTCGCGCCCATGCGCACGGCGCCCCAGCGTCCATCGCGCCATGACCCGAGAAGGGCGCCGAGCGGGCTGCGGCACTTGCCGAGGCAGACGTCCTTCAGCGGTGTCAGCTCGTATAAGGCCGCCACAAGGAGCGTCATGCCTGCCAAGGGGCGACCAGCATGTCGCCACGCCAGCCCACCCCCTGCGAAACGGCTGGCGGCGGCCGCAACCGCGAAGGCGACTGCTCCGGCGCCCGCCCACGTGAGCAGATAGCCGGCAGGGAATAGCAGCGGCACCAGTCGAGATCGTCCGGTCGACATGCGCGAGTACAGGGCAACCGTTGGGGCCACGGACGGGAACATCATCGCCGCCATCATGACGATCCACACACCGATGAACCAGCTGAAGCTGCCGAGACCGGTCCACGGGCCGTTGTCCATGCCGCGCATCTGCCGGACCGTCCACCACCAGCCAAGGGCGGCGAGCGCAAGCAGAGTCGCTACCAATCCGAGTCGGGCGCGCGTGGCGGCGAACACCGGACGCAGACCTGTGCGGGCATGCACCTGTGACTCAACCGCGGTCATCGGCTCAGGCAGCCCAGGAGAACTCTGACTTCGACAGTGCGCTCTTGCCGGTGTACTCGATGCCGAAGGCGTTGATACGCGACCGCGTCGCCTCGGCCATTGTCAGATCTGAGCCAACCGGATGGAACATTCCAGCGAATCGCACCGGCTCACCGGTCTCCACGCCGAAGGGCACGATGTCCTCGATCTCGAAGTCGATCACTTCGCCGACGCGGACGCTGTGCCGCAACCCTTCATCATCGACTTCGATCGCTGCACGCTCAACCCCAAGCATCTCGCCTATCAGCGGCGCCAGGCCGGCCATTGGGCCGCCGAGCTGCCCACTGAAGATCTGGACGAGCTTGTCGAACTGCTCGTCTGTCGCGGCGTCGTCGATGAACACGCCGACGCGCCAGTTCCCCTCAGTCATTACTTTCGGCGTATCCGCGATCAGCGCGACCTTCCGGCCGCTGATATCTGTGTCCCCGGCCGACCCCTCTCGGATCTTGAACACAAGAGTTACCCGGCAGAATTCGTACGTCGCTCCGTGGTCGAGGGACGTGTTGCACGGGCACATCAGCTCACACGAGCAGGTCTCGACGTAATTCCCTCTTAAGCTCCACGACATGTGAGCCTCCTTCGGTGAGCCGAGTCTTGCGCTGGGCCGGAAGCGCGTCAACAGCAAAGGTCGCCGACGTGCAAGCTGTCCGAATTGCCGACTTCGACCGCCGTCGTTCGCACCCGAACTGGGTGGGCGTCAACTTCTGGCGCGGTGCCTCGTGCGTCGCCATCTGCGTCTCGCGGCGGCTCGTCGAAGGCCAATCCAGTGGGTTCGCTCGGGCCCGCGCACAGGTTCACCGAGTACGAAGTAGGGGTCGACGCCACCAGCTACCACGCCGTGCGGTTCGGATGGCCGCGGGCTATGACGTTCGTCAGGATCGCGCCGTGTCCGGACGCCAGTGAAAGCTGTCCTGGCGATCGCCGATAAGCGATACCGGCGAGCGCAAAGTCGGCCCAGAAGCGAGTGGCGTTGCAGCCAGCAGACCAGCCGAGACCGCGTAGCTGGGACCGCGAGTGGTGGATCATCCGTCGCGGGAAGTTGATCACCGCTGGGCAACGGATGGGCAACACCACATTCAAAACCAACCAACGTCAGCCAACGATGACACGCGATGAAAACCCTGTGAACTAAGGGTTTCCAACGGTAACCAACAACGTTCAAGTACTCTGGGATGGCACTCTCAAGGCGGTAAGCGCGGGTTCGAATCCCGTCGGGGCTACACACCATCACCGCAGGTCAGCGCCGGTATGGCGCCGGTTGCGCGGCACCGGGGGCGGTGCCTTTTTGCCCTTGGGCAACAGCTGTGCAACAGCAGCTTCGACTGGTCTCGCAGAGTTGGTGATCGGTGCGGGTGGCCTCCTCGTGAGAGAGCAAGGTGCTCTCAGTACGTACAGGCGCTGTTGGGGTGCGCGAAGCGGACACGTGGACCGACAAAATCTCAACAGGGCGCTCGGGAGCTCGCCGGCGAGGTACCGGAACGGGCTGCTCGAAACGCGATCATTTGGTTGATATGCAGCTCCGTCGATGCCGGCGGTCTGCCGCTGGTTCGGCTCGGGGTGCCGCTGCTGGATGAGTATCTGGCGTTCGTCGCCGGGCGGTGCCGACCGTTCCGGCTACATCCCGGTCGGCGCCAGCCCCATCATCGAGGCGTCCGCTGTCGTGATCTCCTCAGCGGACATCGCGATCCTCCCGAAATGCAGCTAGGTGCCACTCCTTTCCTGCCAATAGCGTGTTCGACCAAACTCGCACACGGGCTTGGCGGCCCCGACCTCGCGCAGGGCTGGGCACAAAAGCTAACCTGACACCCGCCAGCGTGACGTCGGACTTCGCTGGGCTCCCGTGGGAAACACCGGAAGAGACATGTGATGTCGCCAGCAGACCGCGCCGCAGAGGACTTCTCCTATCTGGAAAGCGTCGATCCCGGGTCCGGACGGCTGCCGCCGCGAGCCGCATTCGGGTCCAATGACGCGACGATGGATCTCAACGGGCGGTGGAAATTCCGGCTCGCGGCCGGCCTGGATAACCTCGTCATCGGATTCCAGGACGTCGACTTCGAGCCTGCATCGTTCGACCCTGCATCCCCCGACTCCGCATCGTTCGACGACATCGACGTGCCGTCCTGCTGGCAACTGGTGGGCTTACCCGGGACGCCGCGGTATAGCACGCCCATCTACACCAACCAGGTGTATCCGTTTCCGGTCGACCCGCCGCGGGTGCCTGACGCGAACCCGACCGGTGAGTACCGGACCGAGTTCACCGTCGCGCCGAACTGGGCTGCCGACCGGACCGTGCTGCGTTTCGACGGCGTCGATTCCTGCTTTGTGGTCTGGCTGAACGGCGTTCGGCTCGGTGACAGCAAAGGCAGCCGGCTGATCGCCGAGTTCGACGTCGCGCAGGCCCTGCGCGTCGGTGTGAATGTGCTCGCGGTGCGGGTGCATCAGTGGTCATCCGGGTCGTATCTGGAAGACCAAGACATGTGGTGGCTGTCCGGGATCTTCCGCAGTGTCACGTTGATCAGTACTGCGGCGCACGCGATCACCGATTTCTTTGTGCACGCCGACTACGACCACACCACCGGTGCCGGCACACTGCGGCTAGACGTCGATTGGCCGGCGACGCTGTCGGTGCCCGAACTCGGCTTGGCCTCCGTCGGCGCCGCCTTGACCCAGCACCTTGCGTCGGTCGAACCCTGGACTGCTGAAACGCCCAGGTTGTACGCGGCAACCTTGACCTGTGGGAGCCAGGAAGTCCAGTTCCGTATCGGTTTTCGGCGGGTCGAGGTCAGCGATGGGCTCGTTTGTGTCAACGGCCGGCCGGTTCAGTTCCGCGGCGTCAATAGGCACGAGTGGGATCCGGACACCGGGCGCACGCTCGACGTGGCCACGATGCGCCGCGACATCGGGTTGATGAAGCTGCACAACATCAACGCGGTACGCACCAGCCACTATCCGCCCGACAGCCGTTTCCTCGACCTGTGCGACGAGTACGGGCTGTGGGTCATTGACGAATGCGACCTCGAGACACACGGCTTCATGCTCAACGGGTGGCGCAACAATCCGAGCGATGATCCGCGTTGGCGCCCAGCTTTCATCGACCGGATCGAGCGCACGGTCGAACGTGACAAGAATCACCCGAGCGTCATCATCTGGTCGATGGGCAACGAGTCTGGCGCTGGCGCGAACCTGGAAGCGATGGCGCAATGGACTCGCGCGCGCGACAGTTCTCGGCTCATCCATTACGAGCGCGACTACGAAAGTTCGTACGTCGACGTATATAGCCGGATGTATCTCGGGTTCGACGAACTCGACGCAATCGGACGACGCCAAGAGCCGGTGACCGTCAATCCCGAGCACGACGCCCATCGCCGCGGCCTGCCGATGATTCTGTGCGAGTACGGGCACGCCATGGGTAACGGTCCTGGCGGATTGAGTGAGTACCAGCAACTATTCGACGAATACGATCGGATTCAGGGCGGATTCATCTGGGAGTGGATCGACCACGGCATCCGCCGCACGACCGCGAGCGGCACCGATTACTACGCGTACGGCGGAGATTTCGATGAGCCGGTACACAACGGCAACTTCGTCATCGACGGCCTCATCTTCCCCGACCGCACGCCCTCCCCCGGCCTGATCGAACTCAAGAAGGTCTTTGCCCCCCTGCGTCTTGGCATCGATGTCGCCGCCGGTGTGCTCACCGTCGACAACCGCCGGCATACCGCCGGCACTAGCGACATTCGCTGGCTCTGGACGGTCGAAGACGACGGTGAGGTCGTTGAGTCCGGCACACTCGACGTCGAGACGCTTCCGGCCGGTCACCATCGCGTGGTTGTGTTGCCTACGCGTATCGGCGAGCTCGCGGCGTCCGCGGTCAGGGTTTCGTCCCGCCTCAACGGCGAGCGATGGGTGACGGTCAGCGCGGTACTTGCGGATGCGACAGCGTGGGCGCCGGCCGGACACGAAGTGGCCTGGGCGCAGGCACGCTTGAACGAACCGGCGACGGTTGTCGCCGACGACGCGGAACCGTTGCCGGAAACGAGCAGTGGGCAGCTTGGTTCGTCGTTTCGGTCGATGCGTATCGGCGCAGCCGTGCTGGACGGACGCAGCGGACGGTTGCGGCAGCTTGCTGGCGTGGATGTCGTGACCGCGCAACTCGACCTGTGGCGCGCGCCGACCGACAACGACGAGCTTGCCCGCAGCGGCTCGCTCGCAGACGCATGGCGCCGGGCCGGATTGCATCGGCTGGAACACAAGACACTCGGCGTCAGCGCACGCGACGACGAGGTCGTGCTGCGCAGCCGCGTCGCGCCGGCCGGTGCCGATTACGCGATGCTCGTCAGCTACGTCTGGTCGTCGGACGCCGCCGATGCGGACCGGGTCAACCTGATCGTACGAACCCGCCCACACGGACTCTGGCCCTGCCTGCTACCGAAAATCGGAGTGCGCCTCGTGCTCGACCGCGTCTTCGACGATGCCAGCTGGTTCGGTCTCGGACCGGGCGAGGCGTACTCCGACACGAACGCGGCCGTGCGCATCGGGCGATTCGCCAGCAGCGTGGGTGATCTGCAAACTCCGTATGTGCGACCGCAGGAAAACGGCACCCGCCAGCAGGCACGCTGGTTGCAGCTGACCTCATCGACTGGCCGCCTTCTCGTGCACGGCGAGCCGACGTTCGACTTCGCCGTGCGCCGCTGGTCGCCGGACCATCTCACCGCTGCGCGACACACCCCAGACCTCATAGAGGAGCCGCTGACCTACCTGCAGCTAGACGCCGTCCAGCACGGCATCGGCAGTGCGGCGTGTGGTCCAGTGACCCAGCCGCAACACGAGTTGTACGCGCGGGCGGTCACCATGCGGTTCAGCTTCGGCGGGTAGCTTCCGGCTATATCCGGCCGCCCGGTGACCATCCGCCCAATTAGCTGACGCGGCCAGGCGGCCATCTACCAGCGGCAAAGTGCGTCCAGGTGAACACGCACGGCGGCA
>Ga0209863_10001080_pt1 | contig 11148 bp, 8 predicted proteins | sample OrgsoiDNA2013046_FD_185796 | JGI IMG/M metagenome (GOLD analysis project Ga0209863, IMG submission 185796) | Permafrost soil microbial communities from the Arctic, to analyse light accelerated degradation of dissolved organic matter (DOM) -... | ecosystem: Environmental > Terrestrial > Soil >...
GTGGTTAGAGCTCTTGTTTTCCCGATCTCGGCGATCCCCGGGGGGGTACCCCCCCCGTCCGATCCCAGTCATCCCAATTTGGCGTAGACTTCAGCATCTTTTACCTCTTCTTCATCCGCGACCATCCGCGTTCATCAGCGGTAAGGGTTTGCTGGCCGTCGCTCAGTGACATCAGTGTTCATGAGTGGCAGGATTTATCCGCCACGGGCGAAGGCGCGCTTGTCCTGCGCCTCATGCCAAATAGTGCCACATAGTTAAACGCCTGCGCGCACCGCAGGTTTTCACCAACAATCGAATTTTCAATTTTCAATTTTCAAAGACCGGCGTTCCACTCCTGGGAGCTATCTGCACTATGCCGCAGATCCCAGACAAATGCAACTAAACTTTAGTTTATTCTGACGCACCGATGTCAGTGAGGATCACATGCTGCCATTCCATTCCGATCAGCGCAAATCAGCGCGATTAGCGTTCATCAGCCGTAAGGTTTTTCCGATCCCGGCGGTGTCGTGCGATGGCGGCGATCCCGGCGATTACTAACGAACTCTGCTACAAATAACCTTGTATGGTGTTCAAGGTATGGGGTTCAAGCAAAAGCGAGGGTTCCCGTTGCGACCCATTCAATGTCCTTATCTTGCTCTTTTTAACTGCGGCCGGGTTTGGCCAGAAGCTCGACTCGTGGGTCGTCGACAACGCCCGCATCGGTCCCGATTCGCCCATTGAACTCACGCCCGGCAGCACCTACAACCCGCGTGTTGAATATCCCAATCCTGATGGTCCCATGTCCCCGTTAAAAGCAAAGATCACATGGTCCATCGCTCCCTCGGTCGAAGGCATTGCCATCGATCCTCTAACCGGCAAAATCGCCGTCGCCAACACCGTTCCGGCAGGAACCACCGCCATCGTTCACGCCAGCATCAATGACGGCCTCCGTAAAATCTCAAGCAAGATCATCATCTTTAGCCTGGCGGAAAATCCTTTGCAGGGCGAGTGGATCGTAAAATCGGTCATCGCCTGTGACCCGGCCCAGAAAGCCACGCCTCCCAACACTTCCCCTCAACCCAGTGATCACTTTAAGTTTTATGTGGATCACAAAATCTTTATCGGCAGGCCCTTCGGAATCGCCGCCACCACCAGACTGCTGGGCGATTACCAGGTAGATGTCAACGCACATTCTTTAAAAATCGCCCCAAGCTGGCCTAAAGGCAGAGCGGCCCAGGAGTGGCTGTTTGAAATCTCTGACGATCGCGAGCTGAAGCTGAATTTGCCGGACGCCGTAAGAGATGAGAAGACGCAAGTCTGCGGCTATCTCCTGTCGCGCAGCCAGACCGTTTCGCCCAAGGCGCTGGCGAGGTAGATCGGCCGTATCAGCGTTCCTGCATTTGCCTTTCCCATCCGCCGGATGTCACAATAGATCGTGTTCCTGGACGTGATCTGGCGCTGATTCTTTTGCGTCCTTCGCGTACGCAGGAGCATCGTATAAGTAGTAAAAGCCGTGGGCTTCAACAACCCCGTGAGTTGGGCGCGTAACGCGCAGTGAATTCACTGGAGCCCGGCAGATGCTTTCAACATCCCCGTTCCCTTTTTAGGGAACTGAAGGCGGAATTTAAAATGGCGACTTTATTGGCTCCGGTGACCGAGCAGGCAGGTGTTTGCTCGCTCGAAAACTATCTAACACTCCCTGACAATACGATGGACGCGCGCATCGCAGCCGCAAGGCGTGCGCTGGGCGACCGTGTGGTTGTTCTCGGCCATCACTACCAGCGCGATGAAGTCATACGCTTTGCTGACTTCCGCGGTGATTCCTACAAACTCGCCCAGGAAGCGGCGCGCACCAATGCGGAATACATCATTTTCTGCGGCGTGCATTTCATGGCTGAAAGCGCAGATGTGCTGGCTCACAACGGTCAGCAGGTGATCCTGCCTGATCTCAACGCCGGATGCTCCATGGCTGACATGGCTGAAATCGGCCAGGTGGAAGCCTGCTGGAAACAACTGGTAAAGCTCGGCATCACAGACGAGCTAGGCCACGGCATCACTCCGCTCACTTACATGAACTCCACCGCCGCCATAAAAGCTTTTTGCGGCGAGCGTGGCGGTCTGGTTTGCACATCATCCAATGCGCCATCAGCTTTCAAATGGGCGCTCCAACACAACGAAAAAATACTTTTTCTGCCTGACCAGCACCTGGGCCGCAACACCGCCTTTGCCATGGGCATTCCCCTGGATGAGTGCGTGGTCTGGGACCCATTCATGTTGATGGGCGGCACCACCCTGGAAAAGCTTCGCCAAGCGAAGGTCATTCTGTGGAAAGGCCACTGCTCCGTTCACCAGCGCTTTCTTCCCGAGCACGTCGACGTAATTCGTCTGCGCCATCCCGGGATACAAGTCATCGTTCATCCGGAATGCCGCTGGGAAGTCTGCCAGAAAGCGGACGGCGTCGGCTCCACGGAGAAATTGATCAAGTTGATTGAAGATGCGCCCAACGGCACAAAGTTCGCCGTAGGCACGGAGATTCATCTGGTCAACCGCATGGGCAAAGAGTTCGCCAGAGACAACAAGCTCGTCGTGAGTCTGGACGATTCCGGCTGCCTCTGCACCACCATGTTCCGCATCTCGCCCCAGCACCTCTGCTGGGTGCTGGAAAATCTGCTGGAAGGCAACGTGGTCAACCGGATCAAAGTGGATGAGGACGTAAAACTCTGGTCCAAAGTCGCTTTGGATCGCATGCTGGAGATTCAATAGCCTTTCCAAATCCCGAGCAAAGCGAGGGATCCCTACCGTCTTGAAAAACTCTTCTTTTCGGGACGGGTCTCTGCATTTGTCAAGCATGGCAACCCCGCCCGTGCGAACCGAAAATTTGGATAATCGTGGAGCGCAGCCGCCCTCGGCTGCGTTGTTTTGTTTCTAATCCCGAGCTTCGCGAGGGATCCCGATGCGCCCATACTTTCCCCCTCTGTCATTCCGAGTGAGTCGGAGCGCAGGAGACGGCGAAAGAGGAACCCCGAGAATGTTTACCCAACCATGTTGATACAGGGAATTTCTGTGGCATCCTCGCCCGTTCTTGACTTTAAATTCACTACCCAATCCCTTCCCTACTCATACCGCAACGCCATTAACGGATCCACACGCGTAGCCCGCCGTGCCGGCAAATAGGCCGCCACTGCTGCCACAATGACCATCGCCATAAAAGCCGTGGCAAAAGAAAACATATCGAAACGCTCCACGCCAAACAGCAGGCTTCGGATGAGCCCGGTCACCGCCGCTGACACTGCCAGCCCCACGGCCCCTCCGATCGCTCCCAGACGGGTTCCCTCCCACACCACCATCCTCCATACGTCCCTGGGTTGAGCACCAAGAGCCATGCGGATTCCCAGTTCTCGCAGTCGCTGCTGGACATTGTGGTTCACCAGCCCAAAAGTCCCAATGGCGCTCAACAAAAGCGCAACACCTCCGAACGCGGAAATCAGCGAAACAAGAAAGCGAGTCGATGACAGATCCTGATCCAGCAGTGAATCCATAGTCCTCACTCTCCACACTGGCTGGTCTTTGTCCACGCTCCAGACGGCAGACTGAATCGCATCACCAAGCTGCATGGGATCAATCGCGGTGCGAACCATCAACGTGCCGAAAATACCGGGCACCTGCGCGTAAGAAAAATAAATCTGCGGACGCACCACTTCATGGCGTGACATCTGTTTCGTGTCACCTACAACTCCCACAATCACAGCACGCTTCAGGTTCGGGCTTTGGCCATCAGTGACTTGAGTCGTGTCAGTAAAGCGGACCTCTTTCCCCAGCGGCTCTTTCCCCGGTAGAAATTCCCGTGCGAAAGTATTGCTTACGATCACGGCAAGCTCAGCACGCGCATCATCGCTGTCACTAAATATCCGGCCGCGCAGTAAGGGGATTTGTGCGGTGGCAAAGTAGCTGGGACTCACCAGGTTCGTCAATGCGCTCAAATCAGCATTCCGCGGCGCGCTGGTGCCTGGCAACTGAAAAGCTATCTCGCCCCAATTGCCGCTAAAGGGCAGGGCCTGAACGTAACCAGCCGAGACCACGCCCGGTACGCTCTGCAACTTTTCCTGGACCTGGCGATGGAAGTTTGCCTGGCTCTCGGCCGTCGGGTATTTGTTGCGTGGCACACGATATTCCATCGTGAGCAGGTGGTCCGTTCTAAATCCTGCTCCCGTGTTTGCCAGTGCCGCAAGGCTCTTCAATAACAGGCTGGAACTCACCAGCAGAACAACCGCCAGGGCGGTTTGCAAAATCACGAAGGCTGAGCGCAGCCATGAATGATTTCGCGAAGCCGTTTGCCGGGCACCTGAATTGAAAGCCAGGCCCGCATCAGTTTTTGAAAATTGCCATGCCGGCGCGGTGCCAAAGAATAGGCCGGCCATCAGTGCCACTGCCGCAGTAAACAGGAGTGCGCGTCCATCCAGGATTTCAGCACCGCCCAGCCCCAGATCAACCGGACTGATTTTTTTCATGATGCCAAGAAACTGAAGTGCCACCATCACCCCGAGGGCGCCGCCGGTAAGGGCGACCACGAGAGATTCAAAGAAAAATTGCCTGAACAGGCGTGAGCGCGCAGCTCCCAGTGCCGCGCGTACCGCAATTTCCTTCTGCCGGGAAACGCCTCGCGCCAGCAGCAGGTTTCCCAGGTTCGCGCACATAATCAGCAGCACCAGCCCAACGGCGCCGCTCAACATCAGCAAAGGCGCGCGCAACTCGCCTCTCAACATCTCGCGGAGAGTATCAATTTCAATATGCCTGCCCGCGTTGGTGGCGGGAAAATCATGAGCCAGCGAACCGGCAATCGCCTCCAGGTCGGCAACCGCTCGCGGACGGCTCACCCCATCTTTCAGTCGGCCCATCAAGCCCATGGTTTTTGCGCCACGGTCCATGGTGTAAGCAGGATGGTGCTGGGCCGTCACGTATACGCCCGTTGGCACCAGCTTTTCCAGGTTCTCCGGAACCACGCCAATCACGGCGTACGATTCGTTATTAATAATGATCTGGCGGCCCAGGACATTCGCCTCACCATTGAATCGGTTCTTCCACGCCGTATAGCCAAGAACGGCAACGTATGCCGCCCCAGGCCTGCCTTCGCCGGAAACAAACGTGCGCCCCAGAACTGGCTTTACGCCCAGCATTTCAAAATAGTTGTCGGAAATAAATTCACCGATGAGCCGTTCCGGCCGTTCACGCCCTGTAAGGTTCACACTCTGGGCCATCCAGAGAGAAAGCTGTTGAAAGCTATGTTGCCTTTGCCGGTAATCTTCAAAATCCGCCACGGAGACAAGAAAGCCTCGACTGGTTGCGGTCGCTTCGCGAATGTTCACCAGTTGATCCGTCCTGGGAAGACCCCACGTCGGATATAAGGCAGCCATGAAAGTGCTGAAGATGGCAGTATTGGCGCCTATACCCAGTGCAATCGTCAGCACAGCGACGAGAGAGAACGTTGGGGATTTGGCAAGAGTGCGAACGGCGTAACGGACGTCCTGCAAAATCGAATCGATTCTCCACCACCAATGGATCTGCTGCACCGCTTCCCGTGTCTGCTGCACTCCGCCGAACTCGACCAGTGCCACGCGCCTTGCTTCTTCCGCCGACATCCCTGACCCGATGTTCTTCTGGATCTCAGCCTCAATATGAAATAAGAACTCTTCGCGCAGTTCTGCGTCATTCCGCTTCTTTGCCCACAAACCGCGCAAAGATTTCAGTATCGCCATTCGATCGTCTCCAGAACTTACTCATACCGCAACGCAATCAATGGATCCACGCGTGTAGCCCGCCGGGCCGGCAGGAAGCATGCCAGCAAACTCACCACCAGCAGCAGTACTGATACTGCAATTAACGTCAGTGGATCCATGGCTTTCACGTGATACAGCATCGTGTTCATGATTCGCGTGACGCCAAAGGCCGCCGCCACTCCGAAAACAACGCCGACCAGTGAAAGAACCACGCCCTGCCGCACCACCAAGGTGATCACGTCCAGTCGCTGCGCGCCAATGGCCATGCGTATTCCGATTTCACGCGTGCGTCGCGTGACCTCATAGGAAAGCAAGCCGTAAATTCCTCCGCAGGCCAGGACCAACGCCAGCAGGCCAAAGAAAACGCTCAACTGCGCCAGCAGACGTTCCACGTGCATCTGTCCATTCATCTGTTCCATCTGTGTCGTGACCCTGTAAATGGCCAGATTGCTGTCCCTTCTAGTGACCAGGTCGCGGATTGCTGGAACCAGTTGTCGCGGATCGCCCGCGGTACGGATGTTAAAAAATCCGCCTCCTGACAAGGGCGCATACATCACGGGTCTCACGTCTGCCCGCAGCCCGTCATACTTTGTGTCGCCGGCGACGCCGATGATTCGCCATCCGGAACCGCGCGGTTCGGTCTTGTCTTGCGGCATGCCTGCTTCCATGTGCTGGTCAATCGGGTTGCTATTGCCAAGAAATTTTCGCGCAAAAGTCTCATTCACAATAATCGGAATCGGTGGCGCGTTAGGATCGGGATTTGCGTCCCTTGGTCTGGAATCTTGCGCCGTGGTAATCGCGTAATCAGCGGCATTGAAATCGCGGCCGACCTTCAGCGGAATGCGCATTGCCTTGAAGAATCCCGGACCCACCGGCATGTAGTCTGTATCTGCCACGTGGTCAGCAGCCGTCCCCGGGGGATGGAAATCTGTGTCCCACAAACTGCCGGCCAGCAGCGGCTCCCACGAATAACTCACCGACTTCACCGACGGAAGCGCTGCAAATTTCTCCTGCAATTCCTGGTTGAGTGCATGGATTTGCGCGGGTTGATAACCGGCAAGGCCCACTCCGAATAACAGCACATTGTTGGGATCAAAGCCAAGTTCCACACTCTTTAAGTTCGTCAGCGTTCGAAGCAGCAAACCGGCTCCCATGAGAGCCACAATCGCCAGCGTGACCTGGGCCACCACCAGCCCGCTCCCCAGGCTCACCCACCTCCCTTGCTTCGATTCTCCGGCGGATGCTGCGCTTCCCGACTTGAGCGCAGGAGTCAGATCCACACGCAGACTGCGCAGGGCTGGAGCGAGCCCGAATAAAATGGCGGCAATCAGCGCAACGGTAAAAGTGAACGCCAGGACGCGCCAATCAAAACTAGCCCTGAAAGGCAGTGGCTCTGACGGTTCGGTTTTCACCATGAGGAGAATCGCGCGCGATCCCCACCGTCCTATTAGTAGTCCAAGTGCTCCGCCAGCCAGCGATAGAAGCAGGCTTTCAATCAGCAACTGCGTCACAATCCGTCCGCGCCTGGCCCCCAGCGTTAAACGTATGGCAATTTCGCGCGAGCGCGCGGCTGAGCGCGTGAGCAGCAATCCGCCAATGTTTGCGCATGCAATCAACAGCACAACGCCTACCGCCGTCATGGCGATGTAAAGCGGATTCATGACCTGAGCTCGTGGGTAATAGAGTGCATCCTGGGCGGAAGGCAAGTCGATCCCAGGATCATCCGCGGCGTGAAAAAGAGGTTTGGGCGCGTTGAATGTGTGATTATGAAACATGCCTGCCAAAACTGTCTGGGCCCGTTTGCGTTGAACGCCGGGATTCAACCGGGCAAGGATGTTAACCTTCCAGTACTGATAGTTGTCGTCCTTGGCGGTCCAACCCGAATCCACATGGGCCTCGGATGACAAAGGAAGCCAGACATCAATCTGATCATCAGCCGTGATGCCGGTGAAATCCTGCGCCATAACCCCGACGATGGTGAATGGCACACCGTTCAGGCGCACCATCTTTCCTATAGTGTCGGACGTGCCGCCGAAGGCGCTTTTCCAATAACCGTGGCTGATTACCATCACCGCGGGTGCGCTCACGTCATCATCCGCCGGCAGAAGAGTCCTTCCCATAGACGACGGAATGCCGATGGTATGGAAAAAACTTCCTGACACCAACTGTGCCCCATTCAGGATGGTGGCCGGGCCATTTCCACTCAGGTTGATCCTGCCGCCACCGGCCATAGCAGCTACGTCAGAGAACAAGTTCGTCTGCGCCGCCACTTCTTTCAGCCAAGGCAGAGAGAACGAGCAGCTTCTGTAATCCGTGCCGTTAAAGTGACTTTCACAGTAGCCGTAACCGCGCTGGCTCATCAGCAGCGGCCGGTTGTGCGCGTGCCACTTCAACAGAACTAATTCTTCCGGCTTGTGCCCCGGCAAGGTGCGAAACAGTACGCCATCAATCAGGCTGAAGATAGCGGTGTTCATGCCGATGCCGAGTGCCAGCGTGAGCACGGCGACCACGGTAAATCCGGGGGTCTTCCGCAGAAGGCGCAGAGCGTACCGCGTGTCCTGAGCGATCACGTCAAAGAAGTGCACTCCTTTGGCGTCACGAACGTTTTCTTTGGCCTGCTGCACGCCCCCAAACTCAATCATTGCCAGCCGTCGCGCTTCGTACGGGGATTTTCCCGCGGCAACATGCTGTTCAATCTGTTTTTCCAGATGAAAGCGCATTTCGTCGTCAAGTTCACGTTCCGCTTTGCTGCGCCGTTTAAACATCGCCAGAAGATTTCGCCAGGACATTCGCAACTTCCTTTCTTTTACATGTGCAATTCATCCATGCCGTAAATCATCCCTGCTGTAAAACCAGCGCAATGGCCGCCGAAAGACGCTCCCACTCGCCCATTTCTTTGTCCAGTTGTCGTATTCCAACTTTGGTCAGTGAATAAAACTTCGCCCGCCGGTTATTCTCAGAAGTACTCCACTCGGACGCGATCCACCCGCGTTGTTCCAGCCGCGCCAAGGCAGGATAAAGCGATCCTTGCCCCACCTGTAACACTTCTTCTGACACTTGTTGAATGCGCTGCGAAATGCCCCAGCCATGCATTGGTCCCAGCGCCAGCGTTTTCAGGATCATCAAGTCCAATGTGCCTTGCAGCAGCTCAATCTGGTTTCCCATGTCGCTTCCTCTCGAATGTCGACAAGAGATTAGACGTGCCTCTTGTCGAATGTCAACAAGAACCCTCGAATATCTTTTTGCATAGCCGGTTCTCCGGCCGTTGGCTGAAAGCTATTCATTCAACGAAAGATATGCTCTGACTGCTCCAGAGCCAGTGCAGGCCTTATGTGGAAAATAATTGTCGCGTAATTGATGCAAATTGAGCGGCAATCGAATAAGATGTGGGTCTTCGTCGGATGCTTCACAACGGGTGTCTCTTCCGGGTATCCCGCAAAAATTCGCGCCACTTCCCTGGAGAGGCCCCCATGCTGCAAATCAGCAAGGCGGATTACGATCTAATTCGTTGGGAAGCTGAACGTAGTTATCCAAACGAATGCTGCGGGATCATTCTTGGTCTCGATTCGGGAGAGAATCGCCTGGTCACCCTGACCATCACGTGCGATAACGCGCGCCAGGATTCCCCTAAAGACCGGTACAGCATTCATCCGGAACAGGTGGTGGCCGCCCACAAGCTCGCGCGCAGCCGGAACGAGAAGATTATCGGCTTCTATCATTCTCATCCTGACCATCCGGCCCGCTATTCTTCCACTGACCTGTCAGAAGCACACTGGTTTGACTGCTCCTATGTAATCATCAGCGTGCTTCAGGGCCATGCCGATGCAACCACTTCATTCCTGCTCAAAGGCACTGAAGACCGGAAACATTTTGCCGGCGAAGATATTGAGATTGTCAGCTACCAGCGAGATCTGAACTACGCGTCTTTGTAAGTTGGCGGCCTGTCGTTATAATAAGGACATGTTGTTGCAACGTTGCCGCCAATATCGAATGTGTGCCATCTGCCGCTAGCGCGGCCTTCCTTCTGCTTCGCGTCGCACGCACGCCCATAAAATCGATCACACTGACGAAAGGAACCTTTCATGGCCACCACCATCGCGCCAGAGCTGCCCACATTAAGTAATGATGAAGTCCTGCGTTATTCAAGACACCTGATCATGCCCGAAGTGGGCATGGAAGGTCAGCAAAAGCTAAAGGCGGCGCGCGTGTTGTGCATCGGCACTGGCGGTCTGGGCTCACCTCTTGCGCTTTATCTGGCTGCCGCCGGCGTTGGAACGCTTGGCCTGGTGGATTTCGACGTCGTTGATTTCACCAATCTGCAGCGCCAGATTATTCACTTCACCAGTGATGTTGGCAAGCCCAAGCTGGAGTCTGCAAAACAAAAGCTGGCAGAGATCAACCCGTTTGTGAACGTGAAGACGTTTCAAACCAAATTGACCAGTGACAACGCTCTCCAGATTTTCGCCGACTTCGACATCATCGTGGACGGCACAGATAATTTCCCCACGCGCTTTCTGGTCAACGACGCGTGCGTATTTACCGGCAAGCCGAATGTGTATGGATCCATCTTCCGCTTCGAAGGACAGGCCAGCGTCTTCGGCGCAAAAGATGGTCCGTGCTACCGCTGCCTGTATCCCGAGCCACCGCCCCCGGGCCTGGTTCCTTCATGTGCTGAAGGTGGTGTCCTCGGAATTCTCCCCGGACTGGTTGGCCTGATCCAGGCCACTGAGACCATCAAGCTGATCCTGGGCACGGGAAATCCGCTGGTTGGACGCCTTCTTCTTGTCGACGCACTCGGCATGAAATTCCGCGAACTGAAGCTGCGCAAGAATCCTGATTGCGTGGTTTGCGGAACTCACCCCACGGTGACTAAACTGATCGATTACGAAGAGTTCTGCGGTATACGCGGACAGGAGACCCCAGTGAACCAGAGTGGAGTACCGGAAATCAGCGTGGAAGAATTAAAGCGCAAGCTGGACGCGAAAGAGGACATCTTTATTCTCGACGTACGCGAGCCGCATGAGTATCAGATCTGCAACCTCAACGGCCATCTCATCCCGCTGAACGATCTTCCCAAACGCGTGAGCGAACTTGACCCCAGCAAAGAGATGGTTGTGCATTGTCGTTCCGGCGCGCGCAGCGCTCGCGCCGTTGGCTTCCTGCGTCAGGCAGGCTTCACCAAGGCAAGCAACCTGGCCGGTGGAATTCTCGCCTGGGCAGACCGCGTGGATCCCAAAGTTCCAAAGTACTAACTGAGGACAGGGACTACCAAGACAACCCTGTAGAAAATCTGGGGACCACAGGGTGGAGCAGGCATTCATGCCTGCGTTAAGAAGAACAAAACAGTTCGGCTTCAGCCGCTGAGGTGAGACTTCCCTTACGGGTTCTTCAAATC
>Ga0209863_10001081_pt1 | contig 11133 bp, 7 predicted proteins | sample OrgsoiDNA2013046_FD_185796 | JGI IMG/M metagenome (GOLD analysis project Ga0209863, IMG submission 185796) | Permafrost soil microbial communities from the Arctic, to analyse light accelerated degradation of dissolved organic matter (DOM) -... | ecosystem: Environmental > Terrestrial > Soil >...
CCAACCCGAAGAACTGCTGGACTATGAGCAGTACCAACTGCCGCTGTGGCGATTGAACCCCCATTTGTTTAGTATGGCCATGGATCGACGAGATGACCTGGGCCGTTGTGTCCGCGCCTTTGAGGTCTTACGCGCCGTCATTCCGGTGGTGATGCTTCGCCGGACGCAAGCGACGGTCCTGGAGGTCAATGGCATCTTTATCCGCATCGGCGACAGTATTCCGCCCTATACCATCTGCACGGTCGAGCTGGAGTGGAACGATAAGCAACAGTGGGAGCAGTATAAGAAGCTCTACGACTCCTACATTACATACTTGACATACGGAACGCAAGGCGACCGGGGTACCGTCAGCTTCAAGGTGGCCGGGACCAACAAGACGAGTAAAGGCAACGCGGGTACTCGATCGTTCGTGATTCATCGCCTGCTGGCTATTATGACGATGAACCTCGGCCTGCATAAGGTCATTCTCCGTTCGGGACACCGGCACATGGTCCAAGACGTGCACAAGTGGCAAGAGATGTTTCAAGACAAAGGCATGAGCCACTACTTTGACCTGACCAAGCCGGAGCGTGACCTCCCTCTCTACGCCGACCGGTACACCTTCGCCGTCTACCTCAGCAAGGAATCCCCCAAGCTTCGATACCTCGCCAAACTGATGGGGGAGATCTGCCTGAGCCCGATCCAACCCCGTCGCGCCCTCATCTTCGCCGACGGGCCCATGACCTTGTGGAACATCGAGGGCTTTCTGGCGGTACGTGCGTAGACAATTGTCTACCTTCCTCCCTGCCCGACAATTGTCTACCTCTCTCCCTCCCTCCCTCCCTCCCTCCGCTCCTGCCGGGGTCGTTTGCTGACATGACGGGTGTCGTAATAGAACCTCGGCTTTACCGTCGGGGCGTTGCGCAGCAATCTGGACAGCTCCGAGCGCAAGGAGCTTATTGACGACTTCAACAACGAGACCACCAACATGAATGCGCTTCTGCTTAACCTCAAGTCGTCGAATTCGGGGCTGAACCTGCACCACCACTGCTCCGACATCATCATCCTGTGCTGTGCCGACAATGTCAACCAGATCTTGCAAATCATCGGGCGCGTCCACCGGATTTCTCAGCGGCAGTCCCAGCGCATTTGGATCGTCACGCTGGACCACAGTTATGATCAGCTGCTACAGTACAACCAGACCGATAAAATGGTAAGCACGACGGTAGCCCGGCCGCGGGTGGGCCCCGTAGACAATTGTCTACCTCCCTCTCTCCCCCGCCGCTCGGCTCTTGCTGACCGATTCCACAGCTGCAACAGATCGCCGGGGAAGGGGACATTCAGACGTCCAGTCACCTGGACGAGGTGGCTCTGGCCCAGGAGCTGGCGCAGATTGAGGACGAAACAGAACGCCTGGCGCGGGAGGACCAGGTGCGGGATCGGGCGCGCCTCGCCTTGGACGATGAAATCCGAGCCCAGTCCAACCAGATCATCACGGCTCTGCTCGGCCAGCGCTGCCCTCGGGATCGATGGGGTGACCGTGACCTCACGCTCAAGGACCAATATGAAGAACAGGTGGCCACTCCCGCCCGGGTCCGGACCCGCCACATTGACGTCGCTCCCGTGCCCATCGCCTTGCCCGCGGGCTCCTCGCCATCCAAGCCGGCCAAGAGCCGCAGCCGGCGGACCCGGATGTCGACTGCAGAACGCCTCGCCCAAGAAAAACGTGTCGAGGAGCTGAAAAAAGAACGCCGGCGGATCCAACAAGAGGACAGCAAGCGCATGGCGGCCAAGCGTGAGGAGCTCAACCAAGCGGCCACCAAGGCATATCGGCACCGTAAGCGTCTCGTCGAACTCCAGCGCCAGCAGGCTCGGGAGGAACTGGCGGTCCAGTCGGTCGCTCAAACGGCTCTGATCCAGGAACGGGCCCTACGCATTCAGAAAAGGCAGGAGAAGAAGGGACGATTGGCGGACAAAAAGTACAATCTTCGGGGCTCGAAAAAGGGGAAGGACAAGGCTCAGGAGAAGTCGGGCGGTCTGTCCAAGGAGTATGTGGATGAAGCCGACATGGCCCTGGATGAGTCTGCTGGGACTGAAGACGATACCGAGATAGAGCAGGATGGGGAGGAGGACTCATGAGTCGGTTTCCCCGAGAAGGGTGCTTGGGCTTGGAGCTTTCGGGCGTGGCTGGCATGGGTGCTTGGTGAGGTCTCTGGCTATGACAATGGAAGGATAGATCGGTAGGAGAGTTGGAAATCCCGTGTATTTCTCGACTACAAGGCACGCGCGAGCAGCCATCTAGGTAGATAATTGTCTCCCTCTCTCCCTCACCATCTCCCGAATACGGTGATCTCCCATTCCTGCCTTGACCGATTTCCGGATATCGTGGGCAGTCATCTAGGTAGACAATTGTCTACCCCTCTTCCTTCGAGAACCGTCCCCTTTATATCGTGATCTGATCTACCTATGTTAACCGAGTTCCGGACAGAGTGAGTAGTCATCTAGGTAGACAATTGTCTACCCCTCTCCCTCCGAGATGCGTCCCCCAGAGTACCGGGATCTGATCTGCCTGTATTTATCGGGGTGACGGAATGTGGGCGAGCCGTCGTTGTCGCGAGACAATTGTCTACCCCTCTCCCCCCCGAGCACTATTCGCATGCATCGGGAACGACGTCGTTGACGGATGAATGTGAGAGCTTCGAGGCCTGGCTTCAGCTTGATATGAGCGCTGTGTTGGGCTGGAGAAACCAGCGGCTGCCATCGTTGTCGCGGGACAATTGTCTACCCCTCTCTCCCCGAGCATTATTCGCGTGCATCGGGAACGACGTCGTTGACGGATGAATGTGAGAGCTTCGAAGCCAGGCGTCAGCTTGAAGTGAGCGCTGTGTTGGGCTGGAGAAACCAGCGGCTGCAGTATGAAGCTGATGATATCCAGACTTTCGAGACGGGTTCATGGTAGATGGGCTGCTGAAGGGATCGTCAGCTTGAAGTGCGCGCTGTGTTGGGCTGGAGAAACCAGCGGCTGCCATCGTTGTCGCGAGACAATTGTCTACCCCTCTCCCCCCGAGCACTAGTCGCGTGCATCGGGAACGACGTCGTTGACGGATGAATGTGAGAGCTTCGAAGCCTGGCTTCAGCTTGAAGTGAGCGCTGTGTTGGGCTGGAGCAACCAGCGGTTGTAGTAAGAAGCTGATGATATCCAGAGTTTCGAGTCGGGTTCATGGTAGATGGGCTGCTGAAGGGATTCTCATCGCTTGACGAAAAGGGGTCTGACTGGAAAATATGTCAGCTGGATATAAATATAAAAGACTAAGTATGTTACCTTGAGATATGAATCAGGATCGCTTTGGGTTTCTTCGATTTCCTCGTCTTCATTTCCCTCATACGTCGGACCATTATCGATGGCATCTTCGTTCGAGAGATGATCTCCTTCTGAATCTTCGTAGAATTCAGCTGAATCGTATTCTCGTACTTTTCCGGCTGGCGAAACACTATAATACTCATAGTCTTTGGGATCTCTTCTGTACGTCTCCACAAAAGTGACGTCTTCAACGGCAGAGCTGCTACTATTATCTTCTGGCTCAGAATTTCGTCGCATTGATAGTCTAGTGGTTTGTCGTCGCTTAGGAGCCTTTGGCGTATCCCCGAGATCCCATAACTCTGCGCGGCCCTTTGAGCGGCGTCTCTTCTTAGATTTCGCCGTCGATAGGGCTCCGCAAGGCTCCGGTTTGATTTCTGGAGTACCGGGAATTTCCCTATCCATACTCCGAGTACAAGTGGCACAGCCGCCATCGTATGTATCATTCGGGATCGACTTAGTAGTAGTTCTGTCATACCAAGTGACCGGAAGGCAACTTCTCTCAAGCTTCGACCAGTGACAATATCCATGGACTGTTGCTCTCTCCACAAGGATGAGATACATCTCCCAAGCAGCACGCATACTCTGAGTCATCTCCATAGGCTGACTATCAGGTAAGAAATGATCGATAGGCAGAGTAGTTTCTTTCCAATTTTGCACAGTGACTTCGTGCGGTATAGCGTAGTAGAGACCGTCTTCAACTCTTCTTTCGAGTCTAACTCGGACAAGACGATTATTAAACAACCTGCTGCGCTTAAGCGTGGTGTTGAGCTGTATATTCTCATAAAACATACCTTCAATGGCTTCGACCTCGGTACGGTGCGGCTCGTCTCGCCGGCCGTACTCTACCCATGTATTCAGAACTTTTCGACCCTCGCGACGGCAATGATTTTGCAGGGCATTTTGAGTATGCTTCTTAAGCCCCAGAGACGGGTCCGCATACTGGCGATCGAGAATGTCCTGGTCGCCTATGCGCGTATCTAGGCGGCGCCAGGCCTCCACCAGCCAACCCGGTACGTCGAGAGAAATATTTCTTGAAAGAATCTCCAATTGTCGAATATTATGCCTGTCTGGCGCATCGCTCGCGACAGATGCGCCATCTTCGATGAGATCTTCAACCTTGACTCCATCATACTTGGAAGGAGGTGGCTGGATGTAGAAAAGAATGTCTGGCAGGTCGATCTCCGGCCATTCATCTTTGTGTGGACAGTCGCTTGTTACCCGCCATCTTTATATATATTTACTCCACCTTCCCCTTCCCGTCTCGAACGATCGACGTGGAGAAGGATTCATATATCGGCCGTCCTCGTCGCCCGCCCGTCAACGATGATTCGGGCCGCTCACGTCGTCACGGTCAAGATGGACATCGCGGTATATGGAAATCTCAGGATTAATAGTGTCTATTTCTACGGTGAAGTTGGAGCGCGCTGCAAGGCCCGTAGACAATTGTCTACCTCTCTTCCTGCACGAACCCTCCTTGAAGTCCCGGACGGTGATGGAACTGCATTCACCTTCTCTTCTTTTCTGGCTCGCGGGTTCCGTCACTGAAGCTCGATTATTATCGGTGCCGTGAAGTCGGTGCCGTGAAGTCGGAGCGCGCTACAAGGCCCGTAGACAATTGTCTACCTCTCTTCCTGCACGAACCCTCCTTGAAGTCCCAGACTGTGATGGAATTGCATTCACTTCACTTCTCTTTTCTGGCTCGCGGATTCCGTCATTGAAGCCCGATTGTTATCGGTGCCGTGAAGTCGGAGGGCGCTGCAAGGCCCGTAGACAATTGTCTACCTCTTTCTGCACGAACCCCCCTTGAAGTCCCGGAATGTGATGGAACTGCATTTACTTTACTTCTCTTTTCTGGCTCGCGGGTTCCGTCACTGGAGCCCGATTGTTACCGGTGCCGTGATGTCCGGTCGAGCGGCGGATTCCGTGGACAATTGTCTACCTCTCTTACTCCGCGCATCCTCCTTGGAGTCCCTTTCGGTATGGATTGGTTTCCGCTCCTTTCGGCTGAGTTTCATCGGACGAACCGTCCGACCTCGTTTATTCCACCACCGTCCGTCCGCCTCGGGGTCTTCTAACGACCACTATACGAAGCCGCATCCGAATCGGCTGATTGAGGGTGGGAATGGTCGACCCGTCCGGTGACCACGCCTTTCGCGGTCGAACGCAAGACGACTTACCTCTTGTCCATCGTCAACGGCCCTACCCCGACGCCCGCCGCGCCGGCATGGATTCTACGACTTACTCGCGTCAGTAACACGGTCGCGGACAGTCGATCGGACTCATCTCCCGCGAGCAATAGAGACATTCGATCCACATGTCCTCCATCACCCGGCCTTGTCCCGGCACGGTATTGGGGGGTGGCGGCGTGGGCGGCAGGGGATAGCTCCGGACCATTTGGTCGAAATCCTTCCCACAGACACAGTAATTCCATTGGCCTCCGACGGGGTCGATGTAGCGCTGCAGCGTCGTGGACGGATAGGCGGGCATGACGGGAAACATGGTGCCCTCGTCCTCCCGCGCCGCGGCGACCCGCACCAGCCGATCCTGAACGGCCCGGAATTGATCTCGACGGCACCGGGCACAGAGGTGACACTGACGACGGTCCACGCGCCCGACGCAATCACAGAACGGGGCCGACGGGGCCGATTGGCGGCGCCTCCGCGAGCAGTCCCGACAGAGTTGCAGCCGTCGAAAGGGCCACATGCGGGTCCAATCCCAGTGGTCCTGGGCGGCCTCAGCACAGTCGTCGCAGAGGAGGAAGTGGCCATGATGCGCGGGGCCCTGGCAGGGCCTCAGCCCGCGGCGGTCGCGGGTGGTACACGGCCCGACCGGTCCTTCGACGCCTTTATAGTCCGGGACGCGTTGACCGGGATCGAAATTCTCGGCGAGGGGTAACGGCGCATAGAATAATCGGGGCCAGTTCTCCGAATTTCGGGTTCCGTTATACCGCACGTCGAGGTCGCGAACGAGTGCGGGCCAGCCGGTATAAACAAGACTATCGGGGATATAAGCGGGTAAGAGGTTAACCTAGCGGCGATTTTATTACCGAAGCGCGCTATAGTTATTTAAGTCGAGGTAGCGAAATAGATTTCGTATAACTTCGCTCTTTATTAGATCGAGCAGATTTATCTTTTCGGATCGACTCGACTTCGGTAGAATCTTTTTTTATTTCCCCTCGGGGGAGAAAATAAGAGAGGAATAAATCGGATCTCGTTAGCGCTTTCGGAAGGGGGGACGAGTTAGAGTATTATTCGACGATAACGAGATATCGAACGACGTTATTTTCCCCTTTTTCTTTTTAAATAAAAGCGATATATCCGCGTTTTATTAATTCGAATTCTTAATCGATTTTTTAATTTCTTTATTAAATTTCTTTTATTTTAATTTTATTAAATTTCTTTCGTTTAATTCTTTTATTCTTTATTTTCTTTAATTACTTTTTTTTCTCTTTATTAAATTTCTTTTATTTCTTTTATTTAATTCTTTATTCCGAATTTTACTTTTATTATATTATAATAGGGATAGAAATAATATAATAATAGTATTACTCGAGAAGGCTTTAATACTATTTCTAAATAGCGAAATAATAAATTTAAAACCTACGCCCTTAATAAAAACTTATTTATTACCGTAATCGCCTATAAAAAATATACGAGTTATTTAATAAATATAAATTAAACGCCCTCTTCGGTTATCGAAAGATACGAATTCTAAGAATTAAGAGTATAGTTATTATAAGGAATCCTTAATACTTCGTTATCGTATAAATATTAAGACTTAATTTAAGAGTAAAAGAGATCCGAAAGTAGTAGTTAGAGCACAGATTTAGTATATAACCTAGAAAGATAAGGAGAGTATAAAGAACGCAGGCGCGGAATAGACTATTATTAAAGTAATCTTCGGGATACGAGACGTAGGCGACGCGCTTAACGGCTAAATAGAATCTTATATATAAATTATAATTATATTATCTATATATAAGATATAAGGAATAAGATTATTATACGAAGAATAATAAAATAAGAAATAAGAGTTCGTTAAATATATATAATATTAAAAAAGTATTAGTTTTTTCCTTTTCTTAATAAAAGGGATTTATAGTCTCTATAAAATAGAATAAATATAAATAAATATATACGTAATAATATTTATATATCTTATATTAATTTAGAATTTATTAAATAATAAATAAGAATTAAATTAAATTATATTATAATAATTTAATTAAATATATTTTTATAAGAGTTTTATATTAATAAATTATTACGAATTATATTTTAAAAAAAGATAAATATTAATATTAATATTTTTCTTTTAATATATACTTTTTAAAAGCGTATTTTTATATTTTTCTTATTATATTAATTCTATTTTCTACGAAACGCTAGTTAATCGATATTAATCCGTTTATTTTATTATTAATATTTAATTTTATTAAAATAAAATTATATAATATTTAATTTAAAAATAACTTTTTTTAAAAAATTTTAAAAAATAATAAATAAGAAAATTAATAATAAAATATATAATAAAGAAAAAGAAAAAGAAAAAAATTCCTTTTTTTTTATTTTCTTTATTTTAATAAAATATTTGATGAGAATATTAAAAATTATTAAAAAATATATTCGTATATTTCAGTACGTCAGGCCTATTCCAAGAATCGAATCGACTATTCTCGCGTATTTTTAATAATTTATAGAATTTTTATATTTATATATATTATTATATAAATATTATTAAAAATTATCGCGAATATTATATTATATTTAAATACGCTGAATAAAATAAATATAAATATCGATTATATAATTCTAAAATTATATAACGAGTATTCTTCTTTTTCTAAGACTTACTTAATCTTTTAATTTATATATATATAAATTAAAAGATAATTTTAATATTCCCTTTAAAGCTTAAATTCTAATTATAAATATCGATAATTAAGGGGGAATACTCCTGTCAGCTTGGCTCTATAGTTGTGGGCATCGGCAATCCAGCCACTTAATATGGACGGCTCGGCTATTAGTAATAGGTAGTTCGACGTCGATGTATATATGCCTCGCGTGCGGCTTCCTAGGCGGGTACGGAGTTACCTGGGACATTGCAGATAAGAGTCCAGCCGGGCTAGACCGGTGGCAGGTCAGCGGCTGGCTGTCGATAGACTGATGCTGTCGTCTATCATTAAGAGTTTTAGCCTTCGAACTGTCAGGATAGTAGACACCGTTTCTGCTAACGAGCTCGGGAGTGGCAAAAGTGACGCCCAGAAACTATGGTTTCCACGGCCTCGCTGGTGCAGCCGATAGACCCTTACTCGAGATACAACTGATGGCTGGGAAACGCTGCCACTGGGCTTTTCAGGGAGATAGGTAGACAATTGTACAGAGATTTCCCCAGACAATTGTCTACGCCTACGACTGAAAGAGATCTTATCGGCGCTGCCAGGCCTATCTTATACGCAGGATATCGGTCGCGCTGTTCAATTGGATTGGAATAGGTTTTAGACGGACCTAGTCCCGGCGTTCACGCCGGAAGCGCGGCCGAACGGCAGCGTTATAGGATATATAAACTAGGCAGATTTATTTATAGGAAGAGTGTTAGAATTAATGTTCTAGATCAGCCAGCTTGGCTCAGTGATTAGATTAGCTATATAGCTAGTATGCTTGACGCAGGTGATAGATCTGCGTATATTCTCTATTTTAATAGAATATATAGACTTTTATATATCGATTCATTATAATTCGCCTACTGCGCTTTATATCTTTTAATAATATTCGATATTTATAAAATATATAAAAGAGATATCGAAAATTATTAAAAAATACGTTCGTATATCTTAGTACGTTAGGCCCGTTCGAAGAGTTAAGTGAATTAATCTCGCATATTTTTAATAATTTAAATTATTTTTATATTATATTAATAATTTATAATTTTCTTAATTTTTTATTTATATATAAAATATTTAAAATTTATATAATTAATTATAAGCGCTCGATTAAATAAATAAATTTTATTATTATTATTATTATTATAAAATATTTAATAAAAATATTAAAAAATATTATTAAACGTTATAATAAAAATTATAAAATAATTAAATATATAAAATATATTTATTTATTTATTAATTCTTATTACGCCTAATTTATTATCGAATTTATCGATTTATATAAACTAATTTATATATATTTCCCGTTTTAATTCTACTTATTAGTATTATTTATAGCGGAAAGTTCCCTTAAGATTAAACTCCTACGCCCGAAGAACGACTCTCGAATCTTCGAAATATATATAAAATATAATAAATATAAATATTAATTATATAAATTTAAAATTATATAATAAATATTTTTTTTCCGCGAAAATTCGTTTAATCTTTTAATATATTTATATTAAAATTAAAATATAATTTTGAATATTTTTTTTAAAATCTAAATTCCTATTATAAACGTAAATAATTATTCACTCACGTTTCTCGCCGTTCTTTCTCGGTCTGAAAAATAGAAACTTCTCGAAGGGTCGTATTATAGATACAGCCTTGGTAGAACGCGGGAACATCCGCTGTGAAACTTACCCGATTACACGGCCGGTATTTAGGATTTAGCGCGTTAAGGAATCGGCGCTTAATGCGATCAATCGAAAAAGCCTACTGAGCGCACTGAGCGGGCAGTCACGATTATTAGTATATAATCTTGAACTATAGCCGGCCTTTATAGCCCTTTATAATCAACTTATAAACACACTAAGTACATATAAGTTCCTATTACAAGCTTACTACTGTCGAGGGGAATGATGAAGCGTTTGCTAGACGCGCGCATCGAGAGCTCTCATACGAGTACTAAGGTACATGGGCGGTACTGCAGCGCCAAAGCGCGCTACGCGCTGATCGAATCGAAAACTATTTCTGTTGATGTTGTTGTTGTTGTTGTTATTGTTGTTCGCCAACCCCTGAAAGAAAGACAAAGCCTTCACGCCAAGCCTTCACGCCAAGCCATATCCCAACATACGTCCAACCCCACGACACTACTACCTCTCCTGTTCGGACCTATATAGAGTTCACACCCCAGGTACCAGCACACCACTGGTACAGAGCCAGGCGGGACATAGGTAGACAATTGTCTACGCCTCTCACCTGAAGATACAGCCCCGCCTGGATGTATATCAGTAGTGTATTGGTAGCGATGGATGGACTTTATATCGGTTCGGACAGAAGAGGCAGTAGTAAGCTTGTAGTAGAAACCAGTATGTACTCAGTATGTTTATGAGTTAACCATGAAGTTCTTAACGAGGCGGGCTTTATAGTAATCTATATAGTATTATAAAACCCGTGGCTCGCGTGACTCTAATTACTTGAGCGCGAGCCATCAGAACTATTTAGCCATTAACTCTATGTTAAGCCTTGGCTGGGCGTGCGAGGCAACCTTAAACACCGGGTGTGCCAATCACGAATAGCACGTCGGGTGTTTCCGTAAAGCTTGGCGCCGAGCGTTAAGCCTACCCGCAATAATAATACGAGTGGTGTCTTGCAGTAGAGTAAGTAGACAATTGTCTACCTACGTCCCTCCTGGACTTATCCTAGGGGTTCGGAGGTATCTCGTAATAAACTTTATATGGGTTTCTAAGGGGGCTGAAAGCGGACTCTGCACGTCCTCGCGGAAGCGGCTGGGAATCTGCTACGGCGAGGCTACGCAGAGATATGTGGGCATGGCAGGCGTGGAGGATGGGAGTAGCGGTGGTTGGTATAAGGGAGTGGAGAAAGCGTTAGACTGAGGCCGTCTTCCCCTCGGTCGGGCGGG
>Ga0209863_10001082_pt1 | contig 11124 bp, 8 predicted proteins | sample OrgsoiDNA2013046_FD_185796 | JGI IMG/M metagenome (GOLD analysis project Ga0209863, IMG submission 185796) | Permafrost soil microbial communities from the Arctic, to analyse light accelerated degradation of dissolved organic matter (DOM) -... | ecosystem: Environmental > Terrestrial > Soil >...
CGGCTGTGCGAATCAATTTCCTTGCCCTGCAGTATGTCTTTGCGAGCACGCTCTTTGAGAGCACGGGGTGGAGCAGGCATTTATGCCTGCGTTTAATGCGCTAGAGATTTGGGCTTCAGCCCCTGAGGTCCCACCGATACTCGTGTGGCATAGCCTCGGCTGTGCGAATCGCTTTCTCAAAATAAAAAAGGCGCCGCATCTCTGCAGCGCCTCTTCTGATCTTCAACAACGTTACCTTTTCTTCGCGCCCGCTCCCGTCCCCGCGGCGGCCGGGATGCCTTCCGCTGAGTTACCGTGATAATTCGGGAACGCCGGACGTTTCGCCACCGGCAACGGATTCTTCTTCAGCCCATCCATCACCAGTGAAACCGCTTTCTCCAGTTGCGGATCGTGCCCGGTCATCCAGTCCTTCGGTGTGATCTCCACTTCCACGTCGGGCGCAACGCCATGGTTCTCCACATCCCACTCGCCATTGCGATTGTAGAAAGCCACGCGTGGCGCGGTTACGCCTCCGCCATCCATGAGTTCAGGATAGTCGTAGATGCCCACCAGCCCGCCCCATGTCCGTGTACCCACCAGCGGCCCGATCTTGGCGTCGCGGAAGTACCAGGGCAGTGCATCGCCGCCGGATCCCGCATACGCGTTGATGATCATCGCCTTGGGTCCAAAGATCGCGCCAACCGGAGTAGTGAAGTCTTTGCCCTCGCGGGTCATCCAGTAGTTTTGCAACGGACGTCGCAGATAATCGATCACGTAGTCTGCCGCTGAACCGCCGCCGTTAAAACGCTCGTCAATCACCGCGCCTTCACGGCCCACCTGGGCAAAGAAGTAACGATTGAATGATGTGTATCCACCAAAACCGGTGTCAGGCAGATAAACGTAAGCCAGCTTGCCGCCGCTGATCTCGTCCACCTTATGCAGGTTGCCGTAAATCCACGCGCGATTGCGAAGATTGCCTTCATTTTCAATTGGCACCACGGTCACGTTGTGTGCGCCCTTGCCGTCAGCGCTGGCTCCTACTTTCAGCGTGGTTGATTTATCGGCGGAGCCGGCAAAGAGCTCAAAGATTTCATCCGTGCCTTTGAGTTCGCGGCCGTTCACCGCCAGCAGGTAATCGCCTTCCTGTACGTTCACTCCGGGCAGAGTCAACGGAGCGCGCAATTGCGGGTTCCAGTTCTCGCCCTGATAGATATGCGAGAACCGGTAGCGTCCGTTCTCAACCGAGTAATCCGCGCCCAGCAGTCCCACTTTGCCTTCTTCTGACGGCGGAGTTGGTGGCGTGCGAATGTACATGTGGCCAACCGTCAGTTCGCCCAGCATCTCCGCCAGCAGATAGCTGAAGTCGTAGCGGCTGCCAACGTTTTCCAGATACGGTTCATAGTGCTTGGTGGTGGCGGCCAGATCCAGCCCGTGCAGTTTTGGATCGTAGAAGTAATCGCGCTCAACGCGCCACACTTCGTTGTATTCCTGTTTCCATTCCGCGCGCGGATCAACCAGCACTTCCATGCGAGCCAGATTCATCGGCGTGTCTGGCTTGCCGGCGGCAGGGCCGCCGCCTGCGGGCGGAGCACCAGCCGATGTGATAAACCACTTTCGGTTGGTTGTCCGGCCTTTGCTGTAGAGCATCTTCTTGCCGTCAAACGAGACGGAGAAGTTATCAATGCCCTCCATCAATTTCTCAGCCTTGCGCGACGTCAGATCAAAACGGTACAGCGTGGTCTGCTGGTCAGGCCCCGGACGTGAAGGGTCTTCCACCAGGAAAATAGTTCCGGCTTTCCCCGCGATGAGCTGGCCGTAATTGCGCGGCGGTATGGGCAGGGCAAGAATGCGCTGGCTGACGTTCTCCGCGTCAATCTTCACCATTACGGCTTCCGCTTTGGCTGCACGAGCAGGCTTTGCGTCCTGCGCTTTGGCCTTTTCTTCCGGACTCGTTGGCGCTGCTCCTTCCTCGGGTTTCTCTTCCGGCTTGGGAGACTTGTCCGTGTCCGGCTTGGCGTCGTCGGAAGCGGATTTCTCTTCGTCGCTTTCCGGAGCCAGCGGAGAAGGCACATCTTTTTTCAGCACGATCAGATACGCGCTGCGCGTCACCGGCCGGTTGATGCTGGAAAGGTCCAGCCATCCCGTAGTCGGGCCAATGTCGGTGCTGGCCGTGAAGTACAGATACTGGCCTTTCTGGTCCCACGCCGGATAGCGCGCGTCACTCAACCCGTCTGTCAGTTGCAGTGCTTTGCCCTGCTCCAGCGAATACGCGAACACCGCATTCATGTGGCTGGCTAACTCTCTGTGGTAGGCAATCCAGCGGCTGTCCGGCGACCAAACCGGCTGCATCGTGCGCTGCGGCTGGTCGTAGGCATTGCTGTCAACTTTCACCGGCGTGCCTTTGGCCAGGTCAACGTACCAGATGTTCAAACGCTTGTCGGTGAGTGCAATCTTCTTGCTGTCGGGAGACCAGACCGGGTTGTAATAGAAAGAGGCTGGAGTTCCCAGTGAGATTTTCTTCACGTCTCCCATGCCGTCCGGACTCTTGATGTGCAGCGCATATTCCCCAGACTCGTCCGATAAGTAGGCGATCGACTTCCCATCCGGCGACCATGCCGGATCGCGCTCCATCACGCCCGGTGTGTTTGTCAGGTTTCGGACATCGCCTTTCTCGGCCGGTGCCGTCAGGATGTCACCGTGTGCTTCAAACACAGCGCGTGCTCCGCCCGGAGAAATATTGGCGGAAGTGATATCGTGCTCAACTTTCTTAAAATGCGGCCGGACGTTGGGTAGATCAGCCGGGACCGTAACTGCAACGGTCTTCGCCTTTCCCGTCGTCAGATCAAACAACCCGAGAGAACCAAACTGTTCGTAAACAATCGCGCCCGGACCAGCCGAAGCCGACTTGATGTCATTGGTCGCCGGCATCACCGTCTCAACCTTCTTCGACTTCACATCGTAGGCATAAAGACTGAACGGTCCGTTGCGGTCTGAAAGAAAATAAACTTTATTGCCCACCCACATCGGCGTGCCGTCGTTGGATCCGTCGCGGGGCACGATATCGATGCTGTAGTCGCTCAGGTTGGCCAGCCATATGTGTGAAGCCTTGCCGCCGCGATAGCGCTTCCATCCAATCGCTGACAGCCTGCGCGTGTTGTCCGTCGGCACATAAGCGATTTGTTTGCCGTCGCCGGAGAAAGATCCGAATTCAGCCATCGGCAAGGGCAACTCGTGCGGCAATCCGCCATTGAGGCCAACCGTGAACAGACGATTGAAACGCGAGTAGCTGTTGCGTGTCGACCGGAACAGAACGCTCTTGCCATCAGGCGACCAGCCCACTACTTCATCCACGCCCGGGTGATACGTCAACCTCTTCGGCACGCCGCCGGAAGACGGCATCACGTAAACATCAACGTTGCCGTCAAAATCACCGCTGAAGGCAATCATGGAACCGTCAGGGGAAAAGATGGGATCGCTCTTGGTGCCCGGACCGCTGGTGAGCAGACGCGCTTCACCGCCCTCGCGCGATACCAGCCATAAATCGCCTGCATAAGCGAACGCAATATGCGTCTTGGAAAGCGTGGGCTTCTGCAACAGAAGAGGACCGCCGGCACGCGCGGGCATCGCCGAGATAATTACGAGCACGAAAGAGGATAGAAGCAAAGGGAGTTTCTTCATGGACACCGCCGAGGTTGAAGGAGATAGACGTTCCGGGAAAGAGGAAGGTTAGCAGCTATTCACGCCCGGAACAAGGCATCGCATGCAGCCATTGCGTGGAGCGGGACTGCATCCGGCTGAGGATTGCATTCAGCCGAGTGGGGCACCGTTGGCCTTGTTGGAGAAGGGTAAGGAATTCAGCGTAGAGCCGTAGCTTGCTACGGCTCCAATCTCCGCAATCTCCGCAATCTGTCTTCGCAATCTGTCACTTGACCGTGTCGATTGTAAGCCAAAGAAATTTCGACGTAGAGACGCGGCATGCCGCGTCTCCAAACATCACAATCTCGAAATCTTCAAATTGCCCACAAACCCAGCGCCGTAGGCGCGAAATGAGTTAGCCCAAACCGGAAGGTCTGGGTAGTAGGAGGAAGATTCGGAGCCCCGTAGGCGGCGACACAACTTCCAGCGATGTTCTACCGAACGCTATCTCGATGGCTCCAGCAGCACCACCACGTGCGCCACCGCCGCATGATCCAGATTCAATCCCTCGGGCGTTTTGGCCTTGATGCTCACCTGATCCGGCTTCACGCCCAAAAGCTCGGCTACGTGCTTTTGAATGTTTTTGGCATGAGGCACAATCTTCGGCGCAGCCAGCACCAATGTGGTATCGATATTAGCGATCACATACCCGGCCTTCCTAACCTGCTTCATCGCTTCTTCCAGAAAGATGGCAGAGTCGGCGCCCTTCCATTTGGGATCGGTGGGAGGAAAGTAGCTGCCAATGTCCCCTGCCGCCACGGCGCCAAGCAATGCGTCCGTGATGGCGTGAAGAAGCACATCACCGTCGGAATGCCCGGCCAGACCTTTGTCATGCGGCAGCAACATGCCGCCAATCTTTAACGGAACACCGGATTGAAACTCGTGCGAGTCGAACCCATAACCGATTCTCATGAAATCCCTGAACCCCCTGCCGCGGATGCACGCGGATGTGCGCGGATTGCTTTTCTTTCATTTTCAAAAACCAGCCTTCTGAACTGAGGCTTACTTCCGCCAAAATTCAGGATCAAACCGACTTCGAGTTCCGTGGCGCGCAAATAGTTCAGTAATTGTGCTTCGTTGGAACGTTCCAGATTGGGTAAGGCTTCAAGTTCGAGCAGGACAAGTTGATTCACGAGCAGATCGGCCCGGAACTGGCCAACCTGTTGTTTACGAAACCACACCGGAATTGGTATTTCCCTCTGCACGTCGAGACCAGCTTCTGCAAGCGCTATCGCCATACAGTTTGCGTACACTAATTCGAGGAAACCATGCCCGATTTCATTGTAGACATCGTAATAAACACGCAGAATATTTTCAGTGAGCTCCGAATACAGCAATGTCGATTTTTCTATTTGCATTTTTGATCCGCGAGCATCCGCGTTAATCCGCGGTAGGGTTTTGATCGTTTTATCCAGCAAGAATATCGCTGCCCTTAGCCAGAAAAAACTCCGCCAGTTCCATATCTCCCGGCGTCGTGATCTTGATATTTCTCGCCGATCCCATCACCACCCACACGCTCTCACCGATCCGCTCAACCAGAGACGCTTCATCGGTTCCGGTAAAGCCGTCGGCAATCGCGCTGTCAAAGGCGCGCTTGATCAACTCGTAGCGGAAGCCCTGTGGAGTCTGGGCCATGACCACGCGTTCGCGCGGAATCGTGGATGAGATGATGGCGCCTTCGGCAGCGCGTTCCACCTGCTTGATGGTATCCACGGCCGGAAGCCCGGCGATGGCCGCCCCGTGTTTCTCAACTTCCCGGATCACGCTGGCGATAATCTCGTCGTCTACGAACGGTCTCACGGCGTCATGTACCAGCACAATATCGTCGTTCGCGGCCTTAAGGCTGGCGATGGCGTTGGCCACTGATTCCTGGCGATGTTCGCCGCCTTCCACCAATTCGACCTTTGCGCCCAGCTTTTCTTTTTCCAGTCTCTGCCGGAACGCGTCCATTTCGTTCTTGCGCAGCGCAATCACAATCTGGCTGACTTGTTTGTTGCGCGCAAAAAAACGCAGCGTGTGAATCAGGATGGGCGTACCGTTGATCTCAAAAAACTGTTTTGAGGTCTGGCCTTTTTTGCCGGGGGACACCATGCGCGTGCCCAGTCCGGCGGCGGGAATAATCGCTATAACCTTCATGTCGGAGGGAAAGTATAACAACTTCCCACGGCTTTCTTACGCCGCCGTCCCGAACCTGTCTTTTGTCTCGTCGGCTGGATCACCATCCCCTGGCAGCACCTCATTCAACGCCCATTGGATCCGATTGACTGAATCCTGGATTACCTTTACCTGTTCCGATTGTTCCAGCGTGTAAGGCGAATAGAGAATGGCTTGCAGGGCATTCCTTACGTGGTGATTCATGGCAGCCACCACGGCCAGCTTGCGCGTCAGGTCACGATAGCGCTGTTGCTCGTAGGCAAACACCACCAGGCCGGCGGCAATCCCTATCAGCAAGTTATCGATCAGCGCAGCGATGCCGGTGACGGAAAATTTCTGGAACCCCATCTCCAGCACCACACCCAGAACGAAGGTGCAGAAGCCAAGCAGGAAACTGCGTCCCGCGCGCCGGTACATTGAGGGGAGCACTACGTTGACAACCATGATGACCCGATTATTTCACATTACAATGAAGGCACTGAGCCATGAAAGCCACCGGAGGCATGTGCAGCAGCAGGTCCTGAAATTCATTCGTGAGAAGCGGCTCCTTTCGCCAGGGGACCGGCTTGGTGTGGCTGTTTCCGGCGGTGCGGATTCATTGGCACTGCTTCGCGTTCTCGCGGAACTGCGTTCAGAACTCGGCATTGTGCTCAAAGTTCTGCATTTCAACCACAAGATCCGTGGCGCTGACTCGGAAGCTGACCAGGCTTTTGTAGCTGCGCTGGCTGAGCAGCTTGGACTGGAGTTTTACGCCGGCGTTGGCGATGTCCCGGCTTATTCGCGGGAACGCAAGCTCAGCCTGGAAACCGCCGCTCGCGATCTTCGACATGAATGGTTCGCCGAACTGCTTTCCTCCGGAAAGCTCGACAAGATCGCCACTGCCCACACGCTCGACGATCAGGCCGAAACCGTCCTGATGCGTATGATCCGCGGCACCGGCGTTCGCGGACTGGCAGGAATTTCCACCCTTCATCAGGATAAAAAACTCATTCGTCCTCTGCTGGCGATCCACCGCGCAACTATTGAAGCCTATTTAAACGCGCTCAACCAGCCTTGGAGGAATGACGCCACCAACCTTGACGTTGCTCACACACGTAACCGGGTCCGCCACCAGCTATTGCCGCTCCTGGCTAGCGATTTCAATCCTTCGATCCACCAGCGTCTCGCTGACATTGCCGAGGTCTCCCAGGCCGAGTCCGATTATTGGGAAAAAGAACTGACCACCGTGATGGCCCGGGCTGTTCGCCAGGGTAAGCCGAGCCGCAGCGGCCGGTCCAGCTCAGGCGATGCGGGTGAAGTTCAGGCCCTTGATCTCACCTGCTTTCAGACGCTTCCCCTGGCAGTTCAGCGGCAGGTGCTTCACAAGCTCGGCTCGCAAATGGGAGCGAGTCTGGAATTCAAGCACATCGAAGAGCTGCGTACATTCATCGAAATTGGCAAGCCGGGCAAGCGTCTGGAATTACCAGCCGGGTTGGTGGCGGTCAGGAGCTTCCGTGAGCTACAGTTCACGCTCTCAGCAGCACCCAGTGAGCCGGAAACTTACGAATTCCGGCTGCCAGTGCCGGGCGAAGTGGCTGTTTCCACCCTGGGTTCTACCCTGCGGGCAAGGGTAATAATTGAGGGCGATAAAGATTTATCGCGGTATAATCCGGCATTGCTTTTGGATCGTGCCTTGCTGCGGCCGGAACTGATTTTGAGAAACTGGCGCGCAGGCGACCAATTTTGTCCGGTACACACAGGTTCTCCCAGGAAGATCAAAGAATTATTGCAGTCGAGCCGCATGGGCCGGCCGCTCTCCGCCACGGAACGCAAAGTCTGGCCCGTCATTGAGAGCAATGGCCAGATCGTCTGGATGAGGGGCTTCCCGGTGGCCAGGGAATTCGTTTACCGCGCCGGCGACGCAGTGCTGATCGAAGAAGCCGTGATCGCAGATGTTCTGATCGAAGATGTTCTGATCGACGAACAAATAAAAGATCGCTAAATCTACCGCCGAGGGGCAAAGCGTGAGCAGCAGCGTTTCACAGGAATACCCGCGGGTTATTTTGTCCGCTGACCAGATTAAGAAGCGTGTCCAGGAAATGGCCCGCCAGATAACCCGTGATTATCAGGGCAGGACCCTCTGCGTTGTCGCCGTCATGGAAAATGGCTTCATCTTTATGGCTGACCTGGTACGTGAGCTTGACATCCCCATCGTCTGCCAGTTCGTCCGCGGCGAATTTAAAGACGACCATCCCAGCACCACAGAAATTTTTTACAGCCCTGAAGTCGAAGTGGCAGGAAAAGATGTCTTATTAGTGGAGGCCTTAATCCAGTCCGGTCTGACCAGTGAATTCCTGCTACGGAACCTCGTCAGCCGAGGCGCATCCAGCGTGAAACTGGCGGTACTTTTGGACAAACAAGCAGCCCGCCGTGTGTCACTCCAGCCTGATTACTTTGGTTTTCTGCTGAATGACAGTTTTGTCGTAGGCTATGGTCTGGGGGACGTGCATTCTGGTCGGAATTTGCCATATATCGCAGCAAAGAGTTAGAAATCTGGCGTATTTGCTACAGCCGTGTCACTAGGTAAGGTTAAGCATTTTACTGCCTTCCCACATCTTCAAAGGGGTATAGAATTGTTGAGATGCAAAGTTTTAGACCGGCACGTGTCCTGCCAGCATCTAAGAGTTTGGATATTCTTAGCCCGACACAACGGATCGCCTGAACTTTTTTGCAATCCCAAGCGTCTTTATAACTAGCACAAGTCGAGGAGTAGCCCTGTTGGTTCCGAAGGCCGAGCGGGCGGGAAATTAGGAGTACTGAGTGAATTCGACATTTAAAACGGTGGTTTTGTGGGTTGTTCTGCTCCTGGTGGGCGTAGCTCTCTGGAAGATGATCCAGGGCGGCGGCACCAGTGCCAAAGATCAGGAGATCAGCTGGACGGACTTCACCAACCAGGTGTCCCAGAGCAACGTTGCTGATGTGACGATCGTGGACAACACGGAAGCCCACGGCCACTATCGCAATGACAAAAACAACCAGTTTCATCTGACCGTCCCGGCCAACTATCCGGAAATGCTCAAGCAACTGGATGCTCACAATGTTCGCGTAACGTATCGCAGCAACAATGGCCAGAACTGGCCCATGCTGTTGATCCAATTCTCACCGCTTCTGCTCATCGGCGTTCTGTGGTTTGTGATGATCCGCCAGATGCAGACCGGCGGAAACAAGGCTTTGAGTTTCGGCAAGAGCCGCGCCCGGCTGCTCTCCATGCAGCAGAAGAAGATCACGTTCAAGGACGTGGCTGGCGTGGATGAAGCCAAGGAAGAACTTCGCGAGATCATTGAGTTCCTCCGCGAGGCACAGAAATTCCAGAAGCTTGGCGGACGCATTCCCAAGGGCGTATTGCTCGTCGGAAACCCCGGAACCGGTAAAACCTTGCTCGCCCGCGCTGTTGCCGGTGAAGCCAACGTTCCCTTCTTCAGTATTTCGGGCTCTGACTTCGTGGAAATGTTCGTCGGCGTCGGCGCAAGCCGCGTCCGTGACCTGTTTGAACAGGGTAAGAAGAACGCTCCCTGCATCATCTTCATCGATGAAATTGATGCCGTTGGCCGCCATCGTGGCGCTGGCCTCGGCGGCGGACATGACGAGCGTGAACAGACGCTGAACCAGTTGCTGGTGGAAATGGACGGCTTTGAGTCCAACGAAGGCGTGATCCTGATCGCCGCCACCAACCGGCCAGACGTTCTTGATCCGGCGCTGCTCCGTCCCGGACGTTTTGATCGCCGCGTTGTGGTTCCACTTCCAGATGTTCGTGGCCGTGAAGAAATTCTGCGCGTTCACACCCGCAAAATTCCTTTGGCCGATGACGTTGATCTCGCCATCCTGGCTCGCGGCACACCGGGTTTCTCCGGCGCTGAGATCTCCAACATGGTCAATGAAGCGGCATTGAACGCGGCTCGCTGCAATCGCAAGTCAGTCCTTATGTATGACTTCGAACTGGCCAAGGATAAAGTGCTCATGGGCGCAGAGCGCAAGAGCATGCTGCTGACCGAGGATGAAAAGAAGGTCACCGCCTATCACGAAGCTGGACACGCCATTGTGGCTGCTCTCAGCCCGCACGCTGATCCGCTGCACAAAGTCACCATCATCCCGCGCGGTATGGCGCTGGGTGTGACCATGCAGCTTCCTGAGACGGACAAGCACAACTACACCCGTGACTACCTTGAAACGCAGCTCTCTGTCCTGATGGGTGGACGCATCGCGGAAGAAATCTTCCTGAGCCAGATGTCCACGGGCGCCGGCAATGATATTGAGCGTGCCACTGACTTGGCTCGCAGGATGGTCTGCGAGTGGGGCATGAGCAAGCTTGGTCCGCTGACTTTCGGCAAGAAAGATGAACAGATCTTCCTGGGCCGCGAGATCGCCCAGCACCGTGACTTTAGCGAAGACACGGCGAAGCAGATCGATGTTGAAGTTCGTCGCTTCGTGAACGAAGGCTATGACAGGGCCAAAGCGATCATCACCGACAAGGGGACGATCCTTGAAGCTATTGCCCTGGCCTTGCTGGAACGCGAAGTTCTCGACGCTGTCGAACTCAAACTGATCATTGAAGGCAAGCCGCTTCCTGCCCGCAGCATCCCACCCGGCAAGGGCGATGACGGCGGCGTGCAGCAGGTGCTTCGTCCGGAACCGGGCCGTACACCGGGAATCGCACCGGGCAAACCCTCACCGGCGTAAACATCGGTACTTTTAAGACTCACAAGGGCAGCCTCGGCTGCCCTTTTCATTTGTGAGGAGCACATTCAGGGCGAGGCCGACTAGCGTGCCGAGCCCACTGCCACAAGCGCTTTCATGCTGCAACCACGGGAAAAGCTCTCAAGCGATTTGGAGCGAAGCGACAAAAATTGTGGTCTCACCACCTTCGACTGGCCCCAACGCTGAATCTCCTTGAAACGCGCCTACCGAACGGGCTACATTCCTAGTTAACGTAATCCCCTGGAAGTAAGTACCGGTTTGGTGAGGTCTGCGTATATGGCTGGAACAGTCGTGGCGATGAGCCCAAAGTCCTCCTTGGGGATAAACGCCGCCGTATTTCAACAGGATTACTTTCTTGCCCGGCGAAAGGTCTTCTCTTTCGCGCCCAAGCTCTACATCTGGGACAGCACTGGAGCCACGCTGGCCTTCGTGCGTCAGAAAGTTTTTGCGCTGCGTGATGACGTGCGCGTCTTCACCGACGAAACACAAAGCTTTGAGCTGCTGCACATCAAGGGACGAAACATCATTGATTTTGGCGCTGCGTTTGACGTCACGGATTCG
>Ga0209863_10001086_pt1 | contig 11088 bp, 9 predicted proteins | sample OrgsoiDNA2013046_FD_185796 | JGI IMG/M metagenome (GOLD analysis project Ga0209863, IMG submission 185796) | Permafrost soil microbial communities from the Arctic, to analyse light accelerated degradation of dissolved organic matter (DOM) -... | ecosystem: Environmental > Terrestrial > Soil >...
GCAGGCTGACGACCAAAGGCGTCGTCAAGCCGCTCGCCAGGGGCTTGTGGGCGCTCGGCCGCGACCTCGATCCGAAGGTGCTGTCGCGCTACGTGGCCGGGCCCTCCCCCAGCTACGTCTCTCTCCTGTCCGCGCTGAGGTTCCACGGGATGATCTCTCAGATCCCGCGCTCGACGTACGTTATGACGCTCGCGAGGCCCCAAGAGATCGAGACGTCGATGGGCGACTTCTCGATCCACACCATGGCGCCCGAGGTCTTCGGAGGGTTCGTGGCGACCCCCGAAGGCGCGCTCATCGCCTCGCCGGAGAAGGCCATTTTCGACGTGTTCTACCTGTCCGGTACGAAGCCGCGCACTTTCTCGTCGCTGCCGGAGGTCGAGCTGCCCGACGGCTTCGACTTCGGGGTGGTGAGGAACTGGACGCGCAAGGTGGCGTCGAAGCGCCTCCGGACGATCGTGGAGCGCAGGACGTCCGAACTAGAATCGGCACCGCCCGGAGGGCGACCCGGATCCGACGCCCGCGGTTGATTGGAAGCGGCTTGGCTGAGATGATGTCCGAGCCCTTGGCTGCGCCTCCACACACCAGACTGCCGGCTGGTCGAACGTTGCTTGGTCGCGCCCGGCCGCGGGCCGCCATGCAAGGAGCCGGCGGCTCTTGAAAGGTCGGGACTCGAGATCGTTCGCGCAGAAGGTCGCGCTCGCGGCTACGTTCGCCGTTTCAATCCTGCCGTCGCTCGGCTGTTCGAATGGAACCTCAGGACCAAGCGGCGGCACGGGAGCGGCGGGTGCCAGCGGCGGGATCGGGGGCACGCTCGGCAGCGGAGGTCTTCCCGGCGGCGGCGGCGCCGCCGAAAGCGCCGGCGTCGCCGGAAGAGGCGGAGGAGGCGGCGGAGGCGGCGGCGCCGCGGGGAGCGCCGGCGTCGCCGGAGGAGGCGGAGGAGGCGGGCTCGGCGGCGGCGGTGCGACGACGGGAGGCACGACGGGCGGGGCAGGGAAGCCCGGAAACGCAGGCGCCGGGGGAGGAGCCGGCTCGGCCGGTGGCAGCGCAGGGACCGGGGCGGGCCCCGACGCCGGCCAAGCGGGGTCGATGGGCGCCGGAGGCGGCGGGAGCGGAGCGGGAGGGGCGAGCGCGCCGATGACGCTGCAGCAACAACAGAGCGCTTACATCGACATGCGCTTCGGGATGTTCGTGAGCTTCGGCATCCTGAGCTTCTGTGGCACCCTGCCGGGCGATCCCTGCGTGGGTAGCTGGGCGCAGCCGAACCTCGACATCACCAAGTTCAACCCGTCGAGCCTCTACAATCCCGGCCAATGGGCGGACGCCGCCGTGTCAGCGCACATGAAGTTCGGCGTGCTGACGACCCGTCATCACGACGGCTTCGCGCTGTGGCCGAGCGCGCAGGGCACGTTCAACGTGGGACACATTCCCTGGAAGAATGGGCAGGGTGACGTCGTCCGCGACTACGTGACCGCCTTCCGAAGCCGCGGCCTCGGGCCGGGGCTCTACTACTCGATCTTCGACAGCACCGAGGGGATCGGCAACACGACGACCATCACCGCCGCGCAGCTCGCCTACGTCGAGGGGCAGATCACCGAGCTTTTGACCAACTACGGTCCGATTCCGATCCTGGTGATCGACGGCTGGTCCTGGAAGATGGGCCACAACAAGGTCGCGTACCAGGCGATTCGCGAGCTGGTGAAGTCTTTGCAGCCGAACTGCCTGCTCACCGATCACACCCACCTCGTCGATCCGTGGGAGGTCGACATCGTCAATTTCGAGGAGCCCACTGGCGCGTTCTCCCCGGCCACGAACACCTACGCCGCCGAGCAAGACACCAAGATCAACGGGAGCGGCGGCAACGACTGGTTCTGGGCGCCGAACGTCGGCACTCTGATGACGGTCACCGCCATCGTGAACCAGCACCTCGCGCTGCTCGAGCCGCGCTGGACCAACTTCATCTTGAACTGTCCCCCCAACCGTGACGGCCTGATCGATGCCGATATCGTGAGCCGCCTCGCCGAGGTGGGCGCCGCCTGGAGCCCCACCCCGGCGCGGGCGCCGCTGCCCGATCAAGGGCGGGCCATCGAGCACCCCTACACGCCGATCGGGGCCACCGCAACCAGCGGCGTAGCTGCCAACGCGATCGACGGTGTCAACGACACGAACATCCACACGATCTGGCAGACCTCCGGCGCGCTGCCGCAGTCGGTGACGCTCGATCTCGGCCAGAGCCACCCGGACGTGGGCATGCTGGTCTACCTGCCCCAGTATTCGCTCGCGTCCGGGGGCGCGGGCGTGGCCGCGGGTGGGATCACCAGCTACGGGATCCTGGTGAGCGGGGATGGGGTGACCTTCACGCAAGCGACCGCCGGTACCTGGGCCGCCGATGGCAAGATGAAGACCGTCGTCTTCGGGCCCGTCGCGGCGCGCTACGTCCGCCTCGAGGCCCGCGCGGCGATGGGTGGCTCGGCCGTCGCGACGGACCTCACCGTCGGCGCGAATCGATAGGGCCGGCCGTCGCGTCCGCGCCGGCCAACGATGCCAGCGACTTGCAGTCTGTGGGCGCGATGAGATTCGAACTCATTACCCTCGGCTTCGGAGGCCAATGGAGACGCAGCGTGGCAATTCGGGCTGGCGCGAAATATGTAATTTTCATCGGGTTTTTAGCCATGTTTTTAACGGATCGCGCAGCGATGCCCTTCGAGATCCGTAGCCAAAAAATTGGCGACCACCTAGCGTTGGTGCTCGCATGATCAGGCTCCGATGGCGAGACTACCGCACCGAGAAGGGCCGACGGCCGGTCCGCGAGTTCATCGCCTCTCTCACCCCCACCGAAGCCGTCGAAGTCCTTGCGGCGATGCACGATGTCGCAACGCTCGGCCTCACCGTGGCGCGCCACCTCCGTGGCGACCTTTACGAGGTTCGCGTCTCCACCGACTCGCGCGACTTCCGCGTTCTCTTCGCACAAGAGGCGAAGTTTGTTCTCTTGTCGCTATCGGCGTTCAAGAAGCGCACCCAGAAGACCCCACTCGCCGAGATTGAGCTGGCCCTGGCGCGCCTGGCTGATTGGCGTGAGCGGGGACGTAGGCCATCATAGCTTTTGAGCCATAGCCTTGACGCTATATCACTGAGGCCGTAGACTCGTGGAATGGAGAAGGACTTTTTGGACGAGATGATCGCAGATCGAGCTAGGCTGAATCCGCGGTTTCCCGATCTGGTCTCGGAGGCTGTGCGGCGGCGGGCCGTGGCGCGCGAGCTGACAGCACGACGGGAAGCCAAAGGTCTCAGCCAAACGTTGGTGGCCGCCAAAATGGGGACGGCAGCCTCGGTAGTGAGCAAGCTCGAGGGGGGCGGCGACGTCAAGCTCTCGACGCTGCAGCGCTACTGCGCGGCCATCGGTCAACCCTTCCCGCCGCCACCGCCACGCAAGAGGGGAGAGGCCGGCTCGGCGCCGTCTCGCTGACCATCTCACCGCTGCCGGCCAGGAGACCACACCCCCATTCCAGGACGACTCATCTTGCGGAACCTGAACGCTGCTCCGACTCCCATTTGCTTCGTTGCAGCCATCACCCACGGGACGTCTCCGTGCCTACGACAGAATTCAGTTTCGCGTCGAAGCGCGCGCGATTCGCCGGCGCCGACGACATCGTATCTTCCGTTGGGAGCTAGGAATGAATTCGTTCCTACCTTCATCACGACTTCGGATCTGCGTCCAGATCCGGCCCTGCCCGGAGAATCCGCGCTCGCTCATTGAGGAGCGCCACGTACGACCCCTTCATTTCGTTCGGCAAGGGGGACCGCTCGATTAGCGCCACCGCCTTGCCGAGAGTGGCCTGCGGACGGGCAAGCTCATGGGCAGTCATCTTGAGCGGTAGCCCGCAGTCTTCGGCGAATTTCTCCCAGGTCTTCCGATTCAATTTCTCCTTTCGGCCGCCGACCGGTAACGCGAGTGGATCATCTGGAATGACGAGGCGGGTGCAGAGCAGGTCGTATGCAGGCGCCAGGCGAGGGCGGCCGTCCGAAGCAGTGAGGAGCGAGAAATTTTTGAGATGCATGTCGCCGTTGCCTGTCCACCACCCGAATAAAACGAGGCGAAAGAGCTTGAGGAGCTCCAGTCCCGGCTCTGCGGCAAAGCGCTGCGTCACCTTCGCGCACCGTTCCGCTGAGCCGTCGTATTTCTCTTTCGGGGACTTCTCTTCCAACTGGCAGAAGTCCTCCTGCCGCAACTTGCCGCCCGCCACTGGCCGATCGAAGCGCGCCACGAGATACGCCAGCGGGCCGTCCCGGAGCGGCACGAGGGCGCACGGTGGCACCTCGATGTCGAAGAGATCAGCGAGGCGCATCGTGACCAGCTCATTCTCGGGCAGCGCGGGAAAGGTTTCCGAGGGCGGCTTGAGAATGTATCGGCGCCGCTCGACCTCCACCTGGAGGGTCTTACGTTTCGAGTCCAGACCCAGTGAGAGCTTGCGCTGTACTCCCGATAGTGAAGTTCGACCTACCATCGCCAGAGCCACCGTATGGAGTTTTCCGAGCTCGACGTCGACAAGGGGTAGGCGGCTCGATCCAAAGAGCGCGCGCAGGCAGCGCTCATGGTAGCGACGGTCCCCCTGAATCGGGCGGAGGCACGAAAGGCAAACGCCGGTCACTGATTCTCCTCTGATTCCGGGAGCACCTCTACAGCGCCCACGCAATCGGCGCAGGTGGCGACGAGCAAACCGAATGCGTCGTCCTTCGATATCTTGAGCTTGGTCGTGGCGATCTCGAGCAGCCACCCTTCCGGGAGGAGATTCTCGAAGAAAGGGTGGAGTCCATGCGAGACGAAGGGTTCCGGATGAAGCGGCAAGGTCAGAGAGATGGGAACGGCATCGCGGCGCGACAGCCATCCGGGATCGTAGGTGAAGCGGAATTCCGTCCCCTTTTCTTCGATGCGACCCACCGGTGTGCCATCTAGCCGGACGAGTCCCGTTCGCACCCGTGTAGGCGGGCCCATGGACCAAGGCTCGTCCGTCATTTCTCTGTCTCATTTCGTGGTTGGTCCTGTCGTGGCAGATCGACGACGCCCAGACGTTTCCCGAATGGCCGAAGCACGGCGTTCACCGTGTCGAGCCGCAGGGTTGTCTTCCCCCCTTCCAACTCCGATATGAAGCGCATGCCGACCCCTGCTAGCGTCGCGAGCTCGCGCTGGGTGAGTCGATTCGCCTTGCGCCGAGCGAGGACGAAATCAGTGATATCCTGATCCCGATCGGGAGGTTTTAACTGCTTCACCTCAATATCTTGGGACACCATCGGATGTAAAACAATAAATTATTCCCGTTAGGGGTTATTTAGTGAAATTTAATCCTACGAAACCGGCCCAGATTGGCGTCATGACGTATATTTATTCCCGATCGGGAAACGAGGCCTCGCGGCTTGGCACTTCACTAAACCAGGCGACTCCACGCGGGACGCCCAGCGCCACCTGGCGGCGGCGCAGCCCATCGAAGCGGAGGCCCGCGCCCAAGTCTTGCGCGATTCCATCCGCGACGATCTCGCCAACAACCGCCTCTGCTCGACATCAAGCGACGGGCCCGTCCAGGCCGCGATACGCGCGGTGACCCTGGCCCAAGAGACGCTGGATCTGTGCGCTCTCAGTACGCGTCCGGCACGGTCACCGAGCTCGACCTCTTGCAAGCGCAGCACAACATGGTCGCCCAGCAAGAGGCGCTCGCCCAGTCGCACTTCAACGCCGCGATCTCGGATCTGACCTTGCGGCGCGCCGCCGGCACGTTCCCGCCCCGCTGAAAGCTGAGTTTGCCGCATTCCCGGCGCGACAAAGCGCCCCAAAAAATGATTGGTTCGAGGGCGGAGAGCGTTGTAACTTGGCGGCTCCCGATGAGACACGCTGTTCTGGGACCGGTTTTCGCCCTCTCCGCGTCCGCGGCTGCCAGCATCGGATGTGGCTCGGGTCTTGGCGATATCATCGTCACCCCGGCTGCCACGCCGGCCGCCAATTCCTTCACGGAGGTCTACGCAAGAGTCATCAAACCGACCTGCACCAACGACTTTTGTCACTATAACGGGGTGGGTATACGTTACAGCGCCCTCGACATGAGCTCGAAGGTGTTCGCGTACTGGAGCCTCGTCGACCAGCCAAGCGTCGGGCCGAGTTGCTACGAAATGGGAACACGGGTGGTCCCGGGCCAGCCGGACAACAGCGTTCTCTACCAGAAGGTCTCGGAGGCGATGCCGTGCGGTAGCCAAATGCCGGCGAATGTTGGCGTGTTGGAGGCCAGCGGAACCTCGACGTTCTCTGGGACTGTGCTCGCTGCGGATCAGCAGCAGCTCATCCACGATTGGATCGCGGCGGGCGCGCAAGACAACTGAGAGTCAACTAAGAAATTCTAAAAGCGTCGCGGTGTCTCAGTTGCCCGCATCCGGATGCGAGTCGAGTCCGGCCCAGCCGGGGCCAGCGTAATCCGTAAACTCCAGCCAGTACGGCGGTGGAAAATCGTCGGAAGAACAAGCGAACGTTTGCGGACATAGAGCCCCGGGCCAAAACGATCCTCCGCAGACGCACTGGGTGAAGCGGTCCCCTTCGCAAAGAGCGTACGAGATCCCCGTGCAACCTGGACAGGTGTCGATGGCGATGAAATATCCAACGACGCAGGCTGGCTCGGGATCCCAGCCTGGCGGGGGAGACCACGGTTTCGCGCCATAGGTAACCGGCTGAAACGAGCGCGAGGCATCGGAGCAGGCTAGGCTCGCAACGGCTGCTATGAACGCTGCGGCGCCGACGATGAATGACGCTCGTGCCTTCATTCGTACTAGCATGAATCATCCTCCCGGAGCATGGCTACAAGAAGTAGATAAACGTCATCTCGAAGCGATCGTTGTGAGCGCTCGTGTCGTCTGCGAATTCCTGCGTGACACGTTGATACGAAAGGCCCACCCGAACCGGCGGCGTTATGTCGAAGAAGATGTTCGCGTCCACGTAATGCGACGACTGGAATACGCCCAGGGGGTTCACCCACGGTTGCTTCATCGAATCGGGATGATAAAGACTCGCGATATTGTTGGAAAGTGCTCGACTGTAGTTTCCGCTCACGAAGACGCGGCCGCGCGGGGGCAGGTAGTACTGGAGGCCGACGATGAATGTCTCCCAATTGATGGTGTGAAGGAAGCCGTTCGAATCGAACGCGACGAGCCCAGGGTCCACGTCGGGCGTGTACGGGGTACCGACGAGGGGCGCGGCTCCCTGCGTCTGCGGCACCGCGACTCCCGCTGAGTTGATGGGGGCGTCGGGCGGCAAGGGGTACACATTGGGCATGGTCGCGCCAGCGGTCATTCCGGTGTACTGATCTGCATCGCCAGTCCCGGTCACGAACTCCCCAGTTAGGGTCAACGCATTTCCGCGGTCCGTGCTGTCCTTCACAGGAATGATCGGAATGAGCAAGTTCACCGCAACGGCAAACCCGGCGAGAGGTATCGGCGGCGCCGGCAGCGGCGCGTACGGATCGACTCTGAACGAGCGCACCATTCCCGACACGGCGATGGCCGCGGGCTGCGCGCTCGTTCCACCGCTGCCTGGGGTGCTTATCCCCTTCCAGTGGTTGAAGGCCAGCCGAATCCCCCCTTGGGCATCCGGCAACGCAGAATCGCGCTGGGCGGGGCGGAACGCCCCGGCCGCGATGTCGATGTTCACGGGATTCGACGCGAAGGTGTGGCTCAAGCGAAGCTGAACCGTTCGATTGAACAACGCATTTGGTAGACCGAGGAAGCCGCAGGTGGCGCCGAAGAAGTAATTCTGCCACCCAAGCAGGTAGTATGTCTGACCCGCCAAGACGTCGACGATGTCATCCTCAAGCTTCACATAGGCGTGTCGAACTCGTAATGCGGCATTGTTGAAATAGGCGGCCTCGGTCGTGGCACCGGGGCCGGATGCTTGCCCGGGCGATCCTCCGCCGCTGTTGATGCTTGGCTGATTGCCAAACAAGTCAAACTCGATCAATCCCGTTGAGCGAATGCCGCCGAATGCCGGTGCCTCTACTTTGAATCCGAGGCGGGTGTTTCGGATGGTCGTTTGAAAGCGCGGGTTTTCTCCTGCCTGTGTCGCCGGCATCTGCTGGTGGGCAACGACGTTGTTGTTCAATCCGTCGTTGAAGCTCCGGGTAGAGTCTCGCATCAGGTCGCCTTCGGCGAAGCCGAAGATCGTCAGCTTCCAATCGGATGCAGCCCCGACTGTCAGAGCCAAGGGAGGCCGCACGAACCAAGGATTTACAGGAGTCGGAGGGCTCGCCGGTCGGGCCGGCTGGCGGGTGATGGATGGAACGGGCTTCGCGGAGCCCTGCTCGTCCGCGGAGCCCTGCTCGTCCGCGGAGCCCTGCTCGTCTGCGGAGCCTTGCTCGTCTGCGGAGCCTTGCTCGTCTGCGGAGCCTTGCTCATCAGGTTCGGCCTGCCGCTTGTCGCTGGATTTTGCATGAGCGGCCGACACGACGAGCAACCCGGAAGCGGCGATTAGGATGGCCAGCGAATGTCGAGACATGATCCGAATGTCCTTTCGGGGTACGAAACTCCCGCAGTGGAGCTCATTCCATCGCTCGTCGTCTACATCATTTTGCACTATCGCCAAACTTCGGCCGGCATGGCAAGGCCGTCGGGGCGGTGTGAGCACCGGTGTGGAGCTGCTCCATCGGTTCGCTCGACTCGCATCAAAGGGAAACTTCGATCCGCCTCGAGGCGGGCCATCTCCCCCGGCTTACTGGACGTGGACCAGAGCGGCGCTCGCGGGGGGGACGTACACAGAAACGGTATTGCCCGACGTCATCTGCGTGAAGGGTGGATTGCGATTCCACGCGCCCGCCGCCGTGACCGAGGCGCCAGCGAGGGTGACGTCGGTCGCCCCTGCGGTAAGCGAGCCGGCAGGCGTCCCCTGCAGATAGATCGCGCTCGCGCTGGTCACCGCAGCTCCGAGATCGACCGTCGCGTTGACGCCCATCGTGGCGTTCTTGTTGTCGAGCACCACGCTCGTGAATCCGCTTGCCTTGACGGCATACGCGGTGAAGTTGGGGTTGCTGGTGGTGACGGTCGTGGAGACCATCGGGCCAATTCCCATCAGGTTCATGATGAGCATGCTGTAATAGATCGGCTGCACCGTCATCACGACGCCGCCGCTCTCCTTGATTGGCTCGTAGTAGAAATTCGTGTTTCCGTCCATTCCGATTTCGCCGCCGTGGAGATTGACCCCGCTGCCGCCATTCTTGGCGGTGACGAACATCAAGTCGATGCCCCAGAGGCCCGCGATGAGCGTGTCACTCACGCCCACCTGACCGTGACCGGCGAAGGAGTTGCACTCACCGCAGCGGTAACCCTGCGGGATCTTGTTGGTCGTGGCCGCGGTGTTCATGGTGGAATCGGTCCCCACGAGCCCCGTCTGTGAGGTAGGCGAGCCGGGGTCGGGTGTCTGGAGACGCTCGACCGTTGCGGTGGTCGAGCCCGCGGTGCCCGCGTAGTAGTGCTGCGTCAGAAGGACGAGCTTGCCCGGAAACTTCGCCGACTCGTCGGCCGCAAACGGCGTGGAGAGTGACAAAGCGTCTCCGCCGCCGCCGGCCGGGCCAACCAACAGAACCCCCGCCGTTGCGGTGACCGCGGTTGCCAACGACTCGTACTCGGATTTGATCGTGTTCCAGTCATAAAGAGGGCTTTCATATCGGTTGATCTCGTTGCCGATCTCGAACCCGATGATGCTCGACGCACACTTTCCCTGAGCGTAGGCCGCCTCGGCTGCGGAGGCAGTCGGGTTGTTCGACTTGAAGTTGACGCCATAGATAATTTTGGTTCCCGTAGCCGCCAGGAAGCCGCAGATCTGGTCGACCATTCCGGTCGTGATGCTGCGCGTGAAGGGCTGCCCCGATGGCTTAGCGGGCGCCGTCCCCGTGCCACTCCAGTTGCAGTTGTCGACGTCGTCGGCGCCGAGCCGCATCACCGGCGAACCAATGAGCTTGTAGAGCGCGATCAAGCTCGCATTCGAGCTGGTGAGGGAGCCATTCGTGATGTGCGTCTTTTCGTAGCTGAACCCGGCAAAACCAACGCCGATGTTCCCCACGGTGGTGCCGGGGGCCACGGTCACGTTGGCCGTGACCCCAGTGCCGGTCGGACCGCCCGCCACGGGCGTGCCCCATCCGGGCGTCGTGGTCTTCCCGCTAGTCCCGCCAGTCGTGGTGGCGCCGCCTGCGCCGGTCGTGGTCCCGCCGCCCGCGCCGGTCGTGGTGGCGCCGCCTGCGCCGGTCGTGGTCCCGCCACCTGCGCCAGTCGCGGTGGCGCCACCTGCGCCGGTCGTGGCGCCGCCGCCTGCGCCGGTCGTCGTGCTGCCACCCGTGCCAGTCGTGGACTGGCCGCCCGCGCCAGTCGTGGTGGCGCCGCCTGCGCCAGTCGTGGACTGGCCGCCCGCGCCAGTCGTGGTGCTGCCGCCGGAGCCGGTGGTGGACTGGCCGCTCGCTCCGGTCCCCGTGGTCCCGCCGCTCGAGCCGGTGCCGACGTTGACACCCGAGCCATAGCCGCACCCGGACGAAAACGCCGCGGCCAACAGCGTGATGGTCAACACGTATCGCATGGTTTTTCCTCTAAATAGTTAACAGGACAGAGCAAGCCACTGCTTGTCTCGGTTATGGGGCGTCGCATAGAAAAACGGGTCATTGGGTTGCGAAGAAAACTGGCCCCGTTGCGATGCGCAGATGCCGTGGAAAGAACCACCCAAGTGCAAGCACGCGTTCGATTTATCGAGGATTGGCTCGCCAAGGAGTACGTACGAGAGCCTGGCCGTTTTGTGCCGCGTTCACGGGGTCAGCCGCCACGATGCTAGGGTCTAGGTCGGTCTGAGGTCGGTCTAGGTCCCGGTCATAGCTAGTGCTAGTCTAGGCCGAGCGGCTCGCCGTTTCGCGGGGCGCGGTGGCAAGCGCATCGAGGAGAAATGCCTTGGTGCATTCCAGTTGATGGCCTCGAGAGGAGAAAATATGCGGTATGTGTCGACCATCGCGCTTCTAACAGTGGCTTTCACGTCGGGCTGTGGTTACGGCACGGGTGCCAACGTCATCGTCAACACCGGTGCAGGCG
>Ga0209863_10001087_pt1 | contig 11086 bp, 12 predicted proteins | sample OrgsoiDNA2013046_FD_185796 | JGI IMG/M metagenome (GOLD analysis project Ga0209863, IMG submission 185796) | Permafrost soil microbial communities from the Arctic, to analyse light accelerated degradation of dissolved organic matter (DOM) -... | ecosystem: Environmental > Terrestrial > Soil >...
CGCCCGAGGTGCTGGGTCACTGGCAGGACCCGAATGTCACCAAGCGTCTGCCCGGGCTCGCGTTCGCGGTGCCCACTCTGCCGGGTCGCACCGCCGCGGGCCGCGCCTTCGTGCGCGAGGCGTTCGAGGCGCGTCGGGACGAGCTGACCGCCTCCCGGCGGGCGCTCAAGGGCTCGCGCGAGTCCGTGACCTTGCAACCCACGCCCATGGGCGACCTCATCTGCGTCTACGTCGAGGGCGAAGATCCGGTGGCGGCCAACCGCGGGTTCGCCTCTTCCAGGTCGCCGTACGACGTCTGGTTCAAGGGACAGCTGACGACGCTGTTTCCACCGCAGATCGACTTCGACAAGCCGGTGCCGCCGAACGAGCAGATCTTCTCGGTGCCCCCGCTCGGCTAGCGGCGTTTCATCTCGATGACCATCATCTCGAGCGGCCGGCCCGAATCGTTGTAGTCGCCGTGTAGCTTGCCGGGTGGATCGGCGTCGAGCCAGTACGCCTTTCCCGTCTCTAGGACCAGCTTGTGCGAGCCACCGTCATCTTGCGGGATGGTGAGCGTTCCGCCCTTGAGAGCGACCACGACGCGGCCGTGTTCGTGCCGGTGCATGCCCAGCCTCTCGTGGGGCGCGAGGATGGTCTTCCAGACCGTGACCGCCGCGTTTTCGAGCTGCGGGATCAATGTTTGCGATCGTTCTTTCGATTCTCGATCTCCCGCTTCACCCCGGCCGACCCACCCGATCAGGGCCCCGCCGGCGACCAAGGCCATCCAGCTTTTTCGCATGCGCTAAAGTGTACGGGAAATGCGGGCCATCCCAGTCGCCGTCGTGGCCGTCTGTGTTTGTCTCGGGTGGTGGTCGACCGCGTGGGCCGAGCGGGCGCCGGCGCCGGCACCCGTGTCGGTGCACGACGTCGGGATCTTCTCCGATCTCGACGCCGCCGTGCGGATCACGCTCCCCCGCCTCATCGACGCCGACGAGACGCGCCTGCGAGTCGACGAGCCGCATCGTGCGGTCGTGCTGTACGAAGGGGACTTCCCGCTGAAGATCTATGCGCTCGCGGGATCCCCGCCCGCCGGACTTGCCTCGGTCGCCTCCGTGGTCGCCCTTCTGGGCCCCGCCGACGCCGCCGAGGTGAGCCGGCTCGTCTCGAGCCACACGGTCGTCGATCGAATCGCGGCGACGCGGGACGCGAGCCCCGGAGACAGCGACGGCGACGGCATTCCCGATCCCCTGGATATCCTGATGGGCGCGCGCAAGCTGGTGCTCAACCGCGCCAAGTATACGGAAGGCTATTTTCAGCTGCCCTACCCGAATGGCGACGTTCCGCGCGCGGTGGGCGTTTGCAGCGACACCGTCATTCGCGCCTATCGCAACGCCGGCATCGATCTGCAAAGTCGCGTCGCCGAAGACATTCGAGCCGCACCGGCCGCCTATCACGCGATCCACCGGCCCGACGCCAGCATCGATCACAGGCGCGTCAAGACGCTGCTGACCTGGTTCCAGCGCCACGTTCCCCAGGTCCGCGAGGGACCCACGCGCCCAGGCGACGTCGTCTTCCTGGACACGTTTCCCAATCGGCCCGGGCCCGAGCACGTCGGCATCATTTCGGATCGGACGGCACCGAGCGGTCTGCCGTTCGTCATCAACAACTGGACGGTCGGTTACGAGGAAGGTGAAATGGATCTTCTGCCCTCGATTGCCGTCACGCACCGGTTTCGAATGAAGGCGAAGTGACCCCGTCTCGTCGCCGGTTCCTGTCGAGCCTCATGCTGGCGGCGACGGCACCCAGAATGGCGACGGCGACGGCGGCGGCGCGATCGCGGCAGATCTCCGCGGGCGGGCTCCGCGCGCCGATGCTTTCCGACGACCAGGTCATCCGCTGCGTGGCGGGCGTTCGCCCCTTTAGAAAGGGCGGTCCGCGCATCGAGCGGCAAGAGCTGGCCGGCAAGACCGTCGTCCACAACTATGGGCACGGCGGCGCCGGCTACACGCTGTCGTGGGGCAGCGCGACCCTGGTGGCGGACCTCCTGCGGGACCACGCGCGCGGTACGGAGATCGCCGTGCTGGGCTCGGGGGTGGTGGGCCTCTGCACCGCGCGCGTTCTCCAGGAGCGGGGTTTTTGGGTTCGAATCTATGCCCGGGAGTTCCCACCCCACACGACCTCCGACGTCGCGGGCGCCGAGTGGTCGCCCGATATCGTCGATCGGGGTTCCACACCCGATCTCCGGAAGCGCTTCGACCGGATGCTGGTGCTGTCGTGGCACCGGTTCCAGTCGCTCGTCGGTTCACGGTGGGGCGTGGGCCCGCGACCGATCTACGAGGCCGAAGGCGTGCCCAGCGGTCTCGACGATCTGCCCGCCGGACTTCTGCCGCCGCCCCGGCGGTTGGCCGCGCTGCCCTTCGCACCCAGGCGGTCGGCGCGCGTCTATCGGACGCTGCTCATCGAGGCCCCGATCTTTCTCGCGACCCTCGTCGAGGAAGTCAGGCGCGCCGGCGGAATCCTGGCGCCTCGCGCTTTTTCGACCCCACGCGATCTGCGTAGTCTCGCCGAACCGGCGATCGTGAACTGCCTCGGACTCGGGGCGGGCGCGGTTTTCGCGGACGGAGGCATCGTCCCCATCCGCGGTCAGCTGGTCCACCTTCGACCGCAGGCGCTGTCTTACCTGCTGGACCACCCGACCGGATACATGGTGCCGCGATCCGACGCCCTCGTGCTCGGCGGATCCTTCGAAGAGGGCGTTGGCGAGGCGCGCACCGATCCCGCGACCTGCGCCCGCATCCTGGACGACAATCGCCGCTTCTTCGGTTCAACCTGAGTCTTGATGGTCTTACTTTGGGCCCGATCGGTGGCTAGGCTCTCCCTGCCGCGTCGATGACGATCCCGATCTACCCGTACCACCCCCTCAAATCGCTGGCCGCCAACCTGTGGCAAGTCGAGGGGGCGCTGGCCAATGGCCTTCCGCGCAACATGACAGTCTACCGCCTGCTGGATGGGCGGCTCTTGCTCTACAGCGTGGTGGCGATGCACGCGACGGACATGGCGGCGCTCGAAAAGCTGGGCCGCCCGGCCATCCTGGTGATGCCTCACGATCGCCACGGCATGGACGCGCCGTTTTACAAGCGCCGCTACCCGGACATCCGGATCCTCGCGCCCGACCACCGGCACGCCCGCAAGGTCCCGGTCGACGGTGACATCGGCGAGCTCGGAGAGCTGGGAATCAACGCCTACGTGCTGCCGGGGACGACGTATCACGAGGTCGTTCTGGAGCTCCCCGTCGAAGGTGGCATGGCAGGCATGGCCCTCTGTACGACCGAGCTCTTGGGAAACCTCTCCCGCCTTCCTGGTCTGTTGGGTGTGCTGCTGCGCGTGATCGGACCTCCGGGCGGCGGGCTCGGGGTGGCGCGCGTGGTGAGATGGCGCGAGGTCTCCGATCGCAACCGCGTCCGAGTTTGGTTGAGATCGATGGCGGAGCGTATCGATCTGCGCATGGTGCTGGTGGGGCACGGCAATCCCGTCACCCAAGACCCTCGCGCGTCCCTGCGGCGCGCCGCCGGCCAAGTTTGAGTTGAAAGGGACCTCGATGGGCGCAGTCGATGTGATCATCGTGGGCGCGGGGACTGCCGGCCTCGGTGCGCTGCGTGAGGTCCGAAAGCGCACCGACAGCTTCGTCATCGTCAATGACGGCCCCTGGGGCAGTATGTGCGCCCGCGTCGGGTGCATGCCCTCCAAGGCGTTGATCGAAGCCGCGGGGGAATTTCACCGCCGCCTGGTCTTCTCCGAGCTGGGTCTGGACGGGGGCGGCGGCCTGCGCGTGGACACGGGAGCGGTCCTGGCGCGCGTTCGCAAAGTGCGCGACGGCTTCGTGAGCGAAACCCGGCAGGTCACGGATGCTCTCGGCGACCGGGCGATCTCCGGACGCGCCCGCCTGCGGGGGCCGCGGCAGGTAGAGGTCGACGGCCGCGTCCTCGAAGCGCGGAGCATCGTTCTGGCGACCGGCTCGCGGCCGGCCGTCCCGGCGGATTGGCAAGCTTTGGCCGACCGATTGCTCACCACCGACTCTCTTTTCGAGCAGAGCGCGCTGCCGCCGCGGCTGGCGGTTGTCGGCCTCGGCCCCGTCGGTCTCGAAATGGCGCAGGCGCTCGCTCGGCTCGGCGTGCAGGTCACCGGCTTCCATGCCGGGCGGACGATCGCCGGGCTCGGCGAGGGGCCCGTCAACGACACGGCGCTCGACACCCTTCGCCACGAGCTGAATTTGCACCTCGGGCACGAAGCTCGGTTGACCGCCGAGGGGGAGGGGCTGCGCGTGACGGCGGGCTCTGCCGGCGTGGTGGTCGATCGCGTGCTCGTTGCCATGGGCCGCACGCCCTGCGTCCAGGGACTCGGCCTCGAGAACCTGGGCGTTCCCCTCGACGAAAAGGGCCTGCCCAAGGTGGACCGCGCGACTCTCCAGGTGGCCGGCCTGCCGATATTCCTGGCCGGCGACGCGAACGCCGAGGTCCCCTTGCAACACGAAGCCGCCGACGACGGCCACATCGCCGGTCTCAATGCCGTCTCCTCTTCCGTCAGACGATTCGTGAGGCGAACGCCGCTTTCGATTGTCTTTTGCGATCCCACCTTGGCGCTGGTGGGGCAACGCTTCGCCGCGCTCGATCACGATCGCGTCGTGGTGGGCGAAGCCCGCTTCACCGACCAGGGGCGCGCCAGGCTGACGTTGCGCAACGCGGGCTTGTTGCGGATCTGTGCCAATCGGGAGGACGGGGCGCTGGTGGGGGCCGAGCTCTTCGCCCCCGACGGCGAGCACCTCGCCCACTGGCTGGCCCTGGCGATCCACCGGCGCAGCACGGTCTTCGATCTCCTGCGCGCCCCCTTTTATCACCCCACCGTCGAGGAAGGCCTGCGCACCGCGCTGGTCGACATCGCGAAGCAGCTGCCGAACGACGACGCCTTTCCGCTCGTCTCGGCGCCCGCGGAATAGCGACTACAAGAGTGAAAACGGATACGTGATCACCTGGCTCATGTTCGACGCCGGGAAACGCAGGCCGCCCACGACGCCCTTGATGCAGCCGGTGAGCCCGCCCTTGTGCAAGATGACGGGCGCCTCGACCTGCACGCCCTTCACGGCGCCCGTGCGCTGGATGCGGAACCTCACGGTGACGCGGCCCGGGACGAAGGTGTACTCGTCGGGCCGCGCGCGCGCGACGCACCCGAGCACGGCGTCCTCCTTGGTGCGGAAACGCGCGTCGATCTCGTCCTCCGACAGCTCGTGCCCGACGGCGTCCTTCGAGAAGTCGAGGCGCTGGTTCTCGGGCCGCGACAGATCCTCGCCCTGCCACACGATCTTGAGGTCGGCGGCGCGCAGCTTGATGGGTTCGGGCTCGGCGATGGGCTGACGCCGCCCGCCGCTCGGGGACGCCGTCGGTGACGAGATCGCGCCGAACACGTCCGAGGGCGGCACCTCGGTCGTCGCGGCGCCGCCCGGCGCGAGCGGGGCGGGGTCCTCGGGCGGCGGCGGAGGAGCGAAGGCCGGGGACGTGCCGTCGCCCTCGGGCGGTTCGGCCGACGGCGCCGACGCGACGAAGACCTCGTTGCGCGCGAGGCGCCGCGCGCCGCGCCGCCGCCTCCGCCGCCGCTCCTTGCCCACCTTGGTGGGAGCGCCGGCGGCAGCGACGACCGGCGCGCGACGCGCCTGGAGGGACTGCCGCCAGTAGAGAACGCCGGCCAGGCCCGCGGCGGCGAGGACGAGCAGCAGCAAGAATCCCTTCAATGTCCTGGACCGAGCCTACCGGAGGCGATTGAGCAAGGCGAGAAGTGACTGGAACCACCGCCGCGCGACTCGCCGAGTTTCGCTCCCGCGTTCGGACGGATATGCTCTCTCGATGCGCTTCCCACGTCGCTCACGCTTCGTGATCGGCACATCGACGAAAGGCACTTCATGTCGAGCACGCAAGCGGCTGTGGTTCTGGGTGCATCGGGATCGGTCGGCAACGCGCTGATCCAGGAACTGATTCGCAATGGATCGTTCAAACCCATCGTGACCCTGGTGCGTCGTTCGCAGCCCGATCAGGTCGCGATGGCACGTGATGCGGGTGTCGAACTGCGCGAGACGCTCGTTCCCGCAATGGATCCCGCCGGTCTGGAAACTGCGACCACGGAGGCCATTCGTTCGCTCGAAGGCGACGTCGTCGGGTTGAGTGTGTTGGGCGTCGGGGCCGGCACCGCGAAACTCACGCTCGACGAGCATCGCGCGGTCGACGTGCAATTGAATGCGGCCTTTGCGCGAGGGCTGAAGGCATCGGGGCGCGTGAAGCACCTGGCGTTCCTGTCTGCCGCCGGCGCTGATCCCACCGCGGCGGCGACCGGATCAGGCGCCGCGGGGATGGCGCGCTACGCTCGTGTGAAAGGCGAGGCCGAGGAGGCCGTGAAGGAGAGTGGTCTGGCTGTCGTGAGCATCTTCCGCCCGGCGATGATCATCGGTTCGCGACACACGCCGTGGCTGCTCGAGAAAGTGCTTCCTGCGTTCTCATTCGTGACGCCCGCGAAATACAGATCGATCACCGTCGGGCAGATCGCGAAGGCGATGATCGCGACGTCCCTGAACATGCCGGCGAAATCGGACGTCTACCATTACCCCGAAATGACGGCGTTGAATCTGTGATTGCCAGCTGGGACATTTGGGGCTGGCGGCGGCAGAGGTGTAGCGCCCTACTGCTTCTGCAGCACGACGGTGACGCGGAGATCGGTCGAGAGGGCCAGCGTGCCAGTGAGCGTCTTGCCGGTGCTGTCGAGGGCGGCGTCGAGCTCGACGGGATATTGGGACGGCGGGCTGCCGACCGCCATCGCCGGGGACGAGGTGCAGCTGGTGGCGGTGCACGCGCAGACCATCGAGTTGCATAGATAGTATTTGCCGCAGTCGACTGGTACGACGGCCTGTCCCCACAATCCGTTCTCTCCGTCGCACATTTGAGCGGCGGTTCCGGCGTTCGACTCGACGCCACCGGGGGGAAACGGACACGCGAAGTACATCATCGTCCCGCTGGCGGCGTCAGCCGCGCCGGCCCCCCCGTCGACGGGGGCCCACCATTGCACCTCTACCCCCGGAAGACCCGGAAGACCCGGAAGACCCGCGTCGAAGCTGGTTTCAGCAACAAACGCGAAAGGTGTCTGGAGGGCGCACCAGGCGGCGTAGTAATCGTTGGGCTTGATCCCGACCTGAATTCGATTCGTTTGAACCTGAGCGCCATAGATCGGATACAGGACCCCTTCCCACACGGGGGGAGTGGGGGTCTCCTTCGTGTCTTCGTTGCCCGGCGGGTAGCCCACATTCGGGTCGGTCGGCGGGGCCACCAACGCCAGGTTGCCGACCTCCAGCGTCCCTTGTCCGTTCGCCGAAATCGTCAAGCGGACGCGGTCGGAGCCGTCCGGGGTGAAGGTGTAGGCCTCGGCGTAGCCGTCCCAGCTCGCCGCGTAGTCGGAGAGCTGGGAGCCGATGACGGCGGTGTTGCCGATGTTGACGGCGCCGCCGCCCGAACAGGCGGCCGAAAACCCTGCGCCGCAAAAGAGAGCTACAAGCGCGCGCGATCCGACGTTCTTCATCATCATTCTGACCTCCGAGGCAGTGAGTCTCCGGTTGCGGGCGAATCCGTTGGCGCGCAGGCCTGTTCGACACGGGCGCGGTAGACGCTGGCGGGGTGGCGCTGGGCGAACTCCTCCGCCATGTCGACGCCGAAGGGGTGGTCGCCGCGGGCGCAACGGGCGGTCGTGGCGGCGGCGTCCCGCTCTTCGGCCAGCTTTCCGTTCGGGACCTGCCGATCCAGCTCCTGCAGAAACGCCAACGCCAGCCCCGGGTTGCCGTCGCGGAGCGCTCGCTCGGCGTTGCGCAGCGCTCGCACCTCGATGGCCAGCGACTCCGTCGTCGATGGCGCCTGTGTCTCGGCGACGCGGCGCGGGTTTCGGGCGGCGTCGCGATGGGACGTAACGAGCGGTAACGACGCGAAGGGTGGCGTCCCGGTCTGGTCCGAGGCCGCCGTCGCAACGGCCGGTAGCTTCATCTCCCCGGTTGTGTCGAGCGCGGGCGACCAGTAGCCCGCAAGCCGGCGCGGCTCGGCCGCGTGCAGACCCGCGCGGTGTCCCGCCCAGTAACCGACGCCCGCGCTGGCCCCGGTGATGGCGCCCACGAGCAGGATGCGCGAGGCCCATCCGGCCGGCGGCGAAGTCGCGCGTGTTCCGGTGGCGTCACCCGTGCCCGCGCCGCCGGCCAGCGCCGCGCCGATGGCGCGCCGGACCCGCTCCGCGTCGGCCGCGCTGGGCGACCGGGCGCGCTGCGCACGCGCGAGCACGTCGGAAAGGTTTGGTTTGTCGTCGGTCATGGTTTCATTCGATCGAGCGTGCGGGCGAAGTCGGCGCGTACGCTGCGCAGCCGGGTGTAGGCGGTGTTGAGCGGAATCGACAGCGCCGCGGCGACTTCGGGGACGGTCATCTCTTCCAGCACCGCGAGGATGAAGAGATCCCGTTTCTTCGCGTCGAGCCCCGCCAAGAAACCCTCCACGAACGCGGCCGCCTCGGCGTCGGCCGCGCGCTCGAGCGGCCCGGGACCGGGGTGCGCGGGCTCGGAGACAGTGGGCTCGAGCGGGGCCTGTTTTCGGCGCGCGCGTCGCTGGTGGTTGGAGGCGACGTGGCGAGCGATCCCGTAGAGCCAGGTCTGCGCGCTCGACTCGCCGCGGAAGCGTCCGAGCTGGCGGTGGACGACCAGGAAGACGTCCTGGGCGGCGTCGTCCAGGGCGCCGAGCGCGACGCCGAGGCCGCGCAGGCAGCGCCAGACGAAGGGGAAATAGCGACCATAGATCTCATCGAAGGTCTGGGGCCCGTCGGCGCGAAGCCCGTCAGATGGTTCGTCGGGGTTGAGCGGAACCGATTTCAAGACAGGGCGCCTTTTGTTGAGTCTCCGGGCCCCGTCTAATCCGTTCCAGAAAAATGGAGCGGCTCAAAATTCCAGCTCGATTCCAGCCGTCAGCCGCCCGGCCCATGCGCGCGGGCGGTAGACCAGCTGCGACCCGTCGAGCACGAACCTCGGTTGGGACTGCGGGACCGCCATCCCGGCGCGCAGGAGGAGCGCTGTGTTGCCGCCGAGCACCGCCGTCACCCCCAGATCGGCGCGCCCCGCTCTCCAGAACGCGTCGCCGGTCTCGGGTCGTGCCACGCCGAGGCCCATGCCCGTCCCCGCGAGGCGCCCGAGCTCGAACCCGCCGCAGCCAAGCGGCGTCCAGCGTCCCAAGCGCGGCGCGTAACAGGCGAGCGCGCCGCCAAGTGCGAGCTGAAATGTGCCGCCGGCGTCGCCAGCGCCGACGGTGTCTCGAGACCCGAACCAGGTCGCCAGCGCGATGAGCCGCAGCGATCCCCGTTGGAAATCTCCCTCCAAATCCACGCCCAACCCCGTGTTGGGGAGCGCGCCGGTGTCGGTGGCCAACGCCAGTGCGACGGCCGGATGCCACGAGGGCGTCGCCCGCACGGTGCGACCGAGCGAGCCGGGCGCTCTTGCACCCTGCGGGGGCGTCACCTCGGGCGAGGTCAGACGTCCCGGGTCGGGTGCAGCCGTCTCCGGGCTGATCGACCGTACCGAAACCGCGATGGCCACCGACGCCGCCTCGGCCAGCTCGGCGCAGGTCGCCCCCTCGATTACCCGGCTGCCGCGAATCGCCGGGGTACCACCGCCGTCTGGCCGCTGGTCGATCATCTCGAGACGAAGCCGCCACCGCCGCTGCGGCGTCTCGGCGATCTGGATTCGAAAATCGACGTCGGCGACGGAGCCGAGCGGCTTGCCGATCAGGTCGCCGACCTCGTCGGCCAGAGTGGACGGATCGAGGCAGGACTCGGGCGCATCGGCCGAGATCTGCGCAGCCTCCGCCCTCGGGACGGCGGCGGCAATCACGCCGACCGCGAGAACAAGGAGACCGGACCGGTTCGCCCGCGCACGCCGCCGCATGGTCGGGCACATCTTACTCTCCGCTTGCGATGCTGACGTCGATCCGCTCGCTGAGACCGTCGGGTCCGAACCCTTTCCCACCGCCCGATGCGCCAGAGGGCGTGCTACGCGGTCGACTTGTAGCACTCTCCAGGTTGAAGAAAGCGCGGTTGTACGTAGAGTCGTCATAATCTACGTATAACTTTCATGGCGACCGCACTGCCGCTCGAAACCCAGACGCTGGGCGGGGGGCGCCAACGTCGCGGATGCGTCCTCCGCGCGCGTGGTACGCGCATTGGTGGAGTCGGGCTCGTCGACGCGGGCGCGGTGCTGGTCGGCACCCACGCTTTCGCCGTGCTCGGCAATGTGCTGGCAGTCCGGTGGGCCTCCCGGGGCGCTGCGCACCCATCGACCTCGTTCAAGATCCGGGGGCAGGCGCTCCGGGTGGACCTGCTCTGTCCGAAACGAGGTGCGGCAGACGATCCCGTCTTCATCCGACGCTTCGGCGCAGCCGCCCAACCACTCGCCTACCTGGACTACCTTCTGGCCGAGCTCGAGCGAGCGGTGCTCATCGATGGCGGGGCGGCCTTGGTCAACGTACCGGGCCCGGCCCGCTTCGCGTTCCACAAGCTGCTCGTGGCAACGCTACGGCCGGCGGCGTTCCAGGCGAAGGCCGAGAAGGACGTCGTGCAGGCCGCGCAGGTGCTGGAGGTGCTCGTCGAGGCGCGACCCGGAGATCTCCGGCCGGCGTGGGATAGCTTGCGAGGCGCGGGCCGAAGCTGGGACCGGGCGGCGCGTCGAGGGCTCGCTCTCCTCGGCCGGCGCCATTCGGCCGTTCACGCGCGGGTCGCGGCGATGCTCCGCTCTTCGTGACTACGGGCCCGGTGCCCGATACCATCCACGGGCCAGTACCGCCTGAACCGTCAGAGCCAGGATCCCGTTCGAGAGAAACGCGTGCTGAACGCCGAGTGCGAAACCCGGCCGGCGTGGCCATCCTCCGTAGGGAGGTCGACATGAAGTCGGCGCCGGGACCTGTCAGGGCTTCACGAACCGATAGGCGAAGCGATCGGTCTCGCCCTTGATCGAGGGATCGAACACCTTGATCGAGTGCGGATCGTCCTTGTTCGCGAG
>Ga0209863_10001089_pt1 | contig 11084 bp, 10 predicted proteins | sample OrgsoiDNA2013046_FD_185796 | JGI IMG/M metagenome (GOLD analysis project Ga0209863, IMG submission 185796) | Permafrost soil microbial communities from the Arctic, to analyse light accelerated degradation of dissolved organic matter (DOM) -... | ecosystem: Environmental > Terrestrial > Soil >...
TGTCGCCAAAACCGATGAACTCCTGAATCACGGTCACGTTAAAGCGGCTTGGAGAAAAATCGCACCGTCGTCCGAAATCTTCGAAGTAACAGGCACGCACGTCGATATAATGCAGATGCCACGCGGACTCCCTGTCGCCGAGCGATTAAGGGACAGAATCAAAGAACTCAACGACGCGCACGACGTAAGGCATGCCGTTCAGGAATAACCGGTTGTCGTGCGGCGCAGGCTGCCGTACTGATTGCGCCACCGATAATACGTTACTTCCGTCACGAATACGCTTGGCTCAGGCGGTGTTTCCGGCATCGATGGTCAGCACGCTGCCGGTGATGTTGCGGCCGCCGTCACCCAAGAGATATTCCACCATGCGGGCGACATCGTCGACCTCCGGCAGCCGGCGCAATGCGCTTCGGCCGGCGATCCGCTTGCGCTGATCTTCCGAGAGGGTTTGCGTTAGTTCAGTATCGATGAAGCCCGGCGCAATCGCGTTCACGGTGATCCCGAGCTTGCCTACCTCGCGCGCCAGCGATCGCGTAAGGCCGGTCGCAGCCGCCTTGGTCGCGCCGTAGACCGACAGGCCGTTATATCCCGTGGTCGCGATAATCGAAGACATGTTGATGATGCGGCCGGCGCCATCGGCCATCATGTGCCGCACGACATATTTTGTGAGAATGACCGGCGACAGGATATTGAGACGCACCAGGGCCTCGATCTCGGTGTTGTGCATGGTGGCGAGCAGGCCCTCGGTGCCGATCCCGGCATTGTTGACGAGGCCATAGATCGCGCCGAATTCGTCGCGCAATCCTTTCACAAAAGCCGGGATGGCGTCGGTCTCGCTGAGATCGAAGGCCCTGAAGTGAAGGCCGCCAATGCCTTGTTCCACGACCCAGCGGATGGTCTCGCGCAACTCGTCGCTTTCGCGCCGCGCCACCGCGATCACATTGTAGCCGGCCGCCGCGACCCTTCTGGATATGGCAATACCAATGCCGCGGCTCCCGCCGGTCACCACAACATTATGCATCGTGCCGCGCCAGCTTGCCCGCCGCCGTAATGTCGAGCGACGATACGAATTTGATCATGGCGGGTACCTTGTGAGGCGCCAACGATGCCCGGCAATCGGCCAGAATTTTATTCCGGACGTCGTCGCTCCGGCTCACGTCGCAGCCATCGGCCAGAATGACATCGGCGACCACGATGGAACCCGTGATCGGGCTGCGGCGCGATCTGGCGCGGGACATCCGCACTTCCGCGTGCCGGTTGATGACGGTTTCGATTTCCTCGGGATGAACCTTGAGGCCGCCGATATTGATGACGCCGCCGCGCCGTCCGACGAAGTAATACCTGTCGCGTCGCAGCTCGATCATATCGCCGGTGTCGACGAATCCGTCGCTGTCGGTGAGCGCGGCCGCGTTCCGGCCGACATAGGCATGCGCCGCCCGCGTCGAGCGGATTCGCAGCGATCCATCTTCGACTTTCATCTCGACGCCATCGCGGTTCACCCCAACCATATTTGCGGGAAAGCCCTCGAGGCCATCGTTCACGGCAAAACCGACGCCTGCCTCGGTCGACGCATAGGCATGACCGATCGAGGCCGCCGGAAACGTCCGGCTCAGACCATCGAGCACGGCCTGGTCTGCAATTTCACCCGACAGGCGGACGTAGCGCGGAGAAAAGCCCGAAGCCGATCCACTCATCAGAAGCTTGCGCCAATGCGAAGGCGTGCCGGATATATGCGTGACGCCCCTCGCCTTCAGGCGCGCGACATGATCGGCGATCGTCTCGCCCGGCTCCGTCAGCACCATCGAACCGCCGCCGATGATGGCGCGCAGGAAGATCTGAAGGCCGCCATAGCGCCTGATGTCATAGAAGGTCGCCCACACCGGTGCGGCGCCGCGGGCCGGACCGTCTGCGGCAATCGCTCCGGTCAATCCCTCCAGAGTATGGCGTACGATTTTCGGCACACCCGAGGTGCCGGATGTCAGCATCAGCCAATCCGTCGCGTGCTCGGTTTTTGACTTTGCGGCCGAACGCGCCGGCGTGCTGTCCGCAACCACCAGATGCACTCCGGCATCCGCCCAGCGTGCCGGCTGGTCCGTGACCACCGCGTCGATCTCAGCATCCTCAATCAGGGCTTTGACGTGATCGACATTAAGATCGGGCGGACATAGCAGCATTCGCCGCGCCACGCCATCGATCTCCGTCATCGCGATGGCCGATATCAGCTGATCCGCCACGGCAAGCAACACCGAACGCCCGGAGAGCTCGCCAAAACGGCCTACCAGGCAGGTCTGTTCGAGGATATTCGTCAGAGACCAAACCTGTCGCGCATCCGAAATCGTGCGGCCCTTCAGCTCTGGACCGAGATAGGCGCGGAGCGCGAAGATTTCACGCGAGGACATTTTCGTAGGCCTTGATGAAGTCGCCCATCGTGAGAGGAAAGTCTGCGTCCTCCGATATGGTAAACGGGTCGATGCCCAGATCGTCTTCAAGCCGAACCACCAGGATGGCAAAGGCGAGCGAATCGAAACCCGTCTCATGAAGCAGCACATCATCACTGAGTGGCGGCAGCGTGATCTGCTGATCTTTGGCAATCTGCTGCATCACCGACACGATCCTTAACGCTACCGACATGGTTTATTCCACCTTCTCTTTGAGGTTTTGACAGATATCACAGCCGCAGCGAGCCATTCAATATACGCTTATAACTGTCTGCATCGATCGGACGATACCCTCCGGACTTTGCGTCCAGATAAAACAGCGGATCCGTCACGAGGCGGGAATCGAATCCCTCGCGGGCCAACTGTTGCTTCTTTTGCTTGAAGGTGTTGGTGGTATCCAGCGCAGTGCAAAAGCGGACCATGACGGGCCATGCATAGGCCGGCAACCGGCGCCACAGACGCTTGCGGAATTCGGCGAGGTCGAAAGCATCGTCGACCACGACCGCAGCCATTCCGGCCCGACCGTCGGCGCCGGGAATCGCCACGCCATAGATCGCCGCTTCGACAACGCCAGGGCAATCCGCAACAGCCTCGTGCACTTCGGAGGTCGCGACATTCTCGCCTTTCCAGCGGAAGGTATCGCCGACCCGATCGACAAAGTGGAAAAATCCGGCCTCATCGAGCCGCAACAGATCGCCGGTGCGAAACCAGGCATCGCCTTTGGCCAATACATCGCGCAGGATCTTCTTTTCGGTCTCGCCGGCATCGGTATAGCCCTCGAAACGGCCTCCGCCGTCATCGCCGGTTCCGATCCGGCCGATGGCTTCGCCGACTTCGCCGCAGGCGCAGGGAATGCAAAGACCGTCTTCGGTGCGAACGGGCTTGCCGGAGTCCATATCGACGCGAACAATCGCCGCCGGAAAGCGATGCGCCAACAGCGGCGGAATCCGGCCGATCGCGCCCGGCTTGCCCTCGACATTGTAAAGCGAGAAATTGCCTTCGGTCGCCGCGTAGAACTCGAGTATGCGGGGAATCGCAAAGCGCGCCTGAAAGGCCTCCCAGATATCTCCGCGCAGACCATTGCCGCAAGCGAGCCGAAGCCGATGTCGACTTTCGTATTCGGAAGGAGGCGCTTTCAGAAGATAACGGCAGAGTTCGCCGATATACTGGAACAGCGTGCAATCCTGGCGCACGATATCTTGCCAGAAGGTGCTCGCGGAGAATTTGTCTGACAGCACTACGGATGCTCCCGCGTTCAGCATGCTGCATGGCGCGACGATGCCGCCGACGCTGTGATGGACCGGCAGGCAATCGTACAGCCGGTCTTCGGGGGAAGCGTCGGTCAGGCCGGCGAACCAGCCGCCCCAGTTCAGGATGCGGCGGTGGCTGATGCTGGCGGCCTTCGGCGCGCCGGTGGTGCCCGAGGTATAAATCAACAGCGCACGATCGTTGATGGTGACCCCGCGCCGCTCGGCAGGCGACAGCGGGCTTCCATCCGTTCGATCCAGCGCGGCGTCGATACTCGCTTCGTTGCCATGGCTGCCATGGGTCCAGATTTTCGGCGCGCGGTTCAAATGCGGCAACGCCGCTTCGAATACATCGGCAAGATCGTTCGCAAGGATGACATGGCCGGCATCGGCAACGTTGACGCAGTGGGCGAGCGACAGCCCAACCAGTCTGGTATTGATCAGCGCCACGACGCCACCGACCTTGGTGATGCCGAGCCAGGCGGCGAGATAATCCGGCCGGCTCGGCATGACGAGGCACACGGTATCGCCGGCTTCGATTCCGGCCGACAACGCCCAGCGCGCGTAACGGTTGATCCGCTCGGCCAAGGCGCGATAGCTGAACGTCTCGGCTTCCGCAATCAGCGCCGGACGGTCCGGCTGCCGTTTCGCCCAATCCTCCACGAGGTCGGCAAACAACCGGCGGGGATCGGCCTCGATGCGAGACGTCAGCTCGATGGCCTTGAGCCAGCTTTTGGCGGGGGACGGCCTGCCGCCCAGCCGCAGCGGGCTGTCTGTCGACGGGTTGATGACACCAGCGTTCATGGTCTGCATGCCCAGGTATCCAGCATAAGGTATAGCCGTGTCAGGCGGCCGTCGCGGCTTTGAGCTGACTGACGATCAGCAGTTCCAACGTTTTGACCGACTGGAAATTCTCCGGCGTTATCTCGGACTGGGGAATGGTGAAATCGAACTCGGCTTCCACACCCAGCATCAGGCTGACCAAATCCATCGATGTCAGCCCGACATTCACAAGTCGCGATTCCGGATCAACTTCGACGGCAATCGCGTTCTGTTTCAGGATCGCCTTGACGAGATCAAGGATCCGGTCCCGAACGTTGGCATTAGAAGTTTGCATCTCCGACTTTCCATTGTTTCAATACGCCATGGCAGAATCGACGGTGCCGAAACGAGCCATTAAAATGCGTAGGTATGGTTTTTTGGAAGACTCTCGTTTAACCAGGTCCTGATTTTAACTGCCAATGCCGGAATCCCGGGATTAAAAAAACCGATATTAACCCTCGACATTGAAACAATGGTAGTTTAAATCTACCTGCATTAAATCAGTATAATTAAATCGATTCAATCAAATCTTTAGCCCCGACGCTCGATCGGAAGCTGTTAGGGCGAGATGCTTGCTCAGGGGGCTATCAGCCATGAATGTGCAGGAAACCAGGCTCCGCAACGCTGTCGCGGACAGAACCAGCGAACAATTCGCGCCCGACCGGAGTTCCTTTGTCCGACGAGCGGCAGTGGTCGCGGCCGCAGCCGCTGAGGAAGCCGAGGACGTCGATCGCGACGCGCGTTTCCCGCAAAAGGCCATCGACGCCGCGCGCGAGCAAAGGCTGCTGGGGATTCAGATCCCGCAACAATTCGGCGGCGACGGTGCCTCGATCTTCGACATTGCCAACGTGTGCTACACGCTCGGCCGCGCCTGTTCCTCCACGGCGATGATCTTTGCGATGCATCAGACCAAGATCGCCTGCCTGATCCGGCATGGCGCCGGCAGCGGCTATCACGAAGCCCTGATGCGTCGCGTCGCCTCCGAACAGTTGCTTCTCGCTTCCTCGACGACCGAAGGGCAAAACGGCGGAAACATCCGCTTCTCTACCGCGGCCGTCGAGCACGCCGGCACCGAGATCTCACTGGTTCGCAATGCAACCGTGATTTCCTACGGCGCGCAGGCCGATGGCATCGTCACCATCGCCCGCCGCGCCAACGATGCCGCGGGCTCCGACCAGGTGCTGCTGGCCATTACCAAGGACGATTACACGCTGGAACATAGTCTGGGATGGGAAACGCTCGGCATGCGCGGAACCTGTAGCGCCGGCTTTGAACTGAAATTCAAGGGTTCGGCCGAACAGATCTTCCCGGAAGCATATGAGAAGATTCATGCGCAGACGATGACGCCGGTTGCCCATCTCTGCTGGTCTTCGACCTGGGCCGGAATCGCTGCCGCGGCCGTGGAGCGCGCACAGATGTTCATCCGCAAGGCTGCCCGCGGCGCGGGTGGCCAGATGCCCCCGGGCGCTGCGCACTTTACCGCGGCCAGGATGACGCTCGCCAAGCTGCGCGCCATGATCACGGCGAATCTCGACACCTATGCGGCCCATCAGCACGATGAGCGCGCACTCTCTTCGCTCGACTTCCAGTCATCGATCAACCTGCTCAAGGTGGAAGCTTCCGAGCTTGCAGTAGCGACCGTTATGAGCGCGATGCGCGCTTGCGGGCTGTCGGGATACCGCAACGACGGCGACTTCAGCGTCGGCCGGCATCTGCGTGACGTGCTTTCGGCGCCGATCATGATCAACAACGACCGCATCCTCACCAACATCGCAACCGCCAGCCTGATGAGCGGCGTCCCCGCTACCTTGCGCGATTGAGCAGCAGATTTTCGAAAAGATCCTCAGGGAAGGCCGAACATGAATGTAACCGTCCGAACCGCCTCGCCGGAGATCGCATCGCAGCCGGCCGATCCGCTGGACCATCTCGCCGACGTCCTGTTCCACAAGATGGGCGTCGACGGCGTTTACGCCCGGACCGCTCTTTATGAGGACATGGTCGAGCGGCTCGCTGCCCTGATTACGCGGCATCGCGAGCCCAATACCGAAGTGATGCGCTTCCCGCCGGTAATGAACCGGGGACAGCTGGAGAAATCCGGCTATCTGAAAAGCTTCCCCAATTTGCTTGGCTGTGTCTGCGGTCTGCATGGGACGGAGCGCGAAATCCATTCCGCGGTCAGCCGTTTCGATGCCGGTGGCGACTGGACCACGTCGCTCTCCCCCGCCGATCTCGTGCTCTCGCCGGCGGCCTGCTATCCTGTTTATCCGATCGCGGCCGCCAGAGGCCCGCTACCGTCAAGCGGCTTGCGCTTCGACGTCGCGGCCGACTGCTTCCGCCGCGAGCCCTCCCGCCATCTCGATCGGCTGCAGTCCTTCCGGATGCGCGAATATGTCTGCATCGGCAGCCCCAGCGACGTGTCCGATTTCCGCGAGCGCTGGATGGAACGGGCGCAGGCCATCGCGCGCGATCTCGGCCTGACCTTCAGGGTCGATTATGCGAGCGATCCGTTTTTTGGCCGCGTCGGACAAGTGATGGCGGTCAGCCAGAAGCAGCAGTCGCTGAAATTCGAGCTTCTGGTCCCGCTACGCTCGGAAGATCAGCCCACGGCATGCATGAGCTTTAACTATCACCGCGACCATTTCGGCCTGACCTGGGACATCAAGGATGTGAACGGCGAACCGGCCCATACCGGTTGCGTGGCGTTCGGAATGGATCGGCTTGCCGTGGCGATGTTCCATACCCACGGCACGGATCTCGCCAAGTGGCCGGTTTCCGTGCGGGAACTGGTCGGCCTTTAATATATGGAGTGACCGATCGACGAGCGCGCTCCGGCGCGCTCTGAAAGACCATCCATGCACCAGCTCACCTCCCACCGGACCGCCGCCGCTGCATTGGTCGAGCAGCTTGAGATCAACGGCGTCGAGCACGTGTTCTGCGTTCCCGGCGAGAGCTTTCTCGCCGTGCTGGACGCGCTTCGCGACAGCAGCATTACGGTCACTGTTTGCCGCCATGAAGGCGCCGCGGCGATGATGGCGGAAGCGATCGGCAAGACCACGGGACGGCCGGGTATCTGCTTTGTCACGCGCGGCCCCGGCGCGACCAATGCGTCGTCAGGCATCCATATCGCCCAGCAGGATTCGTCGCCAATGATCATGTTCGTTGGCCAGGTGGAAACCTCGGTGCGGGAGCGCGAAGCATTTCAGGAGCTCGATTACCGCGCGGTCTTCGGCAGCATGACCAAGTGGACCGTCGAGATCGACGACCCCGACCGCATCATCGAATTTGTCTCGCGCGCGTTTTACACCGCATGCAGCGGCCGGCCCGGACCGGTGGTCGTGGCGCTGCCAAAGGACGTATTGAGCGAGTGCGTCAATATATCCAATGCGCCGCCGTTCGCGCCGGTCGAGACCTCGCCGGGCGAAGAGGAAATGGCAAGGCTCGGCGAGCTTCTGCATGAAGCGAAAAATCCACTGTTCGTGCTCGGCGGCAGTCGCTGGTCCGAGGCCGCGCGCCGTCAAATTCACGAATTCGCCGATCGAACCGGATTGCAGATCGCAACCAGCTATCGACGCTCGACGCTGTTTGACCCGCTGCATCCGCTCTATGCGGGCGATCTCGGGCTCGGCCCAAATCCCAAGCTGGTGGCGCGCGCCAAGGCTGCCGATCTGCTGGTGCTGGTTGGCGGCCGTCTCGGCGAAATTCCCTCGCAGGGCTACTCACTTCTTTCAAGCCCTTCGCCCCAAACCAAACTCGTCCACATCCATCCCGGCGCGGAGGAGATCGGCCGCGTGTATCGGCCGCATCTTGCCATCCATGCCTCGCCGAACCGCTTTGTCGCCGCGCTCAACCGCCTGGCCATCCCGGCAAACCCGAAATGGCGGGAGAGCGCTGTTGCCGCCCACGAAGATTTTCTCGCCTGGACCAGCACCGCCACGCCGCAGCCCGGCAACGTCAACCTCGGCGAGATCATGATCTGGCTGCGCGATCATGTGCCGACCGATACCATCCTGTGCAATGGCGCGGGCAATTATGCATCGTGGATCCATCGCTTCTATCGCTTCCGCGAATACATGACGCATGTTGCTCCGACTTCGGCGTCGATGGGTTATGGCATGCCCGCGGCGATCGCGATGCAGCGGCTGCATCCTGGGAGGCTCGTCCTTTCGGTCAATGGCGACGGCGATTTTCTGATGAGCGGCCAGGAATTTGCCCTTGCGGTCCAGTATCGCCTGCCGATCATCGTCGTGATCTGCGACAACGGCATGTACGGGACGATCCGCATGCATCAGGAACGCGAATTCCCCGGCCGTGTCAGCGCGACGGAGCTGCTCAATCCGGATTTTGATGCCTATGCGCGCGCCTTCGGCGGTTTTGGCGCGGTGGCGAACAAGACATCGGATTTTCCGGCGGCGTTTCAGGCCGCGCGTCAATCGGGCCTGCCCTCGATCATTCATCTGAAGATCGATCCCGACGCGATTCTGCCGGCGGCCACGCTCTCCGGGATCCGCGAACGCGCGCTGCAGAAGAAGTAAATCTTTTCGGAACGCCAGTCAGGCGTGGGCAAAGTCCCAGTACCGCTTGCGGGCTCGGCTGTAGAACGGTCCGGGCTGCAGCGAGCGGTCGTCGATGCGGATGACCGGCGCGACCTTGGCGAAGTTGCCGCTTGAGAAGATTTCGTCCGCGCCCTGAAAATCCTGGTATCCGAGGGTCTTCTCGACGACGGTGACGCCATCGGCACGCAGCAGATTGATCACGCGCTGCCGCGTGATGCCGTTCAGGAAGGTCCCGTTCGGGGCCGGCGTAAAGAGCACACCGTCTTTCGCCATGAACACGTTCGCGTTGCCGAATTCCGTGACATTGCCGAGCATGTCGAGCATCAGGCAATTGTTGAATCCGCGCGCCTGCGCCTCGATCAGCGCACGAGAGTTATTGGGATAGAGACAACCCGCCTTGCAATCCACTGGCGCGCTCTCCATCGTCGGCCGGCGGAACGGCGACAACGTGATTGCGGAGCCTGATGTCGGCGGCATCGGTGCGACGTAGATGCACAGGCACCAATTCGTCGTTTCGGGATCGAACAGCACGCCGCCGCCGCTGCCGGTCTGCGCCCAGTACATCGGCCGAATGTACAGTTCCGCATTGGCCTCGAAGCGAGCAATACCTTCGCGCGCGAGCCCGAGCCAGGTTTCAGTATCCACAACTGGCTTGAGCTTGAAATTGATCGCGGACTGATTGACCCGCTCACAGTGCCGGTCGAGATCGGGCGCCACTCCTTCGAACGCACGCGCGCCGTCAAAAACAGTCGAGGCCAGCCACGCCGCGTGCGTGCGGGGACCCATGATCGGCACATTGCCCTCGTGCCAGTCGCCTTCAAAGAAGGTCCAGGTCTGCGAGAAATTGACCGGCTTGATGGTCGGGACCATTATTGCCATTTGAGCTCCAGGGCCGGCGGTACCGTGCATGAGGGTGCTACTATTATCTGAATTCCCTAAGGATTCCATTGCGGGTTTTCGATAGCGGCCGTTCACGATTGATAGACCACAATGGTAGGCTGCCTTTCCATAACGGAGCCGATATGCCCCTTGATCCCCTGGCAAAACGCTTTCTCGCCATGACGGCGGCGGCCTCGCCGCGCGATCGATCGCGGCCAAGCCCGGAAGCCCGCCGCCAGGCGCTCGCCAAGCTGATGCAGTTCGCACGTGCGGATGTGACGGCCGTAACCGGGATTGATGGCGTGTTGCCTGGTCCCGGGGGCGGTATCCCCTACCGTCTCTATGCGCCGGCCGATGCCGAGAGCGAGCCATTGCCGGGCTTCGTCTTCTTCCACGGCGGCGGCATGGTCGCGGGCAGCATAGAGACGCATGACCGCATCGCCGCGGCGCTGGCGCAAACGACCGGCTGCCGGCTTGTTTCCGTGGATTACCGCCTCGCGCCCGAGCACAAGTTTCCGGCCGCGATCGAGGACGCACTCGCGGCAACGCAATGGGTGTCCGCGGAGGCTACCTCGCTCGGCATCGATGCGGCACGGCTTGTGGTTGGCGGCGATTCCGCCGGCGCAACGCTTGCCGCCGTGGTCTGCCAGGAGAGCTTGCGAAACGCCGGGCCTGCGATCGCAGTTCAGTGCCTGATCTGTCCGGTCCTCGATTTCGAGGACACCCCCCCGTCGCGTCAGGCATTTGCCGAAGCTCATATGCTCGACCGGGTGACGCTCGATGCCGACCTCGCCGACTATCTGCATGGAGATGCGGACCTTGCCGACCCCAGAATCTCGCCGTTGCGCGCGACGAAATTTACCGGACTTCCCACGGCCATTATCCATACCGCCGAGTTTGACCCGATGCGGGACGAAGGCAATGCCTACGCCCACAAGCTGCTCGCAGCAGGCGTTGCAGTCGATCACGTCTGTCACGAGGGCATGATCCATAATTTCCACGCGATCGGCGCGGTCCTTCCGCAGGGACGGCTCGTTCTTCACCAGATCGGCGAGCAGGTCCGGCGCGCTATCGGCGGCTGATCAACGCCTGAAAACCCGGCAAAGCTGCACCGAAAGCGCAAAATACGGTCGCTCCGACCATTA
>Ga0209863_10001090_pt1 | contig 11080 bp, 9 predicted proteins | sample OrgsoiDNA2013046_FD_185796 | JGI IMG/M metagenome (GOLD analysis project Ga0209863, IMG submission 185796) | Permafrost soil microbial communities from the Arctic, to analyse light accelerated degradation of dissolved organic matter (DOM) -... | ecosystem: Environmental > Terrestrial > Soil >...
GGCGCACAACCGTTAGACTGGCCGAATAAGGTTCGAACGGAGTGTCATGGCCGGTTGCAAGCGCGTTAATCGTTCCTGATCAGTTGTCAGATGGGTCGTTCACTTCTACGGTTAACGCGTCCAAGTGACGAGAAGCCGACTCTTCAGGTGGAAACTGGACTTCCGCCTGAGCTTGTTAATTGAATACGTAAGCGCGTTAGTTGCGACCTGTCCGAATCAGCGCTGGTCAGCTCGCCCGTCATGCGTACGCTGTCCAAGAACGGCGTTCTCGGAAGGCATTCTGGGCCTTTCCAGCACAGCCTGAACGACCGCTAAAAGTTCCTTGACATCGAGGGGTTTCGAGAGATAGCCGTCCATGCCCGCCGCTAAACAGCGTTCCCTGTCACCTTGCATGGCATGGGCGGTCATGGCCGCAATCGGGGTATGTCCGCCAGTCGTATTTTCCAGCTCGCGGATGCGCCGGGTGATGAAGTCGCGCTCCATGGTGCGGTACGCCTCGGGGAGTAGCTCGCGGCTCGTGCACTCCTGCACCGCCGCCAGGTTTTGCAGCTCGATTTCCAAGGGGTAGGAGGGCGGGACGAAGTCCTGCACCACGGTGCGGACGTCGGCCTCGGTGGGCTGCTCCCGTCCCTCGTTGAGGGCGGCAAACTTGCTGCGCACCAGGATGGCTTCGATGTCCGCGCCCGAGAGCTGCGCTCCTTTGGGCAGCACCGCAGCGAAGGAGGGGACGTCGAGCGTCATCTTCAGCTTGCGCGCCACCACCTTGTACAGCTCGTCCCGCTCGGCGTCCGTCTGCGGGTAGAAGAGCGCGAGGTGCTCCTCAGCACGCCCCTGCCGCTTCAAGTCGATGGGCAGCAAGTCCGGCCGGCAGGTGAGCAGGAACCAGATCACCTTGCCGCGCAGTTCGGTGTTGCCCATGAACTGCGCGATCTGCGCGAACACACGGCTGGAGACGCCGCTATCGCCGGAGCTGGCGCGATTGCCGAGCTGCGCGTCGGCTTCGTCCACGATGACGGCGATCGGGCTCATCGCCTTCAGCAGGTTCAGAATGCGCTCCAGGTTGCCCTCGGTGACGCCCTGCCACATGCTGCGGAAGTTTTGCAGCGTGACCGCGGGGATGCCGATTTCGCCGGCGAAGCAGGTGGTGAGAAAGGTCTTGCCCGTGCCCACCGGTCCGCAAATTACGTACCCCATGGGAACCACGTCGGTGCGGCCGGCGCGGATGGCGCGCGCTGCGTCGTGGAGTTTCTTCTTGGCGGGCTCGTGGCCGGCCACCATGGAGAGGTCGAACCGGCTCTCGACGAATTCCAGCAGGCCGCCGGCCTCGGCTTCGATCATTTCCTTCTTGCGCCGCGTCAGGAATTTCATGGTCAGCGGCCGCTGGTTTTCCACCGAATCCGAGATCAGGCTCCGCAACTGCACGCGTTTGAGGCCCGCGGTCAGGGCGGCCAGCGCTTCCGCGCTCACGTCGGAACCGGGCGGCAGCGGCTTCAGGGCGAGCTGTGCGCGGATGAAATCGAGGCGCTCGCTTTCCACGGGCAGCGGAATCTGGATGGCCGCTACACCCGGATTCTGCACCAGGCTGAGGTTGAGCTCGATGCGGTTCTCGGCGATCAGGCAGAAGGTCACGTCGGCTTGCAGAAACACCGGACTCTGCGCCCACCGCTTCAGAATTACCAGGGAGTTGCGGTCTTCGGCCGGCATGCTGGAACTGTCGCCCGCGGGCGCCACGGTCTCGGCGAAATCCACCACCAGGCAGATCTTCTTCTTGTCCAGGATGCGCAGGCGCAGGTAATTGTCGAGGATGTTGAGGACGCCATCTGGATTGCGCGGCAGGCCATGGGCGAAATTGGTGCCGTGAAAGCTGTCGTAGCCTGCCAGGGCGCGCTCGAAATCGGACTTCATCTCGGGAGTGGAAAACGTGAGTCCGCCGCCGCGGTCGTAGAACAGCACCAGGTCGCGGGCGCCGAAGAGGGCGTCGCGGAGGAACTGTTGCAGCGGCACGAACTCGGTGGTTTCGCCGCGTTTCCAGGCGGCCAGGTCGCGCACGTTGCCGTGCAGAACGAACATGGAGGTGACACCCGAGTAGTACTTCTCGGAAAGCTCCGCCGCCCAGGCGGGCAGGGCCTTGCGGGGGTCGGACGGGGTGGGGTCGGACGGGGTGGGACCGGACGGGGTGGACCCGGACGGGGTGGAACCGGAACGCGTGGGATCGGAAGCGGTCCCCATGTCAGTTGCCCACGCGTCCGCCAAAGATCTTGCCGGTGGGGCCGGGGTCGCCGCCGGTGAAGTCCGGCGTGGCCAGCGGCGAGAGATCGAAAATCGATTCCACTTCGCGCACCGTCTCCTCGGTCTGCTCCACGTCCTTGACCAGGTTGTCGAGATGTTCGCTGAGCTCCTGCGGGTCGCGCATGGTCACGGATTGGTCGCGGATCAACTGCAGCACGTCTTCAATGGCGGCGCACTGCGCGTCCACCACCTGGCAGTTCTCTTTGATCTTGTCGAACTTCGCCAGCCGTTTGCCGAGGATCTCGATGCGTTTGCGGTTGATCTCCTGCACCTTGGCCGGTTCCCGTTCCAGGTCGGCTTGGAGCGCCGCGCACTCTTTGCGAATGACCTCCGGATTGGTGGTGGTGAGATATTGCCGGTGGTGGAAGGCGGAGTTGAGAAGGCGCACGTAGGATTGCGACAGGCCATCGAGCTTCGATTCCATCTGTTCGGCGAACATCTGCGACGTGGTGGTGAGGCGCTTGTAATTTTCGCGGATGGCGCGGCAGACGGCGTCGAGCCGGGCATAGCGGCTGCGCATTTCCGGCGGCAGTTCCTGGAACAAATCGTTGAGGCCTCGTGCCTGCTGCCTTTTTTGCTCGGCGTACTTCCAGGAGCGCACCAGCCGCTGGAATTGGGGATTCCGCGGGATGGTGCTGAGGTAGATCAGCTCCAGGCCGGCAGCCAGCAGCAGGGGCAATCCGCTGCCCGAGACGAGCGCAAAGCCAGCGGCGCCGGCCAACGAGATCCAATTGTACTGCCAGTGGAACGCCGCCTTCACGTAGCCGATCGCGCTGTCGTCCTTGTCGTCCGCCATCAAACACTCACTCGCACCTGGCCCTGGCCGGGCGCGCGGCGCAAGCAGGCGAGCACGTGCTGCTGCAAATCGCGAAACTGCTGGCTCTGCTTCATCGAGGGGTCGCGCGGCCGTCCAAACGGCACCGGCACATCTTCCATGATTGTACCGGGTCGCGCGCACAGGACGTAAATGCGGTCGGCCAGGTAGATGGCTTCATCCACGTCGTGGGTGACGAACAGGACCGTGCTGGCGGATTCGCCCCAGATGCGCAGCAGCAGTTCCTGCATGTCGCCGCGGGTCTGGGCGTCGAGCGCGCCGAACGGCTCGTCCATGAGGATCACGGAGGGCCGCAGCGCCAGCGTGCGCGCAATGGCCACGCGCTGCTGCATGCCGCCGGAGAGCGTCTCCGGGTACGACGATGCAAAGCCGGCCAGTCCCACCGCTTCGATGAGGTGTGCCACCGTCTGGCGGCGCTCCTCGACGGGGAAGCCGTTGATCTTCAGGCCGTACTCGATATTCTGCGATACCGTCAGCCAGGGAAAAGAAGTGTATTTCTGGAAGACCATGCCGCGGTCGCGGCCGGGGCCGGTGACCGGCGCGCCGTTCACCAGGATCTCGCCGCTGTCCGGATGGTCCAGGCCCGCGATCAGCCGGAGAATCGTGGATTTCCCGCAGCCCGATGGGCCCAGCAGAACGCGGAACTCGCCGATGTCGCGCCCGTCGGAGAAGAGATCCTCCACTTCGAAGTTGACGTCGTGGATCGCCTGGATAGGCTCGCCGGTGGGCGACACGAAGCTGCGCGCCACGTTGCGTAAAGAGACTTTGATTTTAACGGGCATTTCTTGTGGGGCAGGTTGCTAACCTGCGGCGGATTGGCAATCCGCCTGTTGGGAGTTGCGCCGCGCCTGCAACAGGCAGGTTAACAACCCGCCGCAGATTGACAATCTGCCCCACATAATTATCCGGCATGAGTGTGCGCCTTGGCCGCTACCTTTGCGATGGCGGGTGCGGACGACTGGCTTACGTTCCTGCGCCACGGAAACAGTTGGTGCTCCAGCACCGTCAGCAGCCAGCGGAAAAGGAAAGCGGCAAAGCCGATGGCGATGATGCCGGCGTACACGCGGTCGAAATCGAGCACCTTGCGCGCCGCTTCCACCATGTACCCGACGCCCTTTCGCGCGTTCACCATCTCGGCCAGAATGACGTAGGTCCAGCCGATGTCGTAGAGGATGCGGAAAGAACCGAAGATGGCTGGAAATGACGCGCGGAACATCAGCCAAAGCAGGTGGCGCCGCTTGGCCCCCAGCGTCTGCGCCGTTTCGAGCAGCGCGTTGTCCACGCGGTCGGCCTCTTCCACCACCAGCGCCAGCAGGTAGAAGAACATGCCGAAAAAGAGGAAGGCCACTTTCATCCCTTCCTCCATGCCGAACAGCGCGATGAAAGCCGGAAGAAACGCGGTGATGGGCATGGAGCGCATGGGCTCGGCCACGGGGTTGATCAGATCGTGCAGCCACCGGAAACTGCCCATCAGCAGGCCCAGCGGGATGGCCACCACGGCGGACCAGAGGAAGGCCTGGGCAATGCGCCACCAGCTTTTGAAAACGTTACCGAGCAGATCGTACTCCGTCCAGAGCCGGACGAAGGCCTCCACCACGCCGGCCGGCTTCGGCACCGAGAACGGCGGCAGGATCGGCCAATAGGTGAGCAGAAACCAAGCCAGCACCACCAGGGTCCAGCTCAGAATCGCCAGCAGGATACGGGTCCTTCGGGAGACCTCTCGTCGAATTTCGAACAGGTGGCGCATTAAGTTATCAGTTATCAGTTATCAGTTAGTTAACAGTTATCAGTTATCAGTTATCAGTTATCAGTGCGGTGAGCGGCCAGCCGGCGCGCCGAAGGCGCGGGGGAACTGATAACTGATAACTGATAACTGACAACTTTCCTCACTGAAAACTGAAAACTTCTTCACTGTTTGGAAGCCGGGTTGGGATAAACCTTGATATCGGTGCGCCGATTCTTCTCGCGGCCCTCCGGGGTGTCGTTGGTGTCGAGCGGCCGGTCGGGGCCGTTGCCAATGGTGCGCATGCGGGCGGCGGGGAAGCGGTACTTCTCCACCAGGCGAACTTTCACGGCGTCGGCGCGCTGCTTGGAGAGCCCCATGTTCAGCTCGCGCGATCCCGTGGAATCGGAGTTGCCTTCGATGTCCACCACGGTGTTTTCGTAAGCGCGCATGAAGTCGCCGATCTCATCGACCACGGCGCGCGAATCAAGCCCCATATTGGCCGAGTTGGGTTCGAAGAAGATGGTCTTGCGCTGCGTGGCGATGGGCTGCGCGCCCTTCGGCGGCTCCTTGTAGGCAATGGGCGCCTCGCTGGGCGAGTTGGGAAACGCGCTCGCCAGCACAGCCACGTAGCGGCGGTCCACGCTCGATTCGGGGTCCGCGACGTGTTTGATCAGGCGCAGCTCGCGGTACATTTCCTGCGACATCTTGAGGATATTGGCGTAATCGGAATCGCCGCCCGCGGCGCCGAAGAACGACTGGTTATCGGCATAATCGGAGAGATGCACGCCTTCCAGCATGGTCTTGGCAAGGTCGGCCGGAATGTTGAAGTCCTTGATGGTGCCGATGAGCGTGTGCGCCCGCGCCGGCTGTTTCTGGATGAATTCCACGCCCTCGAGCCAGCCCTGGATGAACTTGACGAGGGTGCCAGGCGATGCGGCGGCAAAGCGGTCGCTGACCACCAGAATGTCGGCGATCAACCGGTTGGCCACGCGCGTGTCGTAGATTTTGCGCGAGCCGGGCCGCTTGGCGACGGCGTCGCTCATGTCGGGATCCCAGGCCACGGCGGCGTCCACCTTCTGCTGCGCGAACAGGGTAGCCGGCTCGATGCCGTCCTTGGTGTGCACGGCCTTGTTGAAGATCTCGTTGCGCTGTTCGGTGGTGAGGCCCGACCCTTTCAAGCCGTTCCACAGCAGGAAGTGCGACGGGGTGTAGGGCGCGAAGGCGACGGTCTTGCCGGCCAGGTCTTCGATGCTGTGGATGCCCTGGCTGCCGATGACGCCATCGGCGCCGCGCGACCAGTCCACCATGAAGACGGCGTGGGCATTCACTCCCTTGTCCTGGAACTGGCCGTAGTCTTTGCCCCACACGTCGGCGGTGGTCAGCATGATGTCCACGTTGTTGCTGGCCAAGGCGGCCGAACCCTCGGTCCAATCGTCGATGATTTTGAAGCTGACCTTGAGTCCCTTTTCGGCATAGATGGACCCGGCCGCGGTGTCCAGGCCGCCGTTGGCAACCAGGCCGCCCACGCAGCCCACCCAAATGTTGAGGCGCACGCGCACTTCGTTGGTCTGGTTGGAGGGCGATGAAGGCAGGGGCGTTGCCGGGTCCACTTTGGCGCCCGGCGAAGAGCTTGAACCGGAGCCCAGTTTCGGCAGGTTCAGGAGACCATACTTATTGAGGCTGTAGGCCACCAGCCCCAGCCCCAGCAGGAATATCAGGAACCAACCACCTCGTTCGATTTTGACGGCCATGGTGTTTTCCAGTAGAAGCGTTTTTCCAGTAGAAGCGTTTTCCGGTAGAAGCGTTTTCCAGTAGAAACTACGACGTCCTCTGCCCCTCGGTTCCCCCGATCGTTTTTTGCGGCGGGCCGGCGGAAGGCTGCGGCGAGATGAGCCCCATTTCCGCCTTGAATTGCTTGACCAGCTCGCCGGCGCGCAGCTTGTCCGATTCCTCTTCGATCTGAATCTTCTGTTGATCCACGTTACCCAGCGCCATCTCCATGCGGGCCTCGTTGACGGCCGTCATCTCTTCGATTTTGCGGACCATTTCGTCGTGCGTCTGGCTGATGCCGGCCACCTCGAACTGCTCCATGGAATCGGCCACCTTCTTCTGCCATTGGGCGCGGCGATAATCGCGAATGGCGTCCAAGGCTTCCCGCGTCTTGCGCTCCTTCTCCATCATGAAGGCTTTCTTGACGGCCAGGGCCTTGTCGAAAGCCGCGTTGGCGGTCTGCAACTGGCCCTGGGTGCGGGCCAGCGCGCCCTTGAGCTGCTCCAGTTGCAGGGCGAAGCTGCCCGCCAGGTCGTCGCGGCCGGCCTGGATGGCGGCCTTCACCTTGGCGGTCAGGCCCGCGAACTGGTCCAGGTACCGCGCCTCTTCCTTCTGCAGGAGCGTCGCGTTGGCCTTGACCATGGCGATGCTCTCGTTCATGCGCGGCACCTGGTCGTTCATGTCGCGGATGTTCTGCTCCAGAATGATCTCCGGGTTCTCACCCATGGAGATGAAGAGACCGACGAACGAACGAACCATCCGAGACAGTCGATTCCACATTGAAGAGTCTCCCTTTCCGCGGCTGCTATTCGGGTTTCGGTGTCGAAGCCGGCGCAGCCGCGGGCGCGCCGGTGGTGATCGGATTGTCCGCTACGAAGTAAGATACGGTATCCGCTATTTTTTGTTCCTCTTCCTGCTTTTTCAAACGCCAGGCGAAGAAACGTTCCTTTTCCTTTGCAACCTCGTCGCGATTGGCCTGGATGCGCGATCGCCGCTCGGTCACAACCCGGTCGATCTCCGCCTGAATCTGTTGATTTTCCTGCTCCTTTCGCGATTCCAGTTGGTTCAGGGCCTGTTCCTGCACGCGTTCGAAAGTGTCCAGCGCCTGGTCGCGCTTCATGGCGTCCTGGATGACGTCCTGGAGCGGCGCCCCGACGGCCTCCAGAGCTACCATGACCGAGCTGCGCTTCACCTCGCGAGGCAGGTTGCGGATGTGCTCGCTGTGGAGCATGTCGGCCACCTTCTCGATGGTGAAGCCGTGGGCCGGGGGCTGGATTTCGGCGGCCTGATAGATTTCGGCGAGAGAACTCGGATTGTTGACCGGCGCGGTGAACGCCGGCGGAGGGCCCAGGCTGCGTGCGATATCGGCAACGGCCTGAGCCGCGTTGGGTGGCGCCGTCGCGGGTTCGCTTTCCTCCGGACGATCGGTCGATTCGTCCACCGAGACGAAGAGGTTATACCACTTCTTGTTCATGTGACTTTTCGTATGGGACCTTTTCGTATGGCTCAAGGGAAGGGTACGACAATTGCCAGGCGAAGGTCAAGCGTAGGGTCCGGATCTGGAACTCCGGATTGGTTCGAGCGGAGCCCGCTCGGATCGCCACGCCGCTGCGGCCTTTGCCCCGGGCCTTCCCGTGTCTCCGCGGCACAGACCATTATCGTTCGTGGGGCAGCCTCCGCGTTGGTCTCCGAAATGCCTTGAGCCTGCCATGCCCGCTCATGACCGCTGCCGGCCAAGACCTTTTTACGCAAATTGTTTACGCAAATTCGCGGGCTCCGCAAAAAACCCGGCTTCACTCATCGCCGCCATGACCCTGGCTCCCGGCATCGTCAAGAAATCAAAAAGGTGCCTGATCTCACTCACAACCCGTAGCCCGTCAAACCTGAGGACCGTCGGCAACAAGTCTATTCTATCAGCCAGATTCCTAAGCGCTTGGGTTTAAGACGAAAAACTTCATTGGACGAAGCAGGCGGATTGCCAATCCGCCGCCGGTTAACAACCTGCCCCACAAAAGCTGTGGGGCGCTAAACTGGTAGGGTTCCATGAAACTGAACAGCTACACCATCACCCAAGGCCGCGACCGCGCGCCCGCCCGCGCCATGCTGAAGGCCATCGGCTTCACCGATGCGGATCTGGCCAAGCCGATCATCGGCGTCGCCAATACCTGGATCGAAACCATGCCCTGCAATTACAACCTGCGGGAGCTGGCCGTGAAGGTGAAGGAGGGCATCCGCGCCGCGGGGGGCACGCCGATGGAGTTCAACACCATCGCCATTTCCGATGGCGTCACCATGGGCACCGAGGGCATGAAGGCGTCGCTGATCAGCCGCGAGGTGATCGCCGACTCCATCGAGCTCATGGTGCGCGGCCATATGTTCGACGGCATTGTGGCGCTGGTGGCCTGCGACAAAACCATCCCCGGCGCCGCCATGGCGCTGCTGCGGCTGAACGTCCCGGGCGTGGTGCTGTACGGCGGCTCGATCATGCCGGGCAGGCACAACGGCCGCGACATCAGCATTCAGGACGTTTTTGAAGCCGTCGGAGCCAACGCCCGCGGCCGCATGACGGATGAGGAACTGCTGGATATCGAGAACCACGCCTGCCCCGGCGCCGGCGCTTGCGGCGGCCAGTTCACCGCCAACACCATGGCTACCGTAATGGAGTTGATCGGCCTTTCGCCCATGGGCACGGCTGCGGTGCCGCAGGTGGACAAGCGCAAGGACGCTGTCGCCTACGGTTGCGGCAAGGTCATTCTCAACGCCGTTCTGAACGGCATCCTGCCGCGCGATATCTGCACCCGGAAAGCTTTCGACAACGCCATCGCCGGCGTGGCCGCCACCGCCGGATCCACCAACGCCGTGCTGCACCTGCTCGCCATGGCCCGCGAAGCCGAGTTGCCGCTCGGCATCGACGATTTCGAATCGGTCCTGGCGCGCACGCCCATCTTCGTGGACATCAAACCCGGCGGCCGCTTCCTGGCTGCCGACGTGGATAAGGCCGGCGGCATCCCCGTCATCGCACACCGTCTGATGGAAGGCAAATTTGTGGATGGATCGGCGCTCACGGTGACCGGCCGCACGTTCGCCCAAGAGGCGTCCGAGGCGCACGAGACGCCGGGCCAGGAGGTGATTCTGCCGCTCGACAAAACGCTCAAGCCGCGCGGCGGCATCGCCATTCTCCGTGGCAACCTCTCCCCGGAAGGCTGTGTCATCAAGTTGGCCGGTCACGATAAAACCGTGCACCACGGCCCCGCCCGCGTTTTCGACCGCGAAGAAGACGCCATGCAAGCCGTCACCGAAGGTAAGATCCAACCCAACGACGTGGTGGTGATCCGTTACGAAGGCCCGCGCGGCGGACCGGGCATGCGGGAGATGCTGGGCGTGACCGGCGCGATTGTCGGCGCGGGCCTCTCGGACTCGGTGGCCCTGGTCACCGACGGCCGTTTCAGCGGCGCCACGCACGGCTTCATGGTCGCCCACGTGGCGCCGGAAGCCTTCAACGGCGGCCCCATCGCGGCCGTGCACGAAGGCGACCGGATCACGGTGGACGCCGACAGGGGAGTTTTGAGCCTGGACATCGCGGCGGACGAACTGCAACGGCGCCTGTCTGCGTGGACGCAACCGGCGCTGCGCTACAAGACGGGAGTGATTGCGAAGTACTGCAAGCTGGTGTCGTCGGCTTCGGAAGGAGCGGTGACCAGGGCGTAGGGCAGTCGAGCACACCCACCCGCCTTGTGCCACCATAAAGCCATGGCATTCGAGTTCACCACCTCCTACCTGAAGGACTCCCTGGCCCTCTTCCGCCAGTACAAGAAGATGGGCGAAGCCGCCATGGCCCAGGTCGGCGATGAACAGCTATTCGCGCCTTTGGACAGCGAGTCCAATTCCATCGCTCTGATCGTGAAACACATGGCCGGCAATATGCGGTCGCGCTGGACCGATTTCCTCACCACCGACGGCGAGAAGCCGGACCGCAACCGCGACACCGAATTCGTGGAGCCGCCGTCAACGCGCGAGGCACTGATCGAAATGTGGGAGGAGGGCTGGGGGTGCGTATTCGCCGCGCTCGAACCGCTGACCGATGCCGATCTCGGCCGCACCGTGTACATCCGAGGCACGGCCCATTCGGTGATGCAGGCCATCAACCGCCAGATGACGCACTACGCCGGCCATTGCGGCCAGATCGTGCTCCTGGCCAGGCACTACTGCCAGGACCAGTGGAAATCGCTCAGCATTCCGAAGAAGCGATCAGCGGTAAAGTAGCTTTCAGCGATCAGCTATCAGCGGTCAGCTTAAGACAGGGCCACGTGCCGCTGAAAGCTGAAAGCTGATAGCTGAAAGCTGACAGCTATAGCCCGTACAGTTTCTTCGCATTCTCGCGCAACACCATCCGCGCCAGTTCCAGGGCGCGCGCGTGCGAAACGCCGCCATCGCGCATCATGCCGGTGAGCGCGATGGCG
>Ga0209863_10001091_pt1 | contig 11080 bp, 9 predicted proteins | sample OrgsoiDNA2013046_FD_185796 | JGI IMG/M metagenome (GOLD analysis project Ga0209863, IMG submission 185796) | Permafrost soil microbial communities from the Arctic, to analyse light accelerated degradation of dissolved organic matter (DOM) -... | ecosystem: Environmental > Terrestrial > Soil >...
CGGGTTGTTGGGGCCGGTAGCCAGAATCGCTATCGCGAAGACGTGCAGCACCAACAGAATTTTGATGCCGAACAGAGCGTGATACAGCGCCGTCCGCGGGTTCTTGTAGAGGAAGTTGTACACTCCCGACAGCACCAGCAGCGTCATCGCGGCGTACACCAGGGAGCGGAACCGCCCGGCGGCTTGGTTCTCCAGACCGGCGCGGGCATCGGGCGTCAGCGTGCTGCTGGCGGGATTCATCACGAACCGCGCGTAGAGAATGCCGCCGATCAGCGTGACCACCGAAGAGAGGTGCAGCCAACGCGCCAGTGTCGTAATCGCTTCAGCCATAGATCTTGAGTATACAATCAGCGTATGATCCACGAGATCCTGCCGGTGGGGATGCTGCAATGTAATTGTTCGGTGTTCTGCGACGAACAGACCCGCGAAGCCATGGTTGTGGACCCTGGCGACGAGATCGACAGCGTGCTGCAAGTGCTCGCCAAACACAAGTGTAAAGTGACGGCGATTGTGATCACCCATGCGCACATCGACCACATCGGCGGCGCGCAGAAGCTGAAACAAGCCACCGGCGCTCCGGTCTACATGAACGCCAATGACATCGAACTGCAGAAGATGATGGCCGTCCAGGCCGGTTGGCTGGGGATGCGGACGCCGGAGGCGGTGGAGATCGACGTAGAGGCTGACGATGGCGACCGTCTGACCGTGGGCGCCACTGAGGTGACGGTGTTGCACACGCCCGGACACACTCAGGGCAGTATCAGCCTCTGGATGCCTTCGGAAGGAAAACTGGTGGCTGGCGATACGCTGTTTCGCGACAGCATCGGCCGCACCGATCTGCCCGGTGGCGACGGGCGCCAGATCCTGCGCTCGATCCACGACAAGCTCATGCCGTTGCCCGACGAAACGGTGGTGATTCCAGGCCACGGCGGCAACACCACCATCGGCCGCGAGAGAGAGTTCAACTTTTTCCTGCAGCGGCTCTAGAATCTGGAGTCTAGATGGGCCGTCGGAAGCGCCAGGCCTGCGGCAGGCAGCTTCACGAATGCCGCGCCACGTAAATCAGCAAGCTGAAAATGGCTGCCGGCACGGCGGCCAGCGCGGAATAGAAAGCCACCTTCCGGGGCAGCGGTTCGTGGCGCCAGTGGGAAGCCCGGAGTTCCTCGCGCTGCGCCACCCCCACCTTTTCCGGATGCTCCAGATCCCATGCGAACTCGCTGGCCCTGGCATAGCGATGTGCCGGATTTCGTTCCAGTGAGCGATAGAGGGTCTCCTGCAACTCCGGAGAGATGGTAGAGTCCAATTCGCGCGGCGGTATGGGATTATTTTTGAGGCGGCTGTTCATGACGGCCAAGGGAGTCTCGCCCCGGAAGGGCGTCTTGCCGGTCAGCATTTCGTAGAGTATAACCCCCAGCGCAAAGATATCGCTGCGTCCGTCCCCGCGTTTGCCGTCGACCTGCTCCGGCGAGATGTACTCGGGCGTGCCCATAAGCTGCGAAAACTTGCCAAAGGTAAGCCGCCGCGCTCCGGTTTTGCCTGCGATGCCGAAATCGATCAGCTTGACCCGATCCTGGGCGTCCACCATGACGTTTTCGGGCTTCAAGTCCCGATGCGCCACGCCGTGGCTGTGAATGTAGTCGAGGGCGTCGCAAATCGCCGTTGCGATGCGGATGGCGCGTTCCCGCGGCAGCGCCTGCTCCACCGCGAGGATCTCGCGCAGCAGACGTCCCGGGACCCACTCCATCACCATGTAGACCCGGCCCTGGGAATCGTCCGGCAATACCTTCATCACGCCGGGATGAGACATCTCCCGGCCGATCCGCGCCTCCCGTTGGAAGCGTTCGAAGAAGACCGGATCGCACTCCATCTCGGGGTGCGGCACCTTGATCGCGACCGTCTGGTTCGTCCTCAAATCGGTTGCCCGAAAGATGGTGGCCATGCCGCTGACTGCAACCACCGAATCGATTTGAAAGTGGTCCAGATGGTCGCCGGGGTTAATAGAAGTCATAGGGTTAATAGAAGTCATAGTTGGCCCTGCAATGCCTACTTCTGACGCTACAAGACTACCCATAAAAAATGCATAAATATTTCCTTAGGATTTCGCACCGATTTCGCGCCGATTTCGCACCCTCGGTCCGAAGGATTCCTTTCCCATCGCCGCGTTCAGCAGCGCTGCCGTGCAACGCTGCCAGTAGCGGTACCATACCACCAGGGATGCTTCACGACTTCCGCTACGCCCTCCGCAACTTGAAGCGGACACCTCTCTTCACCACGGTGGCGGTGATGTCGCTGGCCCTCGGAATCGGCGCCAACTCGGCCATTTTCACCATCGCCGACCAGGTGCTGCTGCGGCTGCTGCCGGTTCGATACGCGCGCGACCTCGTCTTCTTCACCAGCCCCGGCCCGCAAAACGGCTGGACCTGGGGCGACAACATGTTCTCCTATCCCATGTTCCAGGACTTCCGCAGCCACAACACCGTTTTCGATGGCGTCGCCGCCCGGTTTCCGATTCCACTAAGCCTTACCCGGAACAATCGCAGCGAGCGCATCCAGGCCGAAATCGTTTCCGGCACTTACTTCGAAACTCTGGGGCTCAACACCATTCTTGGGCGCGGCCTGACTCCGGATGACGACCGCCTGCCGGGCTCGCATCCCGTGGTGGTCCTCACCCATCACTTCTGGAAATCGCGGTTCGCGGCCAACCCGGCGATTCTCAACCAGACCATCCTTCTCAATGGGCGCGCCATGACGGTGATCGGCGTAACCGCTCCGGGCTACCGCGGCTTCGACGTGGCCTCCCGCACCGACGCCCTGGTGCCCACCATGATGAAGCACGAAATGACGCCGGCATGGAACGAGCTGTACAACCGCCGCACTCTCTGGCTGCAGCTCATTGGCCGGTTGAGGCCAGGGGTGACCATGAGCCAGGCACGGGCCAGCCTGCAACCGTACTACCACGGCCTGCTCATCATGGAACTCCAGAGCATGAAGATACCGTCCGAGCGCTTCCGGGAGCGGTTCGCGGCCAAGCCGCTGATTTTCGAACCGGCGTCGAAGGGCGGCTCCGATCTTCGCAGCCAATTCTCCGCGCCATTGCTGATCCTGTTGTCGATCGTCGGCCTGCTGCTGCTGATCGCGTGCGCCAATGTGGCCAACCTGCTGCTGGCCCGGGCGGTGGGCCGGCAGAAGGAGATTGCGGTGCGCCTCGCCATTGGCGCCAGCCGGATTCGCCTGGTGCGCCAGTTGGTGGTGGAAAGCCTGGTCCTCTCGGTGGCCGGCGGCGCCATCGGCCTCCTGGTGGCTTGGTGGGTTTCGAGCGCGGTGATCGGCCTGGTGGCTAACTCGTCCGATCTCGGCCTGACTGCCGATCTCGATCCGCGCGTTTTTGCCTTCACGTTTGCGCTGGCCATTGTGACGGGAATCGTTTTCGGCATCGTGCCGGCATGGCAGGCCACTTCGCCTTCACTGGCGCGCACGCTCAAAGACCAGGCAGGCAGCGTGGCAGGCATCTCCGGGGCCAGCGGTCACCTTGTGCTTCGCAAAGCGCTGGTAGTCTCTCAGGTGGCGCTTTCGCTGCTGATGCTGATTGCCGCCGCGCTGTTCACCCGCTCGCTTCACAACCTGAAGAACGTGGACCTGGGTTTTCGCCGCGAGAGCCTGGCGGGCTTCATGCTCGACCCTTCGCTGAATACCAACTACAAGCCTGGCCCCGTCCATCAACTGGCGGAGAACCTGCACCAGCGCATCACCGCGATTCCGGGTGTGCGTTCCGCGGCCATCGGCCAGAACCCCGTGTTGGGCGACAACGACGACGAAACTTCCATCGTTGTCGAGGGCTATCAACCCAAGGCGGACGAGAACCTGAACTCGTGGCTGGATTTCGTCAGCCCCGGCTATTTCAGCACCATGGGGATCCCGCTGCTGCTGGGCCGCGATTTCACTCCGCGCGACCGGGAAGGCGCCGCCAGAGTGGCCATCGTCAATGAACTGTTCGCGCAGTATTTCTTCAAGAATGAAAACCCGCTCGGCCGCCGCTTCCGGCGTGGCTCCAACAAGCCCGGCGAAATGGTGGAAATCGTCGGTGTGGTGCGCCCTTCCAAATACGCCAAGGTGGATGAGAAGTTTCAGCGCGTCATCTACTTCCCGTTCGCACAAAATCCCACTCCCAGTTCGCTGATGGTGTATGCACGCACCGCGGTGGATCCTAAGTCGCTGTTCCCGTCTTTCCGGCGTGAAGTGAGTTCGCTTGATGCGTCGCTGCCCGTCGCCAACCTGCGCACCATGGAGGAACAGGTGGACCAGGCTCTCTCCCCGCAGCGCATGATCGCCATGCTGTCGGCGTTGTTCGGAATGCTGGCGACGGTGCTGGCGGTGGTTGGCCTGTACGGCGTGATGGCTTATACGGTGACGCGGCGGACCCGCGAAATCGGCATCCGCCTCGCCCTGGGCGCGGCGCGCACAGACCTGCTCGGCCTGGTCATGCGCGAGGTGTTCCTGCTCACGGCCGTTGGCGTGGCGATTGCCGTTCCGCTCTCGCTCGCCCTCACGCGCCTGGTCAGGACGCAACTCTACGGGATTGTCCCGAACGACGCCGTGAGCATCGTGCTGGCGGTTCTGATTCTGGTGTCGGTGGCGCTCGCGGCCGGCTACATTCCGGCGGAGCGGGCCACCCGGCTGGATCCGATTCGAGCGCTGCGGTACGAATAGGAACTAAACGGATGCCGGATGCCAGATGCCGGATGCCGGTGAAAAACACCGAGCGTTGCGTCCTTCCCGGGCCACTGGCATCCGAGCGCAGCGAGCATCTGGCATCCGGCATCTGTTCTTATCTACTTCGCGAACCGCTTAAAAAAGCTGTCGCTGTTCCAGCGCGGGCGCTCCGGCGCATTGGCCACGCGCTCCAGCAAGCCCAGAAGGATCCGGTCGAACTGCGCTGCCGCTGTTTTGTTCACGGGCTGGTTCACATCGTCCGACGGTTTGTGATAGCGGTCCTTGAGCCAGTCCTTGCGGATCTGGGCCTCGGGCGACCCCAATTCGTATCCGAACTTGAAGGCCAGCGCCGGCACCCCGTGGCGAATGAAACTGTATTGGTCGCTGCGGACGAAGCGGTTCTGCTCCGGCTCCTGGTCGGCCTGCACGGCCACGCCCGCCTCTTTGGCCGCCGCTCGAATGCTGTCTCCCAGCGTCGATTCTCCCAGGCCTTGCACCTCGATCGCTTTCAGCTCATAGAGCGGCAGGAACATGTCCAGGTTGATGTCCGCCACGATCTGTTTCGCCGGCACCGTGGGATGTTCCGCGAAATACCGCGACCCGAGTTCGCCTTTCTCCTCGGCCGTCACGGCCAGGAAAATCACCGACCGCTTCAGCTTGTGGCCCGGCTCTTTCATGATGCGCGCGATCTCCAGCACGCTGGCGATTCCCGATGCGTCGTCCATGGCGCCGTGGTAGATGGTGTCTCCATTGACCGGCCGGCCGATGCCCACATGGTCCAGGTGGGCCGACAGGATCACGTACTCGTCCTTCAACTGCGCATCCGATCCCGGCAGCATGCCAATCACATTCGGCGCCTCCAGGCGATCCCTTCGAATAGCGGCCTTGGTGCGCAGCGTGCCCACCAGCGGAAACTTCGGCAGGGCCTCATTGGCCGCCGCCGCTTTCAGAATCTCGTCCGCGGTATGCCCGGTGCCCTCGAGAAATTTGTCGATTCCGCGCCGCGTGATGGTAACCGAAACTGCCATCCCCGCGGCTTCCTGCATATTGGGATCGGCCAGGACAAACGTGGGTTGCGCCGGCTCGCGCCCGGCATCCGGCGGCGGTGGGACCCGCGGGTTCTGAATGGTGGCGATACCCACCGCCCCCGCCCTCTTGAGCGCGTTCCAGCGCTCCACGGCCGCCCCGTAGTGCGACTTGATGTTGCCTGAAGCCGGCACCGGACCGGCGCCGTTCACGTACACCGCGATCTTGCCGCGCAGGTCGATGCCCGCCAATTCGTCGTAGTGGGCCTCCGGCACCTGGAGGCCGTAGCCGGCGAAGACCATCGGCGCTGCCAGTGCCGGCGCCAGGTCGCCGCGCGTGCTGAGCGCAGCATCCTCGCGCGTCAGCACCTCCACGTTATCGTCGCGCACCAACGCCAGGCTCGACTCTTCTTCCACCAGTTGGCGGGTCTCGAATTCCACCGGCTGCGAATAGCCCGAGGTCCCCATGGGCTTCAACCCGAACCGCTCGAAGGCCGCGGCAACATATTCGACGGCCTTCTGGTAGCCGGCCGAGCCTGTATTGCGCCCTGCAAGTTTGTCGTCCGCCAGGAATTGGACGTGCGCCCACCAGAGCTTACCCTCGGCCTCATAGTCGATACCTGCGCCGAAGACCGCCAGGCTGCTCAGGACGGCACCCAGCAGGCCCAGCAGGAAGAGCAGCGTGGATTTCTTCATGTGAGATACTATAATCCGTTCAACGTAACGCTGGTTGTATGCGAGCCTGTCTGTTGATGGTCGCCGCCGCGGCGGCGTTCGCGAAAACGTACCCGGTGGACGGCATCGTGCTGGCCCTCGACCCCGCCGCCCACACCATGCTGGTCGCGCACCGGCCCATCGCCAGGTACATGCCGGCGATGGTGATGCCGTTCCGCGTCTCACAACCCGCGGACCTGGCGGCGCTGTATCCCGGCGCACGCGTGCAGTTCGACCTGGTGATTAAGAACCGCCGCTCTCTGGCTCGCAACCTGCGGAAGGCCGCGGGTCCCGACACCGCGATTGCACCGCCCAAGGAACAGATGCACGTCGGCGATGCGCTGCCTGATTTTCGGCTCACCGATCAGTTGGGCAAAGCCATCGAACTGGCCGACCTGCGCGGCAAAGTGGTCGCCATCGATTTCATTTACACGCGCTGCCCCTTGCCCGATGTCTGCCCGCGGCTCTCCGCCAACTTCGCCACGCTGCAGCGGCGATTCCGCGGCCGCGATGTGGTTCTGCTGTCTGTGACGGTGGACCCCGATTACGACACTCCGGCCGTGCTCGCCGACTACGGGAAGCGTTGGGCAGCCGACCCCTCAGCCTGGCGCTTCCTCACCGGTGACGCCGGCCCGCTGGCTGCGGCATTGGGCGAAGTCTACTGGACCGACGAAGGCTCCATCGGCCACAATTCAACCACCACGATCGTCGACCGCGAGGGCCGCATCGCCGCCATGGTCGAAGGCACTAACTACCGCATCGATCAACTCGAGCACCTGATCGCTCGTGAATTGGAGAAGCCTAAATGAAGCTCGCCGCCCTCTTGATTTTAGCCGCGGCCGCGATTATAGCCGCGGCGCAACTCTCCGGGCAGACCCCCAAGGCCGCCGACAATTGCGCCCCGCCGCCCAGCGCGCTCGCCCCCACACTGCCGGCCAAACTGCTGCCCGGCATGGGCGCGGTGCACCTGGCCATCTCGACCAGCAGTCCCGAAGCGCAAGCCTTCTTCGACCAGGGCCTGGCGCAGATGCATTCCTTCTGGGCCCGCGAAGCCGAGCGGTCGTTCCTGCAAGCCGCCGCGCTCGATCCGGCGGCGCCGATGCCGCAGTGGGGTATCGCCATGGTGGCCGCCGGCGATTGGCGCCCGCGCTTTCAGATTGACCTGCTGGAGCAGGTGCAAGGCAAGCAGGTTGCGCCGGCCACCTCGCGCGCCCGCATCGCGGCCCAGCGCGCCGTAGAATTGGCCCAGGTTTCCGGCAAAGCCACCGGCCTGGAGAAACTGTACGTCGCCGCCATTGCCGCGCGCCGCGACGCCAACTCCAAGGAACCCGAAGAGGCCTTCGTCAAAGGGCTTCGCGCGCTGCTGGCGGCGCATCCCGATGAGGTGGAAGCGCAGCTCGAACTAGCGCTGGCGATCATGCGCGGCTTCTCGCTGCCGGACAAGAAGCCGAATAGCGCGGGCAGCACCGAAGCCGTCGCCATTCTGCGCGGGCTGTTGTCCACGGCGCCGGACCATCCCGGCGTGCATCACTACATCATTCACGGTTTTGAAGGCGCCCCGTTCGCCAAGGACGCCTGGCCGAGCTGCGAAAAGTACGCGCAGCTTGTGCCCAACATCCCGCATGCGCTCCACATGCCCGGCCACATCTATTCGCAGACCGGCCGCTGGGCGGACGCGGTCAAGGCTTTCTCAGCCGCCGCGGGAAGCGAGCGCGATTATATGAAGCAGGACAAGCTCTACGGCAGCGGCCACCACGGGCACAACGTTCACTTTCTAGCTACCGCTTACTCGTTCGAAGGCCGCTACGATGACGCCATTGCAGCCGCCCAGGAGTTGCTCGGGTACCAGGAAAACCCGGCGCAGGCAGCGCAGCCGGACGCCATGGCCACGGCGCGCGCGCAGGGTTTCTTTGCCATGCTGCGCACGCTGGTGCAGTTCGAAAAGTGGGACGCGATTCTGGATGGCAACAAGGGTGGCGACCAGGCCGGCAACCAGGCCGGCAACCAGGCCGGCAACCAGGCCGGCAACCACGGTGGCAACCTGGCCGGCGGCCTGCTCCCGGAATTCGGCAAGCCGCGGCAGGATGCCTGGCGCCATTGGGCGCGCGCGCTGGCTTATGCCAACCAGGCAAACCCCACCGCGGCCAAGGAAGAGCAGCGCCTGTTCGACGAATCGCTGGCCGATTTCCGCGCCAGGACGCATCGGCCCGACCCGCCGGAGCTGCAGGTGGCGCGCCTGGAAATGCTGGGCCACATCGAGTTGGCCGACGCCCAGGTGGACCGGGCACTGAAACAACTGGACGCTGCGTCGAAGGCCGAGCGCAAGCTGACCTACACGGAGCCGCCCTATTATCCGCGCCCGGTGGCCGAGGCCATGGGCCACGCCGCGCTCAAGAATAACAAGCCCGCGGTGGCCGAGCGCGCCTTCCGCACCGCGCTCGAGCAATACCCGAGCGACGCCCACGCGGAGCAGGGCCTGAAGGCGGCGCTCAACGGTGCCTCGACGAAGCTGGCCGCCGCGCGCTAACGTGTGAGTATGGAGTCTGAGGTAGACGCCCAAACCGAGGCGCAATGGGTTGCGGAGTTCGAAGCCGCCGCGCGAAGACCTCTTGCCACAGCGGATCAAGTACGCCTTCATCCACACCTGCAAGCCGGTGCTCGACGACGCCCCGTTCCGTTCCTTTGACACGATGGAGGAATACCGGAGATGGTGCGAGGAGAATCTGCCGGATTGGCTGGGGTATGGCCGGGTTTGACTACAAGCAGGCCGAAGAGATTCGCGACGCATTCCATCGGCGCCAGATCAAATATCTATTCATCGGAAAATCCGGAGCGATCCTCTTGGGCTATCCCGACACGACACAGGATGCGGATCTCTTTGTCGAAAAGGACACCGTCAACAGTGAACGCGCAGTGGCCGCGACCCTCTGGGTCGCCTCTTGGAAACGCGACCCCGGAGGGTCGCGACTACTTCGCACCCGATGGCATTGAGACATTCGAAGACGCCGGGCAGCGCCGCGTCGACGTGCAGGGGTTTTGCGTCTGCAAGTATTGACGATATCGTTCAGAGCAAGCAGGCAACGAATCGACAGAAGGATCGGGAATCGCTGTCCCGTCTGCTTAAGTATCGAGAGTGGTTGAAGAAGCAGCGCTGAAGTGCATGGTGCGCCGCGGTTGGCTGAGAGGATGAGCTACTCGAAGACGATCGTCTGTCTGGCCAACTCCAGAAAATACGCGGGCAGATGCATTGCCGGCAAAGAGGTTCTCGCCGGCGCGTATGGCAGATGGGTCCGGCCGGTCAGCGTGCGCCCTACCGGCGAGATCTCCGAAGAGGAGAGGCGTTATCGGCGTGGCAGGGAGCCGGAAGTCTTGGATATCGTCGAGATTCCGATGATGCGCCCGGCGCCCATGCTCTTCCAGACTGAAAATCATGTCATTGACGCGGGCCGGCACTGGCGTAAAACCGGCGAGATGCCGGTCCAGGATCTCGCGCGTCTGGTTGACCACCCCGCGACTCTGTGGTTGAACGGCGATTCCACCTGCAACGGCCTCAATGACCGCGTCAAGGAGGACGCAGCCAAGAATTTCGATACATCGCTGTGCCTCATCGAGCCGGAGAGGTTGACCATTTGCGTTCAGGTAGAAGGCGCCGGCGTCAGGGGCAGCTTCGGCCAAAGAAGAGTGAGGGCACATTTCGAGTATTCCGGTGTACCCTATATTCTGGCGGTCACCGATCCCATCACCGAGCGCGCATTTCTCAGGAAGGCCAACGGCGATTACGTTCTGGCGTCTGCAATGATGTGCGTGAGCCTCGGCGAGCCGTACACGGACGGCTATTGTTATAAACTGGTGGCTGCCATCATAGAAATCTCATGAATCGGATTGTTTACACGATCGGACATTCCACGCACACGGTGGAGCGCTTCACCGAGTTGCTGGCGATGCACCGGATCGCTACGGTCTGCGACGTGAGGTCGAATCCATACAGCCGTTTCAATCCGCAGTTCAATCGCGAGGGCCTGAAACACCTGCTGGCCGCATCCGGGGTTGGCTACGTATTTCTCGGCCGGGAATTGGGCGCCCGGAGCGACGATCTTACGTGCTACGAGCGCGGCAAGATTCAATATGACCGGCTCTCCAGGACCGGCCTGTTCCAAAAGGGGCTGGATCGGGTGGAGGAAGCCGCCATGGGCGACCGGCTGGCGTTGATGTGCGCCGAAAAGGATCCGCTCGATTGTCACCGCACCATCCTGGTGGCTCCCCAAGTTCAGGCTCGCGGGTTTGCGGTGGAGCATATATTGGACGACGGAACCTTGGAGAACCATGCGGACACCATGACTCGCCTGCTGCGCCTGCTCCGTCTTCCAGAGCAGGACCTGTTCCGCTCGCACGAGGAAATCCTGGAGGACGCTTACCGGATTCGAGGAGGGCGCATCGCTTACGAGAAGGAGCCGGCTCCCGGCCATCCCGTGAAGCCAACCAGGGCTCATGCCGGATGAAGATCTATACCATCGGTTTCACTAAGAAATCGGCGGAAGCTTTCTTCACCAGACTCCAAACGCCAGGGGTCCAGCGCCTTATCGATGTTCGGCTGAACAACACATCGCAGCTTGCGGGCTTTGCCAAGCGGG
>Ga0209863_10001094_pt1 | contig 11050 bp, 6 predicted proteins | sample OrgsoiDNA2013046_FD_185796 | JGI IMG/M metagenome (GOLD analysis project Ga0209863, IMG submission 185796) | Permafrost soil microbial communities from the Arctic, to analyse light accelerated degradation of dissolved organic matter (DOM) -... | ecosystem: Environmental > Terrestrial > Soil >...
ACGTCCCGGCGGGGGCCACGGCCACACAGCCCATGATACCGGCATCGGCCATGCAACCGGCGGCCAACTCACAGAGTTCTGCCGTAACAGCGGATACCGCCAGCCGTCAGGCGCTGTTCACCGCCATGACCCAGATGAATGCGGCTCAACGTGAGGCCGCTGCGTCACAGGCTTTTCAGGACCAGATTCAGAGCTACCTGGTCAAAGAACAGACCATGAATGCCATGTTTGATCAGGTAAAACTGATCATTAGCCAGACCACCAAAGACCCGAACCTGGCGCAGGCATTGACTGACAGCATAGGCAAACAGGATGCCATCCAGCAGGCTAGTGACGAGCAGCTCATCAAGCTGGGAGACACGACCCAAGCGAGGGCCGAGCGAAAACTGCAGCAGGCAAAGACGGCGATGGATCTGGCCAAGCGCGCGAACGGAATTCCCACGGCCAATGATGGCTCCGCGTCGAGCGGCGCATCCTCCGGAAACCCCGCCTCGTCTGGGTCTTCTGCTCTTGGCGCAAGATCTTCTGGCGTCCCGAATAGTTCCCCCTCGACGACTAAGGGCCTCGGTAAGAAAGTGGCGTCAGACCTGCCTCCGTCTTCGAGCCTGGCCGATGACCCGTCAGGAAAATCATTGGATGACGCAAGCGCGCCCGTGGACGCTCCATCCGCGCCTCCCGACATCTCGATCACGAACCAGCTAAACTCGCTCTTCAGCCAAAGCACAAATGCCTCATCCTATGCGCAGCAGTCCAGCAGCTCCATGCAGAGCAATGTTCCGGTCACCAGCGGCGTGGGTTTCTCCCCCAGCACTGCGCCCGTGCCAATACCGGCGATTCCTCCTGCAAGGCCCTCGTTGGGTAGTGGCGGAAGAGTACAGTAGCGGTTCGAAGGCGTGCAAAACCGCTTAATGGGTTAGATTTTTCTTCTCGCGATTGGGAAGCTGCTGATTCAACGAATCAGCCAGTTTTGAACCCATGCTATTGAGTTTTTCGCGCACTGCGATCACCTCGTCCTGCCTCCCGGCTTTAATGTAGGAGAGGGCGAGATTGTAATAGGCCTGATCATCGAGCGGGTTGAGCTCAACCGCCTTCTGCTGATAATGGATGGCCTCATCGTATTTTGCCTGCTGAAACAACATCAGACCAAAGCTGTTATAAGCCCAGGACAAGGTGTCAGGTACTTTAGGCGGGAGCTTTTCAAAACCTTTCACGAAATACTCGCGGGCAGATTCAGAGTTTCCCTTCTTGCGATGCAGGTTGGCGAAAAGAAGAAGGGCTTCGGCATCATCCGGCGATGAGATCACATACTGGCCCATGAGTTCCAAGGCACGATCCAGTCGTCCCATGGCTTCGTGGTTTGAGTAAAGCGCAACCAGCCGCAGCCGGAGAGAACGGTCTGTGGGCTCGAGTGTAAGCACCTGTTCCATATAACCGCCGGCGAGAACGTCAAGGTTCTCTGCGATTGCCCCGTCAGCGAGAATCCTGAGCAAGACGGGATCCTTCTCATTGTTTTCCAGCAGTTCCCTGGCGATGGCTGTAGCGTTGTCCCAATGCTGCAGTTTGGCTTCCGTTTGGGCTAGTAAGAGTCGCGCACTGGTGTTTTTACGATCACTCACGAGAATCAGCTTCAACAAATTGCCAGCACCTTCGAAGTTACCGGCGCGGAATGAGGCCCGGGCAGCTCTGAACTTCATATCGGAGTCAAGTAGAGGCAGCTTCTCGTGAGCCTCCGCGATCAACTTGTATTGAACAGACGCTTCGTCCGGCAAGTTGCGATCGAATAGCAGGTCACCCAGCATGAGCCGTGCGAGAAAATTAGCCGGTGCTGCCCGCAGAATGTCACGATAGTACTGCTCAGCGTTGCTTTCCTTCAGGTGTGAATATGCTTCGGCCATCCATGCGGTGGCTTCTTCGTCCTCGGGATGCTCCAAGGATGCAGGTGCCAGCGAATTCACCACGCTGCTCCATTGCTGCAAACCGAGGTAGCAATGCGCCAGTTCTCTGGCAGTAATAAAATCCTCCGGGTCAAGATCTGCTGCTTTTTGCAGTGCCTTTGCCGCGTCTGCACTCTTGCCCGCCTTGAGCTGCAATCTGGCATAAGCAACATACGGCTCCGGCAGCTCGGGAGCAGAGGCGATGGCGCGTTTGTAAAAGGAAGACGCCAAGTCAGGCTGGGCAACTGCCGTCAGCCGGCCCAGTCCTATCAACGCGGAAGGATCCTCAGGGCTACGGAGCAATACTTTGTCATAGATTTTCGAAGCTTCTTCTAGTCGCCCCGTGGCTTCATAGGCGCGTGCCAACTGGATGGTTAAAACGTTATCATCCGGACGAGTGGCCAGCGCGGCTGCAAGCAAGTCCACTGCCTGTTTAGGATTTCCGTTAGCTGTATAGGATTGCGCAAGCATTGCCATCGCTTGCCTGTCATCCGGAACCTTCTGTTGATAGAGCTCAAGCACGGCAATGGCACGGGAAAACTGATGCAATTCCATGTGGCAGGAGGCTGCAAGTTTGAGTGAATGTGGATCAGAGGCTCCATCCAGGGAAGCTATTGCGGCATGGCAGTCACCGCTTCGGTAAAGCTCTACGCCAGGAGAGACGCGCGCGTCAACCTGCCCATAACCAGGAAGCATGGCTAAGACGAAAAACGAGGGCACCAGAACCCTCATGAGCACAGGAATCGACCACTGAGGCATTGACCCACTCTTATTTCCGAATGATGCCTCGGGAGTATAGCGCAACCAGGCAGCTCGGCATCACTGAAAAGCGAGAGGATGAGCAAAAGCCCTTGAAAAATCGCATCTTTTTACTTTTTTGGCGCAAACATGCGTGCTATAATCCCGGCACTTTCAGGGCCCTTTCCCAGGTTTTCCCATGCGCCAAAAGACCTTCGTTGCCCTTGGTGTCTATTGCCTTTGTTATGTCTCGCTCGCTGCTGCTGAAGCGGGCGTGGTGGTGCGGAAGACTGTCGATAAGACGCTCCGGTTTGAACAAGTCGAAGAAATCCAGATCAATGGCAGCCATAAGGTCAAGTTAGAGCCTGCAACGGTATCCCAGGCTACGCCAGCGGATCTTAAGCGACTTGCAAAGGTCGAGATAGCCTCGGTCGGGATGTTGTTGTGGAGGGATGGCCATATTTGGACTGATGGCCGCAATGGGCCGGCGTCAATTGTTCTACCGGAAGATTTCGCAGCCAGCGCGCCGGTGGATTTGGCCCAGATTCCCGGGCGTCTCACCATCGAGCTTATTACTTCCCGCAAGCCGAAACAGTCCAGGGTCATTGCGCCGGAAGAACTATTCGCATACTTTACGGCAGTTTCGCCCGATCAAGCTGCGCTGGAATTCGCTTTCAATGACGGGTTGTTCCAGTCCGTTGATGAGCAACTTCTGGCCGTGGAAGGGTGGGCGGCGGCTTTCTCCAAATCTCCATTTCTTGCAAAGATCAAAGAACGGCTGCATGCGCGGACGAATGCGGATTTGGCGGAATACGAAGAGACAGGTGCACTGCCAAAGCTGCTGCGGGCGGAAAAGTATGCGGCCGCCGCTTCGAGGATATTCGCCTCGGATTCCGCAATCAGTGACATTCACAAAGGCATCACGGAGAAGGTTGGCTGGATGACACAGACCAGCAGCACATTGCGGTCCGCCGCGGCAGGACAGGCATGGGACCGGTTTCTTGAGGTTTACAGCGACTTCGAGCCTTATCAAAATTCTTACCCTGACCTGAGTGCCAATCGCCAGACGGCGCTGGAAATCAGCACTCATCTGCACGCGAAACGGGCACACATTTTCGAGCGACGCGGTGACCATGCGCGCGCGATAGCGGAAATTTCCGTGGCGTTACTCCGCGACCCCGATAATCCGGAAATTCGCAAGTTCCTGGAACGCGAAAGGCTTCTGATTTCACTGGCAGACGCCAAAGTCAACGCGGCCAAACTGCCGCGCCTGCCCAAAGACTCGCCCGAGGAACGACAATTCCGGCGCAGCGTTTTCGTGGCGGAACATGCGATCCAGGACAAAGATGACGCCAAGGCTGAGGCAGCGCTCCAGGAAGCCGACTCGGAAAACAAGGGAGCACCGGAAATCCTGCTGCTCAGGTCCCAGCTGCTTGCCTATCGTGGTCGGCACAGCGAAGCGTTAAGCCTGCTGGATCAGTACGATCACACCGTGATTGATGCCAGTGAACGAGACAGAGGCGACGCTGTCAGAAACCAAATTCTTTATGAGCTTGATAACAAGCGCGCCGGCTTCCAACGCGAACTGCAAAAGCTTCTCACCGCCGGCGAATACTCCAAACTCCAGATCTCTGCTTCCAGGGCTCTGGCACTGGACGGCAATGATGATGAGTTCCTGTTTTATGCCGGCGCGGCGTCAGCCGTGCTTCGTTCGAATGAAAAAGCCGCTGGCTATCTCAGGAAATATCTAGACCGGTCCAATTCCATGCGCGGGGATCCTGCGCGCCGGAGACAGGCCTTCCAATTGTTGAGGATCTTTTCTCAGGACGAGAGCGCCGCTGTGCCGGCTACCGCTAACTGGATGTCCGGTGTGAAGCTAGGAAACGACACATTCTATTGTCCGGTCAGTGGTGCGTTCCAGGTCCCGGTGGAAAGCATCACCGGGTACAAGATGCGGATGAATTTCGAGTGGCAAAACCACCACCTCCGGACAATCGCCTCCTCTTTTGAAAATGAGAAGGCAAGCCGCAGTTACAAACTGCTGAATGGCGCCGGAGAAGGAACGGACCCGGCCGATACCGGTAATTTTTATTTCTATTACCTGCCGGACGCCGATCAGGTGCAGACGGTTTCCGGCAAGAAGCTGCCAACGGATCCGGTTTACACAGACGTTCGCGTAGGCACTGTTTCCGGGCATTCTGCGCTGGTTGATGCAGGAAACTCGCCGCGGCTGGCGTTCTACAATCATGCGGAAGTCAATGTGGCAGCAGCCGACATTCTGAATAACCACATTGCCCTTGGCGTTGCCGGTAATTCCTTTTTTAACCCTTTTGTGTGGGACGGACTACACTATTTTTCGCTCGCATATGATCGCGAACATCGCCTTTCACGCGCGGAAGAATGGGGCACCGACAATGCGCTTGAATTTACCTGGGACAATGACCGGCTGCTGAAGATTGCCGCATACCGCAAAGACTCTAAGGAGCCTTACTACGCGCGCGTGATGAGTTATGACGGGAGCCAGCTTGTGGCGGAAACTTACAGCGCGGGACCAAAGTCCGGCAGAATCCGCTACGTTTACTCGTCCGGGAAACTGTTGGAAGCTCACGTTGAAGATGCCGGCGTGCATGACGGGAAGACCTGGATAGCAAGGATGCGTCAGTAACCACCGCTGCGGATTCGCAATGAAGAACCTCACCAAACTCGGACGTTTCACGGTGTCACGCAGGGTGCTATCAACCCCCATCATGGAGGTGTACGAGGCCATTGACTCCACTTCCCGCTGCTCCGTGCTTCTGCAGGTCCCTTCTCGTGATTTTGATGGCCTTCATTGCTTGAGCGCTGCATCAAGGAGCGCCCTTGGTGGTTGCACGGCACTTCCTGAAATCCTGGAGGAAGCGGTTGAGGACCTGCAGCCTTATGTAGTGCTCAGGGCCTTCCCCGCAACTTCACTATCTGAGCGCATCTCTGCGGGCCCGCTGACCGCGTCCGAATCCTTGCGCATCCTCAAGCCCCTGGCGGAACAGCTTGACATGTTGCACTCGTCACAATCCGTTCTCGTGACGTTGCGTCCAGAGCTGGTTTTCCTGACGGAGGACGGCGATCTCAAGTTATTCAACCTGGCCTTGCCTTCGGCTGATCAAGACCATCTTTTACAGGAGATGATACCCGCCGAGGAGTTGCTCGAATCGATCTTGTATCTGGCGCCGGAAGTCATTTGCGATCGTGCTCCAGGTCCTGAAGGAGACCAGTTTTCGTTGGCGGTAATCGCCTATCAGCTAATCACGGGGGAGTTGCCTTTTCCAGTAAAATCTCCACTTTCACGGATGATGGAATGTTTGGCGGAACAGTCAAACAATATCAGCGTCTCCCAAGTGACGAGTCAGTTGCAGACAGTGTTCAGGCGAGCGCTATCGTGCAGGCCAGAGGCCAGATTTAGCTCATGTACGGCAATGGTCAAGTCCCTGGAACAGCCTTTCAATGTTCGAATGCCCGCTGCCCAAACTCGCCTTTCCTCGGTGGACGACATGGCAGATGATAGCCGCAGCGGGATATCTTCGTTCTCCGTACCCAAGCTGGCTGAGGTGATTGCTGAGCGGTCAAACGGCAGCAAGCGGTCTTTGTCCACATCAAAACTTATCATTTCATTTTCTGTTTCGCTTGCCCTTTGCGCAACTTTGGCCTTCTTTGCCGTTTACTGGTGGCAACGGCAACCGCACGCTGAACCGGCCAGGCTCAATTTGCAGCGGACAGAAGCTCCGGGATCGCGTGAAGTGACCCCGGAAGTCCTGCAACTCCCCGTCAAGTCACCAGACGAAAAAATGCAACAGCCGAACAGCACGGCGAAGCCTGCTGATAACAGGCCGGCAACGCCTAAAGCCGCGACCAGGGGCGCCACCTTGCGTAAGACGAAAGAGAACCAGGCGATCGAACTCAAGCCGGTGGAACCGACGGTCGTACATTAAGAACTGAACGCGAAAGGAAAACAGCAATGACTCGTATCCTCATGAGGCATCTAAGTGGCAGTCGGGCCAACCAGGTTGATGAATTCAACGCTGAGCAGACGGCAGAAGTTACTCTGGGACGGGATGAAAGCGCAACTATCAGGCTTGATGCCCTTAACGATGATCTGGTAAGCCGCCAGCATTGCCGCATAGTTCGCGGCGAGCAGGATGCTTTTCAGATTGTGGACCTGCAGAGTCGGAACGGCACGTTCGTAAACGGACAAAGACTGTTTGTTCCGGCCGCGCTCAACCACAATGATGTTATCCAGCTTGGTCCGGGTGGACCGGAGATCCGGTTTGAGATTGAGCCCCCACCGGGAGCAACAGCAGGGGTCACGCGTGAAGCAGGGGCTGTATTCGGAAGTTCCGCTCCCCTCACCCGGGAATTTACCGCGGAGGACAGTACTCCCCGACCGGTCGGGCGCGTCACCGTGGAGCGCATGCTGGATGAGACGTTCTCAAGAGTTCAGCATGAATCGAGCAAGAGCATGTGGGTGGGAATTGCCGCCGCCGTGCTCCTTACTATTCTGGGAACCTCGATTTATCTCTATCTGCGCCGCGCGACAAATGAAAGCGCACAACTCGCCCAGCAACAACAGAAATTGCTGCAGCAGATGGACCAGGAACTGAAAAAAGAACCTGGAGAGGCGCAGGCCATGCGCCAGGAAGTCTCGCGGCTCAACACCGAGCTGAAACGGGCCGAGGCTCGGAACCAGGAAGCGTTTGTCGCTGTGAAACAACAGTTGGCCAGCCGGAATGAACAGGAAACACCGGCGAGTCAGAAAGTTCCAGCTCAGTCCCAGAATGCTCGCGCTTCGGTCCGCGAGATAAAAGAATCGCCTGCTTCCGACTACGATACGGTGCTCAAGAGCGGCGTCGAGATGTTTGCCGCCGGAAAGGTGACAGAGGCGATACAGGCGGCAAGCCGGCTTATCACGGGTGCGCCCAACCGTTGGGAAGGTTACGCTCTGGTGGGCGCAATAGCGCGCTCCCAGAACAGACCATCCGACGCGAAGCTTGCTTACGAAAAAGCGATGGCGTTGGCGCCGGAACCACTTCAGCCCAAGCTCAAGGAGATTATCCAGCAGCTTGGCGCCAAAGCGGAGTAGCTGATGGACTTCAGGCTAGGTTTCTTGCGGCGCTCTGCCGGAACGGACGGCAATCCCGAACCAGCAGAGCAACGCGAAGAGATTCATGAACCGCCGTCTTCCAGGTCTCTGGAGGTACGGGCCTCAGCCCTCACTCACGTGGGAAGAGTGCGATCCGAAAACCAGGATGCTGTGAACGTTACGCGACCAACGGCTCCGGAGCCATTTGCAAAATATGGAGTGCTAGCAATGGTGGCAGATGGCATGGGCGGACACGCGGGAGGAGAGATTGCAAGCACGATCGCTTGCCGGGCTGTCCCCAACATATACTTCTCCAGCTCAGAGCCGCCCCAGATGGCGCTTCAGAACGCTGTGCTGGCCGCAAACGCAGAAATCTACGCCATGGCGCAGACTCGACCAGAGTTGCAGGGAATGGGAACTACGTGTGTCGCGCTGGCCGTTGTTGCAGACATGGCATGGATGACATACGTGGGTGATAGCAGGCTCTATCTGCGGCGAGACGCGAAACTCTACCGCCTCACTGAGGACCACTCAGTCGTGTATGAGATGGTCACGCAGGGACTGCTTTCGCGGGAGGAAGCGCGCAACCATCGCGACCGCAACGTGCTTTCCCGTGCCCTGGGCAGCAAATCTGAGGTGCGCACTTCAGGATGGGAAACTGCGTTTCGCGTCTTCTCGAATGACAGGTTCCTGCTCTGCTCCGATGGCTTGCATGACCTTCTGGACGACAACGAACTTCTGGAAATGATGGCAACGCCTGAAATTGATCGCACAACGGCGCACATGATCGAGGTGGCGAACGAACGCGGTGGATATGACAATATCTCGGCTGTGCTGGTCGAAATATTCGATAACTCCGGTGGACCGCGCACTCCGCCAAATCCAACTCGAGAGGTTACGTTAGCGTGACTCAGCAGCATATAGGACAATACCGGATTCTTTCCGAGTTGGGTGTGGGCGGCATGGGTGTGGTGTATCGGGCAGTGGACACTGTGCTTGACCGGGAGGTCGCGATCAAGAAGCTGCGTTCTGAATACGCAGCCAGTGCCACAGTGATTGAGCGTTTTCGCCGCGAAGCCAAAATGCAGGCCCGCCTCAATCACCCAAACATCGCACAACTGTATACCCTGGTTCAGCACAATAACGCGCTCTGCATTGTGATGGAATATGTGAACGGGACAGCATTGACCCGCCATATGCCGATGCCATGGGAAACGGCAACGGCGGCGTTGCTACCCGTTCTTGAAGCTCTTGAGTACGCGCACCGCCGCAGCGTATTGCATCGCGATATAAAGCCGGACAACATCATGATCGATCACGAGGGAATGGTGAAAATCATGGACTTCGGAATCGCTCATGTGGTTGATGCAGCCCGATTGACGAGGGAAAAAACTATCATCGGCACGCTGGAATATATTTCTCCGGAGAGGGTGGCAGGCAAGGAGATTGATGCCCGGAGTGATATTTATTCCGTCGGCGTCTTGTTTTTCGAAATGCTGACCGGGCGCTTGCCCTTTGACTACCAGGGTGAGTTCGAACTTCTGCGTTCACACCTGGAAGTGAAGCCCTACGAAGCGGGAAAATTTGTTGCGGGACTTCCTCCGTTCATCGGGAAGGTAATCAACCACGCCATTGCCAAGAGTCCGAGTCAACGGTTCCCTTCGTGCAGCGAAATGGGTAACGCATTGCGCGAGGGTGTTGCGGCTTTAGGCATAAAGATTCCCTCACTGGCAGTGTCGCTTCGGTTGAAGCAAGAACCGAATAACATGTACAGCCCGTCCCAGGAAATGCAGCGCCGGCGCGAGCAGAATCAAAGCCTAATCGATCATGGCGATCTGAAGGCAGCACACGGTGAGGCCCAGGGCGCTCCCAGGGAATTTCCGACTGGTGGCGAAATCTCTGCTCTTAAACTCGAAATCGATGCCGCGATGGACCGGGAGCATCTCGGCGCAGCGGTTGTGAAGAGTTCGGGTGCAAACAACGAGAATCACGAAATTCTGGCGCAGTTGTTAAGCCTGGCATCAGAAAACAAGTTGGCCCAGGCGCTGCGAGCTTCAGAAATCGCACTCCAGGCAAAACCCGCCTCCACACCCCGTCGAATTGCTGAAGCATATTTCCGCAGTCGTATTTGCTGAGATCGCAGCGCGGCTTCGGCATAGTTGCGAGAAAATGAACAGTTGAAATGCGTATCGGCGCGTCATTGGGGCAAGCTATGTTGGACTGGCTGCGGGTGCGTGTTTTGCCGAATCGGGTCACCTTGTTGTGTTGACTATGACGCAGACGGAATCGTAGCGTCGGATTCCGGAGCAGATGCCGATTTACAAAGAATTCCAGTTTAATGAATACTTGCCGGTGTGAGAAATTTAAAACGGTTCGCTGATCGTACGGTGTACTGCAAGAGACGTATGCATTATCCGCGCGAGGCCCACGAGAACCAAGTAAAGTCAAAAAGAAGAGCCATGGCCAGATCGTTCCACAATCATCTGATTCTGGAACACTCATTTTATTTTTTCCGCCCGTGGAGATTCAGCACTTTGAGAAGCTCTCTGAGGCAGGGTTTTTGGAACGTGTCATGCCGAGTGACTACTCGTCTACCTCGCTGAGGGTTTTCTGAAAAGAGCACGGCTAATCAAATAGTCAAAATCGCCTTCCTGCGGAACTTTAGGCTTAAGGAGCAAAAGGATGCGTTGGATCGTTCACCGGTAGTCAGCTCCCATTAAAGAAATGAAGCGATGATGCGGCGAATTCCTTTTTGCAGATAACGGAAATGAGTTGACCTGACTGACCGTCGAGTGGTTTTCGGTCGCAAAGATCATTGGTTGACTTCCCACCTGTACGGGTATAGTGTGTCCGCCACAAACCCAAGAAAAAAGCAGTGCCTTAATAATTTCGATTCCCTGTGCCAACCGGTCGGGTCCCAGGTCCAGATAGTCCCAAGCTAGATTGTCTTGCGCACATTTACTTGAGAGGTTGCCACGAGCCCGTGTAATGACGGAACGTTAGTTGGCATGTTACTGGTCGCCTAGAGCTTATTTGATTGCGGAGGAGTCTATGGTTCTCAGTATGATTCGCGTTGCGCTGTTCGTAATGCTCGCCGTTGTCAGCGCCTGGTCGCAAACCACGTCACTCAAAGATCAGGTGGAGTCAGTCTTTCCTGATGCGCAAAGCTTGTATTTGGACTTGCATCAGCATCCAGAGCTTTCGTCGCATGAGACGCGGACGGCTGGATTGCTTGCGGAACGACTGCGCAAGCTTGGCTACGAGG